>ENA-OUOG01000659-OUOG01000659.1-marine-metagenome-genome-assembly--contig:-NODE-659-length-44253-cov-4.516208_pt1 | contig 44253 bp, 35 predicted proteins | sample MGYA00248635_ERZ508505 | MGnify/ENA primary metagenome ERZ508505 (study PRJEB26176, sample SAMN06267871) | marine metagenome | isolation source: Saanich Inlet, British Columbia, Canada | place: Pacific...
AAAAATTTAGACTTGATAAACATAGCAGCCAATTAAAATTAGCACCTATGTAAACCAATCGGTAATTTCTGCATCTTTTACAACTTCAAGTTTATAAAAAACTATCTGTTGCAAACATACATAGTTACTTCAAAACCAAAACGCATTTCAGTCGCTTGAGGTTGTGTCCACATAGTATTTCTCCTTTTTTATGTTAAATAATAATATTAAACATAAAGCAGATCATTAGAGATGCGGAAATTACTTTCCACAAGGTCCAACTTGAGATTTACAAAAACAATATTAAAGCTTTGGACAACTTTTAATATGATGATAGACATGAAGATAGTCTAGGTAAAATCATTAGATAAAATTTAAAGAAATACTACAAAAAATGCTTATTATAAAAAAACGCATACTTTGAAGAGTATGCGTTTTTTAAATATCTAAATAGTAAAATTTAGCTTATAAAACTATTCGTTCTGATCAAAGTTCACTACTGATTCATCATCATTGGTTGGGTTGAATCCTCCATTACCACCAATCAATAGTGCGTCAGTTGGGTGGAATGATTTTGCTTCACCATCTGCTGGCTCATCATCCAATCCAAAATCAACTTCAGAACCGTCACCTATCTCACCTTTACCACCCTGTGAACTTGAATTTACGTCATCCGTTGGGTGAAACTCTTTTACAGGTTGCTTTGCAGCACAACCCGCAACAAGTGCAGCGACTGCTAATAGTGCTAATAATTTCTTCATTTTATCCTCCAAGTGTTTAGTAAAATTAAACCTAATAAAATTTCAAATTTATCCACATTCTTTACTATAAAAACAAGTTCAAAATTAAGAATTTCGTTTTTAATATTCTTACTTTGACAATTTTATAACAAACTGTCAATACGCAAAAAATTGAATTGCTATAAATTGTTTTAAAGGTAGCGCAGTTACTTATTTAAAAAAGTTGATGCAAAACTATAGCCAAGTGCGCTAGATTCTTCAAAAAGCTTAATTGCCTTCGATTTTTGTTCGGGAACTATATACCCATAGTAGTAAAGAAGCCCCAATGCAAAAGTGGCTCGTGGCTGCTTATTGAAAGCCGCCTTTTTTATCCACACATAAGCTTTTGGTTTACTAATACTTAGATCATTTACGTAAAGTAACCATAATAAGAATTGATTGTCAGCATCACCTGCCTTACCATTTTTTTTTATTTCTTCTAGCTCATCAAATGTATAAGATTTAACTTTATCTTTTAATTCTTCATTCGTTGCTATAAGCGCACTCATAAATTTATTTTTGCTTTGATCAATATTTTGCTCAATCCAAAGGCTGCTCTTAAGGTGCCCTTGTGCTGCAGCAATCGTAAACCAGTCTAGAGCTATATTTTTTTTACCTTTTTCAACCAAGCTCATTGCATACTCGTATTGTGCTTTAGGTAACCCGTCTTGTGCATCCTTTATGTAGTCCCCAGCATGTAAGTACTGAGATGAAAAAATAACAAATAAAATCATAACGCCAAAAGTCGCCATAGAAAAAAAAGCTTTGTCTCCCAAAATTGAACACAATCTTGTTTTAAATGAAGAGCTCAACCCAAAAAATAAAGTTGAATTAATTGATGAAAAAGTACGGCAGAGTAAAGCTATTAATACTGATCAATTAATATCTGATCTCAGCAAACTCGATTTAACTCCAAGGAATAAAAATGGGCCTCGCGTAAAGACAGTTTCTGCACGCACAACTGACTATGAGTACCGGCTTTACTTTGAGGCGTGGAGGCAAAAAGTAGAAAGGCTAGGTTCCTTGAATTATCCAGAGGAGGCTAGAGCAGGTAACTTAGGAACGCTTCGATTGACTGTAAGCCTAGCCTCAGAAGGGCAAATTAAACAAATTATTATTAACAAAAGCTCTGGGTTTGATGCTCTAGATAAGGCGGCCATAAAAATTGTTGAATTAGGCGAACCCTACGCCGCCTTTTCTGACAAAATGCGCAAAGAAGTAGATATCATAAATATCACACGAACATGGAAGTTTACCGAAGAAAATAATTTCTCATCTAATTAGATACCCTTATGTTTTTAATCTTCTCTGACCTTGATGCGACACTCCTGGATCATCACAACTACTCGTTTGATGACGCTTTACCTGCGTTACAATTAATTAAAGAAAAAAAAATTCCACTTATTCTTGCTAGCAGCAAAACATATGAAGAGATGATTAATATTCGATCTAAATTAGGAATAACAGACCCTTTTATATATGAAAATGGTTCCGGTATTTTTTTTAAGGGTAAAAAAATAGCTCTAGGTAAAAGCTATTCTCAAATTCTTAATGTTCTTCAAGATTTTAAAAGTGACTTTTCTTTTACATCATTTTCCCAGCTTGGGCCTAAGGGAATTCAGAAAGAAACCGGCCTAAATAAAGAGTTAAGTCAAAGAGCATCGTTAAGGGAATTTTCAGAGCCACTTATATGGGAAGACTCTGAAAATAAATTAGAGTCTTTTAAGGTCTTACTTAAAAGGCATGGGCTGATAGGTATGCAAGGCGGGCGATTTATTACAGTCTCTTCAGCACAAACGAAAGGAGATGCACTATTATGGGTCAAAAAAAGATATCAAGAGGTCTCAGAAGATAAAATATTTACCATAGGATTGGGAGACAGTGAAAATGATATTAATATGTTAAGTAAGGTAGATAAAGCAATTATTGTTAGGCACCCAAATAAACCACCACCGCAGATCAAAGGTCATTCTGCGGAAATTGTAACGAGGTTGATTGGGCCAAAGGGATGGAATGAAGCAATTATTAATTGTATTGGATAGCATATGAGTGATTTTTATCAGAATGGCATTATTACGAACCTACATAATCTGAGGGTTCAAGATACGGAAAGCCTTGAAAAAGAACTACTCGCTTTTTCAAAAGTACGCCCTATGGGCCTTGTACTTCCATCACTTTATTCAGAACTTTTGTCTCCGGCACTATCAAAAATTGTAGACGAATTAACTCAAGTTAAATATTTGAGTCAAATCGTTATTGGCCTGGACCGAGCTACTAAATATGAGTACAAAGATGCTATTAATTACTTTGCTAAACTTCCTCAGGATCATGTGATCTTATGGAACGATGGCCCCAGACTAAAGGCGTTAGACAAAAAATTACAAAAAATGAAGATAGCTCCTCAAGAGATGGGTAAAGGAAGAAATGTTTGGTATTGCTTTGGTTATATTCTAGCCTCCTCAAAAGTAGAGTCCGTTGCACTTCACGATTGCGATATTGTGACCTACACACGAGATATGTTAGCACGCCTCATTTATCCTGTTGCCAATCCTGATTTTAACTACCAGTTCTGTAAGGGTTACTACTCACGGGTATCAAAAGACAAAATTAATGGTCGAGTTTGTCGTTTGCTAGTAACGCCGTTAATTCGATCACTAATGAAGATGTTTCCTGCTAATGAATATTTAGAATACTTAAATAGCTACCGATATGCATTGTCAGGTGAATTTTCTCTAAGAACAGATGTATTAAACGATATTAGGATACCTAGTGACTGGGGATTAGAGATTGGTGTGTTATCTGAAATGAATCGTAACTATGCAAATAACCGCATATGCCAGGTCGATATAGCCGATAAATATGATCACAAGCACCAAGATCTTAGTGAGGCGGATGCAAGTAAAGGATTATCTAAAATGTCCATAGATATAAGTAAATCGATCTTCAGAAAATTAGCTACCACAGGCTTAGTTTTTAACAACGAGGCCTTTAGATCAATAAAAGCAACATACTTCCGCACCGCCTTAGACTTTGTAGAGACTTATAATAATGACGCAAAAATGAACGGGCTTAATTTTGATATTCATGCAGAAGAAAAAGCTGTAGAACTATTTGCAGAAAATATCATGAATGCCGGTCTTCATTTCCTAGAACACCCGATGGAAACACCATTTATCCCCAGCTGGACAAGAGTTAATAGCGCCTTACCAGAATTAAGAGAGGAAATATTGGAGGCAGTAAAAAAAGATATGGAAGAGTTCTCCTAGCTGTATGGCAAGTCTGTCCCTTGAGGATGAATTAAGAGAAAAGATTTATCATCACCTCAATCAAATATATGTAAATAACGATAACTACGCGCTCTCAGAAAAAATCATAGCTGTATTTTTCCAAGGCCGGGATCTCATTTCTCCCAATCCTAATATAAGTAAATGGGACTCATCAGATATAATCCTTATAACTTACGCTCATAGCATTGTTGAAAACGAGAAAGCTCCGCTGCAAACACTGCTAAAATTTCTAGATAAGCATATTCAACCCTACATTAATACTGTGCATATCTTGCCCTACTTCCCCTATAGTTCAGATGATGGCTTTGCTGTTATTGACTTCAAAAAAATTAATGATGCTTTTGGATCTTGGGAAGATATTGAAGCGATTGCTACAACCTATAAACTAATGAGTGACCTGGTAATTAACCATGTCTCATCAAGAAGCCAATGGTTTGATCAGTTTAAAAATGGCAAGAATCCCGGGCAGCATTACTTTCTAGCCGTTGACCCTCTAATCGACACCCAAAAAGTGGTAAGGCCAAGAACTAGTAACGTGCTACAAGAGGTAAATACAATTAATGGGAAGAAATACGTATGGTCAACATTTAGTCACGATCAACCAGATCTAAACTTTTCTAACCCTGCTGTGTTAGTCGAAATAATTGATATAGTTAGGACCTACCTTGAGAGGGGCACAAAGATATTTAGATTAGATGCAGTAGCTTTTATCTGGAAACAGATTAATACGGAATGTATCAACCTCCCCCAGACACATGAAATTATTAGGCTCATTAGAACGCTGACAGACTTTTATTCTGATGAAGTTTTTCTTGTCACAGAAACCAACATTCCTAACCGAGAAAATCTATCTTATTTTGGTAATCGAAATGAAGCACATCTAGTTTATAACTTCGCCTTGCCACCGTTAATCTTATATACCCTGTTGAATGGTATGTCTGAAAAAATTAAGCAATGGCTAATGGGTATGCCGCCGGCAATATTTGGGACAACATATTTTAACTTTATTGCGAGTCATGACGGAATTGGATTGCGTCCCATAGAAGAGATATTAACAGAAGAAGAAATAGACATGCTTGCAAAAAATATAGAAGGGGCCGGAGGTAAAGTCTCTTACCGAACAAAAGAAAATAGCCAGCGGCCCTATGAGCTCAACATTGCTCTCTTTGATGCCCTAAAGCTTCATGTTAAAGATGGAGACGACAGTTATCAAGAAGCAAGGTTTATATCTGCTCATACTATTATGTTGTCTCTTGAGGGAATCCCTGCCTTTTATATTCACAGCTTTCTTGCCACACAAAATGACTACGAAAAGGTAAAGCATAGTGGGAAAAACCGAGGTATCAATCGACATCAATGGCAAATGCAAGAACTAGAACAAATACTTTTAGGCGAAAATCATCATTCACGAATGTTTTATGAGCTATTAAGGCTTATCGGCATAAGAAAGCGTCAGAGAGCATTTCATCCAAATGCCACTCAATTTACTCTTGATCTCGGGAATAGTGTTTTAGCTTTATGGCGACAAAGTCTTGATCGAACTCAAAGCATATTTTCTATTCATAATATTTCAAACCAGAAGATAGCTATACAATTATCAGATCTTAACTTGATAGAGACAGATAATTGGTTTGATTTAATTTCAGGTACCAAGTTAGAAAGATCACATGGTAAATTGATCTTAACTCCCTATCAGTCGATGTGGATAACGAACAAATCAAGTATCATGTAAGAAAATAACAGCTGAAAAAAATAGATGGCAACCTTGAGTACCATTAATCATGATCGAAAAATTTTCGATAAGAAATACATTTATCCGGTCGTATCAAGACGAGCTGGAGGCTTATCACTTGGCATTAATCTAAACACCAATAATGCATGTAACTGGCAGTGTATTTATTGTGAGATTCCCAACCTTACAAGAGGTAAGCCAGAAGCTATTGATATTCCTCTGCTTAAAAAAGAACTCTATTTTTGGCTAGAAGAAATTACTCAAAATAATTTTTTATCTAAACATACCAATCCTGGAACTGCCTTCAAAGACATCGCCTTTTCTGGAAATGGTGAACCAACAGCAGCCAAAGAATTTTCGGATATTGTAAGTATAGTAGTAGAGGCAGTAAAAGATTATAAGTTAGAAAGCCAGCTAACAATGCGCATTATTACCAATGGTAGCAATATGTGCGATAAATCAGTGCAAAGTGGTTGGGATTTCATTCAATCGATGAAAAAAGAAGTATGGTTTAAAATTGATAGCGTAATTCATGATGAGGTTAAATTAATCAATCAAATAAATGGTAGCCTAGGTATGACAGCAAAAAATCTTGAGGCATCTTTATCTGTCTCACCTACCATTATACAAACTTGTCTTATTAAAGTGGGTGGGAAACTACCCTCTAAAAAAAGTATCCATGCCTACATTGAATTTCTGAAAAATTACGAAGATCAATTAAGTGGTATTCATTTATATAGTCTTGCAAGGCCATCGGAACAAAATATTACCGTAGAAATTGAACGTCTAACTCAAATCGAGCTAAATCAAATTGCTGATAAAATAAGAGTTCTTAACTTGCCAGTGCACGCCTTTATCTAAAATGATCACCTTAAATAAAATTGTCCTCTTTTCCCTTATAGTTTGTCTGGTAGGCTGCCAACAACCTAACTCAGACTGGTCATCTTATGGACAAGACCATACAAACCAACGCTATTCTCGCCTAGATCAAATTAACAATAAAAATGTTCAAGGCCTAAAATTAGCCTGGCAATATCAAACAGGTATTAAAGCAACCTTTCAGGCTACGCCAATCGTTCAAGATGGAATTATGTACATTTCTCTGCCTTACAACCATGTTCTTGCTATGAATGCCAAGACCGGAAAAGTCATTTGGCGCTACGAGCACGATCGTAACCGAGATTGGAAAATGTGTTGTGGCCCAACTAATCGTGGTGTAGCAGTGCATGGTGAACAATTATTTATGGGCACCGTAGATGCAAGGCTTATATCCCTCGATATTAAAACGGGTCATAAATTATGGGATATTAATGTAGTAGAAAATATTGTAGGCACAGAGTCCATCAGTGCATTAAATCCGAGCGATCCAAATCGAGAAAAGAAAATCAGCGGTGGAACAGGCGTAGGCATCTCAATGGCGCCGGTAGTCTATGAAAATAAAGTGATTGTCGGCATTACTGGAGTCGGTTACGGCTTGCATGTTGAGGGTCGTGAAAAAGATGCCCCCCTAGGGGCTGTAGTAGGAGTAGCAGGAAGGTTTGGTCGACCTGGTTTTTTAGCGGCTTATGATATCTATTCTGGGAAACAAGTCTGGCAATTTGATACAATCCCTGCTGAAGGATGGGAGGGAGATCTTAGTAACTATACTAAAGATGGGGAGGTATTAAACAGAGACTTGCTCACCGAAAAAGAATCATTACTTGAATACCCCGATGCTGCAAAATATGGTGGAGGCTCTGCATGGACTACCCCCGCTATTGATAAAGACACACATACATTATTTTTTGGGACAGGAAACCCATCTCCTCAGATGAGCGATCAAAGCAGGCCTGGGGATAATCTATATACCGTCTCACTTGTTGCCTTGGATGCCAATACTGGAAAACTAAAATGGTATTACCAACAAGTCCCTCATGATATTTGGGGTTACGATGTAGCTAGTCCCCCCGTAATCTTTCATACGATTCATAAAGGTAAAATTATTCCCGCTGTGGGGCAGGCCGGAAAAACTGGCTGGTTTTATATTCACAACAGAAATACAGGGGAATTGCTCTTAAAATCAGAAGCCTTTGTCCCGCAAAATAATATGTTCTCTGAAGCTAGTGAAGAAGGTACAACTATTTATCCTGGAATTTTAGGGGGGTCAAACTGGTCTCCAGTGAGTGTCAACATTGATCAGCATCTTGCTTATGTTTCTGGGATTCATGCTCCAATTAAATATACTCGGCACGAAAAGATAGTGAATGGAAAAGCCGTTAGATATACCAGTTCTGAGCCTACTAACGACGATCAATGGGGGCTTTTATCTGCGGTTAACTTAACTGACGGAAAGATTCGATGGCAATATAGAACTGACCAACCTTTACTTGGCGGAACACTTGCAACGAAGGGTAACCTAGTTTTCGTTGGCGAAGGCAATGGAAACTTTAGTGCGGTTCATGGAGGCTCAGGTGAGATGCTTTGGTCAACTAAAATAAACGCTGGGGTCAATGCACCTGCTATATCCTATATGATCAATGGAAAGCAATACATTGCTGTAGTGTCTGGCGGAAATAAAATTATGGGGTATAAGCAAGGAGACTTTATCAGTGTCTATAGCCTCAATTAAAAAAATAAAAAAATTATTTTCTGATCTACAAAAAGCTCGGCGAGAAATCGTTTTACCCTTAATAACTTTAACCGTCGCTCCTTATTTTGGTTTTATTGGAGTAATTGCATTTAACCCTAACCTCTTTTCCAAACTAGTTGGTTCGGGATCGCTCTCTATTGGAATTATTCTTGGGTTTATTTTAATCCTGCATATCTTCTTAGTCACCCTCACATACTCTTATCTTGCCAATAAAAAACTAGAGCCAATTATCAGAAAATTAATTAAAACACAAAGTATGTAATGGGGTTGAATATTACAGCTATTTTAATGTTTGTCTTATTTGTAAGCATAACTATATATATAACCTACTGGGCGGCAAAAAAAACCCAGACAGCAAAAAGTTTTTATACCGCTGGTGGCGATATTACAGGCTTTCAAAATGGGTTAGCTATCTCAGGTGACTTTATGTCTGCCGCTTCTTTTCTTGGGATATCAGGACTGGTCTATCTAACCGGTTTTGATGGGCTGATTTACTCCATTGGGTTTCTGATCGGCTGGCCTATAATTTTATTATTAATTGCTGAGCCTTTAAGAAATTTAGGGAAATATAGTTTTGCTGACGTAGCTTCCTTTCGTTTACAGCAAAAACCGATTAGATTGCTTGCTGCTTGCGGATCCTTGTGCACCGTGATCTTATACTTAATTGCCCAAATGGTTGGAGCAGGGAAGTTGATTGAGCTATTGTTTGGCTTACCTTACTACAGCGCAGTAATGATTGTTGGTGCGCTAATGATACTGTACGTAACTTTTGGAGGAATGCTAGCTACAACCTGGGTTCAGATAATTAAAGCAATATTATTGCTTTCAGGGGCAACTCTCATAGCCGTATTGGTGTTAATTCAGTTTAGCTTCAACGTGAATGATTTCTTTAAAGCTGCTATTAATATTCACCCAAAAGGTGTCAATATTTTAGCTCCAGGGGGTCTAATATCAGATCCAATTTCTGCTATATCGCTTGGGTTAGCATTAATGTTTGGAACGGCAGGCCTCCCTCATATTTTAATGCGCTTCTTCACAGTCAAAGACGCAGTCGAAGCACGAAAATCGGTAGTTTATGCCACAGGATTTATTGGTTACTTCTATATATTAACTTTTATCATTGGGTTTGGTGCCATTATTCTTGTATCTAAAAATACGCAATATCTCAATGAGTTAGGTCAGCTTATAGGTAATAACAATATGGCTGCTATACATCTAGCCCATGCCGTTGGAGGTGACTTATTGTTAGGTTTTATTTCAGCGGTAGCTTTTGCAACAATATTAGCCGTTGTGTCCGGCCTTACACTTGCTGGTGCATCTGCTATTTCACATGACCTATATGCCAATGTTTTTAGTGGAGCTACTTTTAGTGAAAAAAAGGAGATGCAAGTATCTAAAATTGCTACCGTATTTTTAGGTCTCCTAGCCATACTTCTTGGGATAACATTTGAAGGTCAGAATGTTGCATTCATGGTCGGCTTGGCATTCGCTATTGCGGCTAGTACTAACTTTCCCATTCTACTTCTATCTATTTATTGGAAAAAACTTACCACTAGAGGTGCAGTTATTGGTGGAAGTGCCGGGCTTATATCTGCGATCTTCTTGGTTGTTTTAGGACCAGTTGTTTGGGTCGACGTGTTTAATTACGAGGAGGCAATTTTTCCTTATAAATATCCTGCTCTATTTTCAATGACGTTAACCTTCATGGGTATATGGTTTTTTTCTGTGACTGATAAAAGTAAATATGCTCATTTAGAACAAGCAAAATTTGACGCCCAATTCTTTCGATCGCAAACGGGTATCGGTATCGATAAATCTTTAAATCATTGATTTATTGGCTAACATTTCTTTAAAGTCTAAGTCACACCGAGAAAAGAATGATAAGTCTGTTGGAAGAAGTCCGGCTATTAAGCCTTATGGTATTTTTTACTATAACTTCTTACTTCATCCAACATACATTCTACATTTTCAGGTGGGGTAAATTGGGTAATTCCATGCCCAAGATTAAAAATATGACTTTCCCCATGGCCGTAACTATCTAAAACATTTCGCACAGCTGACCTTATTGCTTTTGGCTCCGACAATAAAATTGCCGGGTCAAGATTGCCTTGTAAGGCTATTTTGTCGTTCACTACTTTACGAGCATTACCTAAGTCTGTTTGCCAATCTATGCCGAGTGCATCAGCACCACTTTGGGATTGAAGATCGAGCCATTGGCCTCCGCCTTTAGTAAAGATTATTTTAGGAGTGTCTTCAAAACCCATTAAATTTAAATTCGAGATAATCACCTTCATATAATTTAACGAATGACTTTCATATTCATGGTGAGATAGGGCTCCGCCCCAGGAATCAAAAATCATTACCGCATCAGCTCCAGCTTCTATTTGCTTTGCTAGATATATTGAAACAGATTCTGTAGTCACCTTAAGAATGTGCTGTATTAGATCTGGGCGAGAATATAACATTTTCTTAATATTTAGAAATCCAGTACCTCCCTGTCCTTCAACCATGTAGGTAGCTAATGTCCATGGGCTTCCTGCAAAACCTATTAATGGTACACGCCCATTAAGTGCAGTTTTTATTGATCTCACTGCATTAAAAACATATCCCAAATCCTCTTCTACATTAGGCACATCTAACTTTTGTATAGCCTGTTCATCGATTAGCGGATAGTGAAACTTTGGCCCTTCACCATCAACAAAATGCAGCCCCAAACCCATCGCATCAGGTACAGTCAGTATGTCTGAAAATAATATAGCGGCGTCTAATAAGGGGTACCTATCCAGTGGCTGAAGAGTTACTTCAGTAGCGAAATCTGCATTTTTACATAAATCTAAAAAACTCCCTGCATGCTTTCGTGTTTTTCGATATTCTGGGAGGTATCTTCCAGCCTGACGCATCATCCATACGGGAGTGTAGGGGGTAGATTCTTTTTTTAGGGTCTTTAGAAATACATCATTTGTAATAGGTGTCATTAGATTAGTATGGCTTAGTCATCGCTAAAAATATCTGGAGTTATTAAATCTATAGTATCAACAACTAACTCACCAGTTGACACTGCTGCACCTCCAGCAGTATCTACTACTGCAGCAGTCGTCATACACCCAAACAAGAATAAAAACATAAGAAGAATAAAGTGTTTCACTAATATTTAGATTAGCGGGGAAGGCTGCTTGAACCCATCAAAAATTCATCTACAGAACGGGCACATTGCCGTCCTTCTCTTATAGCCCATACAACTAATGACTGGCCTCTACGCATATCCCCTGCCGCAAAAACCTTACTTCTTGATGTCGTATATGAATTTTCACCCTCGGTTTCCGCCTTGGCATTGCCCCTAGCATCTTTATCAATACCAAACTTATCTAAAATAGTTTGTTGTGGGCTAATAAAGCCCATAGCCAGTAAGACCAGATCTGCTTTCATAGTAAATTCAGAATTAGGGACTTCTTGCATCTTGCCATCTTTCCATTCCACCCTGGCTGCAACCAATTCTTTTACTTTTCCATTTTCACCTATAAATGATTTGGTAGCCACAGACCAATCTCTCTCGCATCCCTCTTCGTGCGAACTAGATGTTCTCATCTTAAGTGGCCAATAAGGCCACACTAATGATTTGATTTCTTTTTCCGGAGGTTGGGGCATAAGTTCAAACTGATAAACCGATGCAGCTCCATGTCGATTAGAAGTGCCTACACAATCAGAGCCAGTGTCTCCGCCTCCAATAACTACAACGTTCTTTCCTGTTGCAGTAATTTGGTCTTTTATCACATCTCCTGCAACAATTTTATTTTGATTGGGGAGAAAATCCATAGCAAAATGTACACCATCTAGTTCTCTTCCAGGAACAGGAAGGTCTCTTGGCCACTCAGCACCACCCGCTAAAATAACTGAATCATAATCATGAATCAATTGCTCTGGGTCTACGTTTTCACCTACATTTTGATTGGTTTTAAATACAACACCCTCGGCTTCCATTTGGGTAACGCGTCGATCGATATGAGATTTTTCCATTTTGAAGTCAGGAATACCATATCTAAGAAGTCCACCAATACGATCATTTTTTTCTAGCACAACCACGTCGTGACCAACTCTTGCAAGTTGCTGCGCTGCAGCCATCCCTGCTGGGCCTGATCCTACAATAGCTATTTTCTTACCAGTTTTGTTTTTTGGAGGTTGAGGTATGACCCAATTATTTTCCCAGGCTTTATCAATAATGGCATGTTCAATTGATTTAATACCAACTGGGTCATCATTTATGTTCAAAGTGCATGCAGCCTCACAAGGTGCGGGACAAATTCTTCCCGTAAATTCTGGAAAATTGTTTGTAGAGTGAAGCACTTCAATTGCTTGCTTCCAATTTTGTTGAAAAACTAGGTCGTTCCAATCGGGGATAATGTTGTTCACAGGGCATCCGTTGTTACAGAAAGGGATGCCGCAATCCATACATCTTGCCCCTTGAGTTTTTGCTTCCTCGTCAGACAAGTGCAAAACAAACTCTTTATAATTTTTTACTCTCTCTGCAGGAGGAACGTTCTCTGCAGCGACTCTAGGAAAATCCATAAACCCAGTAACCTTACCCATTTATGCTACCTCCTTAATTGTTGCCGCATGAAGCTCATTCAATGCTCGTTTATATTCAATCGGCATAACTTTTACAAAATTCCCAATTGCTGTATCCCAGTTATTCAATATATCAATAGCTATTGAGCTATCCGTATATTTATGATGGTTGACTATTAACTGTTTCAAAATCGTTTCATCAGATAAATTGAGATGTTTTGCCCCTTTAGGCTGAACATTTTCTTTTGCGACTTTCTCTAAAGTCACCATTGATGGATTGCAAGACTGTGAAAACGTTCCTTCGGGGTCATATATGTATGCCACACCTCCGGACATTCCAGCAGCAAAATTTTGACCCGTTTCTCCTAGAACTGCTACTGTCCCTCCGGTCATATATTCGCAACCATGATTTCCTACTCCTTCAACGACAGCAGATGCACCAGAGTTTCTTACACAGAAACGTTCACCGGCAATCCCTCTAAAGTAAGATTCTCCTGATGTTGCCCCATACATCACTGTATTTCCTACAATAATGTTTTTTTCTTCTATGCCTTTAAAATGTTGCGGTGGACGAATAATAATATGTCCTCCGCATAAGCCCTTGCCGACATAATCGTTACCCTCACCATGAAGGTTAAACGTAATACCTTTTGCAAGAAAAGCGCCAAAACTTTGTCCAGCCGTACCCTCTAATTTCACACTAATTGTATTATCTGGAAGGCCATCGTTTCCGTAACGCTTTGCTATTTCATGAGACAGCATTGTACCAACCGTGCGATTAGTGTTTGTTATTGGAATGTCAAACGTCGTGGACTCTTTCTTTTCAATTGACGGCATAGCTTTTTTTATAATTTCGTTATCTAGTGCTTTATCTAACCCATGATATTGCTTTTCAACGTTGTATCGTGAAACATCTGCACCCATATCTGGCTGATAAAAGATTCTACTAAAATCTAATCCTTGAATTTTCCAATGATCTATACCTTGTTGCATGTCTAATAAATCACTTCGCCCTATCAGGTCGTTGAATTTTTTCATACCTAGTGATGCCATAATTTCACGAATTTCTTCGGCAATAAAGAAAAAGAAGTTAACGACATGTTCAGGTTGACCATTAAATCTTTTTCGCAGTTCTGGATCCTGAGTTGCAATGCCCACTGGGCAAGTATTAAGATGACATTTGCGCATCATAATACAACCTTCAACTACAAGAGGCGCTGTGGCAAAACCAAATTCATCTGCACCCAATAATGCGCCAACGACTACATCCCGACCCGTTTTCATTTGTCCGTCGACCTGAAGGACGACACGCCCTCTTAATTGGTTAAGCACTAATGTTTGTTGCGTTTCAGCCAGCCCAATCTCCCAAGGGGTGCCGGCATGTTTAATAGAAGAAAGTGGTGATGCTCCTGTTCCACCATCATGCCCAGCAATTACAATATGGTCAGATTTGGCTTTAGCTACACCGGCAGCTACAGTTCCAACCCCCGTTTCAGAAACTAATTTTACTGAGATGCTTGCGCTTGGGTTTGCATTTTTAAGATCATGTATTAATTGGGCCAAATCTTCAATAGAATAAATATCATGATGGGGTGGAGGAGAAATCAGCCCCACACCTGGTACTGAAAATCTTAATTTAGCTATGTAAGGGCTAACCTTGTGTCCTGGTAGCTGCCCCCCTTCACCTGGCTTTGCTCCTTGGGCCATTTTAATTTGAATTTGATCCGCGGCAGATAAATACTCTGCAGTTACTCCAAATCGTCCAGAAGCTACTTGCTTAATTCGTGATCGCATCGAATCACCTGCTAATAAAGCATAATTTGATTCAATAATATCTTCGCCTAGATGCTCTGCTATAGAAGAATCTTTAGTGATAGGTATAAACCGTTTCTTATCTTCACCGCCTTCGCCTGTATTTGACTTTCCACCTATGCGGTTCATAGCCACTGCAAGAGTAGCGTGCGCCTCCGTGGATATTGAACCAAGCGACATAGCGCCTGTAGCAAAGCGCTTTACAATTTCCTTTGCTGACTCAACCTCATCAATAGAAATTGTTTTTGTTTTTTTAAAACCAAAAAGACCGCGTAAGGTTTTGTGTTTTTTTGTTTGGTTATTAATTAGCTCAGCATATTCTTTATAAGTATCGTATTGATTTTTTCTAGTTGCATGCTGTAATTTTGCAATAGATTCAGGATTCCACATATGCTCTTCACCACGGATCCTAAAAGCATATTCACCCCCAGCATCAAGTGCGTTTATTAGAGTAGGGTCAAGACCAAAAGCAGCTTTATGAATTTGATTAACTTCTTCTGCTATTTCCTTAATTCCAATACCTTCAATATTAGTGGATGTGCCTTTAAAATATTTGTCGATAAAAGCTTGGTTCAGGCCTACTGCTTCAAAAACTTGTGCCCCACAATAAGACTGATAAGTAGAAATGCCCATCTTAGACATAACTTTATTAAAGCCTTTACCAATAGCTTTAATGTATTTCTCTTGTGCGCCACTAAAGTCATCGCTAAGCGTTCTTATAGTTTCATAAGTTAACCAGGGGCAAACGGCTTCGGCTCCATATCCTGCCAATAAAGCAAAATGGTGGACTTCACGCGCAGATCCAGTATCAATTACTAACCCAGTGTTTGTCCTGATTCCGGCATTTACCAATAAATGGTGTGTAGCAGAACATGCCAGTAACGCAGGTACTGCCTGCCTATTATTATCAGTTAGTCGGTCAGATAAAATAATGATATTGAGTCCATCGATAACAGATTGTTTGGCCTCGTTACAAATATTAGCCAATGCTCTCTCCATAGCTTGGCTGTATGACTCATCGCGTCCAACCTCAAAAGTTATATCAATAACATTTGACTTAAAGAGTCCTTTTGTTGTTTGTTCAATGTTTTTTAATGCCTCTAAATCTTCAAGACTTAGGATGGGCTGACTTGCCTCTAAACGTGGTGGTGGGCTAGTCTCTTCAATACCTAACAAGTTAGGTCGGGGTCCAATAAATGTCACTAACGACATAACCAACTCCTCTCTTATTGGATCAATAGGAGGGTTTGTTACTTGGGCAAACAGCTGTTTAAAATAATTATAGAGAACCTTAGGGCGGTTAGATAATACCGGGAGTGCTGCGTCATTTCCCATAGACCCTGATGGCTCCTGGCCATCACTAACCATAGGCTTAAGAATAAAACTAATATCTTCTTGAGTAAAACCAAATGCCTGTTGAATGTCTAATAAGGCGCTTTGTAATTTGATCTTGACTGTTGGTTTTCTTAAGTCACTTAAGAGAAATCGGGATTGATTAATCCAGGATTCATATGGCTTTGCACTAGCTAATAATTTCTTTACCTCAGCATCATCAATAATTCTTCCTGCTTGAAGGTCAATAAGTAACATTTTTCCTGGCTCTAGACGCCATTTTTTAACTATTTTTTCTTCAGGAAACTTAAGGACACCCATCTCAGAAGCCATCATCACAACGCCGTCATCCGTCATTAAATAGCGAGCAGGTCTTAATCCGTTTCGATCTAGGGTTGCACCTATCATTTGTCCGTCTGTAAAAGCTACGGCGGCTGGGCCATCCCATGGCTCCATCATAGCGGCGTGATACTCATAAAAAGATTTTCTTTCTTGGCTCATTAGTCCGTTACCAGACCAAGCTTCTGGTATCAACATCATCATAGCGTGAGGCAAGCTATAACCTCCTGCTACCAACAATTCTAAACAATTATCAAAGCTTGCTGAATCGGATTGTCCTTCTGTAATAAGTGGCCATAATTTTTCCAGATCTTCACCCAGCAACATGGACTTCATTTTCTCTTGTCTTGCATTAATCCAATTCTCATTGCCGCGCACGGTATTAATCTCACCATTATGAGCAATCATTCTATACGGGTGCGCAAGGTCCCAAGACGGAAAGGTATTAGTTGAAAACCTTTGATGCACTAAAGCTAAAGCTGACTTGGATGATTCGTCCAAGAGATCTGGAAAAAATACGCCCACTTCGTTTGCCAAAAGCATCCCTTTGTATACGACGGTTCTTGAGGACATAGAAGAAACATAAAAACTAGCAGGGTCATCTATATCTAAAGCCTGCACAAGGTTTTCAATTCTTTTTCTAATAACGAACAATTTTCTTTCAAAAGCCACTTGTCCGTCAGTGTTATCGCCGCGACCAATAATGACTTGCTTAATGACCGGCTCAACGTTTCTTGCTGCGCCAGCTATATCTTGATTGTTAACTGGAACGTTTCTCCAGCCTAGCTCTATTTGTTCCTCTTCCGCAATAACTTTACTAATTATGCTTTCACACAGTGCTCTCGTTTTTTCTGCTTGAGGTAAAAAGAGCATTCCAATTCCATACTCACCCTCTACCGGTAATGCAATAGATAATACTTTTGCTTCTTTTTGAAATAGTGCGTCAGGTATTTGAATAAGAATCCCAGCACCATCACCTAATTTAGGGTCATAGCCCGTTGCGCCTCTGTGGGTTAGGTTGGTGAGAATCTCCAGTCCTTGTGAAATAATTTTATGACTTTTAATTCCCCGGCTATTTGCAACAAAACCAACACCGCATGAGTCATGCTCGTTTGACGGATTGTATAACCCTTGTTTTTTTGGTGTGATTGGTCGCATCATTATTTTACTTAAGTGTGTTAAACGGAACGGTAAATTTTAAAGCTTTTTGCCAGCTTATTCAATGATCTTATGGTAAAAAGGTTAATAGTTATTAAAGCTGATCAAAGGCATTATTTGCAGCATTGATGGTTTGTTTTATATCAACAGAAGTGTGTGCTGCCGAAACAAAACCTGCCTCAAAGGCGGAAGGGCCAAAATACACGCCTTGGCTTAGCATTAAATGAAAGAATTTTTTAAACAAATCTCTATTCGACGCCATAATTTCTTCAAAACTATTAGGGGGTGTTTTACTAAAATACAGCCCAAACATGCCTCCAACATTGCGAGCACAAAAATCAATATTTCTCTCTTTAGCAGATAACGTTAAGCCATCTGTCAATTGTTTTGTGGTGATACTAAGTTTCTTAAAAAAGTCTGGCTCTTGGATTAGTTCTAGAGTTTTAAGACCTGCTGCCACTGCTACCGGATTGCCTGACAATGTTCCTGCTTGATATACCGGGCCTAACGGCGCAAGTTGTTGCATGATTTCTTTTTTTCCTCCAAATGCCCCTACTGGAAGACCTCCTCCAATTACTTTACCTAATGTTGTCATATCTGGAATCACATTAAATAATGCTTGCGCTCCTCCCAACGCAACCCGAAAACCAGTCATCACTTCATCGAAGATTAATACCGTGCCATATTTAGTACAAAGGGACCTAAGGCTTTCAAGAAACTCTTGATGAGGAACTATTAAATTCATATTGCCTACGACCGGCTCAATAATCACGCAGGCAATCTCTCCATCAAGCTTAGAAAAGAGATCCTGTAGGGCCTGTGAGTCATTATAGGGAAGAGTTAAAGTATGTTTAGCAACATCTGTAGGAACGCCAGCTGAGCTTGGTTGGCCAAATGTTAGGGCTCCTGAGCCAGCTTTAACTAATAGCGCATCTGCATGACCGTGATAACATCCTTCGAATTTTACAATTGTATCTCTACCCGTAAACCCTCTTGCAACCCTAATAGCACTCATGGTAGCTTCTGTACCGCTACTAACTAAGCGAACCTGCTCAATACTAGGGACTAACTTTACAATCTCTTCTGCCATATCTAATTCACGAGAAGTAGGTGCACCAAAAGATAAACTATTTTTTGATGCATCATGAACAGCCGTTAAAACTTCATGGTTGGCATGTCCTAATATCATTGGTCCCCATGAATTAATATAATCTATATATTCCTTATCGTCCTCATCCCACAGTCGGCTTCCCAGTCCCCTCTTAAAAAAGATAGGGGTACCGCCCACCGAACTAAATGCTCTTACTGGGGAGTTAACGCCTCCAGGAATATATAATTTTGATTGCTCGTATAAACTTTGGTTTTTACTCATAGGTTCCAGCTTTTAAGGATTGTACAAAATTGTTTTGCGGTTAATTCAATATTATCAGAGTTAAAAAGAGATGAGACTAGAGCAATACAATTTATTTGCTCATTTTTTAATGTCTCTATATTTTCTAAGGTTATACCTCCGATAGCTACCATAGGGATATTACCCATACTTCTCGCCTGCCTGAGTATATCAAGAGTCGCTCTTGGCGCGTTAGGTTTAGTCTTTGTAGGGAAAAAGGCTCCTAGAGCTATGTAATCTACCTGCTTTTCATATGCCTCTTTAACTCTATTGAGGGAATTATAACAAGAGACACCTATGCATTTATCTGGCCCTAACAATTTTCTAGCTTTATCAACATTGTCGTCATATTTACCTAAATGTACTCCAAATGCATCTAAATGTTTTGATAATTCAATATCATCGTTAATAATAAGCTGCACATTCGTTCTATCACAAAGTTCTTTTAGGGCAGTGGCTTGAATTTTTTTTTGCTTGGGCTTTAATGTTTTTGATCGATACTGCACAAGTCTCACCCCACCTTGAATTGCTTGTCGAGTGTGGTTTAATAAAAGATCATTGTCTATTTGGTCGGGGGTGATAGCATATATCCCGCTAATTATGGTTGAAACGTCCATCTCCATCCTCTTGGTCCATCCAAAAAAGTCGGTCTGGAATAGACTGGCCCATTCCTGGTTTAAATGCATTTTTTAAGGCTTGCCATGTATAGTGTTGTGCGTGCTCAACTGCTAATTCTAAACTAAGTCCTTGCGCAAGATAGCCCGCAATGGCTGATGTTAAAGTACATCCAGACCCATGATAATTGCCGGGGAGTCTATCCCAGTAATAAGGGATGGCTTCCTTAGCCTCTAAATATAGGGTGTTTATAACAGACTTTGTGTTTTCATGAGTGCCAGTTATAAGGACATTCTGACATCCAAGTAACTGAAGCCTCTCTGCACACTGATCTATACTTATATCTTCAAAATTCTCATCACTGTCAATAACGAGCCTTCTAGCCTCGTGACTGTTTGGGGTAATCAGATGGGACTGAGGAAATAACAATTCGAGCATTGCACTCATCATTTCTATGTTCACCAGTTCATCGCCTCGGCCCGAAGCTAGAACAGGGTCTATAATCAAGGGTATATCAGGGTAGTCTGCAGCTATTTCAGCTACAACTGTAATATTTTCCGAGCTTCCTAAAAGGCCGCATTTAAAAACTGATATTTCCATATCTTCTAAAATACTTCGCGCCTGATCATTAACTAGCTCTGCGCTTATAGCAGCTAAGCTTTCAACCCCAATAGTATCCTGAACTGATACTGCGGTAGCAATAGAAAAAGGGTGGCATCCTATGCTTGCCAAAGTTAAAACGTCAGCTTGTAATCCAGCCCCACCAGTAGGGTCTGTGGCGGAAAAAGTCATCACTTTTGAAAAGTTTTTTGTCATGAAAAAAGTTTTTTTGCAGTATTACATTGGGTCAATATCGACACTCCATTTTACTCTATTAGCTAATGGGTGTTGTCTAATTTGATCTATCCACACTTTTAGCATATTTTGTAAATGTTTTCTTTCGTTTGACTGAATGTATATATTAATTCTTTCATGCCCGCTCACCCTCTCCATAACCGGCCTAACAGGACCAAAAATATTAACCTTTTCTTTTGAATTTATTGCCCAATCTGCGATATCGTCCATAAATCTTTCTGCTAATGACAATGTTCTTGATTCAGCCTGAAGAACTGCTTGAAAGCTGAACGGCGGTAAATCAATGGATGCCCGCTCAACGAGAATGCTGTTAGCAAATAATTCATAATTATGCGTTTTAACAGCTTGAAAAATAGGATGATTAGGAAAGCTTGTTTGAATTAACACTTCGCCAGCTATACTGCTTCGTCCTGATCGCCCTGAAACTTGCATAAGCTGAGAGAATAAACGTTCCGATGCGCGAAAATCGGTGCTATATAAAGCATTATCCGCATCCAACACTACTACTAATGTTAAGTTTGGAAAGTCATGTCCTTTAGCTAACATTTGGGTTCCAACTAATATATCAATGTCTCCTCTCGAAGTTTTTTCATACAGCTCATTCAGAGCATTTTTTTTTCGCATACTATCCCGATCAACCCTTAGAATGCTGGCGGATGGAATCAAGGCCCTAATGCGATCTTCAATTTTTTGTGTCCCAGATCCTAACGGATATAGGTCGGGATTACCACAATCCTGACATTGCATTGCTATTGGGCTTTCATAACTACAGTGGTGACACCGCATTTTTTTGTCTTTGAGGTGTACAACAAGGCGTGCGCTGCATTGGTGGCATGATGCACTCCAACCACAGCTTGAACAAACTAAAACAGGAGAATATCCCCGTCTATTAATAAAAATTAAAGCCTGTTGTTTAAGCGCTACCCGTTGCTTAATAGCTTTTAATATTAGCGGGGAAATGAGTTGGTCTTTGTCACTATTAAGAGGTGTTGTTTTTATTGCTGGTAATGACGCATTTAAAACAGCTCGATCCTTTAATCTTAACAACTGATATTTAGATATTTCCTTGCTTGCATTAAGCCAGCTTTCTAAAGAGGGTGTGGCAGTTCCGAGCACAATAGGAATATTGTTATTTCGAGCTCTCACCATAGCTACGTCTCTTGCATGATACTTGAGCCCTTCTTGTTGCTTAAATGAGGAGTCGTGCTCTTCATCAACAATGATGAGCTTTAAATTTTTAAAGGGTGTAAAAACTGCTAAACGTGTGCCAATAATTATAGAAGCTTTTCCAGACTTAGCTTGCCGCCAATTATCAAGCCTCTCGATACTTGAAAGATTGCTATGAAGAACAACTAAATTTCTATCTGGAAAGCGGGCTCGAAAACGTGACTCTAGCTGAGGAGTTAAATTAATTTCTGGCACTAAAACTAAAATTTGGGCTTTTTCTTCCTCAAGGAAATTTGCGATTAAATGTAAATATACTTCTGTTTTACCGCTGCCCGTCACTCCGTATAAAAGCGATGCTAAAAAACCTTTCTCATTCATTACGCTATTGATAGCCAATTGCTGTTCTTCGTTCAATGATGGTCGCATATCTATCTTATGGCTTTCATCTTCTACCCACTCTTCTGAGTAACAAACACCCATTATCTCCAGATCAAGAATGGCTTTCTTAGCATTAGAGGCAATATTTTTTAATGAGCTCTGTCTGATAGGTTGGCCTAGCAAATGAACTGCCAATTTTCTTAAATTCTTTTGCCTTTTTGGTAATAACTCAATCCAGTCGGGTGTTAGTTCTCTGGTCGCTTTATACACCTTTTCTTTTATACGCAATTGATATTTATGTTGCTTGATCCGAGAAGGCACAATAGACAATATTGTTTGGCCAATAGGATGATGGTAATAATCTGCAGAAAATTCCAACAGTCGCAGTAAGTCATTATCAAAAATTACCTCAGGCTCAGCATGAATTATTTTCTTTAACTTGTCTTCGGCCAATAATGAATCATTAGCAAACCCGCAAACTACTCCCATCAAGACTCTGCTCCCAAAAGAAACCTTTACATACTGGCCTACTTTAAATGCCTCTCCATTATTCAAATAATCAAATAATCGGTCTAAGGGGACATCTAATGCTACTTTTAATATTTTTTGACTTTCCTTCATTCCAATTACTTATCATTCCTTAAGAAGTAAACTACAGGATAGGGTAAAATATCCTTTTAAAATATATTTAATTGTAACCTTGTGAAAGCTCACCTTACTGATTTACTTTTTTCAATTGTCAATAAAATGACTTCCGAATTGACTCAGTCGCAAATTGTTATTGAGCGGCCAAAATCCATCGACCATGGCGACCTGTCATCTAATATTGCATTGGTTATTGCTAAGGCGCTTAAAAAATCGCCCCGCACCGTTGCGCAAGAAATAGTTGAGAAAATCCCATCTACAAGATCATTTAGCAAAATAGAAATTGCCGGGGCTGGATTTCTAAATTTTTACTTTAGTTCAAACACACACAATAAAATAATCAATGATGCTCTTGAAAATAATAAAAATTATGGAAGAAGTAATCAAGGTTCACGAAAAAAAATTCAAATAGAGTTTGTTTCAGCAAATCCAACAGGGCCTCTTCATGTCGGACATGGAAGAGGGGCTGCAATTGGAGATTGCTTGGCAAGACTATTTGAGTTTTCTGGATGGGATGTCACTCGAGAATTTTATTATAATGATGCAGGGTCACAAATAGACAACTTAACCAAGTCAATCAAAGCAAGATGTATGAACGTTCTACCAGAAGATCCAAGCTTTCCTGAAGATGGTTATCGTGGTGAATATATATCCGACATCGCAAAGTCCTATCTTGCAAAAAAAACCATCCAAAATGGCTCCGAAACTTTTTCGTCAAACGGCGATACAACCGATGATGATGCTATAAAAAACTATGGCATTCATTACCTAAGAAAAGAGCAAGACCAAGATTTAGAAGCCTTTAAAATACGCTTTGACGTATTTAGCCTTGAATCTTCTTTTTATTCACAAGGTAAGATTAAGGATGTCGTTACAACACTTAAAAACAATGGCCATACATATGAAAAAGATGGGGCGTTATGGCTTAAAACAACCGCATTTGGAGATGATAAAGATAGAGTGATGCAAAAAAGTGATGGGGCGTTTACTTACTTTGTTCCTGATATTGCTTACCATCTCAATAAATGGGAAAGAGGTTTTAAGAGAGTTATTAATGAGCAAGGAGCCGACCATCACAGCACTGTTAACAGAGTAAGGGCAGGGCTTCAAGGCCTAGATACTGGTATTCCACCTGGTTGGCCAGAATACGTTTTGCACCAAATGATTACAGTCATGAAAAATGGTCAAGAAGTTAAAATTTCAAAGCGGGCGGGAAGTTATGTCACTCTTAGGGATTTAATTGATGAAGTCGGCTGTGATGCTACTCGTTACTTTTTAATCGCAAGGCGAGCAGATTCTCAATTAGTTTTTGATATAGATCTTGCAAAATCGCAAAACAATGAAAATCCTGTTTATTATATTCAGTATGCTCATGCAAGAATTCAAAGAGTGCTTATGCAATGGGGGGGTGAACTTCATTCACTAAGGAGTACAGCAGAGTACAAATACGAAACATTGCTTGAGAAAAAATTAATTAAAAAAATAGAAGAATTTCCTGAGGTGGTAGAAGCTGCCACAAATGATTTAGCTCCTCATCAAATTGCAAACTATTTAAAAGAATGTGCTGCCGACCTTCATGGCTATTATAATGATACTAAATTTCTTGTTGAAAATAATAACGAAAAAAATGGTAGGTTATCTTTAATTTTTGCAACTCAACATATAATAAAAACTGGTTTAAATCTTCTGGGAATTTCTGCTCCGGATTCAATGTAAAGGGAAAAAATGGCTGACGACTACAGAACAATTAAAGAAAAAAAAGCTGAAGGCACACCTTTTACTAACGGTTTGTTTTTTGGTTTACTGCTAGGTATTTTGATATCAATTGCTGTGACGTTATTTATTACTAACGGCAAAAGTCCATTTGTTTCAAAAGAAACAGAGGGATCATGTATTGAAGTAAACTCTGCGATTGGTGAAGACGATGTTATAAATATAGATGAAGATAGTAATTATGACTTTTATCAAACACTTCCAGAGGAATCATCAGCTTATAACAGCGAAGACATCCAAAAGAAAAGGGATAATAATCGACAAATTGATTACTATATACAAGTGGGCGCGTTTTCTGAGCAAGCTCCCGCAGATAACCTGAAGGCCAAGTTGGCTCTTATGGGATTTGAGTCAGTTATTATGTCTGCAAAAATTGGTGATAACACCTTCCATAGAGTTAGTGTGGGGCCCTATGAGGATTATGAGACAAGCAAGAGTATGAGAGAAAAATTATTAAAAGAAGGTTTTAAAGCGAACTTAATTAAGCTAACGAGACCTAAAGTTCAATAAATTCTATTTAAACAAGGACAACCATAATGAAAACATTATTATTTGTAATTTCAATGATGCTTGCTTTCACGGCATTTGGAGTAGAGCCTAAGGCAGGAGTTAACTTTAAACAAACTAAAGAGATTATTCCAACGGACTCACCAGGAAAGATAGAGGTTGTAGAGCTGTTTTGGTATGGATGCATCCACTGCTACAAAATAGACCCTTATATTGATAAATGGGCAGACAATGCTCCTAAAGATGTTGTATTTAAAAAGATTCCCGCTGTACCAAGAAAAGATTGGGTTCCCATGGCTAAAGCTTTTTATGCGCTTGAAACTCTTGGCTTAGACAAAACTTTGCATGAAAAACTGTTTGATGCCATACATAAAACCAAGGCCGTAGATCCTGGAAGCGAGCAAAGTGCAATTCAATGGATTGCCTTAACAGCAAAAAAAGATATTAACGAAGTACAGTCTGCATTTAATACTTTCTCTATGAAGGCAAAACTTTCAAAGTCTCAAAGACTTTTTAGAGCAGCAGGGGCAACTGGTGTTCCATCCATAATAATAGACGGAAGATACATAACATCGTCAACAATGGCTGGGGGTGAAAAAAATACCATAGAACTAATAAATTATATTGTAGGTAATATTCGCAAAGACAAAGCAAAAAATTAACCTCGGCATGACGATCAAAGTCATTATTACGGGGGCTAATTCTGGGATAGGGAAAGCGCTAGCACTTGAATATGCTAAAAAAGGAGCGGTACTAGGTCTGATTGCTAGAGACTCGGATAAATTAGTCTCCCTCCAAAAAATACTTCCCTGCCCATCACAAATCTTTTCAATTGATGTAACTGATATTGCTCAGTGTCGATGGGCAGCAGAAGAGTTTATGGCTCAGCATGGTATTCCTGACGTAGTTATAGCCAACGCAGGTATCAGCCAGGGCACCCTAACAGAAAATTTCACTGACTTAAAAATTTTTGAGGAAATTATTAAAACTAACTTATTTGGAGTACAAAATACTTTTTATCCATTCATTCAACCCTTTAAAAAAAGGAAAAGGGGACAATTGGTAGGCATTTCAAGCGTTGCAGGGATTCGTGGAATTCCTGGAAGTGGAGCCTACAGTGCTTCAAAAGCGGCTTTAACTAATTACCTTGAAAGCCTCAGGATCGAAATGCTTGAATTTAATATTTATGTAAGCACTATTGCTCCTGGATATATCCGAACCCCTATGACTAATGTTAACAACTTTACTATGCCCTTCTTAATTAATAGCGACAAAGCTGCTAAAAAAATCATCCGGTCTATTGAAAAGAAAGCTCGATTTACCATTATTCCCTTTCCAATGAATATCATCGGTCGAATAATAAGGGTTTTGCCATGTTTTTTGTGGGATTGCTTGGCACGAAATGCGCCTAGAAAGAAAAGGGTAAGCAATAAAAGCTAGGCAGGTTATGCTTATATAAAGATTAGTAATTCATTTAAAATACATACTATAAAGTTACTCATAATAATTAACGAAAGGTAGCAATGAGCAAGCATAGAACCCCAGAGAACATTAGTGACTTTGTCGCTTTATTTATTACGAAATTTTTACGTCTTTTGGCGGATACATTTTTTTCAAAACGATATGGACACCGCGCCGTTGTTTTAGAAACAGTTGCGGCTGTTCCGGGAATGGTTGCAGGGATGTGGATACACCTTAAATGCCTTAGAAAAATGACTAGTGACAGAGGTTGGATAAAAACATTATTAGACGAAGCAGAAAATGAAAGGATGCATCTTATGACTTTTATTGAAATTGCTAAACCTAACTGGTTTGAAAGAGGCTTAATTCTTTTTGCTCAGGCTCTTTTTTGGCATTTTTATTTTATTCTTTATGTATTTTTTCCTCGGACAGCTCATCGTTTAGTTGGTTATTTTGAAGAGGAAGCTGTCATTAGTTATACAAATTACTTAGAGCAAGTAGAAAACGACCTGTCTCTAAATGTTGCAGCGCCACAAATTGCTATAAATTACTGGAAGCTTAAACCTGATGCCAGGCTTATTGATGTCATAAAAGTAGTTAGAGACGACGAGGCTGGCCATGCAAAAGTTAATCATACGCTTGCGGATACAATTGATGAAGATAAACATAGCGCAAAAAATATCAAGCAAATAGAATACAAAAAAGAAGAGCCTGTTTTTTCTACCGCCAACAAAAAAAATGTAAATGAACACCAAAGTACTACTTTATATAGTTCCACGTCTTTGGGTGAAATCTCCCTATTTAATAGAATAGTCATGGCTCCACTCACCCGGAGCCGAGCAACAGCATCTGGGGTTCCAACAGCTATAATGGCTGATTACTATTCTCAGCGAGCAAGTGCAGGGCTAATTATTGCCGAAGCAACACAGATAAGTCAGCAAGGCCAAGGCTATTCCTGGACTCCAGGAATATATACTGAAGAACAAACAAATGGGTGGAAAAATGTAGTGGATAAAGTCCATGGACGGGGTGGGAAAATCTGTCTTCAGCTTTGGCATGTAGGAAGGATATCGCATATCGAACTACAACCAGGCAATCAAAAACCAGTTGCCCCCTCTGCAATTAAGGCTAAGGCATCTATTTGGTTACAATCAGGCTCAGCAGAAGTTTCTGAACCAAGGGAATTAGAATTGTTTGAGATAGGAAGCATTGTTGAAGATTATCGTCAAGCAGCATTTAACGCTAAAAAAGCTGGTTTTGATATGATAGAGATCCATGCTGCAAACGGTTATCTAATTGATCAATTTCTTAGGGACAGCTCCAATAAACGATCAGACAGATATGGTGGCTCCATAGAAAACAGAGCGCGACTTTTGTTAGAGGTGATTGATGCTGTTTCTTCTATATACCCTACCAATCGGATTGGTTTTAGGGTTGGGCCCACTTCTAACTTTAACGATATCAACGACTCAAACCCAGAAGAATTATTTGCGTACATTGCCACACAGTTAGGTAAAAAGTCCTTAGCTTATATGCACGTAATAGAAGGTCAAACAGGGGGTGACAGACAAAATATACCCTTCAACTATGACAAGCTTTATGCCTTATTTAAACAAAATGGGGGCTTATCTAGTATTGCAAATAACGGATACACGAAAGATTTAGCCGAGGCTACTACTGTCGATTTGGTGGCGTTTGGAGTACCTTTCATAGCTAATCCCGACTTAGTGTATAGGCTTGAACATGGGCTTCCGCTAAATGAGCCAGATCAAACTACCTTCTATGGTGGGGATGAGAAAGGTTATACTGATTATCCATTTTATGAAAAATAATTACACATGTTGGTAACAATAAAGAAAATTGCGGTTATTAGTTTTTTCTTTACTCATAGCTTGTTTGCTCTGCAAATTGGAGATATTGCTCCAAACTTCGATGCCAGCACTAGCCAAGGTAAGTTTAATTTTTATAATTGGTCAGGGGAAAATTGGGTTATTTTATTTTCCCATCCAGCAGACTTTACTCCGGTTTGCACAACAGAGCTGGCTGAAGTTGCAAAATTACAGCCGCAATTTGATAAAAGAGATGTTAAGGTTTTAGCATTAAGTAGTGGTTCAGTTGCAGATCACTTGGAGTGGATTCCACACATTAATGAGTACAAGGATAGTTTAATAAACAATGATCCCTTGATAGGGATTATAGAGAGCTTATCTGAAAATACCGATGTTCGCTATCCAATTATTGCAGATGAAGATTTATCTATTGCTATGCGCTATGGTATGTATCACCCCAAAGCAAAGCCAAACTCAAACTCTCTTGGAAGCGGCGTAAAAGAAACCGTTAGATCAGTTTTTATAATAGATTCCAATAAAATTGTTCAAACCATTCTTGTCTACCCAAAAAATATCGGGCGTAATTTTACTGAAATTGTGCGTATTGTTGATGCGTTGCAATTGTCTGAAAAACACAAGGTATCAACACCCGCTAATTGGGAAATGGGTGATCCAGTAATCGTATCAAACGAAATTCCAACAGAAGATATTAAAGACAAATATGATACTAGGGAGGTCAATATTTTTCGCAATTATTTAAAGCTTATTGATCAACCTGACTATTTTGAGGGTAGCAAAAAAGGCAAGCAACGAAGCAAGGGTGGGTTTAAATAATTTTAACCATTTTTATCATTTAAGCTCGCCATATTTTTTATTCTCTGATTTGTCCCCAAATCAATAACGCTAACAAGGCTTACCAAAGCAACACTTAGTAACAACAGCTTAACTATACGACTGAGATTAAACAAAATTATTAGTTCGCAACATAAAGCTGAACGTCATCTGGCTCACGTATTGAGAGATTTTCTGGCAACAACTCTGGATCAATTAAGCCTGAATTTTTTACTTTATCAAACCAATATTTTGCCTTGTTATTATCTTTCATTACCCAACGTCCGTCCCGATAATGAATGCCTATATGATAATCTGCCTGCAACAAGCCTTTAGCTGAAGCCTTACTAAAATATTCAAAAGCCTTCTTATCGTCGACTGGTGTTCCTAGCCCATAGTGATGCAAAAACCCTAAATTTAAGTATGTTTCTGGTATGTTTTGATCTATGGCTTTTAAATAATAACTGTGCGCTGATACATAATTTTGTGTTGCTCCTCTTCCATATTGTGCCATTAAGCCTAAGTTAAAAAAAGCTTCTTTGACATCCTTCTGGGCAGCCTTTATGTAAAGTTGATGGGCCTTATAATGATCCTGTATATTACTAGGCCCATAATGATATATCTGAGCGAGATTTTGCTGTGCCTCAGCTAAATTCTGTTTTGAAGCAAAATGATAGTACTTTATAGCTTGCTCAAGATCATAAGGAACGCCTTCTCCTTTTTCATATAGTTTTCCTAAATTAAATTGTGCTTCTTTCATTTCGTTATCAGCAGCTTTTTTATACCACCTTGCAGCCGCATGCATATCCTTGGTAGTTCCCAGGCCATAATGATTCATTTGTCCTAAATTAAATTGTGCCTCTACAATTCCGTCAGAGGAGTATAAGCATCCATTTACATCTATGGCTAATTGTCGATCAGAAGACTTTGAAAACCAGTAGAAAGCTTTATTTAGGTCTTTTTTTATGCCCAAGCCATAACGATTCATCAACCCCAAATTAAATTGTGCTTCAGGTATATTGTTTTTAGCTGCTTTGCTGTAATGATTATAAGCTTCGGTTAAATTTTTAAGCTTACCTTTGCCATAGTGATTCATTAAGCCTAATTTAAAATGAGCCCGCTCAACACCGTTGTCTGCAGCCAGCTGATATAAGCTTACAGCTCTGGTGTAATCCTTTGTTAAGTGATTGCCTTTAAAATAATTATCTGCTAGATGGTACTGCGCTTTTGCAACATCTAATTTTTCCGGCGGAGTGCCAAATCCCTTAAAGCTCCCATTTGGATACCATGATTCCCAAAAACTTTTTTCTTCGCAAGCTTTCGAGAGAGTCGTTAAAGAACAGAGCAATAAGATCTGACTTAATATGGCAGTAATTTTTTTATGCTTCATAATTTTTCCTAAAAAAAATGGGTACATCTTATAGACGTACCCATTTAATAAATAGTCAGGAAAAATTTTTAGCTAATTAATCAGTCCCTTATCACGCATGAATAGTAAATTTATCCTTGCCGCATCACTTCCTTGATACGCGGCTTTTTCATACCATTCTTTTGCCTTTTGCATATCTTGAGAAACATTGAGTCCTTTTTCATACATCAGGCCTAAATTAAATTGTGCATTTTTATCGCCTTTTTCTGCTATTACCAAACAAGCTGCGAAAGACGCCTTCTCTGTCCCACATTTATTGCCCTCTGTTTGGACCAACTCATCGAAGCGTTCGGGCGAAATATTTTTTAATTGAAGTTTTGACCAAAATAACGTTATAGCTCCATATTTATCCGTAATATATGCAAAAGGCCTATTTACCTTATTCGCTATTGTTGTCGGACTTTCCTCTATTTGTAAGAAACTATCGACTCTAATAAGCTCATTAGCAGCCCATACAACTGATGCACCAAATAACAAGGCTGCTAGCCATTTTGTGAATCTTTCTTTAGTTAATTTTTTTTTCTCCTTTAATATGCCCTCACGAACCAATGCTTCCATGTACCTTTCTAATCTTTTAGGCTCGCCAATGTTTAGCTCTTGGTCTCTTGCCTCTCTTCTCTCTTGAATAATCGAACGAATTAGCTTGCCATTTAGTTGCCAGGTTTTATTAAGGTGCGTTACAACATCTCCTCTTAAGACAGACAACCAGCCATCATCAATTTTCTTTTCTCTATCTGGGTTCATAGCTTAATCTAGCTCCATACAATGCTTAATATAAGTTTTTAATTTCTTTCTACACTGCGACAAATATTCCTTTGTTGCTGCAGGTGTTCTATCAATTCGGGTAGCAATATCTTTAATGGAATATCCATCTTGTTGCAGGTCAAGCGCATAAGCATGATTAGAGTTTTTTAGCGCAAACTGTCCATACCCCTCTCTCACACAATCACCATTGTCACTTTGTTCGCTATTAATATTCTCTATTGTTGATTCGTCGACATATTTATCGGAATTAAACTCTATAAAATCTTTTTCTCTTTTTGTTTTTCTTAAATAGTCTCTAGCTTTGTTCTTTGCAACTGTCCAGCACCATGCTTCGAATTTTTCTGGCTCATTAACCATAGGCGCTTTCTTTATAATGGTTATTAAGCTTTCTTGATTAAGATCTACGGCTTCTTGATTCGCCAGACGCCACTGTCCTTCAAAATGCTTTATAAAGGGCTTGTCTAATGCCTTAAAAATTGCCTTAGCCCCTGATTCTAAATCAGCATTATTCAAAGATATCAGCAAACCATGTATTTCTTTAAAATCCATTAGTCCCCCTGTTTAAACAATTGACGATAGCTATTAACTAAGCGTCAGGACTTTTTTAATTTTTTAATGTTAGGAAACATCTTCATTTCTATGAATTTTTTCAGCCAATGAAAGCTTTTTATTTAAATTTATTTGGCTCTTCAGCCCTGACCTTGGAAGAGTTGGTTGCGTCATTGGTGTTGTAATAGTAATTCCTCCTGTATTACCTATTACCGCTTGGCTCGAGCGTTATGCGAGCCACCTATTTCATTCCGTTGATAATGATAATGATAATGATTCGCAGTACCACATATTTTTTTAATAAAGCTATGATTAGATATGACAAATTTATTTCATATTGTTTGGACGTTAGCTTTATTAATGTCTTACTGTTTTTTCCTTATTCAAACTTTATAGCTATAAATGTTTAGATTTTGGATCGGCCTACATTCACTTTAAATCAAGATCTATTCCTTTTACTCGCCTTAAAAATTCCTTGCTGTATTTAATTTTTAGTTCTTTCTTTTTTTTGATTGTTTGATGTCCATCAGTTTGCCGTAAAGCTGGTCTATCAATCAATACAAAAACGATTGAGACAAATACAATCATTATAGATATAGAGAGAGCGCCAATAACAAACTCAGTTGTATGGGTAAGAAAATAAACTAGAAATTTTTCGTACATTTTGTATAAGCCATAATTTATTTATCTTACTTTAAAAATACTGGCTGCGTGGATTTATTCTAACGACTTTACAAGATCTTCTATAACTTTTTTTGCATCGCCAAAAAGCATCATTGTTTTGTCTAAATAAAATAGTTCGTTGTCTAGGCCGGCGTATCCTGGGGCCATAGATCTTTTGTTTACAATAATCATCTTAGCCTTTTGAGCCTCTAATATTGGCATACCATAAATAGCACTACCTGGTGTTTTAGCTGCTGGATTAACAACGTCGTTTGCTCCGACCACCAATACAACATCGGTTTGACTAAATTCACTATTTATATCGTCCATCTCTACTACTTGATCGTAGGGGACATCCGCCTCCGCAAGTAAAACGTTCATGTGCCCAGGCATCCTTCCAGCTACAGGGTGAATTGCATATCTGACTTTTACGCCTCTATCTATTAATTTTGACGTAAGTTCCTGGAGAGCATGCTGGGCCCTGGCCACAGCAAGGCCGTAACCAGGCACAATAATTATGCTTTCTGCATTAGACATTAGGTACGATACATCATCCGTCGATCCTGACTTATATGATTTTTCTGCGCCATTAGATATATCTACAGATGTTTCAGCTCCAAAACCCCCCAACATGACGGAAATTATTGATCGATTCATCGCCTTACACATAATATAAGACAAAATTGCTCCTGAAGAACCAACGCAAGCTCCAGCAATTATTAACACCGAATTGTTTAGAGTAAACCCTATGCCTGCCGCAGCCCATCCCGAGTAACTGTTAAGCATAGAGACTACCACTGGCATGTCAGCTCCTCCAATGGGAATAATTAACGTAACTCCCAAAATTAAAGCGATTGCAGTCATAGCCATAAACGCAATAATTGACTCGGTCTGAAAGAACAATGTTCCGCTTGCAAGCATTGCAATAAACAGAACCAAGTTCAACCAATGCTGACCTTTAAAAATAATTGTATGCGCCCCAAATTTTCCAGATAATTTGCCGAATGCTATAACAGAGGCTGAAAAAGTTATAGCCCCAATAAAAGCCCCAATAAATAACTCAAAGCGCTGCACTGTCGTATAGCTTTCTGTTGGGTTTAAGACTGCAGCTAACGCGATTAATACAGCGGCCAGCCCAACAAAAGAATGCATTAGTGCTACTAATTCCGGCATTTTGGTCATCTGAACCTTTTTTGCTGCAACTATTCCAATGAATGCACCCAAAATAAGAGGCAGGAAAATTAACCTGGGGATTAAACCGTCCCCAACCCACAAGGTAGTAAAAATTGCTATGGCCATTCCAAACATTCCATACATGTTTCCACTTCTGGCAGAGTTTGGCGAGGAAAGGCCTCTTAATGCCATAATAAAAAAGATAGCCGACACTAAATAAAATAACATTGCCATTGATTCACTAATCATCTATAGAAGATTCCTTGATTTTGCTATTTGTTTTTCTCTTAAACATCTCTAACATTCTTTGAGTAACAAAAAATCCTCCAAAAATGTTAATCGATGCAAAAAATATTGCAAATGCACCTAAAATGCTACTAAATGTTATTAAAGTGTCGTTAATTTCTACTACTTGCAATATTGCTCCAACAATAACAATGCCAGAAATTGCGTTTGTTACTGACATCAATGGTGTATGTAAGGCAGAGGTTACATTCCACACGACGTGATACCCAATAAAAATTGCTAAAACGAAAATCGTAATATTTTGTATTGTTATTAGGTCAATCATTGCTTGTCCTCTTTGATTAAACAGCTAGATACTAATTCATCCTCCATGTTGACATGGAGCTCGCCCTTATCATTGATTAAAAGCTTGATGAATTCAAATATATTGCGAGCATACAAGGAAGAGGCGTCCGCACTCAATAAGGATGGTAGGTTGGTTTTTCCAATAATTGTGACGTTGTTAACCATGATATTTTTATTTGCTCGGGTAAGAGGGCAATTTCCTGAACCATCTTTTCCCATTCCGGCCGCCATATCTACAATAACTGCTCCTGACTTCATTTTTTTTACTGTCTCTTCTAATAATAATATTGGTGGTTCCCTTCCAGGTATTAATGCGGAAGTAATAATTATGTCTGCCTCGATAGCTTTTTGTGCAATTAGTTTTGTTTGCCGCTGAAGCCATTTGCTAGGCATCGCTTTTGCATAACCCCCTTGCCCACCAGCTGCCTCTTTTTCTTCCTCTGTCTCAAAAGGCACTTCTATGTATTTTGCGCCCAATGACTCTATTTGTTCTTTTACTGCAGGCCTAACGTCTGAAGCTTCCACCATCGCGCCAAGCCTTTTTGCAGTTGCGATAGCTTGCAGTCCGGCAACCCCTGCACCTAAAACCATTACTCTAGCTGCTTTTACTGTTCCTGCTGCCGTCATAAGCATAGGCATAAACCTTTTATATACATCGGCAGCCAACATAACAGCTTTGTATCCAGCAATATTTGCTTGAGAAGAAAGTACATCCATTGATTGCGCTCTTGAGTTTCTAGGTAAGGCCTCTAATGCAAAAGCAGTTATTTTTTTTGACAACACTTGTTTGGCGTGTTCTTTATTAAAAGGCTCTAATAGGCCTAGGATGTATTGAGATGACGCTAAGAGTTTAATTTCTTGGGCCTCTATTGGCCTAACCAAAAGAACAAGGTTTGCTGTTAAGGCCTTCTCTCTTTTGGTAATTGATGCTCCACTGTCTATATAGTCTTTATCGCTAATCGATGATGCATCTCCAGCATTTTTTTCGACCCATACCTTGTGGCCTAAGGATACTAATTTTTTTACTGTTTCAGGAGTTGCTGCCACCCGAGATTCATACTGCTTTTGTTCTTTTAGCACCCCGATAATCATTTTTGAGTTTCCTCATGTGACAATTTATTTTAAATAATCCTACCTTAATTAAACGTTGAAGTATTTATTTTTTTTATTGATTTTACCACCTCTTCCAATGCCTGTTTTTTTACGCTGCTTTTTCTATAGGCTAAAACTACCTTTCTAAAAGGTATGGGCTTATCAAACTGAATAACCTTGACCAAAGGGTTAACATGGCGAAGCGTAGTAGCGCTTTTAGGAAGAACGGAAATTCCAAGATTTGATGCAACCATGCTTCTTATAGTTTCAAGTGAGTTTCCTCCCTGTATTTCTCCGGTTTTTAATAGTCCTGGGCAGGCTTCTTGTACTTGGTTGCTATAACAATGTGTGTTGTCCAACAGTAAAACTTTTTCACTTGCCAACAGATCTGCTTTAATGGTTTTTTTTTGTGCCCATGGGTGTTTAACCGGAACAACCGTTACAAAAGGCTCCTCATAAAGATTCTCAATCTCTATTCCAGGTATGTCAAAAGGCAGAGCTACAATGGCAGCGTCGATGAATCCTTTTTTTAACTTTTCTTCCAGGTTTTTAGTAATATTTTCTTCTATTTCAAGCGGCATATCTGGCGCACTATTTCTTAGTAGAGGTATGATTAGCGGGAGGAGGTAGGGTGCAATTGAATAAATTAGGCCCAATTTAAAGGGCTTTTCTAACTGGCCATCACCTTGCTGGGCCATTTCCTTAATTTTTCCTGCCTCATCAAGAACAATGATGGCTTGGTTAATTATTGCTTGCCCTGCTTGGGTAATGCTGACATCAGTTCTGCTTCTCTCAAACAGTATAATGCCTAATTCATCTTCAAGCTTCTTTACAGCAAGGCTTAACGCCGGCTGGCTTACAAAACATTTGTCAGCAGCCTTCCTAAAGTTTTTTTCTCGGCCTACAGCAACAATAAATCTTAGTTCGCTTAAGGTCATTTTTAAATATCGAGGTTGTTAGCGCCCAGTGCATTTTCTTCAATAAACTGTCTTCGTGGCTCAACTTGGTCACCCATTAATCGCTCAAAAGTTGCTTCAAGCTCAGTGAAGTCTTCAATAGTTACCTGTAATAACGTTCTGACCTCTGGATCCATAGTTGTTTCCCAGAGCTGGCTTGGGTTCATCTCACCCAGCCCTTTATATCGCTGAATATTTAGGGTGTTTTTTGCTTCATCAATTAACCAGGCTAGGGCTTGTGTAAAATTTACTACAGGCTTGGATTTTTCACCGCGGGTAATAACCGCACCATCATCTATTAAGTTCTTAAGTAGATTAGATGATTTGATGATTTGCTTATACTCGCCACTGAGCAAAAACTCTTCATCAATTATGCTTGCTTGTAAATTACCGTGAACGAATTGATTCATTTCTATAAGAAAATTTTCGGAAGATTCATGTTTCTTAACTTCAAACTTAATGTTATTTGCAGACATAATAGCTTCCAGTTTTGATGCATATTGTTGAGTAGCATTTTTATCTGCGAGATTTAATTCTCCTAAATCATGAATTGCCCTAACTATTGACTCATCATATCTTGAAGAAAGTCTTTTTATTACCGATTCTGTCAGTACCATTTCCCTTGCAAGGCTGTTCAGCGCACCGCCTTCTATAGTCTCTCCACCTTTTTTTGTAAGAAGGCTTGCATTATTAAGTGCTGAATTTACCAAATACTGGTCCAACTCTTGCTCGTCTTTTAAATAACGCTCATCTTTTCCCTGTTTTACCTTATAAAGTGGCGGCTGAGCAATAAAAATATGTCCCTTTTCTACCAATTGCGGCATTTGCCTAAAGAAAAATGTTAGAAGCAATGTTCTAATATGTGCCCCATCAACATCTGCGTCGGTCATGATTATAATTCGATGATATCTAAGCTTAGCAACATCGAAGTCTTGACCTATTCCTGCTCCCAAAGCAGTAATTAAGGTTGTTATTTCTTGAGAAGATAATATTTTATCAAGACGGGCTTTCATAACATTTAAGATTTTTCCTTTGAGAGGAAGTATTGCTTGGTTTTTTCTATCCCTACCTTGTTTAGCAGAGCCTCCCGCGGAATCTCCCTCAACAAGGTAAACTTCGCACTGTGCTGGGTCTTTTTCCTGACAATCTGCTAATTTCCCTGGAAGACCTAACGAGTCCATTGCGCCTTTTCTTCGCGTCATATCTCTTGCTTTTCTTGCAGCTTCTCTTGCCCTTGCTGCATCAACAATCTTATTACAAATTATTTTCGCATCTTTTGGATGTTCTAATAAATAATCTGTTAATTTTTTCCCAACCAAATCTTGAACCACGGGCTGAACTTCGCTGGAGACTAACTTATCTTTCGTTTGTGAGGAAAACTTTGGTTCAGGGACTTTGACAGACAAGACACAAGTTAAACCCTCCCTCATGTCATCGCCCCCTGTATCAACTTTAGCTTTTTTGGCTAATTCGTTTGACTCAATATAAGTGTTAATTGTTCTTGTCATGGCTGCGCGCAATCCTGTTAAATGGGTGCCGCCATCCCTTTGGGGTATATTGTTAGTAAAACACTGTACGTTCTCTCCGTAGGAATCATTCCATTGCATGCTTACTTCGATTGAAATTCCTTCTTTTTCTGCAAAAGCATGAAAAGGTGTTTGGTGAAGAACGTTCTTCGATCGATTCATATACTGTACAAACCCTTTTATACCCCCTGAAAACTCAAAATTTTCTGATTTCCCGCTTCGGTGATCAATCAGTTCAATTTTAACGCCATTGTTTAAGAAAGAAAGTTCTCTTATGCGCTTACATAACAATTCAAAGTGAAAATCAACATTGTTAAACGTTTCTGTTGAGGGTAAAAATGTTACTTCTGTCCCTGTTTTATCTGTATCACCAACTGCTTTCAATGGCGCAACTCTTTCACCCCTTTTAAACTCAACCTCGTGCACCTTTCCTGCACGATAGACCCTTAACCTTAACCAGTCTGACAGCGCATTAACTACAGAAACACCCACCCCATGAAGGCCCCCTGAAACCTTATAGGAATTTTGGTCAAACTTACCTCCTGCATGCAGCTCTGTCATAACTATTTCAGCTGCAGAACGCTTAAACTCATCATCTTCTTTTATGTCTGTTGGTATGCCCCGTCCATTATCTGTTACGGTTATTGAGTTATCCGCATGGATAATGACCTTTATATCGTTACAGTGTCCAGCCAATGACTCGTCAATGGCGTTATCAAGAACCTCAAAAACCATATGATGAAGGCCGCTTCCATCAGAGGTGTCTCCGATATACATCCCAGGTCTTTTTCTTACCGCATCTAAGCCCTTTAATATTTTTATACTATCGGCATTATAGTCAGCGTTGTTTAAATCGTCTTTTTCACTCATTGTAATAGGCTCTTATTTTTAAATTAAATTCGCATTGGCATAACTACGTACTTGTAGTCGTCGTTTTTTGGTATGGTTATTAAACAACTACTTGAAGAGTCATTAAAGGCAAAGCTTAGCTTCTCTGCTTGTATGTTTGTTAACACATCGATTAGATAGGTTACATTAAAGCCTATATCGATAGAGGGGCCATCATAAGTTATGTCCAGCTCTTCCTCCGCCTGCTCTTGTTCACTGTTATTACTAATTAATTTTAGTTGTGACTTTTCTATTACCATTCGTATTCCTCGATATTTCTCATTTGATAAAATCGACGCCCTTTGCATAGACAGTAACAGTTGTGTTCGGTCTATATCAAACTTATTTTCATGTCCCACAGGGATTACCCGATGATAATCGGGAAACTTACCATCGATAACCTTGCTGATCAGATTTATTTCCTGAAAACTAAAATAGGCTTGATTTTTGGTTAGTTGAATTTCAACTTCTTCGGCTGTTTCGTCTAAAAGCTTTATTAGCTCTAGGATCGTTTTTCTTGGAATAATGGTTTGAAATTTTTCTTGTGGTTCTTTTAGCTCTAAAGAAGTAAAGCTTAATCTATGTCCATCCGTCCCTACTATGTTGAGTTTTTTTCCATCTACTTCAAATAACAATCCGTTCAAATAATACCTAATGTCTTGTTGTGCCATTGAGAAATCAACCTGCTTTAATATTGCTTTAAGCTGGTTTTGTGGGACACGTATCTGCTTTTTTTCCTCTTCACTTAACTTCATTACTGGATAGTCTTTTGCTGGTAATGTTTGTAAATTAAATTTACTTTTTCCTGCTTTCAATACCACTTTTGATTCCTCTACTTGAAGGTCAATTGTACTTCCTTCAGGCAAAGACCTTGTTATATCAAATAATTTTCGTGCAGCTATGGTTATAGAAAAGTCTGTTGGTACTTCTGTTTTAGCATTAAGTGTAATTTGTACCTCTAGGTCCGTTGCCGTAAATTTTAATGAGTTATTGTCTTGGCCTTCTAATAAAAGGTTTGAAAGTATTGGTAAAGCATGCCTTTTTTCTACAATACCTGAAACGTTAGAAAGGGGTTTTAAAAGGACATCTCGATTAATCTTTATATTCATAGTTTCTTCTTTATATATTTAATAATAATAATAATAAGGGTCTTTTTGTAAGTTTACGTCTAAAGCACCATTAAAAACATACATTTAATGCATTTTTTATCTTATGGATCACCTGTTTTCTTTTTGTGGATGAATTGTGCATAAGTTTTTTTTTATACCTGAAAGCTATTTTATCCAGCATCTATTCATAGCTTATCCACAACTTATCCATAACTATCCTTTTAATACTTGGGTTAAAAATCCCAGATCTTGTCCTATACCTTGGTCACCAAGTCTCAGGCTTTCTATTTCATCACAAGCATGCATTACGGTTGTATGGTGTCTTCCACCAAAAGCCTCTGCTATTTCTGGAAAACTGAGGTTTGTTAGCTCTCGAGTAAGGCTCATTGCAATTTGTCTAGGTCGAGAGAAGTTTCGTGATCTTTTTTTGCTGTGTATGTCAGAAATTTTAATTTTGTAATAGTCAGCGACTGTTTTTTGGATATTTTCCACACTAATTTGGCGTCCTCTAACTGCAATTAAGTCTTTCAACGACTCTTTAGCTAAACCAAGGTCTATAGGTTTTCCTGTAAAGTTAGACATAGCAACAATTCTGTTAAGCGCCCCTTCAAGCTCCCTTACGTTTGAACGAATTTGTTTGGCAACAAAAAAAGCAACCTCTTCCGATAGTTTAATTTTATGTTCCAACGCTTTTTTAAGCAATATAGCAACACGCATTTCAAGCTCTGGCGGGTCTATTGAAACAGTAAGCCCCCAACTGAACCTGGTTCTAAGCCGTTCATCAACCCCAACAATCTCTTTTGGGTAGCTATCACAGGTAATAATTATTTGTTTTTTATTTTCAATTAAGGTGTTGAAAGCGTAAAAAAACTCTTCTTGGGTCCGGTTTTTTTTTGCAATAAATTGAATGTCGTCAATTAATAAAAGATCTAACGAGTGATAATTCTTTTTAAAACTATCGAAGTCTTTATTTTCATATGCTTTAACAACATCATGAACATATCTTTCTGCATGAAGATATTTCACCTTGGCATTCGGCTGGATGGTTTTTAGATGGTTTCCAATAGCATGCATTAGATGAGTTTTACCTAAACCCACTCCCCCATATATAAACAAAGGGTTGTATGTGGTCCCGGGCTTTTCAGCTATTTGTCTTGCTGCAGCACAAGCTAGTTGGTTTGCCTTTCCCGTCACAAAATTTTCAAAGTTAAAGCTTTTGTTGAGTCCGTTTGTTTTGTTCGATTTGGTTTTTGGTACAGCCTCTTCTGAAGCCTTTGGAGCTTCAAGCGAAGCAGGCCCTTTGGTTTTTTTAATAACGGTGTAAACAATGCTTGAGATATTGGCGTTATCGCTTAGTAGGCTGCATAGCTTGTCATTAAGCCTTTCTTTTACCCACTGTAAAACAAACTGGTTTGGCGCAGAGATTACTAGCTGTTTAAGCTTCTCATTTATTTCACCATTAAGAGGCTTTATCCAAGTTGTATATTGTTGTTTAGAAAGCTCTTTTTCACAAAAACTTAAACATAGGTCCCATGTTTCTTTAGACGTCATTAACTAATTATCTCTTCAATTTTTTAATTATTTTGGCTTTCTATAGTAGCCTAAATTTAAAAAGTTATCCACAGGCGTTTTTAATAAATTTATGACTCCTCTGATTGACAACAAGGCGACTCTGGAGTATTGTTCGTCTTCAAAAATTTGTACTGGAGTACCCAATGAAAAGGACTTATCAACCATCAAAAATTAAGCGCGCTAGAACGCATGGGTTCCTTGTTCGCATGAAAACTAGAGGTGGCAGAGCTGTGATCGCATCAAGAAGGGCTAAAGGAAGAGCGCGTCTAGGCATTTAGCAACTATTCTCAATTGCAGAATAAAGAATACAAACTATTAAATGCGGATGATTTTTCATCCGTTTTTAATTTTAGAAAACGTTTAAGCTCCGAACACATCTTTTTACACTATGCCCCCAACGCTCTAGGTCATTTTCGCATAGGCTTTGTAGTAGCAAAGAAAATGGAAAAAAAGGCAGTTAGAAGAAATTATATAAGACGGTCGATCCGAGAAGTAATAAAACGAGAGATCGATAAGAGCCTTTCTGTCGATATTGTGTTTAGAGTTAAAAAAACTTATTACAGACCAGACTTTAAGCTTATTAAACGCGAGCTGATTGATCTTTTAGAAAGAATAAAAATGTGAAGGCTATAGTGATTTACATTATCAAGATATATCAATATGCATTAAGCCCCTTTTTCGGAACGCAATGCAGGTTTACTCCATCTTGTTCCGCCTATACAATTGAGGCTTTAGAGAGCTTTGGTTTTTTTAAGGGTAGCTGGATCGCAATAAAAAGACTATTGAGGTGTCGCCCAGGGGTTCCTGGAGGCCTAGACCCTCTGCCAAAAAAATAAAAGGATATTATGGAAACTAAACGTTTAATTCTCTTTGTTGTTTTTTCTTTTTCACTGCTATTGTTGTGGGATTCATGGCAAAAAGAGCAAACACCCATTGAAACAGTCGGCGTGACTGAAAAAATATCCGACTCCAGTATTCCGTCTTCAAGCGCTCAATTAACTAACAATATGCCTGCGTCAAATTTGGGCTTTCAGCTTGCTCAAACCCCATATATTACTGTCACAACTGATTTATATAATATCTCTATCAGCAATGTTGGAGGAGATATTCGATCTTTAGAGCTTTTAAAGCATAAGGACGGAGAAGGCGCGCCATATTTAATGATGAGCGACAATGCGAACCCTTTGCTTTACGTAGCCCAAACAGGCTTGCTTGGAGACGACTTGCCTAGCCACAAAGACATATATTCTGCAATGAGAGCCAGCTATCAGATGAACGATAATGAGCTGGTTGTCCCATTAGTCTTTGAAAATTCTGCCGTTAAGGTTACCAAAACGTATAAGTTTACTAAAAATAGTTACGTCATTCAGGTTACATATAGCCTTTTAAATAAATCACTTAATACAATAAAATCAAGCGTTTACTTACAGTTTATCCATGATGGAACTACGCATCAAGGGTCAGCTATGATGCCATCTTTCACAGGAACAGCATATTTTAATAATAAAGATAAATTTACTAAGCTAGCTTTTGATGACGTAGACAAAAAACCTTTTTCATTGGTTACTAACGATGGTTGGATAGGCATTATTCAAAGATACTTTGCAGGAGCGTGGATCTTACCCTCAGAAACATCTCGTGAGTTATATTCAAAAAAAGTTGCCGATAATATATATGCTTCAGGCACCTTAGCTTTTCTTGGTGAGATTGATCCGGGAAGCACGAAGCTTTTTACATCTGAGCTATTTGTTGGCCCTCAAAGCAAAGACGATCTTGCTGCTGCGGCCGAAGGCCTTTCTTATGCGGTTGATTATGGATGGCTTACTTTTATAGCCTCTCCATTGTTTTCGGTATTGTCTGGAATTCAGAAAGCAGTAATTAATTGGGGTGTAGCCATAATACTGTTAACCATTTTAATTAAATTATTATTTTATCCCCTTTCCGCAGCCAGCTATAGGTCTATGGCTCAAATGAGAGAGGTTGCTCCTAGACTGCAAAGCATGAAAGAAAAGTTTGGGGACGACAAACAAAAAATGCAACAAGCTATGATGGAGCTTTATAAAACGGAAAAAATTAATCCTTTGGGCGGCTGCTTACCAATTTTAGTCCAAATTCCTGTTTTTATTGCGCTTTATTGGGTTCTTCTTGGGTCGGTAGAGTTAAGAGGGGCACCATTTTTATATATAAGCGACCTATCAGTTCCTGATAGCCTTTTTGGGACGCTATGGTTTGTTCCGCTTGGCCCATTGCCTCTTCTCATGGCTGCCTCAATGTTTTTACAAATGAAGCTCAATCCCAAACCAACGGACCCTATGCAGGCTAGGCTGATGATGATGATGCCAATAATTTTTAGTATTTTCTTTTTCTTTTTCCCGGCTGGCCTAGTTTTATATTGGCTTGTGAACAATATTCTTTCTATAGGGCAGCAGTGGTACGTAAATAATAAGATTCATGCTGAGGCATTAAAAAAGAAAGGTAATGCTTAGGGCAGCAAATACTATAGCCGCTATTTCAACCGCAGGCGGGGTAGGTGGGATAGGGATAGTTCGCTTGTCAGGTCCAGAGGCATTAGCTATCGCTAAAACAATCTGCTCTGGACAGATTGTACCAAGAGAAGCAGGCTTTCATAATTTCTACAACGCCGATCAAGAAATTGTGGATCAAGGAGTAATTCTTTTTTTCCCAAACCCTAAATCTTTTACAGGTGAAGATGTTATTGAGTTTCAGGGTCACGGCGGCCAAACAGTTTTAAATGCAGTTCTTAATCTTTGTATTGATAAAGGCGCACGCTTAGCTGAGCAAGTGGATTTTTGGCGCGAGTATTTACAGGGGATTCCAACAGTTCACAGCTTACCGCTAGATAAACCGCGGCCTGAGCA
>ENA-OUOG01000662-OUOG01000662.1-marine-metagenome-genome-assembly--contig:-NODE-662-length-44083-cov-6.163387_pt1 | contig 44083 bp, 20 predicted proteins | sample MGYA00248635_ERZ508505 | MGnify/ENA primary metagenome ERZ508505 (study PRJEB26176, sample SAMN06267871) | marine metagenome | isolation source: Saanich Inlet, British Columbia, Canada | place: Pacific...
CGTCAAGACGTTCTACGTGGGCTCGCCCCAGGACGCGGACCCGGAGAACCTCAACGTCAGGCGCTGAGACACATCGGAAGACGCGCGCCTGACGCGCCACCGGACGGAGCTCGTCGCGTTTTCGCGACGGCGAACGACGACTGAAAAAAACAAAAACGCGACGAGGACGTTTTCCTCGTCGCGCCCGCGCCGTTTCGCGGACGTAGTATTACTAGAGAGAGCGACGCCTCTGCGTCCTTAGCGCGTAGCGTAGCCTTAGATTAGCCCGCACGAGACCCGCCTAGCCTAGCGATCCGGTGCGCTGCCGCTGCATGGCGCGGCTGAGCGCAACCTACGCGGGTTCTCGACGCGGGCGTCGCTCTCACCATGTCTTTTTAATGCTATTCGATCGAGTGTTATTAAATATCAACGTAGTTACACGACAAACGAAAACGCCGCCGCGCTCTTTCACCTACGCCTCCGCGAGAGGGTTTCGCAGCAACAGCGCGGCGGTCATCTCCGGCTTCGCCCGCGGCGGGAACGTCGCGCCCAACAGAAGACACACGCGCTCCACCGGTCGAATCGTCGTGGGGAGCCTGCGAGGAGGCGCGCCGCACGCGAAGACGTCCTCGACGTCGAAGCCCTCGCCGTTCCGGGACGCCGCCGCCGCCTCCGCGTCGCGGAGCGCCGCGTGCTCCGCCTCCGAGGCGTTGAGGTAGGGACCGCGCGCGCCGCGGGACACCTTCATGGCTCTCTTGCGCGCGTCCCGCGCCGCGTCCGGGTCGGATGCCAAACGCAGGTCCTCCGCCGTGGCTGTCGGCTCGAACGCCAGCGTCACGGCGTCGGCGCCGGGACCCCGCGTCGCGCGGACGTGCCTGAGCCCTTCCACGGGCACGCGCGCCTCGCACCCGAACGCGGGGATGAACACGCGCAGGTACTTGCTCCCTGCCGCGCGCACGATCCCGCTCGCCACCGTCGGCGTCGCGCGCAGGTACGCGCACAGGTACGCGTGCGACGATCCGTCCTGCACAGCCTTCGCGGCGAGCTTGCGCTCGTTGCAGTGCGCGGCGTACGCCTTGAGGGTTTCGGAATCGGGGAGCCCGTGCGCATCCGCCGCCGCCGCCGCCGCCGCGCGCGCCGCGCGCGGCGCGGGGGTCGGCGCGGCGTCCCGCTCGCCGAGTATGCCTCCCCGGAACCCTGAGGGCGTGAACCCCGCGTCCAGCGCCGCGGCAACTTGCCTGTGCACCAGCACGTCGGGGTACCGCCGAATGGGCGAGGTGAAGTGCGTGTACCTCGGCGCGGCGAGCGCGTAGTGCCCCCAGGTTTCGGGATCCTGCGCGCCCGTGCTGAAGTATCGCGCCAGCTGCATGGGCAGCGTCGCCAGCAACTGCACGATCTCGTAGCCGTCCCGGTGCGACTCGCGCAGACGCACGAGGCTGCGGTGCAACGCGGCGGCGGAGGAGGCGTCCACCTGCAGACCCTGTTCCCTCGCGAACTGCTCCAGCTCGGCGAGTTTGCGCTCGTTGGGGGGGGGGTGGCATCGCAGCATAGCCTTCTCCGGGAACGCGCGCGCGACGAGGCGCGCCGCCGCCGCGTTCGCCAGGAGCATGAACTCCTCCACCAGGTGGTTACTCTCGCGCGTCTGGTACGGGAAGACGGACACGGGGGACCCCGTGTGTTGGTCCAGCCTGAACAGCAGCTTGGCTTGGTCCAGGCGCAGCGCACCGCCCGCGAAGCGCCGAGCGCGCATCGCGCGCGCCGCGCGGTTCAAGTCGCCCACCGCCCGCGCCACCTCTTTGGCGTCCCAAAACGACCCGTTCTCGGCGCCGGCGTCGTCGATCCGCACCGGTCCGTTCCCCTCTTCGGACGCCGCGACCGCCTCCTCCAGCGCCTCCACGCCGGAGCCCCCCGCGTCGCGCGCGTCGATCACCGCCTGCGCGGTGCCGTAGTCCAGCTTCGCGCACGACCGAATGACGCCCCGCCCGAACCACTCGGCGCGCACGTCGCCCTGCGCGCTCATCTCCCACTCGGCGCTGAACGTCAAACGCTCGACGCCCGGGTTGAGCGAGCACAGGTCCTCGCACAGCAGACGGGGGAGCATGGGCATCACCTCGTTCACCAGGTAGGTGCTCGTGCCTCGCGCCCGCGCCTCGGAGTCCAGCGCCGAGCCCGCCTCGACGAAAAACGAGACGTCCGCGATGTGCACGCCCACTTTTAAGCCGCCGTCCGGAAGCCGCTCGCAGTGCAACGCGTCATCCAGGTCGCGCGCGCTCGAAGGGTCGATCGAAACCACGCGCGTCTTGGTGAAGTCGCGCCGCGTTAAACGCTCACTCTCGGGGATATGCCACTGCCTGTGACTCTCGCCGGTCGCGGGGTCAAAGAAAACGGGCACCTCGGGAAGGCACCGCAGCGCTTCGTCCGAGAACGCCGAGGCGCCGAGAACCGCGTGTTCGGCGACGAGCGCCGCCGTCGCCGTCGCCAGATCCTCGGCGTCTCCCAGAACCTCGGTCACCACGCAACTCGGGTGCGTCTGCGCGGGAGGCCAGCTGTCCAGGCGCGCCACCACCAGGCTTTTCCTGAGCGTCTCCATGCCCTTCGCGGACGCCGCCGCGACGCGCACCTCGGGAGGCAACGCGGTTTCGCGGGTCTCGACGCGCATGAAGGGCAGCTTCGGGTCCGAGGGGAAAAAACGAAGCGCGCCCGCGCCGCCCGCCGAGTCGCCGTCCGCGCGGTCGAGGTACCCCGTCACGACGTCGCGACGGGGAGACGTCTCGTGCACGGCCACGACGCGTCCGACCGGACGCAGGGGACCGCCGCCCACGCCGCCCGAGCGTGCCGCCTCGGCGAGAAGCCGAGTCTCTTCGTCCGGACCGGGAGACCCCGCGCCGCCGGAAACGCGCTCGTCGCCGGAAACGTCGTCTTCGTCGTCGTCGTCGTCGTCGTCGTCGTCGTCTTCGAGCGGGTGCACGCTCAAATCGCTCATCCCACGACTCAACGCGTCGCTTCCGCCGTTCTCCCGAGCGACAGTCGCGGCGCTCGTCCGCGAGCTCACGAGATTCGCGTCCGCGAAGTCTCCCGTCGCCGCCGCCGCCTCCGCGGCGGCGCGCGCTTCGCGTTTCCTCTGCCTCTGCTTGGCCCGCCCGCCCGCGCACGCGCCGTCGGCGCGCGCGGGCGTTTCTTTCTCCTTGCCTTCATCCAGCGGCGGCCAGTACTCCACCGGGTCGATCGCGAACACCACCACGTCGCCGTCCACCGTTCGGTTCATAGAGTCGAAGCCGTCAAACTTGACGTCGTGCGGCACGCCGTTTACGGTGACGTACGCCTCGTGCCGTCTCCGCGCGCTGACGCGCATGACGCCGACGCGAAGCGACCCGTCTTCCAAGCCGCGCTCCACCTCCTTCCGAGGCCAGAACTCGGCGTACCGGTTAGGCGGTTTCCGGGGATCGGCACCGCGCCAACCGCCCCCGCCCCGGGATCCGCCCCCGCCCCGGGACCCGCCCCGGGTCCCGCCGGAACCGCCGTCTCGCCATCGCGGCGGCTTTTCCGAGGAGGAGGCGGGTTGGGTCGTGCGTTTCTTACCGGCCGACGTCGGCGTCGCGGGGCTCGCGGGGCTCGCGCCTTCGGACTCGGAAGGCTCGAGGGTGTCGCTTCGACCCTTCTTGCTCGATCGACGGCCGGGTTTCGACGACGCACCGGAGGTCTCGGGGGTCTCCGCGCGGAGGCTCGTCTCCCCATCGCGAGCGGAGGGCCCTCTGACAGATCTCGTCTCCCCGCCCTCCACCGACGGAGAGCCTTCCCCTCCGCCCGTCTGGCGCACGGATCTCGCCAGCAACGCCAGCGCGATGTCGCGCGCAGCACCCATCTCCCTCACACCGCACCCGCACCGCGCGTCCGCGTCTGACCGAGCGTCTGACCCGAAAACAGAACCCTGCGCTGTCGTGGCTTTCGGACGCGCTTTTCGGCGCGGCGCGAGAAAATCCCGCTGGACTGGCACCGGAAAAGTTAGTTGACAGCGCGCGGGAGGCTGCAGGCAGGGGTCCGAGTCCGGCTGGGCCTCGGGCGCGATGTCCTCGCGCTTACTTCGCCGTGTCGGCGCGCTGGCGGCGTCGACGTCGCGCGCGTCGTCGTCGCCGACCGCGGCGTTCGCGCGCACCTTCGTCGCGGGGTCCGTCGAAAACCACGCGATCGGGGCGAGAACCGCCCCGAACGTCGCGCGTCGCGCCTTCGCGAGAAGCCTTCGGCACGATTTCGCGTCACCATCGACCGGATGTTCGAGTCTCGGTCTGCGCGTCGACCCGTTCTCGCGGACGCGCCTCGATCGACGCGCGCTGTGCACCTCCCCCTTCGCCGCCGCCGCGGCGAAGGCTCCCGCCGATGGCGATCCCGCGAAACCGAACGAAAAAGTCCCCGTCTCCCCCGTCGCGGCGGCGGGCGCGAAGACGGCGATGAGCGCCGTGAGCGAGAGCGAGTTCGACCTGCGCATGCTGAAGTCTCTGTTACCGTACATCTGGCCGAAGGACAAGCCCGACCACCGCAGAAGGGTCGTGGGCGCGTTGTCTCTGCTCATCACCAGCAAGCTGCTCAACGTCGGGACGCCGTTCCTGTTCAAGCACGCGGTGGACGCTCTGGCGGTTTCGGCGGCGGGCGCCGCCACCGGCCCCGCCGCGCTGGCGGCGGCTGGCGCTCCCGCGCTCGTGGCGTTCACGCCCGCGGCGATGCTCGCCGGCTACGGCGTGAGCCGCGCGGGCGCCTCCTTCTGCAACGAGCTGCGCAACGCCACCTTCGCCAAGGTGGCGCAGGGCTCCATCCGCGGCGTCGCGCTGCGGTGCTTCGAGCACCTGCACCAGCTCGATTTGAACTTCCACCTGCAGCGTCAGACGGGCGCGGTGACGCGCACGATCGAGCGGGGCACGCGTGGTATTCAGTTCATATTGAACTCGATGGTGTTCAACGTCGCGCCCACGGCGTTCGAAATAGCGCTCGTCTCGTACATTTTAGGCACGCGGCTCGGCTGGGAGTTTGCGGCGCTCACCGCGGGTACGGTCGGGGCGTACGGCGCGTTCACGCTCGGCGTCACGCAGTGGCGCACGCGTTTCCGCAAGGACATGAATCGGCTGGAGAACCAGGCGGGCAATCGCAGCGTGGACAGTTTGCTGAACTACGAGACGGTGAAGTACTTCAACAACGAGAAGCTGGAGAGCGCGCGGTTCGACGAGTGCCTCGAGGGGTACGAGCAAGCCGCGCTCAAGACGCAATCCAGTCTCAGCGCGCTCAATTTCGGCCAAAACGCAATCTTCTCGGCGTCCATCTCGGCGGCGATGTTGCTATGCGCGGGCGGCGTCGCGCGCGGCGACCTCACCGTGGGCGACCTCGTGATGGTCAACGGGCTGCTGTTCCAGCTCTCCGTGCCCCTCAACTTTTTAGGGACGGTGTACCGCGAGACCAGACAGTCGCTCATCGACATGACCGCCATGTTCAACCTGCTCGAGGAGAAACCGAGCGTCGTGGACGCGCCGGGCGCGCCCGCGCTGCGTGCGCCCGCCGACGGGAAGCTGGACGTGGAGTTCAGGGACGTCACTTTCGGGTACGGCGGCGGCTCGGAGAACGGGCGCGCGAACATCCTGGAGGGCCTTTCTTTCACTGTGCCCGCGGGGAAGTCGCTGGCGCTCGTGGGCAGCAGCGGCGCCGGCAAGTCCACCGTGCTGCGCCTGCTGTACCGCCTGTACGACGCGCAGAAGGGGGAGGTGCTGGTGGGCGGGCAGGATGCGCGCTTGGTGCAGACGCGCTCGCTGCGGCGGCACATCGGCGTGGTTCCGCAGGACACGGTGCTTTTCAACGACTCCATCTACTACAACATCGCGTACGGGCGCGAGGACATGAGCGCGAGCGAGGCGGAGGTGCACGAAGCCGCGCGGCGCGCCGCCATCCACGAGCCCGTGCTCGCGATGCGGGACGGCTACGACACGGTGGTGGGCGAGCGCGGGCTCAAGCTGAGCGGCGGCGAGAAGCAGCGCGTGGCGTTGGCGCGCGCGTTCCTGAAGGACGCGGGCGTGGTGCTGATGGACGAGGCCACGAGCGCGCTGGACACGCAGACGGAGGCGGGGATAATGGAGACCCTGAACACGCTCATGAAGGGGCGCACCACCATCCTCATCGCGCACCGGCTGTCGACGGCGATGCGATGCGACGAAATCGCCGTCCTGGAAAACGGCCGCGTCGCCGAGCGCGGCTCGCACCGCGCGCTGCTGGACTCGGGGGGGAGGTACGCCGAGATGTGGCACGCGCAGGCGAACACGGGCGAGCACGCGAAGGTCGCGGAGGACGCCGTGGGGGAAGGGGACACGCTGAAAGCGTCCTCATGATGCGAGGGTGTATTGATAGGGGGCGGTACGATATCGCGTGTAACGAAAATCGAAAACAAAACAAAACGCGCGTGACGGTTATTCGCCCGAACGGAAACGGCAAAAAATGGTCTCTGCGTCGTCGCGACATCCGACGCTTCTCCTCCTCACGCGTCCGACAACGACGAGTTCCCCGAGTACGCATCGTCTTTGATATCGAGCCGCTCGATTCCCGGGAAACACAGGTCGTCATGGCGGCGCTTGGCGCCCGGCGCGTCGTCTTTGATTTCCTCGGGCACGGGAAGCAGAGGCGTTTCGGAGACGGCGAGCGTCGTCTCCGCCAGCATCGAGGTGACGACGTAGGGGTCGCAGTTCGCCGACGGCCTGCGATCCTCCATGTACCCGCAGCCGTCCCTGTAGGTATCGTTGCCGACGCGGATGGAAGCGCCTCGGTCCGCGACGCCCCAGGTGAACTCGCAGATGGAAGCCGTCTCGTGCAACCCAGTGAGCCTCTTCTCGTTTCCCTCGCCGTACGCGGCGATGTGCTCGTCGTGGCGGTCCTTCAGCCGGCAAATCGCGCGCTCGATTTCCTGCATGCCGCCGAGCTCGGCGTGCCGCATGCTCCGCGTCGAGAAGTTGGTGTGCGCGCCCGCGCCGTTCCAGTCGCCCTCCACGGGCTTGGGATCGAGCGTCACCACCACCGTGCCCGTCAGCTCGCACACGCGCTGTAAGATGTAACGAGCTACCCACAGGTGATCGCCGGCATCGATGCCGACGCAAGGCCCGATCTGGTACTCCCACTGACCGGGCATCACCTCGGCGTTCAGCCCGCCGATGGTCACGCCCGCGTAGTGGCACGCGCGGTAGTGCGACTCCGCGATGTGGCGGCCGAACATCCTGTCGGCGCCGACGCCGCAGTAGTAGGGACCCTGAGGCGCGGGAAAGCCGCCATTGGGCCACCCCACCGGCCACTTGGTCGTGGCGTCCAGCAGGGTGTACTCCTGCTCTATGCCGTACCAGCACTCCTCCGCGGCGACGAGCGGGTCGGAAAAGACGCGCTCCGCGCGCGCGCGCGTGTTGGTGGGGATCGGGGCGCCCGCGGGCGTGTACGTGTCGCACATCACCAGGAGGTTGCGACACCCGTCGAGGATGGGAGGCGCGTCTTCGTTCGACTCGGCGGGCGTTTCACTCGGCGCGGAGAAAATCGCCGCCCTCGCGGACTCCAGCGCCGCCTGCGCGGGTCCGCGACGCGTGTGCGCTTCGGCGGAGGACGCGGGCGCCTTGCCGTTCATCGCGGGCGTCGTCCTGTTCCCCGCGGTCTCGTCGCCGATCAATCGGTCTCGCGGCGTCGCGCGAAACGGGTCGCGGAAAACCGCCCTCGGGACCAAAACCACCTCGGAGTCGATACCGGGCGCTTGGTTCGTCGAGGACCCGTCGTAGTTCCACTTCGGGAGGTCCTGCAGCCCGCGAATCGGGCCTTCCAGGGTCTTGGTCTTGCTGCGCAGGTCACCTCCGCACCCGCCGAGCCACAGGTACCTGGGGAGAAGAGGGCGGGGTCGTCGAGGTCGGGGTCGACGAGGTCGGGGAGAGGTCAGGCGCCGGCGTCGCTCGGGTCGGAGGAGACGAAAAAACGAAAGCCGGGCCTCGACGCACTCGACGGTGTACTTGTCCTGGAACGAAGGTAAGTCGCGCAGGCTGAGGAGCGCGTCGTGGTGGCTTCCTCCACCGACGTCGGTGGCGTACGAGGCGGCCATGTCGTGCGGAAGGCGCAGAGAAGTGAGCGGGTCGCTCCTGAAAGGTCGCGCGAAAGGTCGCGGTCGGTTCGTCCGAGGAAAGAAAAAAATTTCGGTTTCTCGGAATTTGCCCAAAACTGCCAAGCACAAAACTGCAGAGCGCGTCCCCGCCGCTAACATTTTTCCGGTGCTGACGAGGTTCTTCCCGATGGGAAGGGTCGCCGCGGCGGGCGACGGGGCCGATGCGGATGAGACGGCGGCGCTCCGCGCGAAGCTGGAAGATGCCGAGCGCCGCTTGAACTCCACCGCGCTCGAGCTTCGAGCGGCGCTCGCGAAAATCCACCACGGTCGCGCGAACTCATCGTCCCCACCCGGGTCGCCCGCGAGAGTCGGGCGTTCGTGCCCGTGCGGCCACGAAGGCACGACGTGCGCGCAGCACGCCGGCGCGTCCTTCTGGCGCTCGTTCGTGCTGGCGTACATGGTCCGCGCCGGCGTCGCGGTGTTCTCCCGCGGCGTGGGCCTGCTGCGCAGCGACTCCCCCAGGGACGCCGCGCGCTTCGAGAAGCTGCTGGGCGAGAAGCACGTGCATTACCGCGAAGAGGCTGTGCGCCTCGGCATGTTCCTCGGCGCGTTCTCGGGGGGATACCACCTGGTGCGGTGTCAGCTCTGCAACCGCCTGGGCTTCGCCCCCGAGCGCGCCGCGCTCACCGCGGGCACCGCGGCGGGGCTCAGCGCGGTGTTTCTGAAACGACCCAAGCGACGCGCGTTCGCCGGCTACCTCGCCGCGCGGCTGGCGCAGTCCGCGCTGCACAGCGCGCGGGCGGCGCGCGAGGCGCGCCGGATCGAGCGGGAGGACTCCCAGGCGAGGCTCGCGAGGTTGGCGGAGACGAACGGCGACGTCGTCACGAACGATGCCACCGGAGAAAGATCGTCTCCGAAGGCCACGTCGCTTCGCGGTGCCTTGGAAACTTTCGTCGGCGCGCACGGCGACGTGCTGATGTTCGCGCTCTCCTCCGCGCAGGTGATGTACGCGTACGTGATGCGGCCGGAAACGCTCGACCCGGGGTTCTGGAACTTCATCGTGCGCGCGGGTCCCATCGACAAAGAAACGCTGGGCGCCGTGCGGGCGCAGTGCAACGGGAGTCCCGTCGACTTGGCTAACCTGGCGCAGTACGCGGTCCCGGGGAAGGACCCCAAGGCGTGGACGACGGGTACGCGTGTGCCGTGCATCCCCTGCGCGATCATGCACCGGGACACGGGGTGCGTTCGGTGCGCGTCGCACGCGTTCGCGGCGAGCGCGGACACGTTCCGCAAGTGTTTCCCCTTCTACTTGAGCATACACCTGGTGCCTTTCTGCGTGCTGAACGCGGCGAAAGCGCTGCGGAACCCGGTTTCGACGGTGACGACGGCGACGGGGGCGACGATTCGGTCCACGACGTTCATCAGCGCCTTCGTGGGGAGCTACATGGCGTCCATCTGCGGCTTGAGATGGTTGCGAGGCGGGAAGGAACACAGGGCGGCGTATTACGCCGCGGGGATCGTCGCTGGGTCGATGCTCTTCATCGAGAAGAAGTCTCGAAGAGGCGAGTTGGCGCTGTACCTCCTCCCGCGAGCCGCGGACTCGCTCGTCGCCACCATGGCGGTCAAGCGGCTGGTGCCCAACGTGCCGCACGCCGACTTGCTTCTCTTCGCGCTCGTCTCCGGCGGGCTCATGCACTACTTCGAGAACGAGCCCGAAACGCTCGCCGGGTTCTTGCGCAGCGGCATCGCCAGGTTCACCAGGCGCCCGAACGCGCCGCCGCCGCGGAGCGCGTCGGAGGCTGTGTTCCAGGTGGTCGCCGAGGAGACGCCCGAGGAGGACGGAGGGGACGAAGCGCGGCCGGGGACGCGCGCGCGCGCCGCGCGCGGATGAAGCGCGCGAGAGTCGTGAAGAACATCGGTTGAGGTATGTAGGAGGACATATTCTCCTACGTTAATAAAGGCCTACATCCCAAAACCCGTCGTCTCGTAGTACTCATCTATCGCGTTCGCTCCTCCTCCGACGGCATAAACCCCGCGTCGGTGATGGCCACCGCCATCGTGGGCTTGCTCCAGCTCTCCCGCGCCTTTGCGGCGCGGTCGTCCCCGACCCACTCCGCGACTTGGTTCCACGCCACGCTGTTTCCGCTCGGCGCAAACGTCGGCGTCGCGGCGATCTTCGTCACAACCTCCAGCCCTTTCGTGACGCGCCCGAACACCACGTTCTGCCCGTCCAGGCTCGGCACCGGCGCGGGCCCCGTGGTGATCAAAAACTCCGTCTGCGCCGAGTTGCGGCTCATACTACCGACCTCGCCGTCGCCCGTCGCCGCGGCGAGCGCGAGCGAAACCGTGCCCGGCCGCAGGTGCTTCTGCTGAAACGACGCCGGCGCCAGCAGTTCCGGGTTGGGCGGGAACCGGGGCGCCTGGACCTGGCCCATGCGCGCGCTGCCCGCCTGGCCCGCCAGCACGTACCGACCGGGCTTCACGCGGTGGAACACCGTGCCTTTGTACCCGCGGCCGGGGGGGGCCTCCACCAGCTCCAGGAAGTGCGACACCACGTTCGGCACGAGGTCGCCGTACAGACCGATCTCGACGCGGCCCAGCGACGTGGGCTCCGCGCACAGACCGCCCCCCCCGCCCAGCGCACGGTCCGCGCGGACGATCGACGGACACACGCCGATGTCGAGGAACACGCGATGGGTGATCCGGGGGGGCTCCACAGCTTCGGCGGCGCCGGACGAAGCCGAGGTCGACGCGAGACCGAGCGCGGCGCCCGCGACGAGGGAAACGCGTCTGCCAAGCATCGGTGTCGTCTCATCGGTGTCGTCGGCGTCGGTGTCTCGCGCCTGGACGCGCGTCTCGCGTCGCGGGGCGCACCGGGCGCGGTGCGCGGCGGATGAGCCTCCGTCGACGCGGCGACGCGGCAGCAGGGGACGTGCGACACTCGCCACGCTCGCCATCTCGGATCTGGTTCGCATGGTCGGCACTTCGACTGTTATGTTCGTCCCGCGGACGGGAATCGACAGATCGAGGATGACGTGGAATTTCGTTTTCCGGTGCCGGTGCATTTTCTTCCACCTCCCGCGTCCCTCGCGGGCAACAACCAGAGACGCGGCCTGTCGAGCGCGACGGCCGAAGTTTGTGTGCGCGTGGTCGAACGTGCGCAGGAGACGTATCGCTCTCGTCGGACGAGGCGTACGAGGCGACGCTCGCGTGTGAAGCACGCGCGCTAGGACGAGCGAGACCGAAAGGTTCGCGGGAAAAAGAGCACGTCGCGGGCGCGGCGCGAAAATCCCGGCGACGACACCGCCGGAGGCGACGATGACCAAGTCCTTCCGAGGCGAGGGCGACCTCATGGTCGACGCCCTCGTGGCGGCGTCGAAGGAGGCGTTCAACCAGGGCGGAGGCCAGCCCATGCCCGGGTACGGCCGCGACTTGGTGCCGTTCTTCGACGGAGGCGACGTCGCACCGCTCGCGAAACCCGCGGGCGGGGGTCGCGTGAACGGCGCGGTGCAACCTCCGCCCCCCCCCGCCCCGGACACCGCGGGCGCGGACATCCTGGCCATGCTGAACGGCCACGCGCCCGCGCCACCCACGCCGGCCGCCCCCCCGGCGCCCGCGCCCGCGAAGGCGAAGAAGGCGAAGAAGGCGCCCGCGAAGGCTAACCCCCCGGCCCCCAAGATCTCGCTGCCGAACGGGTTCACGTACGAGGTGCAGCAGCCGGATCCGGCGCTCGCCAAGGCGGCGAAGAAGCGGACAAAGGGCCAGGAGAAGTCCTCGGGCCCTCCGCCCCCCACCGCCGCGCAGAGGTGGGCTGGACCCAGCTTCCAGAGCTCGCCCGCGCCGGACGCGCTCCCCGTGCCCGCGTTTATGAAGGGCGCCGCCGCGCCGGGCGGCGGGACATCCGCGGGGACCAAAACCGCCGAGGCGCCCGTGGACGGCGGCGCCGACATCATGGCCATGCTCGGCCGAGCCTCGGCCTCGGCGCAAGCGCCCCCCAAGGAGGCGTCCGCGCCCGACCTCATGGCCATGCTCAACATCACCCCGGAGGAACAACCGCCCGCCAGGCAAGCGCCGCAGGTGGCGAGTGTACACAAGGCGGCGTCGGCGCCGGCGCTCGCGCCGGCGAACAAATCGGCGTCGCGCGGGTCTCTCTTGACGCCCGACATGCTCGCCGCCATGACAAACGTTCCGCCGCCGCCCTCCGCGGCGGCGGCGGCGCGCGACCGCAGCAGCAAGCTGCTCTCCATGCGCGCGCCCGCGCCCGCGGCGCCTATCGCGCACGCCGGGGGAAGCGCCGAGTTCCTGCAGCTCATGCGCAAGCTCGAGCAGAGCTCGTCGGCGTGAGCGGCGGATTACGCCGCCGAGACCGTCGGTCTTCGCGGCGACGAAAAAAACTTTTTGAGTCGATTCTCGCGGGGGCGCTCGAACGAGCGCTCCCGCGTCGACGTGTACAACAGCGACACCCACATTTTTGACGCGTCTCGGCTTCGAAGCGGCCGTGAGCGTGAGCGCACCGCGAACGGTGCGTTCCGCGCGGACCGCGGACGGGACGAGACGACACAAACCACGCCGCGAGACGCGCCTCGCGACGCCGCGAACCGCTTTTAATCGGTTCATCGCGCGAGTCGGCGCGCTAATCTAATCGCGCGGCGGAGAAACGAAGCGGCTCTCTCTCGAGCGTTTCGTTTCGCCGCTCGGATAACTTTTTTAACCTTCCGAGCGGCACACCTTCAAGATTCCTCCCGATCCCGGCATCGCGAGGTACCCCTCAAGACACCGAGGCTCCGAAAAGCGGAGCCTCGACCACCGGCGGCGGATCGAGAGCGCGGTTCCCACCCGCGTCTCCCGGGCGACGCCCGCGACGCGCGCGCTTTCTTTTCCGAAAGCGGCGCGCTCGCGCGAACGAAAGACGATCCCGCTCGCGGTTCGCGACGCGCGCGCGGTCTCGTTCGAGACCACGCGCGCGGTCTCGAAACCGGCGAGCCGGCGAAGAAAGACACGAGATGACGGAAAAGAATGACTGCGACGAAAGAGAGCGCGTCGAGTCGTTTCACGCGACGGAGGCGTTTTTGTCATTTACGAAACTCATCTACGAAACCGCGCGAGTCGTTTCGCGTCCGTCGCGCGAATCGTCGTCTCACCCGTACCCCGCCTCGATGAGCCTGTCCACCCTCCTCCCGATGGTCGCCTCCAGCTCTTTCCTCTGCAGCACGTCGCTGGCGGCCTGCCGCAGCGCGCGCACCGCGCGCGCGCCCTCGTCGTCTCGCGCGGCGGCGTCCCGCTCCTCCGCGGCCGCCTCGGCGTTTCGCACACCCAGGCTCGCCGCCAGCCGCGCCGCCGGGTCCGCCGGCGCTATTTTCTCGGCGCGCATCGCGACCCGGCACGCCGCGTACGTCGCCTCGTGCTCGTAGTCGATGCGCAGCCGTACGGAGCCAACCGTGTCGTCGTGCCAACTCCAGTCAACCCGGTCCTTCGCCGTCCACGTGTCGCGTGAAATGCGCTCGCCGCGGTAAAACTCGCGGCGCATCGGGCCAACCACTTGGGCGCGCGTTTGGACGAGCGTGACGTGCGCTTTGTCAGGCGGCGACCGCACGTGGTGCACCATCCCGTTACTTTTGTACTGGTTGAGCACCACGGCGTGCTTCGCGGCGAACGCCTCGTACTTCTTGCGGTCCTCGTCCAAAGGGTCGTCCGGTCCGCCTATAACGCCGACGTCTTCAAGAGCCTCGACGTCGAAGAAGATGGCGAAGTCCACCGGCGCGACGCGCGTTTCAAACTCCCTCGCCTGGTCCAGATTGGCGGGGAACCAGTCTATGATGAACTTCTTTTCGTTGCCGTGCTTCTCGATCGCCTCGCGCAGCAGCCTAAGGGTGAGGTCCGTGCTGAACGCCCACTCGCTCCTACTCAACACCGCGTCCCAACGCTCGAACACCGCGACGCCCCGCGTCTCGCGCGCGACGTGCGCGCGAGTCAACTCCGAGGCGGAGAGATGCACGAGACCGTAATCGAAAGCCAGGCGCGCGCAGTGTCGCTCGACGTCGTCGCGGTCCAAGCCGAGCGCGAGAATCACGCGCGCGGCGACGCGCGGCCTCGGAAACGTCTTCGTCAGAGGCGCGGGCTCGCCCCTCATGCGCCGCTCCGTCTCCGCGCGCAGGAGCTCGTCCTGGATGGCGAGGTACGTATCGAGGTGCTCATCATGCGCATCCAGCGTGGCCGTTGCGCGGAGGGAAGCGAACGCGTCGATGAACGCCTCCTCGCGAGCGGCATCGTGGGTCACGAAGAGCTCGGACCCGACCGTGCTCCTGCCGAAGCGCGTCATCGCCAGACGCGCGGCCCGCCGTCGCACACCTCGACTGATTTGACACGATCCCAATTCCGTCTCTGAAAAAGTCGAGTCGGTGGTATCGGCGCCTTTCACCTTCGGTGCCGATACCACCGAGACGGATAAGTTCAACGCGATTTCCTCGCCTGCGCGCACTCTAGTCCACGCAACCGCACGCGGTACGTCGACAGTAATCATGGCTAACGTCCTTGCCATGTTCGGCAACATGTTCGCCTTCAAGGGCTCCTACCAGGCGGAGGTGCGTACGCGTTCCCGCGGCCGGAATCCATCGCCGTCGCGGTTCTCCGGGATGTCCTCCGCGCCTTCAGCGCGAACGCACGAGACGATGCGTGTCGGATGACGTAGTCGCGACGCTCTCGAGCCCCGCCGCGCGTGCGACCGGCCGAGAGCGGCGACGACGCCTCAAACACCTCGTGTGCATCTGTATCGAGCCAACGCGTGCTTTTTCTGACCTCGTACCCCATCTGTTCCCCGAACGCACCAGGTCACCGTCGGCGAGAACGAGAACGGCGAGTCGGCCATTCGTCGCTTCCGCAGGGCCGTGATGTCTTCCGGTCACATCAACGAGGTACGTCTGGACGCACGGCCGACACGGCGAGACCCAATCGGTTTCGAAACCGCGCGCGTCGAATGCCGCGCAATCACCAGGAGTGTTCGCGCGCCGCGCTCCACCCCGGGGCCGCGCGCGTCGCCGCGGGGGTCCGCTCGCCGGACACCCACGCGTCTCTCCACGGCCTTAACCCTAAAAACCTGAACTGGCGCGTACGCGAGCTGAGCGTCGCGCACGTTTCAGGCGACGCGGTTTTTCCCAAAGCCTTCCAGACTGTCCGCCCGCCGCTGACGTTTTCGTCCTCCTCCCTCTCTCTCTCCAGACCCGCCGCCGCCGCTACTTCGAGAACCCCCAGGACATCAAGAAGCGCAAGCAGTCCACTCCCCGAAAGAAGAAGGGCGCCAAGCCCAGGACCGCGGCGCAGGCGCTCGCGGAGAAGGAACAGGCGGCGCTCAACCCCGGCGGCCGCCGCGGCGGCGGTTTCCGCGGCCGCGATTAAGGGAAGGCAGGACGAAGCATGCTTCGTGCGCTTTCGCGGGGGGTCGGGTATGTGTTAGCTCTCGCCCGGAACGCGGTGTCGAATACTCCGCCGCGGGAAGGGGGAACTCTGTAATCAGTGATAGACTGCCATTCTTTTTCGCGTAAAATGAAGGCTCGCCGCTAACTCGGTCTACCGAAGCTATGTACTAGTTTTGGTGCAGGGACTCGCCGTCACCCGCGCCCCACGATATCCGCCGGCGCGCCTTGCGTCGCCTGCCGCACACCGCGGCGAGCACCGAGCGACACAGCTCGTCCCACCGCCTCGCCGTCGCCGCGAGAGGCGACAAACGTCTCCCGCGTCCGGGGTTCGCGAACCCGGAGGATCCCCCGCGGCGGTCGAACCCGTAGAAGCACCCGAAGTCGCTTTTTTTTTCCCGCTCGCACGTCCTCCCGAGCAGGATCGCGTCGTACCGCGTTTTCCCCGGGACGGGGATCTGCGCGGGGTCCAGGGTGTAGAAGTCGACGTGCTTGCCCACCACTTCGAACCCCAACGACTCGTACATGCGGAGCGCCCCCACGTCGTGCGAGATGACGTGCAGGTACGCCACTGCGCACCCGCGCTCTTTCGCGGCGCGAGACAGCGCGCGCTCGAGCAGCGCCTTGGCGATGCCTCTGCGCCGGTACTCGGCGTCCACCCCGACCGTCAGCACGTACACGTACGGCGTGTACTCGCTCGGGCCGGGGATGGCAAAGGCCGGCGTGCCGAACGAAGTGGTCCCGGGTTCGGACCTGCGCGGGTGCCGCGCGCGAACGCGTCGCCACGTTTTCCGGAGAAACGTCTTGAGCGTACCCGCCACGAAGCGCGCGTCGCGCCGGAGGAACCTCCGCACGGGCTTGTCCTCGTCCTCGATTCGGGCCTGCACGCGCGCGGTGACCACGGCGACCATGCGTTCGGGCGCGGTCGAAACGCCGGCACCGCGAGTCGCCGAGGTCGGCTCGAACGCGCCCAGCGTCACGACGTTCTCCGTCTCGGAAACCGCCGCGTCGTAGAAGCGCCTCTCGTACTCGATGGGAAACAGACTGCGGTGGAGTCGGACGCACTCGTCCATGTCCGCGGCGCGCAAACGTCTGGGCCGCAAGCCGCGCAGAGCGCCGTGCGTGCCGATGCCGTCGTCGAAGTGCCCGGACGCCGAGACCGCGGGAGGGGGGACGAGCCCGTTCACGTCGAGCACCACCGCGTGCTCGTCCGCGAACGTGTTCGGTGCCGTGCACATGGCTCGTGACGCCGGTGGGCCACGCCCGCTGAATGCGCCGAGCCCCTCGGTCTGTCACGTCCCGCCCGCGTCGCGCGAAGAATCACGACGAAGATCCCGTCGTCCACGCCGTCGCCGCCCGGACGCACGCGCTCCTCCGGCGCGGCGACCACTGTGAGCCTCGGACTGGTCGATGGAGCTCACAGCACACCTGTCACAGATATTTTCCACTTTCCAGTTTCGTCTCCTCCCCTCCCCGGGCCATTCCCGGGACGCGCGCGCGACGACACGGCATGCGTCTCCGCGCCGCGGCCCGCCTCGCGGCTCTCCTCGCGCTCGTCGCGTGCCTCCCCTTCGGAGCGCACGCGCAGGAGCTGCTCGACGAGAGAGTGGTCCTTCAGACGACGAAAGGAAACATCGAGCTCGCGTTCTACAAGGACGTCGCGCCCGTGACTTCTCGACACATCCTGGAGCTGTTCAGGCGAGGCGCGTACGACACGAACCACTTCTTTCGAGTGGACAAAGGCTTCGTCGCGCAGGTCGCCGACGTGGTGGGCGGCCGACGCGCGCCTCTGGACGCGTTCCAGGAGGAAATCGCGCGCGACACCGTCCCCGGGGAGTTCCAGCCGACAGTCGTCCACAGGCGCGGCACGCTTTCGATGGGGCGATACGACGACCCCGACTCGGGCACGAGCTCGTTCAGCATCCTGCTCGGGAACGCGCCGCACCTGGACAACAAGTACACGGTGTTCGGGGAGATGGTGGCCGGGGACGAGACGCTGCGGGAGATGGAGAACGCCGAGACGAGGCGCGAAGGCATCTTCGTGATGCCGCGCGACAGAATCGAAATCATCTCGACGTACGTGAAGCGCGCCGGCGCCGCCAAGGACGCGGACTGCGTGAAGGCGCTGGAGGACGCGACGCACAGGGCGGACGGGCTGGCGATGGAGCTGGCGGAGATTCGGCAGAGGAGGTTGCCGGGGCGGTAGGTCCGTAGCTTTGGAAGAGAAAAAGTTTCACGAAAAACAGTCAGTCGGCACCTTTCGTTTTCGTTCACCAAAGTTGCCCGCGCGAGTCTTCATCCGAGGAAACTCCATCGCGCGTTGACTGCGCGGCCCGTCACTCGTTCACGCGCAGGCGGTGGGTGTTCGGTGACCGTTCGTCTCTGCAGTCGAGATGCGGGCACCGCCCGGGACAGTGATGCTCGTCCCCGAGGCGGGGTTCTGCTTCAAGGGCCAACGCGCGCGTTGGATCGAGGTGCGTGGACCGAGATCGCCGTTTTCGTCTCCGACTTCGTCGCCTCCTCTCCTCGTCCCGTGCTGCCTCGCGCCCACACTCTGACCCGTCGCCGACCGGCCGCGTTCCTCGCTCTCGACGTTGACCACTCGCAGGCGGGCGGTAAGGTGTTCGTGAACGTGTGCAGCCACCCCCGCATCGATCCCGTGTGCGGCGCCAACCTCGTGCCCGTGTCCGAGGAGCATCTGGACACCTGGGGGCTGGGCAACGCGCGCGTGCCCGTGCTGGTGGGGCCCACGCGGAACATGCTGGACTCGGACGGCCACGACGCGACCGCGGTGGACGTGCTGTTTCACCCCGGCGTCGTGCGCCGGGCGCTGACCGGCGGCAAGTCCGTGACGAAGGAGCACTTCCGGGACTACCTCGTGGACATTGCGGCGAAGAACGTCGCCGAGGACCACGGCATCGTGTTGGCGCCCGGGCGGAACGTCGTGATGGAGGTGGCGCGGTACAAAGGGCCCGACGGCGAGAACAAGGACAACACGCACGCGTTTCCCGTGTTCGCGGACGAGAAGGACGACGCGTCGAGCGCCGAGAAGGACGAGGCGACGGCGGCGCGTTCGGCAGACGCCGCCGCGTCCGCTTCCGCGCCCGCCGCCGAGCCCCCCGCGCGGCCCGCGGCGCGACACACCAAGAAACCCATCAAGAAAGGGTTCCTGTCGTCCGCTTCGGGGCTCGGCGCTGAGCTCTACCCCGAGGGCTCCGCGGAGGGCATACCCAAGCCCGGCGAGCAGTACGACCCGCTGGGGCACATCCCAGAGAACGTCCGGAAAAACTGCCATGTGATTGACTCGGGGGCGCTTCGCGGCGAGGACTTTGAGCGCGTCACTCGGCAGTACGCGGAGACCGGGCGGCTCGACACGTCCGCGCCCGGCGTGTACGCGAAAGGCTCGGAGCCGGGGGGAAAGCGGGAGGTTGGCATCGGCCACCCGAAGGAAGATCCGTCGGCGAGCGGGACGCGGGCGAGCGAGACGCGTTTGAATACGGCGAAACCAGAGCGCGTGCCGGAACAATCGCGAAACGAAACAATCGCGACGCCGAGGGATTCGTCGAAGCGCGTTCCTGAGTACGCGGTGTCGACCGCCTCCGACTCGGCCGTGGAGATCGTCGTGCGTTTGCCCGAGCTTCGGGGGGGTATGGCGTCCGTGGATCTGGACACGAGCGAGACTGCGCTTTCGCTGCGTTCGCCGGAGTACGAGCTCGCGGTGACGCTCCCGCGACGCGCCGACCCGGAGGGAACGACGGCCAAGTTCAGCTCGAAGCGGAAAACGCTCACGGTTGTTTTGCCGACGAAGGTTCGATAGCGTTTGGAAAAGCTTTGTCACAAACGCGAAGCGCCGGCTATACATCATACACATAAAAACCAAGTCTCGATGGCAGTCTAACTGCCAACGCATGTACATTCTATTTCCACACCCCCGTCAAGATGGCGCGCACGCCGAACCCCGCGGCGCAGCATCCCGCCTGCAACGTGAGCATCGCCAGACACAGCGTCCGCTCGGTTTGCGGGCCGAGCAGTTGCAGGAACAAATTCACCAGGTTCATGTTGACGCGCGTCTCCCCCTCCTCCTGGGTGACGAAGCTCGGGTGCAGCAGACCCGTGTCGATGTCCAGGCGCGGGAGCCTGTGCCTCGGGCACGGCACGAGCTTGAAGAGCTGCGGCGCGCTGTACAGGAAGTTGGCGATCTGCGGCAGGAAGAACAGCACGAGCGTCTCCGAGAAGTGTCCCAAGATGCCGGCGACGCCCAGCGTCATGCCGGCAAAGTACGTGTACGTGTCGCCGACGAAAACCTTCGAAGGGTACCAGTTGTGCGCCAGCAGGCCCAGCGTGCACGCCAGGAACGGCGCGGTCAGGCACAGCGAAAAAATGTGCGCGTCGTGCATGCTCGCGCCCACCACGTCGCCCTGCGCCAAAGCCGCCGCCTCCGCCGCCGCGCTCCGCGCAAACGCGCTGTCTCCGCCGAGCGCGGCGCGCAACGCGAGCGCGCGCTTCATCGCCTCCGCCGGCGTCATCGCCGCGGCGAGCGTCTGGCCCACCTCGGGCGCGCGCTCGCCCGTCGCCGCGATCGTGCAGACGTTCAGGAGCACCATCGCCGCCGCGATCACGGCGCTCTGGCCCGCCTCCAGCCCGTTGATCCCCGCGTGGATGTTGATGGAGTTTGTGCAGAAAATCGTGAGCAGGAACATGTACACGTAATACAGCGGGCCGAGGTCGAGCAGCCCGAGGTCGCCGGCGCCCGCCCCGAGCACGAGCTCCAGCGCGCGACGCAGCGGCCTGGGGACCAGGATGGTGGTCGAGCCGGCGTAGGACAGGAGCAAGGGCATCGCCGCGAACGCGGGCAGGATCATCTTCGCGCGCCACGGCAGTTCCAGGACGTCGTCCACGAACCCGAGGAACACGGCAAACCCAATCGTCGCCAGCGCGCTGTTGTGCTCCACCGCCCACTCCTTGGCGCCATCGCCCCCGAGCCACATGTGCGCCACCTGAAGCACGCTCAGGGACGCCAGGAACACCGCGGCCGGCGCCCGACCCGCAGCCTCGGGGACGCGCACGTCGCCCGCGGGCGTGCCCCTCTTGTTGATGTCGTACCCGAACATGCCGCGCTGCAGCGTCAGGCGCTGCACCGTGCCCGTCAGACGGCGAGTCGCGTGGTAGCACACGACGCACGTCACGCCCGCCAGCGCCACCAGCGCGCGCAGGCCCGACGCGCGCAGCGCGCTGACGTACGCGAACGCCACCGGGATGACGCACAGGCACGCGAACACGGTCATGTCCAGCGCCCGGCGCGCGTCCGTGCCCGTGTCGGGGATGCGCGAGGCCACCTCGGTCAGAACGCGCGTCGCGAAACGCCGCGCGCGCGCCGCGACGGCGCGCGCCGCGCGCGACGCCGACGCCGACGCCGCGCGCGCCGCGCGCCGCGCGAGCGGCTCGCGCGCGGCGCGCGCCGCGCCTCGCGTCCACGCGCGCGGGGACGCGGGCGAGTACGGCGAGAGCATCTGCGGCGAGAAGGGCAGAGGAGACATCGCGCCGAGCCGGCTGAGCGCGCCCCGCGGCGCGGGCGTGTACCCTTCCGCCTCGGCCTCCAAAACGGCGGGGTCGCGGCGGCGGCGCGGCGCGACGCCGCGCGGCGCGAGTCCCGCGTACGCGGCGACTTTTCCCGCGGCGCGCGCCGCCGGGTCCACCCAGTGTTCGCGCGTCGCCGCGACGTTTTCGCCGACGATCACGACGAGCTCGCGCCAGAGACGCGCGAGCGCGGCGCGCGCAAGGCGCGCGCGCGCGTCCAGGCGCGCGACCGCGGCCGCCAGGCGCGCGAGCGCGCGGCGCGAGTCCGCGCGCCGCGTGTGCCTCGCCGCCGAGTCCGCCGGGAACGCAAGGCGCCGCGCCGCGCGCGCCGCCGACGCCGCGGCGGCGGCGAGCGCCGCCGGCGCGCGCGCCGCCGCGACGCACGCGCGGAGCACGAAGCGAAGCGCGTCGAGCGAAGGCTGCAAGACGTGAGCGATGGCGAAAAACGCGCACGTCTCCGCGAGACGAAGCGCCGAGTCTGCGCCGGCGCGCGCCGCGGCGGAAACGGCGGCGGCAATCGCGGCGACGGCGCCGTCCGCGGCGTCGACGCCCGCCCCGACGCCGTCGGCGGCGCGGCCCAGCGCGGCCAGCGCGGCGTCGCGCATCGCGATCGCCGCGGCGGCGAGCGCGCGGACCGATACCTTCGCGGTCGACAAAACACCCGACACGAGCGCTTCGACGGCGCCGGAAACGAAACCCGCGAGGGCCCTCGCGGCGCGCGTCGAACCCGCGCCGCCGGCTCGGCACGCGGCGGCGACGGCGCGCGCGGCGGCGCTCGCCGCCCGATCGAGCGCCCCCACGCCGAGTCCCACGCCGTCGGCGGCGCGGTCCAGAACGGAGACACCCGCCTCAGCGACGATAGCGAGGACATACACCAGTCCGGCGGCGACACTCCGCACCGCCGCGATCGCCCCCACGCACGTGGCCTCGACGACGCCCACGAGGGCGAGCGCGAGGGCCACCGCCGCGAGCGCGGCGTATTTGCAGACGGTTCGCGCGGCGTACGCGGCGGCGCCGGCGGCGGTCTCCGCCGCTTTGACCGCCTTCGCGGCGGCTGCCGCGCCCGCGCTCGCCGCGAGACCCGCGGCCGGCGCGATCGGCAGGACCCGGACGATCAGGGATCCCACCGGTCCCGCCACAGGCGCGAGGAGCGACGCGACCGGTCGCGTCGCGCGCGCGAAAACAGCCGCCGCGGTGACGAAGAATCCCATCGCCGTCGCGACGACGGCGCGCGCCGCCGACCCGAGCTTCGCGCGCGCGGCGGCGACGGCGTAAGCCGCCTCGACCGTCGCCGCGAGCGCGCCGGAGGCGACGACGACGAGCGCCTTCGCGACCGAGACCAAACCCATGACGAGCGCGTCCCCGGCCGATCTCGACGCGGCGGCGACCGCGGAGGCGGCGGAGACGAGAACGCCGCCGAGGACGCGCGCGACGAGCGCCGCGCCGTCGGCGGCGGCGTCGAGACCCGCCTCCGCCGCGTCGCGCGACGCGAGCGCCGCGCCGGCGCCGACCTTCGCGATACCGCCGAGCGTCGAGAGCAGGACGCGGTTTAGCGTTACCAGACCGGACACCGAGGCTCTGCCTGCGGCGACCAGGCTCCATCCGACCGCCGCGACCAGGCCCGCCGCCGCGCGGGCGACGGCGACAACCGAGCCGTCGACGGCGGCGACGGCGAACCCGACGCCGTCCGCGGCGGCGTCCAGCGCCTTCGTCGCGAGATTCGCGGCGCCTCCGACGGCTGCGTGGACACATACCCAGGCGGCTTCGAGCACGCCCACCACGGCGATGAAGGCGGCGACGATGATGACGACGACGCCTTTCCCGAAAGCCTCCGCGCCGCGGACCGCCGCGAACGCCGTCGTCCTCGCCGCCGCGACGGAAAAGCGCCCAACCGCCGCGCACGCGGCGAAGAGCGCGCGCGCCGCGCGCGCCGCCAAAGAAAGGAGCGCCTCGATGCCGAACGCCGCGCCGTCCGCGGCGCCGTTCAAGAGGAACTTCGCGCCGAGAACGATCGCCGACGCCGCGCGCGCGACGCCGCCGAGAAGGCTGTCGACGAGCGCGGTCGAGACGCGCGCGGCGAAGTCGAGGACACCCCCTCCGATCGCGACCAGCGACGTTCGGAGAGCCTCGAGCGACGAAATCGCCGCGGCGCCGAGCGCTTCCAGCGCCGCGAGCGCTCCCGCGAGAATCGCGTTCGAGGCGCCGACGACGGCGGAGGCGGCGGCGTTCAACGCGAGGACGATCCCCGAGCCGAGAGCTCGGAGGGCGTCGGCGATGAACGCCACGACGGCGCGCGACGCCGTCCGCATCCCGGAAAGCGCGGTTTCGATGGCGGAAACGAAGACGTCAACGCCGACGGCGCCGAACGACGCCGCCGTCGCGAGCGCGGCGGCGATGGTGGACGCGACGGATCGCAAAACCGCGCCAAGCAGCAGTCGCGGATCCAGGCCCGACGCCGCGCCGGCGAGTGCGACGCCGATGCGGCGCGGAAACGAAAAAAACGGTTTCGAGGCGGACCTCGCCGCCGCCGAAGCGCGACGCGGCGGCGCGCGCGTCCGCGGCGTCGCGGCGCGAGGCGAGACGTCCGCCGGATCCGCTCTCGACGAAACGCGCCGGTGCGCGCGCGGCGTTTCATCGCGCGCGGGGGCGGAGCGTCGCGCGCGTTTCGGGCGCGCGTACGCGTCGTCTTCCTCCTCGTCGCCGGGTGCCTCCGCCGACGCGCCCCGCTTTGTCAAAGAGGGCGGCACGAGCGCCGAACCGGCCGCGCCGACCGCGCGCGCGGCGACGACAATCCCGGACGCGCCGGTTTCGAGCATCCCCCCGACGCGTTCGAGCACGTCGATCAACGCGTCGACAACGGCCACCAGACCGAGCGCGATCCCCGACGCGAGCGCGGAGAACGAGCCGCGCGCGACGTTGACGATGAGGGAAACCGCCGACACGAAAAAGGACCTCGTCGCGCGCGCCGCGGGACCCGTCGCGCCGGCGACGGCCCGCGCCACCGCGGACGCGGTGTCGTAAACAGCCGACGCGACGACGCCGACGACGGCGTCGACGTTTTGGACACCCAGCGCTACGCCGTCGGCCGAGAAGTTCAGAACGTCCGACGCGACGCCGACGCACGCCGCCGGCGCGCCGAGAACGGCGGCGGCGACAGTCTTCGCCGCCGCCAGTCCTCCTGAGCCGATAGCCCGGATCCCGGCGGCGACCGCACCGGCGACGTCGCGTATCACCGCGAACAGCCCCGAGCTGATCGCTTCCAAAACGGCGACGATACCAGTGCCCACGGTCTTGAGCGCAGCGAGCATCACCGAAAGGACGGCGTCGAAGGCGCCGGCAATTGCGGCGGCGATGGCGTTCACCGCCGCGAGCAGCCCCGAAGCGACAGTTTCTGTCGCGGCGACGAGAACGTCCGCCGCGGTCTTCGCCGCGGCGAGCAGCGCTCGGCCGAGGGACGCGAAGGCGTCGGCGGCCGAGTACAGGACGGTGCCTAAAACACGATCGAGATTCTCGACCCCGAGCGCCACGCCATCGGCGGCGCTGTTTAATACCGTCACGACGGCGGTGCCGAACGCAGACGCCGCGCGCGAAACGCCGGAAGCGACACCGCCCACCGCCGCGACCAGCCCGGAACCGACCGCTTCTAATAGACGCACGACGCCGTCCGCGAACGCCTTCAAAGCCGCGACGAGCCCCGACCCGAGTGCCCGTGCGACAGCCAACACGCCGTCGGCGCCAGCCGCCGCAGCCGCGACGAGCCCCGACCCGACCGCCTCCAACAGGTACACGAGGCTGTCCGCAAACGCGCTCGCCGCCGCGACCGCCCCCGAACCTAAGGCGCGTGAAAGAGCCCCGACGCCGTCGGCGCCGGCTTCCGCCGCCGCGGCGAGCCCCGCGCCGATCGCCTCCAGCGCGGTGACGACGGCGACACCGACGGCGCTCAACGCCGCGATCACGCCGGACACCACCGCTTCGAAGCCACCGGCGACTGAGGCCGCGAGCAGACCGACCCCCGCGGCGACGAGGGACCGCGTTGCTTCAAACGCCGAGAAAATCGTGCGAACGAGCGCGAGGAACAATTCGGCCACGCCGTTCGATGCCGCTCGCGCGACGTCGGCGAGACCGTTCCCGAGCCCCCCCGCGGCGGTCGCGACGGCGTCGAGGCTGCCGGAGAGCGCATTGCCGATAAACGCCAAAAGAAATGCGATGATCGCGCCGGGCACGGCGACGACGCGCGAGACCACACCACGACGAGGCTCGATTGCGCTTCGCGCGACGGTTCGTCGAGCGCGCCTCGTCGGGGTCACGTCATCCTCGACGGGCGTGCGTGCCCGGACCCGACGCGTCCTGTGCGGCGACTCCGACGGTCTGTCAGTGGGATGGTACCTCGGTCGAGCGTACTCATCCCCGCCGGCGCTCATCCGGCGCGTGCTCACCGGCATCGCGCCCGCCTCGAAGCGCTTCTTTCCGCCTCAGAAGCTCCTGATCGCGAATCACGCCCTCGCGGAGCCTAAGTTTCTCTTCGGTCTGCTCGCGGTGGATGTACTCGATACCGAGCGCCGTCGATATCGTCACCACGCACAGAGCCGTCACCGCGACGCGCGTCTGGCTCATACACCCACGTCGCGGTCCGAAGTGACCGGCGAAGGGTTGGGCGAGCGACGAAGACGAGACGACGTGTGGTTGAATTTGTTGACATTTGGTCCTCCGATGGATTCACTCAGATTCAAACCAGTCGCAAATCGCAATTGTTGAACATCTCCACAGTTCGGCGTTCGGGACCTCGGAGAAAAAGACGCGTCATCTTCCCCCGACAGCGTTCCCGCGCCTCGCCAGCGCCCCCCGCAGCGCCTCCACCACCTCCGCCCGCGCGCACTCAAACTCACCTCCGTTTTTCACCAGCGACTTGACTCGTACGCGCTCGCCCGCGCCGAGAGCCACCGCGTCCAGCGTCACCATGAACCGCGCGCCTCGCTCGGCGGCGTGCGCAAACTGCTCCGTGGCGCTCGGGCACGGAGACGGAGGCGTCTCCGCGCGCAGACCGGCTTTCCAGAGCTCCGCAGTGAGGTGCAGGCGCTCCCAAAGCAAACCGCCGCCGCCGCGCGCGCACACGACGACATCCGTCGCCGCCGCGGCGGAGATGGCGGTTGTCGCGAAGCCGTTGTTTCCGCTCGTCTGCGGCGAGAGGAAGCCCGTCGTCTCGGCGCCGGAGCCTCCGCGCGATTTGAAGCGCTCGGCGCGGAAGCGCTCGGCGAGCGCGGCGGCTTTGCGCACCGCGACGCTCACGCCCACGCCGCCCGGAGGGGCGTGCAGGTCGACGCCGTCGAACGCGTAGGACGAGCCTGCGCCGCGCGCGCGCCACGCCGCCGCCAGCCACGCGTCGTATCGGCCGCCGGCGGCCACCACGGCGTGCGGCGACGCGACGCTCGCGTCGCCGTCGCGACCGGTGGCGGGTCCCGGCCTCGGGACGAAAATCTCAAAGTAACTCGAGCAGTGGTACGTCTCCGGCGGCGAGAGCAGCGGCACGACGCGGATCTGAGGCGCGGGCACGCCCATCGCCTCCAGGTGCGAAGCCACCGAGCACAGGTGGTCCAAAGCGCGCGACACGCGCGTCTCCGCCTTTTCGTCCGCCAGGCGCGACGCCAGGCGCGCGGCGGCGTCCGCGAGGTCCGAAGCGGTCGCGCTCTCCTCCGCGCCGAACGCGTGCAGCTCAGCGACGCGATCGCTCGTCTCGCGGTCCGCGAGACGAAGCGCCGCAGGCGCGGCAGGCGCGTCGCCCGCGCGGCGCAGCGCCGCGGCGACGCGCGGGCGCAGCCTCGAGTCCACGCCCGACGCCGACCACGCCGCCGCCGCCAGCCGCCTGTGCCCGAGCGCGACTCGGGGCGAAATTCCGCGCTCGACGAGCGCGTCCCACGCGCACTTGATCGTCTCGGCGTCCAGCACGGAGGCGTCAACGGCGTCACGAGGCGCGATGATGTCGAAGTCCGCCTGGACGTGCTCGCGGGGAAGCCCCCCCCCGGGACCGGGGCCGGGGCCGGGGCCCGTCGCTTTCTTCCCGTCGCTCCCCTCGACGTCGCCGCCGGCGCGCGCGGGCGCGTCGCCGCCGCGGAACGTGATGCCGACGCAGGACGCGCGCAGGGACGTCGCCTGTTCGGCGGTGACCTGCCGCACGAGCGACGACCGCAGGTCGCGGCGAAGCGTCACGAGCGCGCCCGAGCGGGAGAGAAGCACGTGCGCGTCGCGGCTCGATTCGCCAAGCAGACGTCGCGCGGCGTCGTCGTCCGCGGCGGCGGCGGCGTTGTCCGCGTCGCGGTCAGACGCGAACGTCTCCGACGCCCACGTCACCGCGCGACTCGACAGAGGACTCGCGCCGTGGCGCCTGAACGCGCTCCGAAGCGCCGCGAGCATACGGTCCGCGGGCGCGGCGTCCATGGTCGCGGGCGCGCCGCGGTCGGCGGCGGCGGCGCGCGCCGCGAGTCTGGCGCCGGCGCTTCCCTCGGAGAGCAGCCGCTCGACGACCACGTCGTGCTCGGGGCCTCCGAGCTCGACCGCGCGGAGCACGTCCTCGAGCGCCTCGTCCCCCCCTTTGGGAGGGAGGAACCCGCTGGAGAGCACCTCGGAGGCGCTGGGTCGCTCGTTCGGGTCGGGAGCGAGCAACGCGGCGACCAGCGCCGTCTGCTGCGGGAACTTGGCCCGGAAATCCTCCGGCGCGACGCCCGCCACGTCGGCGGCGCCGCTGGAGCCGCTCTTCGGTTTCGCCGCGCGGAGCGCGCCCAGCTCAACCGCGCGTTCCATCCCGGTGGAAAACCGTCTTAGCATCTCGTAGAACACGATGCCGGCGCTGTATAGGTCCACCTTCGAGCTCTGGTGTGGGTCCCCGGAATCGATTTCTGGAGCGGTGTACAGATACGTGCCCACAGCGCCCGTGTCGCGTTCGTCGCCGCGCTCGTTTTGGTTCCCCAGAACCTCCGCGGCTTCCCGCGCCGCCTCCGCGGCGGCGCTGGGGTCGTCCACGCCGCCGAACCCCCCCCCCTGGTCGAACTTGGCGAGTCCGAAGTCGCCAATCTTCAGGTGCCCCCGCTGATCGACGAAGATGTTCCCGGGCTTCAAGTCACGGTGCGCGATGCCCTGCGCGTGGATGTGCGCCAGGCCCTCCAGGATCTGCCGCATCCACGCCCACGCGCGCTCCTCGTCCACCGGCGCAAACGCCGCGGACTCGCGATCGAGCACGTCGCGCAAGTTGGACCGGCAGTACTCCATCTGTATGTGCAGCCAAGTCACCGGCTTGGGGCTGGCGAGGCCGGCGCGAGATGAAGGACGACCCGAGAAAGTACCCGTGCCCGTCCCCGTCACTCCGAAATCGTCCGAAGTTTCCGTCGCGCCCCACGCGGCGGCTTCGTCGCTCGTGCCGTCCGCGGAATCGTCCACGCCGCTTAAACGCCGGGCCTTGCCCTGCGTCTCCACGGTGTCCTCGACCCAGGCCTGGTTGTAACGCACCACGGAGGCGTGCTCCAGGCGGGACAACGTGGCCACCTCGCGGAGCACGCGCGCCGCCGCCGCCGGCGAAACCGTCGCGCCCGAGCGGGTGGCCATCCTGATCTTCTTGATCGCGTACTCGCGGCCGTCCAGGCGGTTCACCGCGAGCGCGACTCGGCCGAACGCGCCGCGGCCGAGCTGCCGGATCTCCTGGAAATCAGTCTCGTACCGCGAAGGAGGCAGCGCCGAGCGCGCGTCGGAAGGAGGCGCGGGCGACGTATCCAGACCGAGCGCCGCCAGCGGCGAAGAAAAAGGCGGGTGTCGCGCCGACGTCTCTTCGCCCGGTCGTTTCCCGAGCCGACTCGCGCTTCGCGGCTGCGCGTCACCAACCACGGGCGCTCCAACCGACGCGTGCGCTTCCGTTTCGATCGCACCGTCTCCCCAGAATCTCTGCGCCGCCCACTGCGTCGCGGGGTCGCCGTCCAGCCCGGCGGCGGCGGCGCGTCCCTCCGCGTCAAACGCGCGGCGGAACGCGCGGTCAAAGTGTCGCGGTCGGTGCAGCAGAACCTCGCGAAGCCAGCGAGGCAGGACGCCGCACGCGCGGAGCTGCGAGGTGAGCGCGGGAAGCGCGTGCGGCAGCGGACCTCCATTTGAGTCGCACAGCAAACGCAGGAGGTGGCCGACGAGAAGATGTAACCTCCGCTCGCGTTTCGCCGCGTCCGCGTCGTCGTCCTCGCTCGTCGCCCGCGTCGTTTCGCCGCCTCCGTCCGAATTCGCGTCCTCGTCATCGTCCGGCTCCGAGGAGTACGCGCCCGCGTGGCTGGAGTGCACGGCGGACCCCATGTACTCCAGGCCGCGCACAAGCGTGTCAACGAAGTCGGAAGAGCTGCCGTGCCCTCGCGACGAAGCGTCCGCGCGCAGCCAGTCGCGAGGCGCGGACGACCCGCTTTTCTTCTCGACGCGTTCGCGGCGTCGATCCGACCGGCGTTCCGTCGCGGTCGAGCCGGAAGATTCTTCGTCGGACGACTCTTCGTCCGACGAAGTCTCGTCGGACGCCTCTTCGGACGAAGAAGAAGACGTCGACGCCGCGTCGTGTTCGTCCGGTACTTCCTCGTCCTTCAGCTTTGGGGTCGCCGCGCGCGGCGGCGCCGTCGCCGAGGCCTTCTCCTCTTTCCTCGCCGCCGCCGCCGCCGCCGGCTCGGGCTCCATCTGCGCGACGCGCCGCCTCGACGCCGTGCGGAGCCTCTGGCGCGCCATGGTCGGCAGGCCGCGAGGGGCCGCGTCACCGGCGCTCGCCGCCGCCGCCGCCGCCGCGACGGCCATTTCCTCCCAGTCGTCCTCCTCGTGAAGCGCGAAGTCCCCGAACGCCTCGCCCAAGTCGTCGAGGTCCCCGAGCGCGTCCCGCGCTCGGTCCGCCTCGGCGCGCTCGGCGCCGTCCGCGTCGGTACCGCCCGCCCCGGGCGACCCCGTCTGGCTTCTGCCTTCGCGCGTGCCCTCGCGCGTGGTCGCATCGCCGCCGGTGCCCTCGCCGGACCCGCCGAACGTCTCTTCCGCCAAGGCGTTGCGCAGCGCCTCCACCAGGTTGAACACCATGACGTCGCCCTCGAGGCTCGAGGCGAGCTCGGCGGCTTGCGTCTCGAGCGCGGTCTCGAGCGCCTCCAGGCGATCGCGGGGGAAGCCCCGGCTCTCCTCGGCGTCCAGCTTCACTCCCGGGGGGCGGCGCGGGTACCCGGGCGCGTGACGCACCACGAGGACCGCGACGGGGTCGTCGCCGCCCGCCCCATCGCCGGAGGCTGCGTGCGACACCCGGATGCGATACTGCTTGCGTTCGCGCTCGTCGAAGGAGAAGTCGTCCTCATATATCGCCTGCAGCGCTGTGAGCTCCTCCTCCCACTGCGACCACTCCGACGCGTCGGAGGTCGCGCCACCGCCCGCCTTCTTCTTCTTCGCCATCCCGAGGGCGCCTTAGCGCCTTAGCACTGGGCGCGCGGTGTGGCGCAAGTTCGTTGTTCGCTTTTCGCCAGGAGTCCTTTTTGCCCCATAAAAAACGAAGAATCGCGCCGGTTGGCTGACCGCGAACCGCGTTTTCTTGACCCAAGAAACGCCTGTCTGAACGGACCGTTATGCCGATCTCACGCGATCGAAAAACAGCGCGGAAGAAATAGAGCAGGGGTGACACCTGTCTACGAGTTCGAGGATTCTGCCCGGCCCGAGGACCCCGGCGCGGGACACAGCGGAAGGCGCACCGGTCCATCGCGCGCGGACTTTCGGGTGACGCCAGTGGACTACGTCGGGTGAGTCAGCGCGGCGTCCCCGCAGAGGTGCTCGCGCGGCTCGCGTGAATTCTGTTCGCGTTCGGACGCGTCACGACATAATTTTGCGGGGGAAAGAGGGAACCTCAGCGAATCGAGCGGGAGCGCCGTCTCAGCGCACACCGGGGGCGCTCGGATTAGCCGGGCGACCATGTCTAGGATGGGCAGGGGCTCGAGGAGTTTGCGCCTGGACGACGACGACGATGACGACGACGAGTACGCGCCCCCCCGCTCCCGCGGAAGACGCGAGCGGGCGGATTCCCCCCCGAGGAGGGGATCCTCCGCAAGAGGCGGGCTTCGGATCCACGACGACAGGTTCGGCGACGACGACCGCGGGAAATGGAAGAACCGCGAGACCGAGACCTCGTACAAAGACCGGCAGGAGAAGGAGGAGGACTTGCACAAGCAGATCAAGTCCACGTTGCTGGCTCCGGCCGAGGAGGAGAACGAGAAGGGTGGGAAGAAGGGGGCAAGCATCATGGGGAAAGCCAAATTGGACGTGATGCAAGTCGCCGTGGGCGCGCAGATGATGTCCAAGCACAAAGCGTTCATGGAAAAGTCGCCCCTGGTGATCTCCCCGCGGACGTGGTACATGCGCAAGTGGGACCTGGTGACCCTGGTGCTGCTTATGTTTACCGCCGTGGTCACGCCGGTGGAGGTTGCGTTCCTGGAGACGACCCTGTGGAGCGTCTTGTTCTGGATCAACCGGTCGGTGGACTTGCTGTTCATCCTCGACATCTTCCTCAACTTTTTCGTCGCCATCGTGGACCCGGAGGACGGCCAGCTGGTGTTCCACCACCCGACGATCATCAAGACGTATCTCAAGGGCTGGTTCACCATCGACGTCATCTCCATCATGCCCTTCGACCTCCTGTCCATCATCTTCAACAACGGCGAGGTGGGCAAGCTCAAAATCCTGCGCGTGCTGAGGCTGTTGAGGCTGATGAAGCTGTTGCGCATCCTGCGCGCCGGGCGCATCTTCCAGCGCCTCGAGACGCAGTACCAAATCGACTACTCGAAGCTGGAGCTGGTGAAGTTCGTGATCCTGGCGCTCATCACATCGCACTGGATGGCGTGCGCGTTTGGGATCGTCGCGGACTTGGAAGCCTCGGATTACAACTGGATGTACTTCACCGACTTCAACAAGTACTTGGTGGACGGGACGCTGACGGAGGGGATGAACCCGCGCGAAGTCGTGTCGGACTTGGAGATTTACTTTGCCGCGTTTTACTGGTCGTCCATGACCATGACCACGATCGGGTACGGCGATATCGTGCCGAGCACGCTCACCGAACGCATCTTCTGCTCGATCATGATGCTCGTCGGCGCGTTCGCCTACGGTTACATCATCGGAGCCGTCGGGAACGTCATCGCGCAGGCGAACGAGAAGAAGAACAAGTTTTACGCGCTGATGGGCGAGCTGAACTCGTTCCTGGACGAAGGCAAACTGACCCCGGCGCTGCGCATCCGGTTGCGCGAGTACTTCAAGTACAAGATGGCGAGCACGAACGTCACCGCGCACACTGCGCTCTTAAGGCAGATGTCCCCGGCGCTGCGCGCGGAGATCACGCTGTGTATGAACACGTGGATCACCAAGGTTGACTTTTTCAAGAAGTGCCCGGAGGCGCTGGTGATTCAGCTCACGCTCTCCATCAAGCAGCAGACGTTCCCGCCGCAGGAGAAGGTGATCGTGCCCGGGGACTGGTGCGACCGCATGTTCATCGTGCGCAAGGGCGTGGCGATCTGCCGCCAGAAGATCATCACCACCGGGCAGGTTTTCTGCGTCGAGTCGCTGTACAAGGAGGGCAAGGTTGCCTACAGCGCGCACGCCGTGACGTTTTGCGACTTGTACACCATCGAGCGCGACGTGCTTCTCACCGCTTTGAAGCACTTCCCCGAGATGTCGCAGCACTTCAAGGTGCTGTCGCTGCGCCGGCTCTTCTTCGACGAGGTCATGGCGTACACCAAGGCGTACCGCACGCTCGAGGAGGAGGGCAAGTACGCCAAGCTCACCAGCACGATGGACGAGCGGCCGGCGTTTTACCTCGAGAAGCTCCGCATCGAGTTTGGCGAGGACGGCGAGGGCATGGGCGAGGCGGGCCGCAAGATCCAGCGCATCAAGACGCGCGCGGCGACCACGCTGCAGCGTCTGTTCCGGGGGCACAAGAGCAGGCGGGAGGTGAACGTGGTGGCGGCGGAGGCGGGAACCTTCCCCGTGTTCCCCACGCAGCTGCGCCAGAGCGACTCGGCCGCGTACTCGGCGCGCGCCATCGACATTCTGCACCACCGCGTGGGAACGGGCATGTACTCGCTGCACGAGAAGGTTGACCGGCTTTTGGGCGCGCAGCGAGACCCCGCGCCCAAGTGGTTCGCCGAGCAGGGCAAGAGCGGGTTCCAGTTCTGCACCGCCTACGACGCCGACGGGCAGCGCTACGAGCGCGCGACAAAGTCGGTGAGCGGTAAGTCGCTCAAGAAGGGCGCGTCGCTCGGGAGCGTCAGCTTCGGCTCGGCGGCGCTGAGCGCGGCGGCGCAGCGGAGCGTCAGCGGCGCGAGCGCGGAGAGCCGCGACGGCGGGTCGGACCGTTTGAACGCGCAGACGCCTTTGGCGCCCCGCTTGGCGGCGGCGTCTTCGTTCTCGGGAAGGGCGCCCTCGAGTTCCTCGGACGCCGAACTGCGCGAGCTCCGTTTAGAGCTCAGGGAGGCGCTCGCGATGATGCGCGGCGGCGGCGCGACGGCGCGCGCGCCGGACAGCGGCGGGTACGCGACGCCGGGGCCCGACTTGGGCGACGGGTCGCTCGCGGCGCGCACGGCGCAGCTGCAGTCGCTGGTGGGCGACCTGGCGCAGCAGGTGCACGCGGTGTCGCGCACCATCTCGGGCATGTCCGACGCGCAGCGCACGTTCCAGGAGCGCTCGCAGCGCACCATCCTCGGGCACCTCGAGCAGGCGCAGGCGCGCATCGCCGACCAGGTGGCGCGCGCGGTGGCGGCGGCGGGAGGGGACAGCGCGCGCCTCTCCACGGGGACGCGGCCCAGCGCGATGGCGTCCGGGGGCGGTTTGGGGATCACGGAGTCGGACCCCCCGCCGAGGTACGGGGGGAGGCCACCGAGCGGCGGGGGCGCGTACGACCGCGACCGCGACGAGCGGCTGCAGTACGGGCGGCAGCCGTCGCTGCAGCGGCGGCCGCTGAGCGGCGGGCCGCCGCCGTCGGACAGGCGCTCGTACATGTAGAACGCGACGCGTAAGACGAGACGTAAGACGAGAGCTTCGCGGAACAAATTTTTTTCGGGAGGCGACGGCAAAGTCGAGCGCGCGGGATGTTATACCACCCGTAACGATAGAACATACTCCGTGACACGTTCGTCTACGACGCTCACTTCGCCTCTACGGCGCTCGGAACGCCCGTGAGCGCGCCTAAAAGCTCGGCGGCGACCTCATCAGTGAGCCCCACGTCGTGCGTCGTGCGGACGAACCGGCTCGACCACGCGTTTCCGTCCGGGACGACTTGCTTGTCATCCACGATGGCGAAGTTGGGCCAGGCGGCCTGGTCCGCGCCGAACCTCTCCTCCATGTACGTCGCGATCTCCACGATACGCGTCGTCTTCACGGCGTCGTCGTGCGCGACGCTGTCCTGCAGATGGGGGTTGCCGGGCGTGCGACCCACGACGCGTTCGCCCTGCGCGCCCATCCTCCCGAACGTGTACGCGATGTACTCCTCGAACGCGCGCCAGTACGTGGACAACACCACGTCCGCGCCGCTCTTTTCCAGGACAAAACGCAGACGATCCACCTTGTCCTGCTCGAGGTTGATCTGGGGCGCGGTTGCGGTGCGGTTCAGCACGCCGTCGATGTCGAGGAACAGAAGAGGCACCTCGCGGGCATCCTTTCCGGAGGAGCTGGATAAGGACGCCATGGGCACGCGACGACGAGCTCGGAAGGCACCCCCCTCGCGCCCGGGCGTCCTCGCGCGCGCGCTCCTTGGAGTCGGAAACGAACAGACCGCCGCGAACGAGCCGAGAGTCACCGCCGCGACGCACATCGCGCCTCGCGAAGTGCGCGCGTCGGGAGGAGGGAGGAGGGACACGAACAGTTTCGTGCTCGGCGTTTATTCCTTCGAGTTCGCCGGTCTGAAGTCGGCGTGTGTGCACACGTGCACGAAACCAGACTACTCCCACGAAACCAGGGGCCTCGTTCGTCGCGCACCTCATAGAGCGGGCCGCGCCAGACGCGCTACCGACAGGTGCGGCAGGGCATTCACGCACGCGCCGCGACCTGCGCGTGCGCCCCCCGCGTTCCGGTACGCGCATCCCGGAGACTGGTGCTTCTCGTTCGCCTCGGCCTCTGACGGATCGACGATTTTCCGAGACTCCCTGGTCATGGCCGACTCGGACGACGAGGAGGGGAAGCGATGCCTGAACTGCGACGCCTCGTTCGAGGGTCTGCGTCGATGCGGTAAGTGTAAGGCGGCGTACTTCTGCAACGCCGCGTGCCAACGCGAGGTGTGGAAGGAGCACTGCAAGACGTGCGTCGCGCCCGCCGGGGCGGCACCGCCGCCGCCGCCCGAAGCGCCGGGCCAAGCCGCGGCGTCCGGCGCCCCCGCGGCTGCGGGACAGCCGCCCGCAGCCCCCGAGCAGAAGTACACCCCCGAGCAGATCAAGCAGGAGGGTCTGCGACGCGTCAACCAGGAAGTCCTGCCCGAGGTGGGCGCGTTGATGCGCGAGGGGAAGTTCGCGGAAGCCGTCGAGCACCTCGAGGAATCCGTGGCGTTTGCGTCGGGCGCCGACGAACGCGAGCTCATGGACGCTCTGTCGTGCCTGACCGCGCGGTGTTACCTCGGCATGGGCAAACCAAAGGAGGCGCTGCAGGGCCTGAACCCGGCGCTCATGCAGGCCAGGAGAAACGGCGGTCCCTCCGCGATCAAGCCGCACTCCATCGCCGCGGAATGTTTCCGCGCGCTCGGCGACGCCGAGAAGACCCGGGTCGAGCTCCGGGCGCTCGTCGAAGCCGCCGCCGAGTCCACGGACGAAGCCGAGCAGGCGGGCGCGTTGCTGCTCGCGGGGATCGCGCTGTTCGACATGGGGGACCTGAACGCGTCTATGCCGCTCCTCGCGTCCGCGGCGGCCGCCGCGGAGAAGGTGGGGGACTTCGCGGGGCGCGCCGCCGCGCGCTCGCGCGCGGGCGCCGCGCTGCTCCGGCTGCGGCGCCCGGGCCAAGCGGTGGAGGCGTGGACGGACGAGCTCAAGGCGCTCGAGGAGGGCGAGCGGTTGGAAAAGGAGTCGAAGGAGAAGAAAGAAACGAGCGAGAGCCTCCTTGAAGACGGCGCTGAGCGCGGGGATAAGAAAATGCCGGAGACGCGCGCCTTGGCCCCCGTGGGCGACGCGCGCGCGCGGCGGTGCCGCGCGCACGGCAACCTCTTCACCGCGCACCTGCTGATGGGCGCGCGCGAGGCTGCCGAGACGCACCTCGCGCACGCCTGCTCGCTCGCAAAGACGCTCGGCGCGAAGGAGGAGGCGGAGACATGGCTGCGCGCGGGGCACGCGCGGCGACTCGCGGGAGACGCCTCCGACGGCGTCCCAAAGGACGCACGCGAGGCGTACGAAACCGCAGCCGCCGTCGCGCGCGCCGCGGGGCTCGACGAGCTCGCGGCGCGCGCCGCGGACGGCGCGGCGGGCAAAACGCTCGCCGCGGAGATGCTCGACGCGAAGTAGAGAGGGATGTTTTGACCGATGAACTGTGTGTTTCTGTTTCATCAAAGTGTCGCGCGCGCGTAACGGGCGTCATTGTACGTAATAGACCTCCCGGGCGTTCACCCCCCTCGGTACTGATTCGTTGTCAGGGGGGGCAAAGCGGGGAGGCGACGCGTCTTCCGCGTCTCGAGAGGCGCGCGACGCGTTTTATTCGCGAAAAAGGATCCGGTCCCGTCGCGCGCGATGCGCGTCACACAACCGGCGCCGCTTCCGACGTGTAGCTCCACAGTCGGCTCTTGGAAGCCCACGTCTCGTGTTCCGAAACGCCCTCGTCGGGGGCGGCGGCCCCCCACGGGATCCCGGCGGCGTCTCCGAAATCCGCGGGCTCGGGCGCGCCGGAGCGAAACGCGTCCAAGGAGGACTCCTCCAGCGCGCCGGACGACGCCCTTTCGCGCGTCGCGCCGGAGCCGTCGCCGAGGTTGAAAAAGTCGGCGCCGAAGACGGCGGCGGCGACGCTCCCGCTCCCCGGCTTCTCCTCCTCCGCGAACTCGCCGAAGAGGTCCGCGGGGAGCGAGAACACGGAAGGCGAGCCCGGGCGCTGGGCGATCCGTTCGGCGGGCGGTTTCGGGTCGAAGCGCGCGGCGTTGACGTTGAACCCGCGCGCCGTCGCCTCGCCGCGCGTCCCGCGCGAGCGCTCCATCCGAGGCGGCAGCGCCGTCGGCGCCATCTGCGCGTGCGCGCCGACGATGGCGAGCGTCGGCGCGCCGCTCTCGGGGTGCGCGAAGTAGACGTCCCCGCCGCCGAGCCCGAGCGACAGGCGCGCGGGCGGCGCGTCCACGGCGGACGCGGGGACGGTCGCCGGCGTGTCCCCCGAGCCCGTGCCTTCGTCGCGCTCGCGCCAGGGCTTCACGCGCAGCTCAGCGCCGCGAAAGGTGTGCGAAGGGCGCGCCAGCGCGCGCTGCGCCGCCTCGGCGCCCCCCGGGTTGGCGAAGCCGAGGAACGCGTACCCCGCGCCCGAGAGCGAGGGCGCGCGCCGGGGCGCGTGCGAGTGGCGCAGCGGGCGCGGGTTGCAGAACGCCAGAGCGCCGAACCGGGAGAAGTGGTTCCACAGGTCCTCCACGCGAAGAGGCGTGGCTTTGCTCGGGACGCGCCACGTGACGTAGATGCGATTCTCCGCCGGCACGTCCGTGGTCGCCGCGCTGAGCAGCGCGGCGCCGCGGAGCGCGCCCACCGCCGCCGCCACGCTCGCGTCCGCGCCGAAGCGGCCGTCCACGTCCACGGGCGCGGCGTTGCGCGCCGCCACCAGCGCGTCGCGCACGGAGCTCGAGTGCAGCAGAGGCTGCCGCAGCGCGTCCAGCCCCGGGACGGGCTCGTCCAAAGCCGCGCGCCGCAGCGGCGGCGGCGACGACGCAAACCCGAGGCTCGCGTCCGTCATCGCCTGGGACTGCGCCGGCGTCACGCCCACACGCCGCAACGCGTCACGCAGCTCGTCCAGCTGCCTCTGCTGGCTCTGCTGTTGCTGCTGCTGCAGCAGGATGTACGCGCGAATGCGGTGCTCGGGGGTGTCGCGGTGCCACAGCGCGTTGACGTCGTCCGCGTCGCGCGACGAGCGGCGAGATAACTCGGGCGACGCGCCGTCGCTCCCGCTCGAGCCGCTGCTCCAGCCGCCCATCAGACCGCCGAAGCCGAAAGCGCCCGAAGACACGCCGTCGAGCCCGGAGACGGGCGCGTCGGGGGGCGTGCCGGAGGCGACGATCTCGTGCTGGCCGTGCGGCCGCTGACGCACCTCGACGGCATCCGCGAGGTGCTCGCGGAGAAAAGCACCGAGCGTGGCTTTGCGCGCGCGCCCGCTGGGCTTACCCCCACGCGCGCTCTCCGGCGTGTACTGCGAGTCCACCATCTTCAGCGCCTGCGTGAGCGGGCGGCGGTAGAACTTGAGGTACTCCTCGGGGAGCTGCGCGATGCTGAGCGGCCCCCGGCGGAGCAGAAGCTGCCGGATCTCAGTCTTGACGAACCGAAGGGGATCGGAGGGGTGCGGCATCCACGAGTCGGGAATCGCGGGGACGGGCGCGGGCGCGAGCGTCGCCGGCGCAGCCGTCTGCGTGGCGCCCAAGAGGTCGTCGCCGTCAGCGCCCATCGTTCGCGTCGATCACACCGTCGTCGATCACGCCGTCGTCGACGTCGACTTTCCTCGGAATTGCCTAGCGGCGACCCAGCCGGTGGTGGCTCGAGATGACCACGACGCGCACGGGTCACGCGACGCGACGGTTAGCGGAGGAGAACGCTCGCGTCGTTCGCCTTTCGCTCTACCGTCCTAGTTCAGTACCCCGCCCTTCGCTGCCGCTATCGGAAGGGGGACGGCGCCATGCTGACGCGGTCGATCTCGGTGAGTTGTGCTGACGAGTCTCTGGGATTTGGAGACGACCGGGACTTCGCGGGTCCCCGACCTCTCACTCGCGGCCTCGCTCCGCCTCCGCGCGAGACGAGCGAGCCGTCGAACGAGATGTCGACTACCCACGCGGTGGTGCGCGCGCGCGGGTGTGGCGCGGGCGGCGCGCAACCCGTCGGTGCGGTCGGCGTTGGCCCCGTTTTTCGCTCACTCAACAAACCCTTTTTTTTGAAATGCAAATGTTTGCGACTAAAAGACAACCTGGAACATGGATCTAACTTACGCGTTATCGCGAGAACGACGCGTTTTGGTTTCCCCGTTTTTGCGACTAATTACGCATAGGAAAGAAAACAACTTTCCCGCGATTTGTCATTCCGCCGAGTGCGGCCGACGAGAATCGGAGAAAATCGATCGCGCAAAAAAGCGAATTGGCGCGAAGCGCGCTCCGCAGCGACTCTCGGGCTCTCGTCGGAGCCGCGAAACACACTGCGAAGAAGCAAGCCGTCCGAGTCAAACAGTGCTTGCTCGACTCTCGCCGCCAGACCGCATGGCACGAGGAGGGCCGTTCGCGTCGCTCAGGACGCCGACGACGCTTCTCGTTCGCCCGCGAGCCTCTTCGACGCGACGCGTCGCGTCCGACGCCGTCGCGCGCATGGCGGAGCCCCGGAGGTTGCGCGTGCTGTGCCTGCACTCGTTCCGGACCTCCTCCGACATCCTGCGGACGCAGATGGAGATCGCGGGGTGGGAGCAGAGCCTGGGGGATCTCGTGGAGTTCACGTGCGCGCCCGACGGCCACCCCGCGAGCGGCGAGGTCCCGAAAGACGTCGCGATGTTTTTCCCGGACGCTGAGTACTACGAGTGGTGGAACGCCACCAAGAACGAGGACGGGGTCGTCGAGTACCGGGGCGTGGAGGCGTCCCTGGAAAAAGTGCGCCAACGCTTCGCGGCGGACGCGTTCGACGGGGTGCTCGGGTTCTCGCAGGGCGCGACGCTGACGACCGTGCTCGCCGCGAAGGGCGCCGCGGAGGGCTGGGGGCCCTTCGCGGACGCGCGAGGCGGCGCGAGCGGAGACGAAAGCGCCGCCATGACGTTCGCGGTGTGCGTCGGCGGCATGCTTGCTCGGACGCCCGCGGCGCGGGACTTGTACGAACGGGCGAGGGCGGTGCGCGCGTCGACGCCGTCGCTGCACTTGATCGGCGACGCCGACCGCGTGATGCCTCCCAGCTTTTCCGAGCGCGCGGCCGAGCAATTCCTCGACGCCACGACGGCGCGCCACGCGAGAGGTCACGTCATACCGAAGCTGGAGGGCGCCACCCTGGAAACGGTGCGCGCGTTTTTCGAGGCGCAGCGCGCCAAGAGGGGGGGGGCGGAGACGCCGGCGTCGGCGTTGTAGCGAACGATTTTTTGTGCGCACTACATTGTAGCTACGTAGTCTACTACTCGTCTGCGCTCTGACTCACGAGTCTCTCCCCCAGCCCGCCCGCGTTCGCGTCCGCGGCGGCGCGTCGCGACGGCCACCACACGAACACCGCCTCGTGGACGGGAAAGGCGGCGGCGACGAAGAGCAACGCGCAGAAGCACTGCCACGGCGCGGCGGCGAAGGTACACGCGCTCAGGTAGAGACACGCCGCGACGTAGACGGCAGGCACGAACGGGTAGCCGGGCGTGGAGTACGGTCTGTCGGCGTCTGGGAACGTCGCCCTCGACTTGAACACCGCGACCCCGACTAAGCCGTAATACAGCCACATCGCGACGGACAGGTAGTTGACGAGCGCGGCGAACGAGGACATGACGCACGTCAACGCGGCGGTCCAAAAGGCGGTGGCGAGGATCGCGACGTGCGGGGCTTGTCGTTTGTTCACTCGAGCGAGCGACTCAGGGAAGAGCCCATCGCGCGCGCTCGCGTAGAACTGGCGCGCGCTCAAGTACATGCAGGAGTTTAACGCCCCGAAGCTGGAGAGGGCGACGACGACGGTCACCGCCAAACCGGCGTAGCGGCCCGCCACGGTTCGCGCGAAGAACACCCCCATCGCCCGTTGAGTCTTGTCCTCGCTCGTCGACCCGTTCGCGATGACGTCCGCGGGCAACACCATCAGGTAGGCGAGGTTCAGGCAAAGGTACACCGAGGACACGACGGTTAGGCCGCAGATGCCCACGCGGGGCAAGTTGCGTTCCGGATCAAAGATTTCCTCGCCGATGGAAGCGGCGTCCATCGCGCCGCTAAACGCCCACAGCGCGGAGACGAGCCCGACCCCGAGCGCGGAGACCGATCGAGTCCCGTCGAATATCGTTGTGAGCTCGAAGTTCTCCTCCGCCACCGATTTATTTCTCGCGGTCGTCGCGTTCGTCAAAACGCCCGTACCGCCATCCCAACCGTGAACTCCGTCGTCGTGCACCCCGAACGCTCCGGCGACGCCCAACGAAAACACAAACGCGCACCCGAGCAGCGTCGCCGTCAAGAACACTTTCGCGACGCCGCCGCCGTGCGACGCGCTGAGGCAATTCAGCGCCGCGGCGACGGCGACGGCGATTAAGGCCAAACCCTTGACTTTAAAGTCGGCGCTCTGTTCGAATCCGCCAGCCTCCCAGCCGGGTATCACGCTCGCGACGTAGTGCGCGAACGTCAAGGCTAACGCGCCCAGCGATCCCGGAACAATCACGGTGAAGTTGATGAACGTCCACGAGAACGCCGCGGCGCCGCCGAACGCGACCCGGAAGTAGTAAAACAGGCCGCCCGCGTTGGGATCTTGCGTGCTCAACTCCGCGAGACACGCGAAGCCGACGTAGGTGATGATCCCGGCGACCGTCCACGCCGCTAACGCGGCGCCGACGCTGCCGGTCCAGCGAAGAACTATTCCCGGCGACGCGAAGATGCCACTTCCGATGATGTCCGCGCAGGTCAACGCGACGGCGGCTCGAAACGACAGAGTTCCTCCCGCGAGGGCGCCGTTCGGCACGGCACGCGGAGACGACGCCGCGTCTCCACTGCTCATTCTCTCGGTGTCCTCGTCTGACCCCACCGTCGAGGACGGTGACTGTGGTCGCCGTGGACTTTTCGACACCGGAAGACCCGAAACGATGCTTCCCGACGAAGCTCGCGGTTCGCGCGACACCAGCAACGGCGCGTCGAGGGGGGACCCGGACTCGACGCGTTCGTCCGTCATCCTCGACCGAGACGAACGGCGCGGTTAAGAGCGGCACCTCGCCGCGCGCCGCCGCGCGCGTGAGGTGTGGCACGAGAGCCCGCACTGACCCTCGTCCGACCTCGTTGTCGCGCTTTTTCCTCGGAAAAAGGACGACCGAACCGCACACGTCGCGTTCATTTTTTTTTTCGTTCGCTGCGTCGTCAACGTCATCAGATCGCGACGCGCGGGGGCAGGCTCGACTCGGCACCATGGCGCTGGTGTCGTACACCGCGCTGCTGGTCGGATGGCTGGTGGTGTTCGCGTTGCTGCTCTTCGTGCTCCTGTTCGGCGAGGCGGAGATGTTCGAGGGCACGTTCGTGGAGCGTCTCCACTGGATCTTGACGGACGGCGTGCCGTACGGGCTGTCTTGGGTGCTGCGGAAGGTCATCGGAGACGCGCGAGCCGGGAAGATCGAGGCTTTGGCACAGGAAGTTCTCTGCGAGCGTCCAAACCCCGCCATGCAGCTCGTCTACGTCGCGCTGGTCATGGGAGGGTACTGGGTGTATTGCGTCCACGTCGAACCGCTCATCCTCGCCGGTGCGGTTTCCGCCTCGCACGCGATCGTCGTCCCGGTGGCGATGTTTTTCTCCATCGCGTCGTGGCTCGCGGTGTGCTTCTCCGACCCGGGGGTGGTGGACGCGTACACGCTGGACGCGCAGCTCGCGGCGTACCCGCACGACCACGTGCTTTATAAGCCGAAGACGTGTCCGACTCTCGGCGTGACCTGTCCCGCGCGCTCCAAGTACTGCCGCGTCACGCAGCGGCGCGTCGCGAAGTTCGACCATTACTGCGGGTGGATGGGGAACGCCATCGGCGAAAACAACCTGCGGTATTTCGTCACGTTCCTCGCCGTACACGTGGTGTTGACTATGTACGGGTCTTGGCTCTGCGCGTCGGCGATTTCCGGGGAGATTGGAAGGCGAGGTTTGTGGAGCGCTGAGTTCGAGCCGACAAGACGAAGACGCGGCGGCGGCAAGTCGTCTCCCGACGGCGTCTCGCGCCTGGCTTCCGACAAGGGCTTGCTCGCGAGGTTCGTCGCGTACCACTTCTCGCCCGCCGCGACGCTTTCTCTGTTCCTCGCGATCCTCGCGGTGATGCTGGGTGCGTTCCTTTTGTACCACCTGTGGTTGATTCACAAGGGGGTGACCACGAACGAGAGCTTCAAGTGGTCGGACTACGAGCGTTTTTTGCGTCGAACCGCGGAGGCGCGGGTTGAGGCGGCGACGAACAACCCGTTCACCGAGTTGGTCGAAAACGGGGGAACCGAGACGTTCGAAGCTGACGACGACCGGGACGTCGGGTGCGTGGGACCCTCCGCGTCGAAAAAAGACCTTGACGGCGGCGGCGGTGGTGACCAGCGAGCCTCGTCGTCGTCGGGGAAAGCCTCAACGCGGTCGCTTCTCGCGCGCGCTTTCGGGTTGGGAAAGCCGAAGAAGCTCAAGGTGGACCTTCCTCCGAACATCTATCGCAGAGCTTCGTTTGTTCTGAACCTCAAGGATGTCTTCGTGCCCCCGTCCCATGCGCACATGCGACGCCTGGAGCTCGGCGTGAGGGACAAGAAGCGACAATAGCAGTCTACTAGCTCTAGCAGTGTATTCTATCACGAAGAAAATTCGGTTCATGAGTAGGAGCGACTCGCACCGGCACACCGGCGCGGCGACTGCGGCGTCGAGCGCGTTTTGCCGAAAACACGCAGCCGAAACGACGCGTGAACGAAAATCACGAAAAGGCGTTTCGACGAAAACGAACAACGACCGATCTCAGATCTCAGATCTCGGGCGCGGCACGCACAACGACTCGCGCGGGGCACGCGTGACGACGATACGCGCGGGGCACGCGTCGCCAGCCGTGATGGTCAGCGACATGGCGCGCGGCGTCGAGACGCGCGCGCGCAAGCGAAAGCGGGACCTCGCCGCGCAGGCGGGCGTCGCGATTCCGGGCCTTCCCTTCGATGTCGCCGTCTCGCTCGTCGAAAA
>ENA-OUOG01000664-OUOG01000664.1-marine-metagenome-genome-assembly--contig:-NODE-664-length-43986-cov-5.949714_pt1 | contig 43986 bp, 24 predicted proteins | sample MGYA00248635_ERZ508505 | MGnify/ENA primary metagenome ERZ508505 (study PRJEB26176, sample SAMN06267871) | marine metagenome | isolation source: Saanich Inlet, British Columbia, Canada | place: Pacific...
TGACTGGAGTTCAGACGTGTGCTCTTCCGATCTCACGCGTCAGTGACGGTGCGCGCGTCGACGCGTACGCCAGCGCCGACGCGCTGCCCGGCGACGCGCGCGCCAGCGTCGACGCGTTCGGCGGCCTCGACGCGCTCGGCGCCGGCGTCGACGCGCTCGCCGGCGGCGACGCGTTCGGCGCCGGCGTCGACGCGCGCGCGAGCGTCGACGCGCTCGGCGGCCTCGACGCGCTCGGCGCCGGCGTCGACGCGCTCGCCGGCGGCGACGCGCTCGGCGCCGGCGTCGACGCGCGCGCCAGCGTCGACGCGCGCGCCAGCGTCGACGCGTTCGGCGGCCTCGACGCGCTCGGCGCCGGCGTCGACGCGCTCGGCGCCGGCGTCGACGCGCGCGCCAGTGTCGACGCGCTCGGCGGCGTCGACGCGTTCGGCGGCGGTGTCGACGCGCTCGCCAGCGTCGACGCGTTCGGCGGCCTCGACGCGCTCGGCGGCCTCGACGCGCGCGCTGGCGCCGACGCGCGCGCCGGCGCCGACGCGGGCTCCCGCCCGGAGACGCGAGACGGACCGGACGGGCGCGGCGTCGACCCGCCGCCCTCGTCGAAGCGTTCGTCGATGAAGCAGCGCGTCAAGGACAAGCTCACCGACGAGCAGAAGCAGGAGCTCGAGGCGCTCGCCGCCAAAACAATCAAGGCGCTCGACGATTGCGATGAGGACGAGCGTCAGCGCATCCTCAACTACTGCCAAGCTCGGGGATTTGAGCTTTTGTCGGGGCCGCCGCCCAGCTCGCCGGCCGAGCGCGGCGAATTCCACGAATTGTCGCTCACGCCGGTCGAAGCGGGCAAGATCCAGAATGTCCGCGAAGATTTGGGGGACCGCGCACAGGAGTGGTTCGAGAAGAACAAGGAGTGCATCCAGTACTTCGAGAAGAAGCCCGAGGCGAAGACGCGGATGAAGGTGATTCCCGAACGGCAGTACGATCTGCCGCGGTTGCTGGGGGCCAGCAGCGGCTGTTTCGGCATGACGATCGGCACCTACCCGACGATTCCGGCGGGTGGGGCTCGGCCGCCGATGTCCCCGTGGGGCGCTCCGCATAACCCGTCCATGAAGTACCTGTTCTTTACGCAGGCGAAAATCGCGAAGTTGACGGAGGAGGAGTGCAGGGGCCGATGCGGGCACATCGACTTCTTGCCGATTCATCTTCCCGCGGACGCTGATCCCGCGAAATTTTTAGACTTCGTGCAATCGCGCGACCGCGAAGACGGCACCGACGTGTACGGGAGGCTCCTGGTGATGAACGCCTTTTTCCTGAAGCGCATCGCGGACGTCTGCGGAGGCTCTGCGCGCGTGCAGATGATGGGACTCGCGTCTCTCAAAGACAACAGCGACAACATCTTGACGCGGCTGATGCGGGAGATGTACGATTTCGAACCGGCGCGCGCCATCTTGGTCGGCGGCGGCTTCGGCAAGGACGCCAAGGCGTTGATCGACGCGGCAACCTTCTGCAACCACCCGATGGTGTACCTCGTTCCGGGCTTCCACCCGACGAGCGTCGACAACATCAAGCGCAACGATTTCGCGGTCGCGTGCTTCCTGTCGTTCACGTTCGGGTGGCTGATCCGACCCAACATGGCTCGACGCGCGTTCGAACGCGATCCTCTCTTCTCCGCCGCGCTCGCGATCCAAAACGCAGAGCACTTGCGACGAATCGCTGCGCTCGGCGGCAAGGCGCAGGCTGCGTCTGGCATGCTCGCGGAGAAGGCGTCGGCTGGCGGCAAGGCGCAGGCGGCGTCTGGTATGCTCGCGGCGAAGGGGGAGGCTGGCCGCAAGGCGCAGGCGGCGTGCTGGCGGGAACCCACCGGCGTGAAGAAGGAGGGTGACAAGTACGTGGCCATCTTCAACGGAAAGCGCCTCGGCGTCTACTTCACGCGCGAGGCGGCGTACTTCGTTTGGAACGCCGCGGCGGGCGAGTGGAACGACACGCACGCGGCGTCGTTCGACAAATACGCGTTGTACGAGCTGTCGCCTGAGGACACCGCGAATTTCGAGTCTCGAGACCCGCGCTGGCGGGAACCCACCGGCGTGAAGAAGAATGGTGACAAGTACGTGGCCATCTTCAACAAAAAACGCCTCGGCACCTACTCCACGCGCGAGGCGGCGTACTTCGTTTGGAACGCCGCGGCGCGCGAGTGGAACGACACGCACGCGGACCCGTTCGACAAATACGCGTTGTGGGAGCTGTCGCCTGAGGACACCGCGAATTTCGAGTCTCGAGACCCGCGCTGGCGGGATCCCACCGGCGTGAGGAAGGATGGTGACAAGTACGTGGTCTTCTTCAACGGAAAGCGCATCTGCACCTACTCCACGCTCGAGGCGGCGTACTTCGTTTGGAACGCCGCGGCGGGCGAGTGGAACGACAAGCACGCGGACCCGTTCGACAAATACGCGTTGTTCCCAAGTATGCCTGGTGATGAGGCGCGGTGAGGGTGAGACGATCGTGGCGGTCAAACCGAACGACGAGAGAGGCGGTACCCGCCGAGACGCGAATGCACGCATATAGCCTATAGCCACATACAGCCTCTGTTTTACGACGTATACCGCGCGCATAGAATAGGACTAGTCTACCGCTCCGCGCGCCGAGCGCTCCGCCGCGCAAAACGCGCGGAAAAAACAGAATTACTCAAAAAGTGTTTTCAAGCAAACCCGAAAAACGCCCCCACGCCGCCGGTCGAGTCCTCCTTCGTTTGCTTCCCCAGCGGCGATGGCCCGCCGCCGTGCTGTTGCGTCGGCGTTCCGCGGCTGAGCATCCCCGATCCCCCCGCGCGGCGCACGGAAAACAGACGCACGGCGTTGTCGGCGCCGCACGACGCGAGCGTCATCGGCCCGTCGGCTTCGTCGTCGTCCTCCTCCGGGTCGCCGAGGCTCAGCCCGAAAAACGAAAACACCGGCGACCCGCTCTGCGAGTCCGACTCAGCGTCGGAGTCCGCGCCGTCCGCGCCGTCCCCCGCGCGCTCCTCCCCGGCGGCGGGCCAGGGCCGCCACGCGAGCGCGCGCACGGCGCCCGCGTGCGCGTCCTGCGCCGCCACGGAACACGTCACCGTCCAGTTCGAGCCCGCGAGGCGGTCGGGCGCGCCGCCGCCGCGCCGCGCGCTCGACGGGCCGAACCGCGGGTCTCCCGCCAGGAGCCTCACTCCTCCGTCCTCGAGCCCGACCGCGAGGATGAGTTTCCCGCGCACGCGTCTCGGCGCGAACGCCACCGCCGTCGCCGCGCACGCGAACGGCGCGATGGACTCGTCCGCGGTCGCGCCGCTCTGCTCATCCACGCGCCATACCTTGACGCGCTTATCCCTCGCCGCGGTGGCAAACGCGTCGTGGCCATACGGCGCCCACTTGGCGTCGTACAGAGCCTTGGCGTGCGCCTTGACCCGCGTCGCGAGCGTCCAGCCTGTTCCCCAGGCGCCCGCGCCCGTGCCGTCCGCCACGGAGCTCAGAGAGGGCACGTAGATGGAGATGTGCCGGTCGCGCGACGCCGCCAGAAGCGCGGAACGCTCCGGCGCGGAAGGAACCGACGACGCGCTCAGAGCGCCGTCGCCTCCGAAAAAGCCGGGCGACCCGCCGGCGGCGGGCGTCGCCGCGGCGGAGGCGGACCCGCGCGCGGGCGACGCGAAGTGCAGCGCCACGACGGTGAGCGTCGCGCCGGGCAGTTTGCCCAGCGGGCGCCAGTCCCGGCTGGCGTCCCAGACCCAGATCGAGGCCGCGGACTCCGAGCGCGCCTCGCACGCGGACGCCACCAACGTGCCTGCGGGGTGCGCGGCGACGCAAGACACGTCGTCGCCGTGTCCGTAGAGCTTGCGCGCCTCCGGCCACAGCGTCGCCGACGCCAGCGCCTCTTCCGCCGGGGGCCGAGAAAGGATCGCCGGCGTGACGCTGCCGAAGGTGTCCGCGTACGCGCCGTCGCCGCTCGCGTGCGCGTCGCCCTGCGTCGCCGCCATCAGCGTTGCGATGGACGGAGAGTCGGACACGTTCGCCGGGTCGGACACGTCGTTTTTCGCGCGCGGAGCGGCCGAATCGCGCGTCGTTTTCGGAGTCTTGTCGTCGCCCGCGGGCTCCGCGGGCTCGTCAGGCCTCTCCGGCGTCATCATCAGCACGTCCTGGCGCCGCTCGCCCTCGATGACGCCGTCGCGCCGCCGCCGCGACGGCGACGGTTTGGGCGCGCTCTCGGGGGGGAGCAGGCTGTTCGTGGGGTCCGGGTCGACGCCGAAACCGTGCTCGCCCGCGAACGACGCGAAGCTGAACCCCCCGTTGTTTCCGTCGTTTTTCGCGTCCGCCGCGGCAGAGGCGGCGTCGGCGGCGGGCGGGTCTCCCGCGTTTTCTTGGTGCGTCGCCGCCGGCTCCGGCGCGCGGAGCGCCTTGTTCGACAGACCGAGCTGCGGGAGCTCTGCGCCTCCCGAGGCGTCGGCGGCGCGCGCGCGCGCCGCCTCGAGCGCCTTGCGCCCCGCTCGGTCCGAGCGCGGCAGACTCCGCGCGAGCGTCCCGAGGAACGTCCCGGGCGCGTCGAAGACGCGCAGCGTCTTTTCGTCCGCGCCGCTGACAAACGCCGTCGACCCGCCGGCGACGGTCTTCGCGTCGGTCTTTTCTTTCGCGTTTTTGTTTTTGTCACTGAGCATCCCGCTCCCGCTCCCTCGGGGGGGAAGCGCCGCCACGCACCGCACGGCGTGCCCGTGGATCTGCGGCCGAGCGATCTCGCGCCACCCCGCCGTCGGCGTCTCCAGCGACACAGCCACGGCCTTCCGCACGTCCCGCAACGCAAGAAGCTGGTCCTCGTCCACGCGGCTCTCCCAGCTCGCGTGGAGACGCGTGGTGAGGTCCGCCGAGCCGGAGAGCAGGAAGCGACCGGCGTGGTCCCAGGAAAGACACGAAACGTCACCGGCGTGGCCCGCGGAAGCCGGCGCGGGAACCCAGCGCGAAATATCGCCATCGCCGCCGCCTCCACCAGAGCGGCGCCACGCGTGCAGCGCGCCTCCGTGCGCGTGCGCCAAAACGCGGCGCGCGGATTTGTCGAAGACGGCGCCGTAGAAACCAAGGCAGCTGCTCGCGGCGTCCCCCACGCTCTGAGACGCCATCCACACGCGAGTCGTCTCCTTTTCGCGTTCATTTTTTGCCGAGTCGCCGGAGTCACGAGCGGTCTCACGGCGCGTCTCCTCCTCGGGCGTCCAGTGGATGAGCGAGCGGTCGGCGCTCGCCGTGAGCAGCGCGACGCCGTCCGTCCTTTGCGGTTCCGGTCCAAAGAGCGGGCGCCACGCCACGGACATCACCCAGTCCTCGTGTCCCTGCAGAAGCGCCTCCAGAGCGGCGGAGACGCGCGCTGTGCCGCCGAGAGACGCGCTCGGCGGCGCCGGAGGACGCGCCAGCCGCGCGTACGCCGGGACGCGCGCCTCGTCGCCGTCGCCGCGCGCGTCGTCCACCGGCGCGACGCGCACGCGCCAGATGCGCGCGGTTCGATCCTGGGACGCGCTCGCCAGCAGTAAGCCGCCTTTACCACTCTCTTCAACAGAAGCGTCGCTCTCTTCGAAAGGCGTGAACGCCAGGTCGCGGACCCAGTCGGTGTGCCCCGCGAGCGTCGCGCACGGCTCGACGACGACGCCGGTCTCGTCGTCGGCGGCTTCGGTCTCCGCGGTCTCCGCGGCCTCCGCGGCCTCCGCGGTCTCGCCTTCGCGGCTTTCGTCGTCGATCCCCGACGTGTCGCACAGAGACAGGCGCACGCCGCCGTCCGCGCCGCCGACCGCGAGCACGAGCCTGTCCGTGCCCGGCAGACGCGCCAGCGCCGCGCTCAGAGGCAGGCGCTTCAGCGGGAAACGCAGGCGGCCGCGCGCGGCGAGAGGCGTCCACGCGGGCGGCGCGGCGGCGGCGGCGGCGGCGTCGGCGGCCGAGGCGGGGGCGGGGGCGGGGGCGGGGGCGAGGTCGAGCCGCCACAGACGCACCAGGCAGTCCTGCGACGCGGTGACCAGGAGTCGCGAGGAGGTGGGCTCGCCCTGCGCGAACGTGTGTTCCGCGCGCGCGTCCAGTACCGGCCCGTCGTGTGCTTTTCGTTTCGCCACGACGCGCCACCTGTGCGACTCGGGATCGAGTCGCGCCGCGCGTCCGTCGGCGTCCGCGACGGACCCGGCGTCCGGAGAACGCGCGGGGTTGTCCGTGCGGTGCCACAGGATCACCGCGCCGGCCGCGTCGCCGCTCACCAGCCACCGGCCGGGCGCGTGCGCGTCAGGGATCCACCGCACGACCGTCACGGGCGCGTCGTGGCCGGGGAGCGTGCGGAGCACGCGCGCGCCCGCGGGGTCGTACACGGCCACGGCCGTGTGCGCGCCGTACGCCACGAGGCCGCCGCCGGGCGCGTCCTCGTGGTTCCAGTCCAAACCGTGCACGCTGCGGTTGCACCCCACGCTGACGTACTCCAGCTCGGCGGCGGTCTCGGGGCGTCGCAGGTGCGCGCTCGGGCGACGGGTCTTGAGCGGAGCCAGGCCGGGCAAGGAGCGCCACGAGGGACTGGAGGCGGTGGGTGAGCTCATGGCGACGCGCAGGCCGGCGACGCGCTCGCCTCACCCGCGTCGTTCACGCTCGAGCGCGACAGTTCCACCACGAGCGGACTTGGTCGCGTGCGCGCGCGCGCGCCTGTGGCGTACAACAACGATGATCGCGATCTCGCGTCTTGCTCTTGACAACGCCGATTTTCGTGTTTTTCGCGGCGTTCCCGCCGAGGCCCCCATTGCGCGCCGTCGCCGGGTGGGTGCGCGTCGGAGGCGAGGATGTCGGCGCCTGGCGCGTCGGCGCGCGCCTGCGTGTCGGAGTCCGCGCTCGATTTCCTGCTGCTCGAGGCGACGCGCCAGTACCTGGACAAGGGCGAGGCCGGTCGTCGCGCGCTGCACCGGATGGGGTTCCAGGTGGGCGCGCAACTGGCGGAGCGGCACACCAAGCACCGCGCGAGGTTCGCGGACTCCACGGAGGTGGTTCTGTTCGTGTGCAAGGAGTTCTGGCCCGCGGCGTTCGGCAAGCGCGTGGACAGCCTGAAGACGAACAACAAGGGCACGTTCGTGCTGACGGACAACGCGTTCAGGTGGACGCGGCACGTCGCCGCGGTGGGGCCATCCGCGGATGCCGGCGAGTCGGCGCGACGCGCCGTCGCCGCGGAACACGCGCGCGTGCCCGCGGGCATGCTCACGGGCTTCCTCGCGACGCTGGGGTACCCCGCGGAGGTGGTGGCGGACGCGAAAAACGCGCCCGCGGTGGTGTTCACCGTACGGCTACAGGAAGGCGCGACCGCGACGTGATCCCCGCGACGACGAGACGATGATGAATGATGTCAAACGAGAGTTTTGTTGTTTTTCGTCTATACGCGTCACCTCGCGTCACCTGAGCTTCTTGACCATGAGGTACCTCTGCTTCCCCAGAATCGCGTCCACCGGCGAGCAGGAGTCGTCCACGACCTCGTACCCGCGGCCGCGGTACAGCGCGATGGCGGCTTGGTTCCGTTTGAACACGTGCAGCGCCGCGCAGTCGTATCCCCACTCCAGCGCGACTTTCTCGGCGGCGCGCAGTAAAGCGTCGGCGACGCCTCTTCTTCGGAACTCGTCCTTGACGCACATGCAGCTGACGTACGCGTACTCGTCCGCGGGCGCACCGCCTCGCCACCGACCCGGGCGCGCGCGCATCGAACGCGACACCGCGCGTTTCTCCGCCCATACCTCCAGATCACCGCCCGCGCCCGCGCCGTCCGCCCACGGCGTCGTCGCGCCCGGGACGCCCCTTCCGCCTGAACCCGGCACCGGCAACTTCTCCGTCACCTCGGCGTCGCGCTGGATGCTCAGCTCCACCACGCCGACGATCGGCGCGGCGCGTTTTTTCGTCGCGTTAGTAAGCGTTTTTTCGTCTCGTCGTCGTTCCATCGTCGCGCTTGAAGTGCGGGCGGTCGGCCACCGCCCGCCGAGCCACGGATCAATCGGCGGGTTTTCGTCCGGATCGTCCATCGCGACGCGCGTCGCGACGAGGGGCGCGAACCGCCTGCTGTCCAGGTACTCGTACTTGCGGTCGAGCGTCACGGAGACGTCCGCCTTGAAGTACTGCAGGAACAGGGGGTCGAGCACGGGCGTCACAGGCTCGAAGAACGCCAGCGCCTGCGTGTCCGAGATGTCCCGGAGCTGGTCCGACGTGCCGTAGCTCACGTGAAATGCCCCGTCCCGCGATGTCAATACCCGAGTGCCGGCGGGGGACGCGCTCGCCACGACCCGGTCCGCGCGACCGGGAGGGGGCGCGGGGCGGAGCGCGCGCCAGGCGTGCACCCGCCGACCGCTCGCCCGGCAAACGGGGCGCGGGCACGACCCGACGGACGTCGCCGTCGCCATGGTGCGCGTGCAAGTATTATCGACAATCCACGTGGCAAGGGTCAAACTCTCTGACTTCACAAGCATGACAAGAAACGCGTCTCGACTCGTCCCGCTCGGCGAGGTGTGCCTACAGCAGTGTCCCATTTTGAAGCGCGCGGGCGCTTCACGGTGGCGTACGAGATGGCCTCCGGGGACCGCGCCGCGCGCGCGGCGATATGCGACCTGCTCGAGGTCACTCGTCAGGTCATGAAGCCGGTGGCGGAGAACGGCACGCACTGGTGCGCGGAGGTGGCGCCGAAGCAGATGGTCGAGTGGTGCCTGTCCGAGCTCGCGGAGGTGGAGGAGGAGATCGAGCGCGCGGAGCAGGCGGAACTCGCGGCGAAACGACGGACGAACTCGCCCGATGCCCCGGGGCTCCGCAGGACGAACTCGAGGCGGCGGCGCGACGGGGTCATAGAGGGCAGAAGGACCGAGGACGCGCTCTTCATCACGCCCGAGAAGCGAGAGAGCGAGCCGATCGAGACCGACGCGGAGGCGACGACGCCTTCTCGGGCGTTGGGAGACGCCGAGGAGACGCGAAGAGACGCTCAGGCGGAGGTTCGCGCCGGAACCGATCCGGCTCTCTCTCTCGCATCTGTCCGGCGCTCGCGCGCGCGAGTCAAGGACGAGCTCGGCGACCTGCTGTTCGACGTGCTGATGCTGGCGTGCGTGTGCGAGCGGCGGTTCGGCGACGGCGACCTCTCGCGTCGGTCCGACGCGGGCGTCACCGTCGCCGGCGCCGCGGCGCACGCCGCGCAAAAAGTAAAGCGACGGTGTCCCCACGTGTTCGGCCCTTTGCCGGGCCCCGCGGCGACGCGCGCGGAGGAGGAGGCGGAGTGGAAGAAGGCCAAGGCCATCGAGAAAGCCGCCGTCGCGGCCGGCGCGGCGCTGCCTCCGGCGCCGCCCACGCGGCGACGACACGCGCGCTTCGCGCGTCTGTTTTCCGCCTTGGCCGACGAGCCGGAGGCGCTGCTCGCCGCCGCGTCCGCCGGGACGTGTCTCGGCGTCGTCTTAGGCGCGTTGATGTGGCGAAGGCACGGGTAGAGACGCGTGGAGATTTTTTTTTCGCGACAGGGTACGCATAGGAGAATGGCGCGTGTACGTGCAGACGTCGCGGCGTGTCGTGTATGAATACGATGTCGTATAGACCGCGAAAGGACGTCGACTCGACTCGCGTCCCGGAAACTCACGCTGACTCGTCTCGAAGCCTCTTCTCGAGCGCTTCGATTTTCTCCTCCGCGAGCACGAGCTTGGCCTCCGCGGACTGCAGCTTGAGGAAGACCGCCACCAGGGGCGCGAACAGGAACAGCGAGGCGATGATGGACGGCAACGCGATGGGGATGTAGTGCGTCCCCGCCACCACGCACACGTTGCCCCAGGGGGCGCACGCCTCGAGCAGGTCGTCCGCGTACAGAGGAACGCCCATCATCTCGGCAGCCCGGGGAGGTGCCGTGTTGCCGGCCCGAGCGGGCCGGGAGGCTCGGAGGCCGAGGGGGTTCCGTGCGCGCGCCGCGCCCGCGCGCGCACGCAGACGCCCGACGCGGCCGCTCGCCACGCGAGCCGGCGCGTGCGTCACCGGGGCGATCGACGCCATGCGACGCGAGAAGTGACTCGTCGAAACCGACGCGCGCGCTGTCGCGAGTGCCAAAATGGTTGTGAAAATATGTACAGCGTCGTCGCGACGGGCGAACGCGCGTCGTGATCGACGACGCTCGTTCGCGCTTCCGACCGCGCATATCGGCGCCTACGTCTTGTGCGTCTGCTCCCGCGCGATTCGACCCCTTCGCCTCTCGGCGTCGTCCATCTCCAGCCGCGCGACGAGCTCCATCTTCTTGCCGCTCACCTTCAGGCTCCGCGCCTTCAACTCGGCGGCGAGCTGTTTCCCCGACATGCCAAAGTACGGCCCGAAGTACGGCAAGGGGTCGTCCGGGCCGAGCGCGCGCCGCAGCGTGTCTTCCGACGAGGAGTGCGTTTCGTCGCCGTCCTCGGCCGACAAAGCCGCGCGCTCGGCGACGGTGCGCACCACCACCTCGCGCACCAAAGCGCACAGCGGGTCCTCGGCGCGTCTCTCCGCGTCGTCGCTTTTCGTTTCGTCGTCAAAAGCTCTCTCTGTCTCAGCCTCTTCGTTGGCGTCGCGCTCGCCGCGCGCGCTGGCGGCGACGTGCCCGTACGCGGCGATGAGCAGCGCCTCGGCTCTGCCGTGGTCCTTCTTGCGCCGCAGCTGCTCGCGCGTGGAGGGGAACACGGCGGACGCCAGCGCGCGGCTCTCGTCTTTGGTGCTTTTTTTGTGCGCCAGCCCCAGCGCGTGTTTCCACGCCTGCGGCTTGACCACGCGCACGTCCAGCCCCGCGGACGCGAGCACGCCCTTCCACAGCCCGAAGTTGTACCCCTGCACGAACGCGGTCTGCGCGGAGAAGCCGTACTCCACGCCGCCCTCCTCGACGTGCGCGACGGTGCCTTTTGGGAGCCGCGTCGACGCCACCAACGACGCCATCGCCTCCACGCACAGGCGCGTGCGTTGCTTGCCGTTCACCTCCACCTTGACGGTGGGGCAATCCAGCACGGAGACGCGCCGCACCACCCCCGGCGCGGGGCCGCGCACGACCACCAGCGCGCCCCCGGCGTCGGAGTCGCACCCGACGAGCGTCCAGCCCCACGGCGCGCCGGTGGCGGGATCGAGGTCGGGCGCGAGCTCGCCAGCCTCCGACTCGGGCTCCGCCGCGCGCGGGACCAGGCGCACCGAGCGCGGGCGACGCCGCGAGGCGAGAAGCGCGCGCGTCGACGCGCAAGCGGGGGTTTCGCGAATGGGGGCGACCGCGGCGACCGCGGCGACCGCGCTCTTGCCTCGCGACGCGCCCAGCGCGGCCGCGAGCCCCGGCGCGGGCGTCCATCCCCGGTGGGCACCGCGCGCGGCAGATCCCCATCCGCACGCGGTCCACGGCGCGAGCGCGCGCGGCACGCCCGCGGCCATCGCGTGGTGACGCGACGCGGACAAGCACGGGGTGCGTCCGAGTCCACGCAGCCGGAGCAACGCGGCCCGCGACAGCATCAGGGCGCCGTCGCGGAGTGACGCGCGGGGGTCGCGAGACGCGCGAAAGCCTCGCGCGACAACGGTCGTGCGACATTTCGACGGAGGAAAACTTTTGGTTCAGAGTCAGAGAGTGAGAGAGGGTGACCAGTGCAATCTCAGTCATGAAAAAAAGAGCTCACTTTGGAAAAAACACGCTCGCGCGCTTCGCCGCTCGCGCGCGTCTCTTCTCCTCTCGTTCACTTCCGCGCGCTCTTCTTCGGGTATTTGTCCTCCACGAAACTGCGATCCTTCAGCCCGAGGCGGTAAATCACCTCCCCGTACGAGTCGCCGTCCCTCCGACGCAGGTACTTGAGCAGCTTCTTGCGCCGCTCGAGCATCGCCACGAGGCCGCGCCGCGAGGCGTTGTCCTTGTGGTGCGCCGAGAGGTGCGCCGTCATGTACCGGATGCGCTCGGTGAGCGCGGCGATCTGCGCCTCCGCGCCGCCCGTGTCGTGCGCGTGGCGCGCGAAGCCCTCCCGCGCGTGACGCAGGGCGGCCCGGTTCGCCTCGTGCGCGCTGAGCTGCGCGGCGTCCAGGTACCGGCGAACCAAGTCGGGCTTGATGTCGCCGGCGGGCGAGGACGCGGCGCCGTCTCCTCCGGAGCCTGTGTTGTGTGTGTCATCGTCGCAGATGAAAGAAACATACGTGGTACGACATCGAGGTCAGCGAACAGCGGTCTTCCTTTCGTACACGGAACGGTCGAGAGTGACGCGAACCGCTTCGCGTTTCGTCGGCGACGCGGATGCGCGTGTTCGCGTAGAGAGAAAAAACCGCTTAGGGTTTTCCGCCCGTGCGCTCGGCGCGCGACGCACCTGAACCCATGCGAGGTCCGGACCCGGCCGAAAACGGCCTCCACGCGCCCACCGTCGATGGACCGAAGTCATGCGAGGACATCCTAGTGCTATTACTCGTCAACCCCCCTACCGTTCCCGCGCATCTCCGAAGAGCGCGGAACACACAACTCGCCATGGCGCTCGCTCACGGAGCGTTCGCCGAGCGGTGTCGTGGGCCGGTACGGACGCTTACGTGGCGTTGGAGTTGGGGGAGCGCTTCTTGCCCAGACCCACGACGACGTTCACGAAACGGCGGTTGTACTGTTGGCGATCGCGGAGGAGAACGGGCGTCGTCAGCGTCGCGATCGGGGAGGGTCCGGGCGAGGCCGGGATAGAACCTAAGGCGCGAAATCGTAACGGGGATTCGGCGTACCTTGAGACGCTTGATGGCGCGACCCTTGGGGAGCTTCTTCTTGTCCTGCTTGGCGACCTTGGGGGTCTGACCGCGAACCTTACCGGCACGAGCGAGGGAACCGTGGACCTTGCCCATCTTGTGTTGAGGTGTGTTATGCGCACGCCAGAGAGACCGAGCGCGCAGAAGCCGGCGACGTTAAACGCGAAAAAGAAATCGACCGGACCGCAGGACGTGAAAAAACGACGAGTCGGAGCGCTTCGATACCGAGCGCAGGGAGTCAATTTTTGGAAGCGAGCCGAACGACTTCTCGAATCGTTAGACGGCGACGAGTGACGTCGACGTGACGTCGACAAAACAGTCCGAAGAAATTACCGCTTGCAACGAGCGGAAATTCGCGCAAACAAGCCGAATTATTATCCCAAAACCCGCTCGACGAACATTTGAGACTGAAAACGCATACGGCGAGGATCTCGGAAATTACGAATTTTTTTTCAGCAGCCGCTCGCGTTTTGAAGATTTGCCGTAGTAATCCGCGTCGCCCGACGCGTCCGGCATTCCACCAAGCGCCGGCAAAGCAACCGAACGACTTTCGCGTCCACGCGTCGTCGTATCGCTCAGCACTCTCTCCGCACACCAACGAAGCACACCGCCGCAACCATGGGCGCCGACGAGAACACCGAGACCCGCGTGGCCGAGCCTCTGCTCGACCCCAACGACGACCGCTTCACCATGTTCCCCATCAAGTACGGGGACATCTGGGAGATGTACAAGAAGGCCGAGGCCTCCTTCTGGACCGGTACGTCTCCTACACGACCCAAACTCCCCGTTCGTCGCGTTTCTCCCGAACGCGCGCGGTCGCGACGACGCGCGCGCCCCGTCTTTCGGCGCGTCCGAGGCGCAGAATTTACCGTTGTCGCTAACTCGCGCTTCCCCGTAAAATCGCAGCCGAGGAGGTCGACCTTAGCGACGACATGAAGCACTGGGAGAACCTCACCGATGACGAGAAGCACTTCATCTCCCACATCCTCGCCTTCTTCGCGGCGTCCGATGGCATCGTCCTCGAGAACCTCGGCGTGCGCTTCATGGGCGAGGTCCAGTTCCCGGAGGTGCGTTTCCCATTTCAAAACCCACGCACGTCTTTTCGCGGTGCCGGCAACGCGTGCGCTTTTCCCGGCCGGCGACGCGCTCGTATCCGACGCGCGACTGACCGACGTCCTTCCCGCTCCTCGCTCCCCGCCCGCAGGCTCGCGCGTTCTACGGCTTCCAGATCGCCATCGAGAACATCCACTCCGGTGCGTGTGACGTCATCCCTCCTTCCCCTCCCGTGGGGTGCCAACAACGGCAATCTCGCTTTTTCGAAGCACATCACAGGCACTGACCCTCCTCCGCCCCCGCGCGCCGACGCCCGCCCGCAGAGATGTACTCGCTGCTCATCGACGCGTACATCAAGGACGCCAAGCAGAAGACCTACCTCTTCCAGGCCATGCAGAACATTCCCTGCGTCGCCAAGAAGGCTGACTGGGCGCTCAAGTGGATCGAGAGGTGCGTCTCCGCCCCCGTCGCGGGTGCCAACTTTTCAAACCTTCGAAGATCTGTCTTTTGCTTTTCCGCCGGTTTGAAAACGACGGAGCGCGGCGCGCCGAGACGCGACGCGACGTCCGCGAAGGCGCGCGCCCAGCTCGGTGACTGACCCGCGCGTCTTTTCCCTTTCGTCACGCCTCGCCCGACCCCAACAGCGGCAAGTCGTTCGCCGAGCGCCTGATCGCGTTCGCGTGCATCGAGGGCATCTTCTTCTCCGGCTCGTTCTGCTCCATCTACTGGCTCAAGAAGCGCGGGCTCATGCCCGGCCTGACCTTCTCCAACGAGCTCATCAGCCGCGACGAGGGCCTGCACCGCGACTTCGCGTGCCTGCTGTACAGCTACCTCAGAAACAAGCCCGACGTCTCGGTCGTGCGCCAGATCGTCACCGAGGCGGTGGAGATCGAGAAGGAGTTCGTGTGCGACGCGCTGCCGGTGTCCCTGGTGGGCATGAACAAGGAGCTCATGTCGGATTACGTGGAGTACGTCGCCGACCACCTGCTCGGCCAGCTCGGCATGGAGAAGGAGTACAACGCCACCAACCCCTTCGACTGGATGGAGCTCATCTCGCTCCAGGGCAAGACCAACTTCTTCGAAAAGCGCGTCGGCGAGTACCAGAAGTCGGGCGTCATGAACTCGCTCACCGCCGGCGGCTCCGCCAACGCCTTCTCGCTCGACGAGGACTTTTAAACGAGACAGACGGTCTTTTTCGTCTCGGGGGACTTTTGGGGTACGACTTTTGGGAAACGCGACGCGCTTTTCGGCGGCGACGGAACGACGGGACCGACGACGCGCGACCGACGGCGGCGGCGGTGGCCGGCGCCGGTGGTGGAGACACCGCCGGAAGGAGCGGACCGCACCGCACCGAAAAGTGAAAGGCGCGACGAATGGCGGTTCGCGCGTTTGGCGCGCGCGACGATCGAAAAGCGAAAAGCGACGCGGAGCGCGCGAGTGTCTTTCTTTTTGACTCGCGCGGCGGAGTCGCTCGGCGGCGCGGAGAGGAGGAGACGCGCGCGGTGGAGGCTCGCGGCGGGCGCGGACGGGATACGTTATCGTTTTCGTTAAAAAACGAACTAAACTTAGCGACTAGCTTGTCACAACCTACGCATCATCACATGACGGCGGCGACCCCGACGAGACGCGCGTCTCCTTTCGACGCCGCCACAGCCTGCGCGCTCGATCGTCGTCACGGCGAGAGTTTCCTCGCGCCCCTTGTGGCGATCTGGCCCGCGAGCCGCGCGCGGCGCATGCGCGGCGCCACCACGCACCGGAACGCCAGGAACGCCGCGGCGACCGCCGCGAAGACCATCTGCGCGGCGGGAAGAAACGGCGTTCCGACGCTCGCTTTGATTGTTCCGTCGGCGGCGAACCGCGACCCGAACCGCCGCGAGGGCATAATTCGCGAATGACTGTCCGCGTCTCCTCCGCCAACGCCGTCGGTTTCCCGAAACCCATGCCCGAAGCCCCCGCCCGGAAACACGGCGAGTCCGCCGGAGACCCTCGACCCGGACTCGCCGACTCGTGACCCGGAGGAAGCCGCGGCGTCGAGACCCGAGTCGAGACGCGCGCCGGCGGAGGACGAAGCGCGGTCATTCCGCGAAATCGCGTCGAGACCTCCGTTTGGGTTTCCGTTCGCGGCGGCGGCTCCCTCCGGCTCTCCCTCGAGCAGCGCTCTGGCCATGGGGACGTCCGGGTGCGCGCGCGTCATTGGGACGAGTCCGATCGCGGCGCTGACCCAGTCCTTGACCACCGCGTCCCTGTGGTCCCGCTCCACCGGGTTGAACATGCGGAAGCAGTCCAGGTAGTGCGCGTCGGTGTCGCCGTAAATCTCCCACGTGAACGTCACCGGCACCCGCATCTTGACGTACACGTGGTCTGTCGCGGTGCCGTGCGCGAGGTACCCCACGCCCTTGCCCCCCCCCCCCACAACGCACCTGTTCCCGCAGTTGTGCGCGTTGATCTGGCGCAGGATGGCCTTCATGGCGTCCGCGCCCGGGCCGACGGGCTCCTCCGCCTTGTGGTCGAAGGGCATGAACAGCGCCTCCATGCCGCTGTGCACGTTGACCCAGACGTGCGGGCGGAACTCCTCCAGGAGCGTCTTCATCATGAACGCCTCCGGCTCGGAAAACGGTGCCGTGCCGGGGTACTCCTCGCTCGGGTCGTAGTCCGGCGCTTTCACGCCCCAGTCCACTTCCCAGTTCCGGTTACAGTCCACGCCGCGGCCGTTTTTGCGCTCGCACCACTCGCCCGCCTCAACCTTGTCCCGGCCGTTCACGTTCTCCATCGGAACAATCTTGAAAGTCGTCGCGAGCAGAGCCCGCGCGGTCTCGCGCGTGCTCTCGGAGGCGTCGGGGTGCGCCAAGCGCGCGGCGGACTCGGCGCCGCCCGCCAGCGCGCGCAGCAAATCCACCGCCACCTCCACGGTGATGAGCTCCCGGCCGTGTTCGCCGAAATTGTACAAAACGCGCGTCTTCTCAACCTGAGAAGACGCGCTCAAACGCGCCGCGCCGGTTCCGGAGACCTCCCCGCTTTGTTTCGCGTCGACGTCATCCGTCCGGCGCGCGCGCGCGTCACCGAAATCATCCTCCTCCAGCCCCGCCAGCGATACGGTGACGACGAAGAGCTCCGACGAATACCCCCCGCGCGTCGACTGAAACGTGTCGATCCGCATCATGTCGGGGTGCGCCGCGACGATCGCCTTCACCTCATCGAACACGTCGCCTTTCGTGTGATAGATGCCCTGCGAGAAATCGGGCCGAGCGTTCGTGTTCTTCTTGGACATGCGCAACAGCGAACGCCCGATTTCGGTGGCTGAGGTGGCTGAGGGGTCGTCCTGCGTGCCGTCGCGTCGAGGCGCACCCGCGACACCGTCATCGGCACTTCCCACGCGAACCGATCGCGATCCGAGCTCTGCGACCGTCTGCCCGTACGACGCCCCCGCGGCGTGAGGCGCCCACGCCGCCAGCGCCACGACGAGCAGCGCGAGCGAGAAACCGGAGCGCCCCATGGCGCCGGCGTCGGGACGAGTGAGAGGGCGGGAACAGTCCCTCGAGATGTCCGTCACTCGCACCGATTTTATCCCCGCGGCCGCGGCTCGAGATCGTTTTTGTCCACCGCAGGGTAAATGCTCATACGGACCGGCGAAGCGGCGATTTCGCTCGGAGTTGTCCGTTTTTTTCTCGGCGTTGGGCGTTTCGAGAGGCGGCACCGCGCGCTCGGCCGCGGCACAGACGGACGCGCGGGCGTCCAGACCCGGGGGCGCTCGATGGCGCTCGTCGACGCGCCCTCGGCGGAGCGGCGCGTCGGCCTCGCGCGCGGGCCGAAACGTCCGCGGCGCCCGTTCGAGCGGTCGGCTCGTCCCAGACGGCGCGCGATGGCGATGGCGCTCAGCCGTTGGCCCGGCGCGTGCCTTTGGCTCGCGCTGGCGCTCGGCGCGTGTCTGCTCGGGGCGGTGGACGCGCAGACCGCGCCGCCGCCGCCGTCGCCTCCACCCCCGTCGCCGCCGTACCCGCCGCCGCTGCCGCCTCACCCGCCGCCGCTCCTCCCGTCGCCCCCGCCCACCCCCCCCGTCGGCACCATCACCGTCGTCGGCGCGATGGCGTCGGCGACGCCGACGTGCGCGAGCGCGGACGGCGAGACCGCCGTGACCGTCACCGCGACGGGCGCCCCGAGCGGCGCGCTGACGTGCCGTTTCGTGGCGCACGCGCTGGCGACGGCGTTGGAGGACGCGGAGGCGGCAGAGGCGGCGGCGCAGGCGACGTACGACACCGAGGTTGCGAACGGCGAAACTGAGAAGGCGTCGGTGGGGTACGTACCCAACGCGGCGCTCGCGAAGATCGCGGCGGCGCTGGAGGCTCTGACCGAGGCGCAGTACGTCACAGGCAACGCCACCGTGGACGCGACGAACGCGGTGGCGATGGCCACGCCGGTGGACCCCGAAACGACGAGCGTGGCGACCGCGGACGGGGTGACGACGACGACGGCGACGTGCGTCGTTCCCGCGGGCGACGGGCTCGCGCTCACCGTCGCTCTCGTCGACGACGGCGGCGCCGAGGGCTTGGACCAATACGACAAACACTACCCTTTGTCGGACTCGAGTGCGACGAAGATCAGTACGTCGGTGTACGTGCGTCGAACGGCGTTGAGGTCGGTGTCCCCGAGAGCGGGCCCCAGCCAAGGATCGACCGTCTCCACGTTTTTTGGTGAGGGGTTCGAGGCGCCGATGACGTGCGCGTTCGCGCTGGACAGCGAGCCCACCGTCGTCGACGCCGCCGTGCTCAACGCGTCGGCGGCGACGTGCGTCTCGCCGAGCGGAAGCGGCGAGGCGAGTGTCACGCTGTCGTTTAAAGACGGATGCGTGTTGGAGAGCACGTTTTTGTACTACGACAGCCCCCGCGTGTTGGCGGTGAGGCCCAAAAGCGGCCCGCGGTTCGGCGAGGTCAACGTCACGGTCTTCGCCACCAACCTCGGCGTGCTGTCTTCGGCGGACGCCGATAAGGTTTCGCCGTCGTGCGCGCTGGGCGGGGACGTATTAGGCACCGTGGACGATTACGGGAACCCCATCGAGGAGGATGACGTGCAGATGACGAACGTGACCACCATCCTGACTCTGGGCGTGGACGGGTTCGAGCCGGTGGCCATCCTTCCCGGCGCGCTCGGCGCCGACGGCGCGAGCGTGACGTGTCCGACGTCGGCGGAAGGGTCGGTGGCCTTTGGCGTCCACGCCGTGCGGGTGTCCCTCAACGGGCAGCAGTTCGCGGACCCGAGTTTGGTGGCGGTCGACGCGGACACGCACACGTTCACGGCGACAGGTCCGTTCGTGGCGATGGCGACGAAAGAGGCGCGCGTGGGGGAGGGGGACGGCCAAGTGGTCATCACCGTGAACCTTTTAGGCGAGTGCGTCGCGCCAGTGACCGTGAAAGTGAGCGCGAGCGACGGCGGGAGCGACGCGGTTTCGGTGTACGTGGCGACGACGACGGATAAAGACGGGAACGTCGTCGAATCGTTCGCCGTGTCCTCCTCGCTGGCGTCCGCGACGCGGGAAGGCGCACACGAAAGCGACAAAGACCTCGTCGTCGCGTCGGAAATCACACTGGAGTGGCCGGCGGACCCGACGGATACAAGGGAGGACAGGAAGAGAACCGTCGTCGTTATGATTAACGACGACGCTGATCACGAAGCCGCGCTCGAGGCGTTGACGCTGACTCTGGTGAACGCGACCAACGCTGATGTCGACTCCGATTATAAACAGACGGTGATCGTGGTGGAGGACGACGACGACCTTCCGAGGGTCGCAACGCGCCCGTTCCACGTGGCGTACCCCCCGGTGGATGAAATCTCGGGCGCGACGCTTAGGGAAACAAACAAAGTTTCGATTCCGGTGGACGTCACATCCGGCTCCTCGGCGCTGGCGTTTTCGGTGTCGTACGTCGTCGCCAACGGCACGGCCGTTCCCGGCGTGGCGTACACGAACACGTCTGGGACGCTCACCTGGAGCGCGCACGACACGTCCACGAAGTTCATAGACGTGGACGTGCACTGGGGGCAAATACCCCCCGAGGCGGACATCACGATAGGCGTCACGCTCGTTCCAAACGCGAACGCCGCGCTGGACGCCGTCGACTTGGTCAACTGGAACCGCTCGATGGCTTCGACGGAGGCGCTTCGGCTGTTCGGCGTACCCCCGGGCGCGTGTCCCCCGGGGACGCGGCGTACGACCAGCGAGGGATGGATCGGGTCACCGCCTCCCCCCTCGCCGCCTCCCCCGAACGCGCCGATGCCCCCCTCGCCGCCGCCGCCCGGCTCGCGTGACGACGCCGAGCTCTACTCCCTAGCCGTGATCTCGCAGCCGGCGTCCACCATCGACCCGGACACCGGCGAGGTGTACGTCCCCGATCCGGTCACGGCGACGCTCGACCCTGTGTTCTCGCCCGGCGCGCGGTCCTTCGAGACCACCTTGCCGAACGCCTACGCCAAGACCACCGTGCGGTACCGCACGCGCTCCAGGGACGCCGTCGTGCTGGGCGTCGACACCGAGTGGGCCGCCGAGAAAGCCCCCGTCGCGATCGCGGCGTTTGCGCGAGGCACGCACCCCACCTTCCTGGCGAACGGCGACTTCGAGGCGGCGGCGGCGTACTGGGACGACGTCGACGTCTCCGCCGCCGTTTCGGCCGGGGAGAGGAAGAGGCGCAGGGAGCTTCTGCAGGTCTTGGGGGACGTGACCGACCTCGAGGTGGACCTGGCGGTGGGCGCCACAGTCGTGCGCTGGAACATCAGCGCCGCCTCCGCGGAAGACGGCGACGTCACCGCCGCGTACGCGCTGACGATTCGCCGGCTCACCGGTTCCTCCGGCGCGCGTCTCGCCGGCGTCACGATTCGAGCCACGTCGCCTTCCGGGGACGTCGACGAGGAGGACGTGGTGACGACCGCGGGAGTGGTCGTGTCCTCCGCCGATACGACCGAAAACGGCTCTTCCGGCTTCGACGCCGCGCACACGACGTACGAGCTGGACCAGATTTTACCGTACGACGCCGACACGTTCACCGCCGAGGTGGCTTTCGCGTCGTCCGCCGAGGTTCTGCTGGCGACGATGCGCGTGACGTCCTCAGCGTCGGCGGACGCGGAGACCATCCTCGAGCTGGCGCACTTCTCGAACGACGCGAACGGGCAGACCGAGAGCGTGCCTCTGACCTCGCACCTCCCGGAAACCGACCTCATCGCGATCCGCGTCCTCACCAAGGACGGGAGGACCACCGAGACGTACACCGTTCGAGTCTCGCGCGCGGCGCCTCCGGGGCCGCCGCCGCCGCCGGCGCCGCCTCCGCCGCCCGTGCCGCCCTCGCCGCCTCCCGCGGACCTGTTCCCGGAAACGGCGCCGCTGTCTCCCGCGGACAGTCCGGAGTGCACGCACTGTCCGCCGGGCACGTTCTCGGCGACGCGCGACGTTCTGGAGTGCACGCCCTGCGCGCCCGGCTCGGCGATCGCGACGGCGCGCGCGCTGCGCTGCGGTTTTTGTTTGCCCGGCTTTTTCGCCAAGAACCAGGGGGCGACGGAGTGTTCGCCGTGTCCCCTCGGTACGTTCGCCGACGCCGCCGGGTCGGTGACGTGCGCGCTGTGCGCGGAGGGCACCACCAGCGCGAGCGCGGGCGCCAGCGCGTGCAACGTCACGGACGAACAGACGGACGAAGCGCACGACGATGTGTTTTTCGTCAAGGCGCGCTTCGGCGTGCGCTTCGTCGGGTCGGCGGCGGCGTTTGCGGGCGGGCTCGTCGACGCCGTCGGGGTGGACGCCGCGCCCGAAACGGCGTTCGCGCTGGTGCTGCGGTCGGACACTGCTTTGGGGTTCGACGTGACCCTGTCGCGCGTCCTTGCGGGGAACCTGACCGTGCCCAGTCTCGGGATCGGAGATTCCGACGATTCCGCGCGACGCCGAACGCGCTTTCGAATGTCCTCGCGCAAAATCCTCACGCAGAAACCGAAAGCCGAGGACGACTTCTTTTCCGTCGCGGAAAAGGGCGCGACGTCGCCTAAAAGGCGGCTGGCGCAGGAGGAGGACACCGAAGACGACGGCGTCGGCGATACCCTAATCGCCCCGCCCGCGTGCGCGTCCGAGCCCTTGTGCGTGGCGGACGTCGACCTGGAGGTGACGATGCAGGCCACGGAGATTTTGGCGGAGGGCCTGATCACGACGTACGAGCGCCGGGAGGAGGCGATGCGTTTGAAGCGCATCTGGGCGGCGGCGGCGGCGGCGAACCTCACCGCCGACCCGAACGCGTTCTTCGCGCGTACAGTCGCGGCGCTCGGCGGCGCGGACGCGGTGACCGCGAGCCTCACCGGTCCCGTGGTGTTGTCGGAGAAGGCGCCCGAGCCGGAGCCCGCGTTCCGGGACGCGTTCTTCGGGCTCCCGGACTGGGTGGACCCCTGGGTGCTCGTCGGGATGGCGGCGGGTTCGATCGTCGCCTGGACCGCCGCGCCGCGATTGGCGCGGTGTCTGATGGAGCGCTACGGCGCGTACAAGGTGGAGGAGGCGCTGGCGCGGTCGGTGCGCCGCGCGAGCGTCGCCTCGGGGAAGGAGACCTCCGCGCCGGAGATGCGGCCGATGACGCGCGCGGCGCTGGGGCAGCTCGCGCGCTTCAAAAAAGAGCGCGCGAAGACGCACCTCGAGCGCATGTGGGACAGGCGCGCGTCGGCGGCGCCCGGCGTCGCCGAGGCGGACCAGTTTCGGTGAAACGGGTACCTATGCGTCTTATTAGAAATGTAGTGACAAGTAGCAACGCGTGATGTCACGCACGTCGTCACGCGAGATACGACCGAATGAGGAATCCGACCGTCGTTCGGACTGGGATGGAGAGCGTGGCACGGTGCTGAGGCGCGACATCGAGCGTGACATATTGGCGTGACGTCGAGCGTGACGTCGAGTGTGACGTCGATGACTGTCACGCGTGACATCTAAAAACAGTGGGTTCGAGCCACCTTGTCCTCAAAACCTCGCGCGGCATGGACGAACCCCTCACCCCTCGTGGTCCGCTCGTCTGACGCCCGTCGCCCCCGCCCGTCGTCGCGTCATCTCCCTCGTCGTCGTGCACCTGGACTCTCGTCTGGTCGTCAAGCTCGCGGTCCTCCCCTCCGTGGGCCTCATGTGCTTCCTCCGGAACTTCGGCATGAACCCCTCGCCCGCGCCGAGACGCGACTGAGAGATCCATCCATCCATCCCTCCGCGCGTGCGCTCGCGGATCCTCCGCCTCGCGCATGCCCACCTCCATTCCCCTCGCGAACCTCCCCCCGGACGGGTATCACACCCGCTCGACCGGCGGACTCACCGATGAGCAGCGCGCGGAACGCGTTGTGTCGTACGACGAAACCGCGTACGGGTTTGTCGAGATGGCGTTCGCGGCGTTAAAAGCGGATGGATTACTCGCGTCGGCATCTCACGCATCCTCGGACGCATCCGAGGCGCTCTCGCGGCTGCACGAGGGACCGCTTTTGCCGAAACGCGCGGGGAAGAACGATCCGTGCACGACCAGTCTGAACAATCGCGTGCGCAACTCGATTACGTTCGCGCGGGCGTTGTCGGCGTTTGTGCGAAACGAGGTCTGTCCCGCGTTGGGCGTTTCACGGGTGGCGTACCAGCGCCGGCCGACGATGCGCGTGCACCTTTCCGGCGCCAAGGCGATGGGAAAGCCGCACGCGGACGGCCTCGAGCCGTACAATCACCAGCCGGGGGAGGTGAACGTGTGGGTGCCCCTGACCAAGGTCTGGGGGAGCAACTCGCTGACGAGCGAACGCGCGCCGGGCCTGGGGGACTTTCACGCGTTTGACGCGGCGCCGGGGGAGTTTGTTCGGTTCGACGGGAACAGATGCTGGCACTACACGACGGCGAACGACACGGCACGGACGCGGGTGTCCTTTGACTTTCGCGTCGTGCCCATCGAGCTCTTCGACGAGACGCACCGAGGACCGAGCCGCGCGACCCGCGGGGCTAACGGAAAGAACGCCGCCGCCGCCGACGTCAGACCTCTGCGCATGGGGGAGTATTACGTCGACAGCGGAGTCGACGTCGTCGACGAAGACGACGAAGACGACGAAGACGATTATTCGTAGAGACGCGCGCGCGAGGAGACGTTAGATTTTAGTTTTAGCACTTAGCATCGGGTCTTCCGCGCGCGCGAAAAACGCGCGCGTCACGCACGCTCGTCGTCGCGCTCCCTCGTCAGACTCGCGGAGAGTCAGACCGGCGGAGAGTCAGACTTAATATTCTTTTTCTTCATTCATACACGTAGACTACGAATCCGCTCGCGCCTCAAAACGTCGCCTACGCTGTTCCGGCGATGATTGGCGCGAGCCACTCCCGAACCGGGTGCGTCGCGATCCACCTTACGGTCGCCTCGAACGCGCGCTTCAACGGCCCTTCGTAGCAAATCGCCGACGCCGCCGTGAAAAACACCGAAGCGATGGTAAACACCAAGCCGTACATGGCGATGCGCTCGTTTAAGCGTTGTAACCGAACCTCGACGCCGGCTTGCAACAGCCCGGTGGTTCTTTCCAGCGCGTCCGAGAGAATCTGCGCGCGCTCCGCGACGGAGTTGATGGTGCTGATCGCGGGGTCCAGGCGTTTGCGCACGTACGGGGGCATGAAGCGCACCTCGCCGCCCAGGGGAAGAAGCTCGGCTTCCTCGATGCGCGTCTCGACAATCTCGTGGTACGCCATCGCGGTGGCGGCTTCGCTCTTAGCGCGCGCGAGTTCCTGCGCCGTGGCCTGCTCCAGGTCCGTGATGGTCTCCAGGAAGTCCTGCTGCGCCTTGTACGTGCGCACGTTCTCCTTGACGATGTTCTTCCAATTGCGCTCCAGCCAGTTCCCGCTGGGCGTCGCGGTTTTGTTCATCCGGCGGATGGACTGCGCCACAACCTCGTACTTGGCGTTGAGCTTGGCGAGCGTCGGATAGCGCGAGTTCGCGCCCGGCAGCCGCGCGAGGATCAGCAGCCGATACTGCTCGATCGTGAAGTACCGCTGCAGCTGGCGCGCCGCCTGGATCACGCTCGCGCCGCGAGGAGAGAGAAGCATGCACGTCATGCCGCCGTCCTCGTCCAGGTGGTAGTTGCCGTAGAAACGCGCGCCCCGCCGGAAATCAGCCGCCACGATGCGGTTGCTCTCCACCTGCGTGCCCCAGCTCTGCCACCGCGCGGGCGTGTACTCGCCCGCGGAGGATCGCGCACCTCTGGATGCGTTCGAGCCGCGACCGAAGACTTCGGACGTTTTCTTTTTCTTCTTGGCCTTCGCGGCGCGACGCACCACGACGCCGGAATCCGGATCATCGCCCGCCGGCTCGCACTCGGCGTCGTTGGCGCTCGCGACGCACTCCGCGTCCGGCGCCGCCGTCGCCTCGCCGTGCGCGCCGCCGTCGGCCGAGCCTGTCCCGTTTCTAGAGCCGCCGCCTCCACCGCCGTTCGCGGTGGCGGCGCCGTTCTTCGCCGAAGAGCCGTTCAAGGAGACGACCCGCGTCGCGTTCGCGGATCCGAGAATCGCGCGGCGGCCGGTGTTGGCCGGTCGGCGGTCGGGCATCTTCTCCCACGCCTCGGACACCGCCTCGGTGTCGTCCTCGTCGACGCTCTGGTCCAGAGACCACTCCGCGGAGCACTCGCCGTCGTCGTCCGTCTCCAGGCACTTGATCTCCTCCGCGATCGCCTCCATAGCCTCCATCTGCGCCGAGCCCACCTGCGTCTCGCCCGCCTGTCCGCCATCCGCCGCGCGCCGCTCCCACCCGATGGCGTTGGTGACTTGCTGCAGCTCGTTCCACAGCGCCGCGTCGTCGAGGGGCTCGTCCGGAGCCCCCTGGTCCACGTCCCGCACTAACACGTGCGCGCACAGGAACACGCGACCGGGTACCTCGCACAGCCAGCCTCTGGGCAGCAAGCGGTTCCAGTGCGGCACGGGCTCGTCCAGCGGCGCGTCGGGGTTCCCCGGGCCGCTCAGCGTGAGCGAGTCAAACTCGGAGTACCGCTGCAAGCGGCAGTAGAACCCCGAGCCGAGCGTGAGCGTGACGTCGGACCACCCGCGCGCGACTCGGTCTAAAACCTCCTCCACCTCGTCCTTCTCCACGGTGTAGTGCTCCAGCAGCTGCTCCAGGCACGCGCGGTCGCTCTCCGCCTCCGATCGGCTCACCTTCCCGCTGGATTCCTTGTCGTTCCTCAGCCACGCGACGTGCAGCACCTCCCCGCCGAGAGGCAGGAAAGGACGCGACTGCGTCTCGTCGCTCAGCGCGCGTCGAAGGCCCAAGCCGCGGTCGATGGCCTTCTCCTCCGAGCTCGACGCCTCCGTCTCCGACGTCTCCGTCTCCTTGGCGCTCACCTCGGTCAACCCGACCGCCTTGACGGAGCGACCCCCCGCGACGGTCAGGCGCGCGCGTCGACGCGCGGTCGCTCGGCAACCGCCACGGGGCGCGAGCGCGGCGGGCGCGACGCGCGCGGCGCGCTCGCGAACGCGGTCGTCCTCCGCGTCGTCGCGTGTGCGCGTCACGACGCGAGATCCGCGTCCGGCCGCGACGGCCGTCACGGGCCGGCGCCTCGTGCCGAGTGCTCGCGCCCTGACGAACACCGCAGAATGTCCCGGGAACGCGCGTAATGCGCTCCGAAGCGGGGCGGCAGGCGCGCTGACGCCCGCCGCGAGCGACGACGTCGACGCCATGGCTCCGCGCGTCGCGCACGCGTGCGTGCGCGAGGCCGTTCGACCCGGACGGGAACCCGCGTCCGTGCGCGAACCGCGGTGTGCGAGGGAGGCGCTCCCGGCGCACCTATCCTTCCGGCGCACCTATCCTTCCGAGAGAAGCCGGGGGAAAAAAAGCTGAGTTGGATCGCGAAGGTCGTCGTGGCGAGCCCGGGAAAAAAGAAATGGCCGAGAAAGCGCGCGAACCCGCGCCGAGGCCCAATCGCGTTCGCGCGCGGGTGCCGATCTCGGCACGCCCGTTTTTTCCACGCGAGATTTTTTTTTTTACGTCTGACGATCGACCGCCGCGTCGCGCCGTCGCCGCGAAAGAAAGCTAGACTAGCTATGATGGTAGACACGGAGAGCTCGTCGCTTCTCTACCTCCGCTCCGCTTCCAGCAACTCCGGCTCGAACGGCAGAGCCAGCGGCCTTTCCTCCTCGAACGCAGCCTCGTCCGCGCCCGGCGCGTCCGCGCGCCAGTTGTTGCGCAACTTGCGCTGTTCCCCGGAAAAGCGGCGACGCCTGCCCGCGGCCACCGCGTTCACGAGGCGCGTCGCCGCCTGCTTGACCCGCGGCCGGCGCTCGAGCTCCTGCGCCGGATCCAAGCGCGCGTCCGGGAACGGGAACGGGTACACACCCTTTCCCAGACCCGAGAGGACACCTCCCTCCGAGTCACCTTCCTCGTCGTGGCGCGCGCGCACGTCGGCGAGCAAAAACGACCGAAAGTGCTCCTCGTTCTTGTCGACGTCGATGACGTGCTGCGCGAGCGACTCCCAGTCCCCGTCCGTCGCCGCCCCCACCGCGTTCGCCGCCGCGACCATGCCGTTTTCACGCCAGAATTTCTTGGCGTCGATGAACGCGCGCGCGTCGAACACCATCGCCGCCGCTCCCGGGTCGCCCCAGTACACGGGCACCGCGCCGCTCGCCAACGCCGAGCCGAGCTTTTCGGTGACGTACCCAATCTCCTCGGCGCTCTCGAACGTCTCCACGAACCGGTAGTCGCGGAACGGCGAGTACTCGCTCATGGGCGGCGAGGGGTGCGTGTGCGAGCACGCGCCGAGCGCGTGCACTTCGTGCACGCCTTGCCTCTTGTTCTGCGCGACAGACGCGCGGTGTTGTAGATGCGCGAAAAAAACGTCGCGGTGCCCTTTGCAGTCGCTCGACATGTACGCGGCGAGGAAGGGCCGTTTGAAGACGTCGCCGTACTCGGCGCCACCGTTCGACTCGGCGGGCTCCCGCTCCTGCCCCACCGAAGCGACGGCATCGGCGTTCTCGTTCTCGGTCTCACCGCCGCCGCCGCTGAAACGCCTGTCGGAGAACGCGGGGTTCCCGACCAAGTGCATCTGCGAGTAGGGCGCCCAGAGGTACGACGTCGACCGTTCTTTGTACGCGCGCTCGACGAACTTAGCGAGCGACGTGTCCAGGCGCACCGCCGGCGGCGCGTCGTGCGGACACCACAGCGTGTCGTCGTAGACGTGCGCGGGCTCAGCGATGCTCTGGATCCACGCGCCCGTGTTCCGGCCCGCGACGAACCCGCACGCCCGGTCGCCGTCGATGTGGCGGTGGACGTTGGGGCCCTCGACGACGATGTCGACGTACGGCGGGAACCCGGGATCGCCGGGCCACCCGGCGTGGCCGCGCTTCACGCGGTCGTTGTCCACCAGCGAGGCGGCGTCGCCCGCCTGGCCCACCAGCAACAGGTCGTGCTCGGGAAAGGCCTGCCGGAGGAGCCTGATGGTGGCCTTGTAGTTGTAGAAGCCGCGCGACTGGAACCCGACCACCACGTGGCGGCGGCGAGCGGGGGCCTCCTCGCCCTCGCCGAGGCTCGGGATTTCGCCTAGGGTGTTACGCGCGGCGCGCGACGACGCGCGCGGCGCCACGGACCCGTCCGCCGCCGCGAGCGCCACGGAAGCCGCCACGAGCACCACGAGCGCGAACAAAGCCGCGCCCACCAGCAGCGCGCGCGCGGTGGAGCGCGCTGTGGCCCAGGTGGGGGGTCCGCGGGGGGCGCTGCGCCCGAACAAAGACGCATCTTCGGCGCCTTCGGGAGACGCGCGGTGCGCTTCGCCGATCCGGTCCGTGGCGCGAGGCGCGGTCCGCCCATCGCGCGTCGCGCCCGTCCCGAGCAACGGCGCGGACGCGTCCACGGATGCGGTGGACGCGAACATCGCGACCGAGCGCGGGGTGCAGTGGCGTCCGGCCTCGGTCCTTCCGAGCGGCGCGCACGAAAAGGTCGGCAAGCCGCCTCACGCGCAAAAGGCGCAATCAGAGTGCGCGGCGACGCAACAAGGTGGGGTTTCACTAAAAAATCTTTGTCCGTCGCCCGTCGGCTGCTCTAAACGCTACGCTATGCATATCACCCCGATCCCCTAATCACCATCTCCTGGCGTTGTTCTCCATCTTCTTCTTCTTCTCCGCGAGCGCCACGCGGTCCCTGGTGGCGCGCTCAAGGTCCACGCCGCGCGTCGCGCCGAGCGCGGGCTCGATGCGGCGGCTCCGGTGCTGGTACGCGGTGTAGTTCCACTCCTTGGCGTTTGCCTTGCCGGAGAGCGCGCTGCGCTGCTTGGCGAGCACCTCCGCGCGCATCTTCGCCTCGAGCTCGCGCTCCTGGACGGCCAAGGCGGACATGAACTCCCGATCCGCGGGTTCGATATCGGCAACATGCGTGTCGTCGTACAAAGCCAGATCCCGAATCCCGTCCGCCGCGACTTCAGAAGAGGCCCGGAGCGAATCGACGGCGTCCTCCGCGGCGGCGACGCGCATTGGACTCGACGTTTTTTTTTCGCGAAATGCCTTCGAACCGAAACCGCCGCCGCCGCGAACCGAGACGGCCGCCGCGTACGCGTACGGACGGAGCGAAGGTTTGTGTCTTTGTGTCTTCGTTTGACCGTCGTCTTCGATCTCTGCTACTCGACGTGAAGATTTCTCTTCCGCTTCTGTGAGTGTTCGTTGTTTTTTCTCGATCGATTCCTCGCCGCGCTCCCGAGACGAAGAAGTCGAAGCCGCGGTCGTCGCGTTCGTAAACGCTTCGGACGTCGTCGACGCGCTCGCGTCGCCGCCGCGCGTTGCGCGCTCGAGCTCCTCGCGGCGAGACGCGCGTTGGGGCGGCGGGAGCAGCCGCGGCGGCGGCGGCGGAGGTGACGTCGCCTGCTCGGCGCTCGTGGCGGCGCGCGCGGTCGCGCGCCGCGCGAGCCACTCCGCGGCGCGGCGCGTGGCGATGAGCGTCCACGCCTTGAGCATGGGGATGCCCTCCATGGTTTTCGCGAAGGCATCTTCGCGGACGCCCCCGGCGCGAACGCCCGCGCCCGCCTGCGCGAGCGCCGCCGCGAACTTCGCCTCGAGCGCGACGTGCGTCACCGCGAAGAAGGGCTTCGCCAGGGAAAGCACGGTGGCGAGGTCCGCGGGGGTCACCGCGCCGTCGCCGTCCGCGTCGAACACGCGAAACGCCACGGCCGCGAGGGCCTGGGAATCCCCGACGAGCGCGTGGAGACCCTCCGCGAGGCGCGCATCGCCCACGAACCCGAACCTGCCGCACACGTGCAGGAGGTGGCCGACGACGAAGTGCACGAACTCCTCGCCGTACTCTCTCGGCGACATCGCCGCGTCCCACCCGCCCGCGCGGGACGCTCTAGCCGGCTGACGACCTGATGACCGAAAAAATATTTCGAAACGTCCAACACGAGGAACGACAGTACGAAGAACTTCGGCGTGACACGATACAACGCCCCGCACATGGCAGCGTGCGTCGGCACCCTCTCTGTTCGAGCGAGCGCTTGTCGCCTGGGATTCCGAACGGGATCACACTCCGCTAGACTCCTCGCTTCCATCGGACGACGGCCGCGTTTCACCGCCCTCTCGGCTGTGCTGTTGGTGACGCGCGCGGTGGCCTCGTCTGCCGAGATGTCTTCGACCGCCGAGACCCTGAACTGCGACGTCGTGGTCGTGGGCGCGGGGATCAGCGGTTTGACCGCCGCGTCCAGGCTGCACGCCGCGGGCTTCTCCACCGTCGTGCTCGAGGCGCGCGACCGCGTCGGGGGCAGGTGCTTTTCCACCCCCGAGGGCGCGGACCTGGGGGCGTCGTGGGCGTGGCTCCCGGACGAGACGAACGTCGCCTCTGTCGCGAAGGAACTCGGTCTGTCGTGGGTTCCCCAGCGCTTGGACGGCGGCGTCCGCGCACCCGGGGGCCAGCGCGCGCCCGGCGGCGGCGAGTATATGGCACCGTGCGGTCCGGGCGCGCTTCGCATGGACGGCGGCTACGCCGCGCTCGCGGAGGCTTTGGCCAAGACCCTGCCTCCCGGCGCCATCCGTTTCGGCGCGGATGCGCGAAAGATCGCGAAGCGCGCCGAAGGCGGCGTCGTCGTCGAATGCGGCGGCGTGACCGTCTCCGCGTCGCGCGCGGTGGTGGCGATCCCGCCGCGCGTCGCCATCGCGCGCGTCGCGTTCGAGCCCGCGCTCCCCGAGGACCAGGCCGCGCAGATGCGGGGCACGCAGACCTGGGCCGGGGACTGGTGCAAAGTCGTGGCGAGCTTCAAGGAAAACTTCTGGAGGAAAAACGGCGACGCCGGCGTCGCCAAGTTTGGCGCCAACGCGCTGCTCGCCGTGACCTGGGAGGCTGCGGACCCGGACGACCTCGGCGAGAAAGGCGCGTGTCTCGCGGGCGTCAACTTCGGCGCCGCCGCCTGCGAGCGGCTGCTGCGCTTCGGCGCGCACGCCGACAAAAAGACGGGCCGCTCCGGAGACGCGTTGCGCGCGGCGGTGAAGAAAGACCTCGGCTCGGTGTTTGGCGAGGCGGTTGTCGACGAGAATCTCGTCGCCGTGTACCACCAGGCGTGGACGGGGGAGGAACACACGTGGCACGACGGGGACGGCGGCGCTCTGGCGCGCGGAGACGACCCGCGGCGTCTGTACGGGCACCCGGCGCTGCGGAAAATCGCGCCGTGGGGCGTGCACTTCGCGGGCACGGAAACCGAGAGCAAGAGCGGCCACGTCGACGGCGCCGTCGCCGCCGGCGAACGCGCGGCGAGCGAAATTAAGTCAGCGCTCGCCAAACAAGCGCGCGAAGAGGAAGAGCTTTAAGTGGTACCGGTACCTTCAGGTACGTAGACTAAGATATACGAGAAAATAGACTCGTATGCTTTTCAACACGGCGCCTCGATCCCCGCGGCGGCGAGCGCAGCTTCCAGCGCGGCGACTCGCGCCTCCGCGGCGGTCGCGCGAACCTTGAACTCGTGCTTCTCCCTGATGTTCTCCCGCAGCGACGCCTTCAGGCTCTCGACGTCGCGGTGGGAAGCGGAGGCGGCGTTTTCGTTTTCGTTTCGCCCAGCCGCCGCCGCCGCCTCGAGCGCCGCGCCGCTCGCGCCCGTCGCCTCCACCAGCCGCTCGATGATGCTCGCCTGCTGGGGGGTCGCCGTCGAGCCGGGAGGCAGCCGGGCGACGCGCGACGAGGCTTCCGCGGAGGAAGGCGCCGAGGCGGACGCGGCCTCCTCGGCGACGCGCCTCGCCTCGGCGTCCTCCTCGGCGACAAGACGGAGCTCCTCCGCCGCCGCGGCGGCGAGCGCCGCCGGGGCCACCGGCCCGGGCGCGCCGCGCGGCACGCCCGCCGCGGCGCGCGCCTCGCGGCTGAGCTCCATGACGCGGATCTCGGGCCAAGGCGTTTCCCCGCTCAGCCACGCCTGCACGAGCGCGTCGCACGCGTCCGGCGCGTCGAAGAACACGACGTCCCCCGTCTCGCGCAGACGGAGCATGCGCCAACGCGCGGCGTCCGTCTCGACGGCGTCTTCTTGTTCGTTTTCGGCGTCTTTTTCGCCGAGCGCGTCTTCGGCGCGGCGCGCGAACCGGCGCCGATCCGTCGCGCCGAGCGGAGGCAGAGGCACCTGCGCCGCGGCGCGCTTGAGCGTCGCCGCGGCGACGCGCGCCTCGCGCGCGCGCCGCTTCGCCGCAGCCGCCGCGAGCGCGGCGTCGTGCTCCGCGGCGAAACAACGCAGCCGCGCGCCGCGCGTCTCCTCGGCGCGCGCGGACGTCTCCGGGGTCACCTCCGTCGCCGTCTGAACGCGGAGTTCGGGTTCGGGACTCGTCGCGTCCGTCGCGCTCTTTTTTTGTGCCGCGAGTTCCGCGGTTCGTTCGCCTTCGCGGCGCGCATCGGGTCCCGACAACGTTTCACGCGCGCTCACGACCGCGCCCGTGTCCCTGACCGCCCAGACGCCTTTGGCGAAGTCGAAGTCGTACTTGACCCGCGCTTTGGCCGACGCCACCGCGCACGCCACGCGCTCGGGCGCCGGCGCGCCGCCGCGCAGCGCCGCTTCAAACGCGTCCGCGCATCGTCTCGGCTCGGCGTTTTTATGTAATTCGTCACAGATGGGCGCTCGCGGGCGCGCGCGAGGCTGAATGGACAGCCTCGAGTGCACCATCGCGCCTCCCACGGGCACGTACACGCCCCCCCCCGAGGCGCGCGCGTACGCGTTCGCTCCGCCGTACACCTCCCCCGGGTCCTCCACCGCGTGCAACGAAACGCTCTTCGCCGTCGCGGGGCGCAGGGGATCCCTCTGGCCCGGCCCGGTGAACCGGTTGCGACACGTCCCGTCGCTCGCGGCGGACGCGTCGGCGATGCCCCCGCGGCCGTGGTCCGCGCCGGAGGGGTCCGCGAGCACGGGCGCGACGTCCGCGGCGCCATCCTTGAACCAGCTGGTCTTCTGCCACCAGCTCGCCTCGCTCGGCGACGGCGTCGCCGGCGCGCGAGGCGAGGACGAGGGGACGGTCGCGCCGGCGCCCCACCGGCGGCGGCGGATGTTCTCGGGGTCCTCCGAGGCTACTGAGCCGTCCGAAGGCCCACCTTTCGTGTGGGCGGGCGCGTACGACGGCTGCGCGGGCAGGGACTCGACCGCGGCGATGCCTCTGGCCGGGCCGGCGAGGAACGCCGAGAGCGCAGAGGAGTGCACCGCGGCGGGGTCCTCGGGGCGGTGGGTCGCGGCCGTCATCGAGGAGGCGGGTCGCGGGGGACACGCGGGCGCGTTCGCGTGGTCGGAGGCTCCTCGACGAAGGCAAGGCTCGTGCGCGACGCGCGGCGGTGTGACCGCGGCGGCCGAGATTCGCGTCGAAACGTTTTTCCCGAACGAGTGACGTGTCACGCGGAGAGACCGCGCGCGGAAAAGAAACGCTTCGGCGCAGAGGAAGATTTTTACGGCCTCTCGGTTTCTTTCCTCGAAAAAGGAACACAAAATGTCTCTCGCGCGCGCGTTTGTCTAACGTCCGACGTCCTAGCTCGTTCACCTCCGCAGCTGGTGCTCCGCGTCCGTCAGCGGCACGTACACCACCCCCATGAGCGCGTGGCGGGTGAGCTTCTCGCCGTCGTTCGACTTGTCGGCGACGACGAGCTCTTGCGCGCCGTCCTCCGGGCCGACCGGGCACACCAGCCTTCCTCCCGGCGCGAGCTGGTCCACGAGCGCCTGCGGCAAGGTGGGCGCGGCTGCGCCCACGTGTATGGCGTCGAACGGGCCGCGGTTCTCCGGGTCCCCGAACCGACCGTCCGCCGTCGCGAGTCGAATCACGCCGTCGTCGAGGAGGCGCCCCTTGCCGTCGGCGCGAATGTTTTTTTCCGATTGCGCCACCAGCGCCGGGATGTGGTCGACGCCGACCACCAGCCCTTTCTCCCCCACGAACTCCGCGAAGAGCGCGGTGAGGTAGCCCGTGCCCGAGCCGACGTCCAGCACGCGCGCGCCGGGCTTGAGCCACGGGCGGAGCACCTCCAGGCAGTGCGCGTGCATGTGCGGCGCGGAGATGGTGGCGCCGCTGCCGATTCCTTGGGGCGAGTCGATGTAAGGATTGCCCGAACCTCGCACGACGTAGAAGCCTCGGTCGACTTTCTTCATCGCCTCCGCGACGTCGGCGTGCTCGATCACGCCGTTGTTCTTGAGGTTGTTCACGAGCTCATCGTTCGAAGCGCCGCTGCTGCGCCACGCCATGGCGCGCCCGGGGACGGAATAGGCGAGCGCGAGCGCGAAAAGCGCCGGACGACGCGAGAGGAGCGAGGCCGGTCGACCGCGAAAAGCGCTGCGGGAGAGCACGCGTCTGGCGGGTCGCGCGGCGATCGCGTCGTTTACGGGTCCGCGGGGTCGAGACGACGCCACGAGACGCGGCGGGCGGAACGTCGGCGCGGGCGAAGGCGGCATGCGCGCGCGACGCGGAGTGCCGAGGGCGTCTGGTCCGAGGAAGCACGCGAAGAACAACGACTTTTCGTTTCGCGCGTCCAAGAATTTTTGCTAACAACCGGATTATGCATCCGCGAAAACGCCACTGTCGATGCGCGCTTGCTCCGCGCGCTCGCTCCCCGCGCGGATCAGCAGGGTTTCCGCCCGTCGGCGCTCGCGTTCGACCGCGCGCGCGATGGCATCCGCGGGCGCCTCGCTGCGGGGCGACCTGACGGTGTACAAGAACGATCCGACCCTCGTGATGTTCACCAGCGGTCCGGATGTGCGCGACAGCGAAGGCACCGTGGTCTTCGTGGGCGGTCTCACGGACGGCCCGATGGGCCTGGCCTACCTCCCGGCGCTCGCGGCGGCGCTGGAGGCGAAAAGATGGAGGCTGTGCCAGCCGACGCTCTCCTCGAGCTACCTCGGGTTCGGGGTCTCCGACCTGGACAAGGACGTCGAGGAGCTCGATCTGGTGCTCGACCGCATCCTGGCGAGCGCGAACCGAGACGCGAGAAAAAAAGACGAAAACGAAAACGCGCACCCCGTCGCGCTCGTCGGGCACAGCACGGGATGCCAAGACATCGTGCATTTTTTGAAACGAGGGAGGCACAAGGAGATAATAACCGCTGCGGTTCTGCAGGCGCCGGTGAGCGACCGCGAGGCGATGTGCATGGAGCACGGTTCGGAGGCGATCGAAGCCGCGCACGACGCGGCGCGTTTGATGATGGAGTCGGGCGACGGCGACTCGCTCATGCCTCGGTCGACGCCGGGTGTGTTCGGCGCGCCCGTGACCGCCGCGCGGTACTTCAGTCTTTCCGGGCGCATGACTTTGGATGACATGTTCAGCTCGGACTTGACCGAAAGCGAGTTCTTCGAGAAGATCGGACACATGGGCCTCCCGAGCGCCCCGAAGAGTCTGTGGGTGCGGAGCGCCGACGACGAGTACGCGCCGTGTTCCAAACGCGAAGGCGGCTCGGCGCGATTCGACGCGCTCGACGAGGATAAACGCCGCGACGCCGCCGACGCCGGCGGCGCGTTCGAGAAGGCGATTAAAAACGCGGTACGTCGCGGTGCTGACGGAAACGCGGAAACGAGAAAGGTATTCCCGATACTCGCGATCGCGCAGTACGGAACCGAGGCGACCGCGAATCACGCGCTGGACGGATGCGGAGACTGGTTCGCGGCGAAAGTCGCGTCGTTCGTGACGAAAAAAAGCGCCGCGTGAAGTCTTTGTAAAAGGGACTCGGTTGTATCGCAGGCCACTACTCGTCTACGTAAAACGCACGGCGTCCTTCGCCTCCTCGCGCCTCCTCTCCATCTTTGTCTCCAAAAGTGTTCAAAATCTCCCGCGTCACGCCACGCCCGCGCACCCGTACAGCTCGCGCAGGTTGATCCAGCGGTAGGCGGAGCGTTCGAGCGTCTCGTCGACGGCGGCGACGGCGAGGCGCAGCGCCTCCGCCGTCGCCGGCGGCACGCGCGCGCGCGCGGCGTCGCGCTCCTTCTCCGGCAAGCGCGCGAGCGCGTCCGGCACGCACAGCAGACGCCGGAAGTGCACCAGCTGCGTGTACAGGCTCGCCTCGGAGACAACCTTGGACATCACGCCCTGAAGCTTGGGGTCGCCGGGAAGCGTCCCCGGCTCGGCGTGCTCGCCCGCGCCCTCGCCGGCGACGCGAAGAGACACGTTGCGCGTCTCGGCGGGCGCCAGCTCGTCGTCCGAGCGCAGAGGCGTCGCGTAGTAGTCCATGCACGCCGCGCGCACCGCCAGCCGAACCTGGTTCGCCAGCGCGTGGCCGGACAGGGGCTTGCGCGAAGACGAGAGCGTCTCCGCCGCCTTCGCCGGCGCAGACGCGGCGGCGGCGTTCAAAGTCTCGCCGGCGTTTTCCTTGGCGGCGCCCTCCTCTTCCTTTTTGGGCGGCGGCGCCAGCGCCGCGTCGCCGTCCACCTTCCCCGCGAGGATCGCGGCGACGCCCGGGAAGTCGAACGCGCCCGCCTCGGTCTTGAGCCTGAGCGGCGCGCAGCGCCTGAAACGCTCCTCGTCGTCCAGCGCGGAGCCCGCGTTGAGGAAGTCGTCGTCGTCGCCGCCGGCGGCGGCGTGCACGATTTGGTGGTGGAACTTGCTCGGGTCGAGGCCGAGGCAGTCGGCGATGCGCGCGGCGTCGGTGCCCTCGATGGGCTGGCACAGGCGGCTCACCACGGGGTGCACCTGCTGCGACAGGTAGTAGTGCAGGTCCAGCTTCAACCCCGACCCCTCCGCGGTGACCTCGTCGGGGTGGTACGCGCGGTCGGCGAGGCCCTTACCGCCGGCGGCGCCGCACTTACCGGCGGCGATGTCCTCGCCCGAGGCATCCGTCTTGACGGCGATGACGTACGGCACAGTCTCGCCCTGGTTCGTGCCCTCGTGCTTGCCCGCGGCGCGCAGGCGCAGCGCCACCTGCACGTGCGCCTGGTTGGCGGCGTCCGGGTAGTCCTCCGGGCGCTTGGTGAGCTGCTTGGTGATGACGAACTGGTCCATCGTCACCGCGCCCGCCACGAGCTCGGCGCGGCATCGTCGGAGCGACTCGTGGATGTCCTCCACGACATCCTCCGCCGGGCGCCCGGAGAGGATCAGGTCCAGCGCGCGGTTGCCCTGCGCCTTGGCGATGAGCGACCAGTCGCGGCGCACGATGTCCAGACCCTTCTGCTCCATCACGGTGGTGATCTGGCCGTCCACGCCGTGCTCCACCTTGAGCGCCGCGTACTTCTTCTTCTTTAACAGCAGCATCGACTTGTACACGCCGTCGATTTCAATCTCCAGCAGGCGGTACTTCTTGTTCACCTCCTTCTTCACCGTCGTTCCCACGGTCATCACCTCCTGTAAGTTGTTGCTGTTGGTGTTGATCATGATGGAGTCCGTGTCGCCGTACACAACCTCGAACCCTAAACCCTGCGCCAAATCAACGGTGGACTGCAAAATCTCGCGGCCCTGTAAAGTGGTGAGCTCGGCAAGCGGCTTGGCGTAGAAGCGCGAAGCCGCGAATCCGAGGCAGCCGTACATGGAGTTGGCGGTGAGCTTGAAGGCGAGCTGCCGGATGTCCAGCTGCTCCCTCACAGCGGGGTTGCGCTCGGACTTGAGCAGGTTCTTGACGTCCTTGCGCCTCTGCACGAGCTTGCGGATCACCTGCGGGAGCACAGCGGCGTTGGGGCCGCCCGGGCCGCCCGCGGGAGGCTCGGGGAGCGACACCGGCGGCGGCGGCGCGTCGGGGTCGGCGGGGTCGGGCTTGGGCTTATCCACCGTCGTGAAGCAGATGTCGTACTCCTGGATGATGGACGGGTAAAGCGAGTTGAAGTCCAGCATCAGCACGTACTTGTCGTACAGACCCTTCTTCGGCTCGAGCACGAGCCCGCCCGCGTACGCCGGGCCACCCTTCTTCTTGCCAGCCTTCACCTCGCCGCCGTCCTCGTCCGAGACGTCGTCGGCGGTCGCGCCGCGTCCGTGCTTGCGCTCCTTCGCCGAGAGCTTGTCCGGCAGCAAATACTTGCGCGCGTGGAACTCGTGCAGGAGCAGGTGCTCGACGCGCGCGGCGCGCGTGTGCTGCAGCGTCTTGGACCACGTCACGCCCGCGATGTTGGAGAGCTGCCGCGACAGCGGGAGCACGGAGAGGTGGAACAGCAGACCGAGGCTGAGCCAGGCGTCGTTCTCGGTGGCTTTGACGAGCGAGAGCAAATTCGCCGCCGTGCCAAACTTGCCCGGAATCTCCGCCGAGGGCACGTCGTGCCGGGTCATCTTGAGCTGGTTCTGCGCCAGGGAGGTGAGCGTGTAGGACACCTCCTTGATGAACTCGCGCGACGCGAGGTAGGTGTCCGCCAGAAGCCGGCCGGCGACGCACGACATCGCGCCCAGGGACGCGCCGCCGCCGCCGCCGCCGCCGCCTCCGCCGTTGAGGTTGGGGAAGCGCGTGCGCTTCAGGCGGCCGACGCGCGACCAGTGCGGAACCTTGTTCGCCTGCAGCCTGTGCAGGAGCACGTCCAGGTCGAACCCGGCGATGTTGTGGCCCACGATGACGTCCGCGTCCAGCTGCTGCAGCCTGGCGAGCAGGAACGACAGCAGGCCGCGCTCGGAGGTTTGCGAGGAGAGCACCACCGACTTGGTGCGCCGCGCCGCGGGGTTGGTGTCGTTTTCGTTCCGCACCATCTGGTCCCAGCCGGGGGGCATCGACACGCCGTCCAACCTTCGCACGCAGGAAAAGTGGCGCACTTTGTTAACGTCCCGCAGCGTCGCCGTGGGCGTCGCCGAGTCCGCGCGCACGTCGCGCACGTACACCACGGACGCGCTCGCGATCTCGTTCACGTTCGCGCGGTGGTTCACCACGGTTTTCAGGTTGAGCGCCGCCACCGTCAACAAAGGCGGGTCGCGGCTGGGCGCGTCGCCGCGCGGCGCGCGCACAGCCTTGTGCGCGCCGGCGACGTTCACCTCGAGCTTGCACCAGGACGCCTGCGACGCGGATGCAACCCTGTTGGCGCCCTTGAGCGCCAGCCACGAGGGACCCATCACGCGAGACTTCACCATCAGGTGCTCGAGCATGCCCGTCTGCGTGCCCAGAGCGCACACGAAGTGCGCGCCGCGCAGATCGGAGGGGAGCGGCGCGGCGAGCGCCGGGTATTTCACTTTGAGCACGTACTGCGCGCCGCGCGGAATATCCCCGCGCTCAAAGCAGTAGGAGCGCTTCACGGGCTTCATGGAGAAGTTCTCGATGCCCCTGGCGAGGAGCACGTCGCGCACCTCGCCCTTCACCTCCGCCGCGCGACCCTGCAGGCACCGAAGCAGCGCGCCCTTCGCCTTCTTGGCGGCGGCGGCGAGCGCCTCGTCATCCTTCGCCGCGTCGGCGGCGCGCGCGGCGAGCGCGGCGGCGTCCTCGAGGTCGGAGATTTCATTCTCCGGGTCCGCGAACGCCTCCGGCCGGGGCACGACGAACACGCACCGCTGCATGTTGTGCACCACCGCGCACGCGCTCACCGTCTCGCCGTTCGCCACGGACGCGTCCACGGGCACGCGCCCGAACAGGAACACCTTCCCGGGGGAGTTGATGTCCTCGTGCGCGTCCAGCAGGTAAAAGGGGAGCGAGTCGTCGACGTCCAGGGGAAGCGAACCGTCCGCGATCGTCGCGGGCGCGACATCCTCAGCAACCTCGCCGGCGTCGTCCGCCATCAGAGACGCGTACGCGTCGCTCGCGGAGGGCGCGGCGGGAACCTTCGTGCCCACCGCGACGCCCGCGGAAGTCACCGCGCGAACAGGGGCGGGACCCTCCGCCGCCTCGGAGGTGGGCTTGAGGATGCCCGGCGGGGACGCCTTCGCTTTCTTCGCCGCCGCGGCGGCGGCGCCGGGCGAGGGGGGCTCGTCCTCGTCCATGGCGTCGTCCTCGTCCTCGCCCGCGGGCATGGGCGCGTCGCCCTTCTCGTCGTCGCGCTGGGAGCTGGGCGGCGAGAGGGGGGGCGGGATGAAGTACTCGTCTCCGGGTCCCGCCTCGCCGGTTTGGGGCCCAGGCTCGGCGAAGGTGACGCGGGGGGTCGCCTTGCCGGCGCTCGGCGGGCCCGCCGCGCGCGGCGCCGCGGGGGTCACGACGGAGGGCACCGTGGCCGCGGGCGTGGGCGCCACGGAGGGCGGCTGCGCCGGCGCCGGGCGCCGGAACTGGTTCGCGGGGAACGCCGCGGGGGCCGCGCGCGGCGCGGGGCGCGCAGGCGCGTCGTCGCCGCCGACGCCGGCGAGGATGCTCTCGAGCAGGTCGTCGGCATCCATCGCGTTTGCGTCAGGCTGCTTCGCCTCTTTTTCAGGCCTGTTGCGCTTGACGCCTCCCGCGGCGGCGGCGGCGTTTTTGGCGAACATGTTGGCAAGCCTCTGGCGGTCCTTCTTGTCCGCCTTCTCCTGCTTCGCCTTCTTGGCGTCGCCCTTCTCGTCGCCGCCCTTCTTGCGCTTCTTGCCATCCGCCGCCTCCTCGTCGTCGTCGGACGCGCCGGCCTGCGCCGTGGTCCAGTCGTCCTCCTCGCCGAGGTCGACGTACCTACGCGTGTCGGGGTGAACAGATGTCAGCAGAGGTTCCATGGCGTGTCGGTTCGGGGGATCACCTAGGGTATTCGGAGTTCGACCAATGCGTTTCGTTTCGACTCGCGGCGGCGTCGCGCGTCGAAAACGAAAACGCGCGGAGCGCGATTTCAAACCGCTTTGTGCGGCAGTGGGACGCCCTGGCGGGAGCGTGGGAATTTGAAAGCCGTCGGGTCGGGCGGGCACGCACTCATCGCCTTCGTCGCCGACGACGAAACCGCCGTACTTCTGGCGGCGCTCGTTGGCGAACTTGGCGTACTCCTCCTCGGTCATCTGCGGGTGCGGAGTTTAGGGAGAGTGGGTCATAGGGGGGTCAGGTGGTTGTCCGCTCGCGGTGTTTTTTTGGCACCGCTCTATTGTTGGCACCGCCGAGAAATTTGAAGTTGTGCGCGCGCGGGACGCCGCGTTCGCGGCGCGCGCGATCGACCGGACGGCCTCGATCGATGCGACCCCGGTCCGCGACGCCGATCGCGCGCTCGCTCGAACGCCATCGCGGCCTCGGGGACGCATTCGGGTTCCGCGGGTGCGTACCGAGGTGTACACATCGTTGTCCTCCAGGTCCTCGACCGTATCGAGGCGCTTCGTGCCCTTCTCGCGAAGCGATTTGAGCTGGCTCGCGGCAGCCGCGGCCTTTTCCGCCTTGTTGGCGCCGCGGCGCGAGGGTCTGTCCATGACGGAAGAACGCGACTCCCCGCGGTCCTTCGCTCCTATCCGCGCGTTCGTGCGTGGGCGGGTGCGCTCACACGACCGCGCGCGACTTGTGAGGATCGGATGCTCGCACCTCGAAAAATATTTGAAAAAATAAAGTCGAGGCGTTTCCGAGGTCGACGCCGGGTGTGAAAAGGTTATGGCCGATCCACGTGTCCCGCAGTCAGACCGCCGACGTCTCCACTCCGGCTCGCGCGATGACGCCCGCGTCGTGCCTGAGCGCCTGCGGGCACGCGCGTCTCGTCGCCCCCCCGCCCGCGCGCGGCACGAACCGCGTTCCCCGCGCGTTCCGGGCCTCTCGAGTCCCCTCGAGATCCGAGCGCCGCGCGACGCTCGCCCGCGCGGCATCCGGTGATAGTGCCGACCTCGACGAGGACTGGGTCAAGAGCAACGAGGATGCCGTCCGCGCGTCCCCCCTGGTGGTCGGCGGCGTCTCCGTGGCGGCGCTCTTGCTGAACCGCATCCTTTCCGGCGTCGCGCCCGTCGCGGACGCGTCCTCGGCGCAGTCGCGCGCGGACGTGCTGTGCCTGGGCATGGCGGGCACGCTGGTCCTGACCGGCCTGCAGTGGCTGGCGCTGAAGCAAAAGCCGCCCACGCGCGTGACGCTGGAGGGCGTCGCGGTACCCGGCCCCGGAGGTTTCGTCGATCCGAGCCTGCCTTTACGCGCGCAGGAAGAGCTGCGTTGGACGTGGGACGCGCTAAGCAAAGCGACGCAGTGCGGCTCATTCGCGGTGGTGTACAAAGGCAGACGGGTCTGCCAAGCCGGCGTCGCGCCGCGCGCCGCGTTCGGCGATGCTGATACAATCGCCGCCGCGAATTCCTCCGACGCGCTTCATGAAGCGCTCGGCTCGACTCGGCTCATTATCGGTCCGATCTGCGAGCGGTGCATGAAAAGCGGTGTGAGTAACTACCTGGCGAACCTCGCGTTGTTTCCGGGGCGCGTGGAGTTCCAGAGCTACCTCCCGAAAAACGCACAAGCCGTCGCGGTGACGCCGGTGGGGAACGAGGGCGTGATGGTCTGCGCGAGCGGCACGCAGCGCGGGTTCACGCCCGCCGACCAGGCGTGGATGGCGGTGCTGGCGGAGAAACTGGACGCGACGCTCTCGGGGGAAGCGAGGGCGTGAAGGTGGCGAGGTACATTATCTAAATATGACGTGCCGCGGTAGGCGCCGTAGAGCGAAACGTCCCGACCGTCGTATAGCCTATAGCTAGAGTCGTCTCCGACGCCGAATTGTGAACGAAAACGACGGTGAGAAAAGCCGCCGACGCGTTCGCCTCGGCGCACATCCCGTCGCGCGACGCCCGGAGACATGGCGTCCCCGACGCCGCTCGCGGAGTGCACGCTGGTCGAGGCGGCTCTGAGGTGCGTGTATCTTCGAGATCCATCGTCCACCGACTCTGGCGCGACGCTGCGCCGTGTCGGCCGTGTTCCGCCCCCTCCCGCGTCCGGTCGCCCTCCGCCGCCGAGATCCTGCACCCACTGACGAAGTCGACTCCCACCACCAGGGTGCTGCGCACGCCGAGCCCCCATGACAAGGCGGCGCTGACCGACGAGATCGCCGCGCTGTGGGCGAAGGGCGACATACGCGTGGCGTACGACCCCGACCCCGACGCGAAGCACGAGGCTCCCCCGGACAAACCCGCGAGGTACGCCCGACCGCGTCGATCCTCATCTCGACGCGCTCCCGAAACCTCTCTTCGTGCCGACTCGCGCGCACCCGGATCCGCGTGTACTGTATTTTTTGTCTCCGCTCGTTCCGAAATCTCATCTCGTTCCGCAATCACTCTTGTCTCGGCACAGAGACGACCGCGTGACGTTGGTCGAGCCGAGCAAAGCCCCGAAGCTGGGCAAAGGCGGCTCGCCCGAGAGCCGCGTCGCCATCTTACACTCGTTGGCGCACATCGAGAGCTGGGCGATCGACTTGTCCTGGGACGTCATCGCGCGTTTCGGCGCCAAGAGACAAATGCCGAAGGCGTTTTTCGACGACTTCGTCGCCGTCGCGAAAGACGAGTCGCGTCATTTTTCAAAGCTGGCGGCGCGGCTGGAGGCGCTGGGCAGCCACTACGGCGCGCTCAGCGCGCACGACGGGCTGTGGAACAGCGCGGCCGAGACCTCTGAAAGCCTGGAGGCGCGCCTGGTGATCGAACACTGCGTGCACGAAGCGCGCGGTTTAGACGTGTTGCCGGCGACGATTGGAAAGTTCCGCAACGGCGGCGACGACGCGTCGGCGGATTTGCTCGAACACGTAATCTACCCGGAAGAGGTGACGCATTGCGCGGCGGGCGTGCGCTGGTTCACGTTCCTGTGCGCGCGCCGAGACGCGAGCGTAGGGGACACGCATGTAGACGCGGTTAACCTGTGGGAGGGGCAAGCGCCGCTGGATACCGAACGCGCGGTGGAGAACGAGAAGTACGCCGCGGATGAGGCGGCGGCGGCGGCGCGCGCGAAACAGGAGCGTCCGTTTTCGGAACCGAACGTCGCGGACGCCTCCGCCGAAAAAAATCTCTCGTCAGCGCGCGAAGCGCTGGCGCGCGAGGTTTTCGCGTCCAAGCGACGTCGCAACCCGGAAC
>ENA-OUOG01000667-OUOG01000667.1-marine-metagenome-genome-assembly--contig:-NODE-667-length-43895-cov-4.659432_pt1 | contig 43895 bp, 42 predicted proteins | sample MGYA00248635_ERZ508505 | MGnify/ENA primary metagenome ERZ508505 (study PRJEB26176, sample SAMN06267871) | marine metagenome | isolation source: Saanich Inlet, British Columbia, Canada | place: Pacific...
GTGCTTTTTACTGTTATCCCATGATCCTTATCGCATTCAAAATGAGTATTGAGTTGGACTGCAATGCGATGTGCGTCCTGTTAGCTATCGGGAGTCGTAGTTCCAAACTAAATCGTTTTTCGTCACTCTGAGCCTTGCGAGGAACGAGCAACCGAAAGAGTCTCCTCAATGCAATCAGGAGATCTGCCTGCCCGCAAAGGCAGGTCTCCTGAATGAAACTCGAATCTTAATTTTGAGATTCCTCCCGATAGCTATCGGGATCCTTCTGAATGACGGTCCTTAATATTAATAGCGAAGAGTCTCCAAAAATAGGGTATTCTTCTCTCGATAGCCATCGGGACCCCTCTGAATGACGATTAGAAACTAGGCACTATACACTAAGCACTAATTCCCTATCACCACCACATTCTTCCCGATGACCTTCCTGTCCATTAGGTCTTGAATGGCTTGAGCGGCATTTTCTAAAGAATACACCTGATGGATGTGTTGCTTTAACTGTCCAGTTTTGATCCAGCCCAGTATCTGCTGAAAATTCTCCATGCTCTCTTTCGGTTGTTTCTGTGCAAAAGCCCCCCAAAACACCCCAACGATCGAAGCACCTTTGAGCAATGGGAGGTTCATCGGGATGGCTGAAGGCTTTCCCGCAGCGAAACCCACCACAAGATAACGACCTCCCCAAGCCAAGGAACGAACGGCAGGTTCAGCATAACGATCACCAACAGGGTCATAGATCACATCAATGCCTTGAGGGTGATGCTCCTTCATATAAGCCCGTAGATCTGTCGTCTCATAATTGATCAGTTCGTCAGCACCCGATTTTTCACAGATCCTTAGCTTTTCCTTGGTGCTGGCCGCCGCGATCACATGCGCTCCCATGAGCTTACCGATCTGCACAGCCGCTAGACCCACACCACCTGAAGCACCCAAAACCAATAGTTTTTCGCCTTTCTGGAGCTTTCCACGCTGTTTAAGGGCATGTAACGATGTACCACAAGTGTACATGGTGGTCGCGCCAGTGATAAAGTCCATCCCTTCAGGCATGGGCAAGCATTTGTGACCATCTGCAGCGACGTACTCGGCCAAACCACCCCAGCCAGTCAAGGCAAAGACATGATCTCCTTTTTTGATGTGTTTGACTTCTGTGCCTACTTCAACGGCAATGCCAGCAACTTCTCCACCCGGAGCAAAAGGCAATTCGGGGTTGAATTGATAGAGATTCTGAATGATCAAGGTGTCTGGGAAATTCACCCCACAAGCTTTGACTTCGATCAGGACTTGATTCGCATCAATTTCAGGTTGAGTCAACTCGCCAAAAACTAACTGATCTGGTTTTCCGAACTGTTCACAAACGACTGCTTTCATTCCATCAAGTAACAATTTTCAATTTGTAATTGCGAATGAGTCAGTCAGCATTCGGGTTGAATGATTAATTATTGTTCTATATAATAAGTCACAGTCACGGATTTGTTCAGCTTTTGAGGTGCTAGATTGTAGTTGCCAAAGTTTAGGGTTTCCTTTCTGGTAGAAATGACAACTTCTCCGAGAGCCTGTTCATCAAAAAAGCCAATCGGTGGACGGTTACTTTGAAAATCAACCGATTTGATCTTGCCTAATTTAAATGCACCAGATTGACCCAATAGGTCAGCTTGCATTTTTGCATCAGCAAAGGAAGCTTTAGTGAGGGCCTCCTCTTTCTGTTTCTTCAGCGCTGTACTGATCATTGGACTAGGAGAAAAGTTAAAGCTGCCTTCCACATCATTTAATACATTAAGGATCGCAACGACGGCATCGGGCTCAGCTTGCATAATGAAATACATGTTTTGCTGACTGGTGAAATAGTTTTTACCATTGCGGTAGGTGTTATCCACCACATTGGTTCTGAAATTATCAGTTTTGATGCTATCGGCTTCAATTCCTGCTTTCGTTAAAGCCGCTATCACATCATCGATCAGTGCATTCAATTCCTCGATCGACTCCTTTTGGGTGTCTGAGTTGACATTGAAATTCAAGTCGAATTGCATCAAATCAGGAAGGACTTCAGCTTCTGCATAACCTACTACCTGAAGGGTGCTTTGTTCTTGCGCGTGAATCACTGTGGCGGTAAAGACAAGGAATAATAAGAATAGCTTTTTCATAGTAATTGCGTTTGCCCTAGGCTGTACAACTACAATGCCATTTCTGAATTGTCAATTCATTAAAAGTTAGTAATGAAGAATTACGTGATGAGAAAAGGTACTGAGATTGCTTCGTTCCTCGCAATGACGAAACCAGTTAGAACGGTCATTGCGAGGGAGTTTAACGGACGAAGCAATCTAAAAATCAACATTAAATATTCACAAAATCACGATGTGACGCGTGAATAATCCATTTCCGGCCAAATGAACTCTTCTCTGATCTCTGGTATGTTGCCAACGTATGGATGATCTTTACGGTCTCTTAGGTTTCGTACCGAGTAAAAGTCAAGGCCGTCACTAGAATAAGCGGTACAGATATTCTTGATCTCTTCTTCAAAAAGCTTTTCAGCCTGTGAGTCACCTTTCTGACCAGGAGGCGTGGGGTAAGGTCTGAGGTATTGCTGGGCCTGGGCTTCATCGAGGATCACCAGCATACGATGACCATTTCCACGCTTGATCATGTTGGGGTTGTTGTGGATCTTGGCTAGTTTGTCATTGGCTTCACAGGTCAAAGTAGCCAGTACATTCTTCACTACTTCTTCGCCTGTTTCTTCATCCACAAAGCGCGCTTTTCGACAGATTGCTGCGATCAGCATAGGTGAACCGCCTTTCTTAAAAATGCGAAAAGGGTAGGTCTTGCCCTTGTAGTGATGCGATTCATAGTAGGCGTCGATCTGCACAACACAACGCCCATAGCGTGCTGCTTTGCCAAAGGCCCTTTTCTCAAACATGGTCTGCGACTGCGCATTGAGGTTATTGTTATAAGGGCTCGCAGGATCATAAGCTTCCTTCTTATTCTTAACCCACTTGGGTATAAAGCCCCATTCAGCTGCGGCTGCTTTTTGAGGATTCAGGCTGGGGTAAACGATCATTGGGGGATGAGCAAAGCCACTGACATGATAATAGCCCGGAAGCTCTATTTCGTCGATTGCATTACCCATTACAGGTCGTCCGGTTAACGTTTCGATCTCTTTGATGAGCCTTTGAATGGCTGATGCGTCCATACCGCTATGGTAGGCACGCTTCAATTGACTCTGTAATTGGTATTCTTTATCGTAACACATCGCGAGCGAGTGATTAGTGGTAAGTGATGAGAATTTGCTAAAAATACTGGTTTGAATCAATCTAAAAGCCTCTAATCTAAATACTAAAAATAATAGTTTTATATACTAATATATTTAGTATATTTGAATCATGAAGATCAGTAATACGAATCAGATGTTTTCTTACAGTGCCTTGAGTGAGTATTTGATCATCGCTTTACCCGATGCAGAAATAGGAGAAGAGGTAAAGCAGATCAAGAGGGAGTTTTTCCAATCCTATGGGGCTTACTCGGGGCAAAATTCTTGTGCACATGTTCGCTTGGTTTCTTTCTTTCAGTTTGAAGAAAGAGAGGAGAAGATATTGTCTGCCGTTCAAACCGTCATGAATCAAACTAACTCCTTTGAGGTTTTTCTGAATAGTTTTGGTTTCGATGGTGCAAGAAGAGATGTGTACCTCGATATACTCAATAAAGATTCGCTTCGAGACCTCTATCACTTGTTGCGATTAACACTGTTCGATCAGCTGGTTTCATTGGCTTTCTTGAACCCGAATTATGATCCAAGGCTGATGATCGGACAAGACCTTTCTCCACTTCAGTTTCTCCATGCGATCAAAGCGCATGAGCAAAGAGGTTATGCTAATAATTTTAGGATATCAAGGGTACATGTACTAAAAAGAAAGGCACCTTTTAAGGTTTGGGAAAACTTAACGGCATTGCCATTAGCAAAGACACAGTCGGAGCTATTGGGCTTTTACGAAGAATAGGTTAGAAGGCTCATAAGGGGCTTTCATATGTTTAGGTGAACACCCGCATGTCTCCACTACTGCCATGGTGGAGACGGCTTGGGTGTAGTGGCACTCCCCAGAGAGTGATGTGTGTAGTCATCAACAATAATCGAAAAATAATGAGTTATGAGGCGTTTTAGTAATTTAAGGATCTTGGAACAAGGAATGCAGTTGGTCACTGCGGCTCATCAGCTGAACGACCAGTACGCACACACAGACATGGCGGGTTTGATCAAAGAGATCAACCTGTTGGTCATTGGTATTCCATCACGTATTGCTGCAGTCAGTGAAGACGAGCAAGAGATGTATCAAAAAGGAATTGAAGAGGCATTAGGCTCAGTAGGTCATATACAAGGTAAATTAGCCCATATATCCATCAAGGATGATCAGCTACAGGGCTTTGAAAGCTTGGTGAAACAGGAGTCTGATTTGCTCAAAAAGGCACTTGAGCCCAAACAGAAGATACGTTTTAAACAACCCGTCAAACAATCACGTCTGACCATTGCCAATAAGGGTAGAGCACCGATGCCCTTGCGTGTGAAGCAGGGTTGGCAGGTCGAGCTGTTTTAGCTATAAGCTTTAGGCTTTAAGCTGCAAGGAGATGAAAGACTTCAAGAAATTAAAGGTTTGGGAGAAAGGAGTAGAACTTTCTGTTCAGGTATATGAACTAGTAAATTCGCTTCCTGATCATGAGCGATATGGGATGTCAAGTCAAATGACTAGATGTGCAATTTCAATTCCTGCTAATGTCGCTGAAGGAAGTAGTCGAGATAGCACCAAGGAATATAAGAGGTATTTGGAGATTGCTCTAGGTTCTTCTTTTGAACTAGAAACATTCCTTATCATCCTACTGCGAATGAACAGCTTCGAAAAATCACCTATAGATGCATTGATCGAATTGAATAGAGAAGAGCAAAAGATGCTTTCAGGACTAATCCGCAAACTCAAATCTGAACTCTGAACACTTACAACTTATAGCTAAGCCCTTAAAGCTTGTAGCCTAAAGCTTACAGCTTTTTGCTATGAACACCATCATGCACCTCGACCTCGACACCTTCTTTGTGTCGGTAGAGCGGTTGTTAGACAATCGCTTGGAAGGTAAACCCGTACTGATTGGAGGAACTAGCGACCGTGGTGTGGTCGCTGCCTGCAGCTACGAAGCACGCGCTTATGGCGTACATTCTGCCATGCCCATGAAAAGGGCACGGGAGCTTTGTCCCGATGCCCTGATCATTAGGGGCAATTCGGGCACATATACCGAATACTCTAATAAGGTCACGGAGATCATTCAGGAAACAGTTCCCAGTTTTGAAAAGACCTCTATCGATGAGTTCTATGCCGACCTGACCGGTATGGACAAGTTCTTTAGTAGCTATAAAATGGGGACGGAGCTGCGGCAGCGTATCATCAAAGAAACCGGTTTGCCGATCTCTTTTGGGATGTCGCGCAACAAAACGGTATCGAAAGTAGCAACAGGAGAGGCTAAGCCTAATAATCAGCTGCGGATCGATGAAGGTACAGAGAAGCCCTTTTTGGCACCGCTGTCTGTGGCGAAGATTCCCATGGTAGGGCAGAAGACACAGCAGACCTTGTATAGCCTAGGGGTAAAGCGAATCCATACGATACAGGAAATGCCTGTGGAATTGATGGAGAAGGTATTGGGAAAGAATGGGGTCAGCATTTGGCATAAGGCCAACGGCATCGATCATTCGCCGATCATTCCTTATCATGAACGCAAATCGATCTCTACCGAACGAACCTTTGAGCAGGACACCATCGATGTACATAAGCTTAAGGGTATTCTATTGGCAATGACAGAGAACCTGGCCTTTCAGCTCAGGAGAGGAACTAAATTGACCGCTTGTGTGACGGTCAAGCTACGGTATTCAGATTTCAACACCTACACCTTACAATCGAGAATACCTTACACCTCAGCCGATCATATGTTGATCCCTAAAGTGATGGAGCTTTTTAATAAGCTGTACCACAGAAGGTTATTGGTCAGGCTGATAGGCGTTCGATTCAGTCATTTGGTAGGAGGCGGCTATCAGATCAACCTATTCGATGATGCAGAAGAGATGATCAACCTTTACCATGCCATGGATAAGATCAGAGATAAGTTCGGAGATAGGAGAATCATGCGGGCCTCGGGGATGGAGGCCAAGACCATTGGTCGATTTAATCCTTTTACAGGAGAGCCGCCACCATTACTGGCGAACAGACATCAATAAATATTAATAAAATAACATATATAAATATGTAATTATAAATGTATATAAATAATCACACTTATTATAGTTTCAAATACGGTGTCATCAATACTAAGGATTTACTGACAGAAGCTCAAACCTTAGGGATAAAGGAGTTGGCCTTGACCGATATCAACACGACTGCTGCCTGTCTCAATTTTGTACGCTTGTCCGAACAATTCTCAGTGCGGCCGATACTAGGGATTGACATTAGGAGAGGTGCTGAGCAGCTTTTTGTAGCCATTGCTAAGAACAATCAAGGGTTTTATGAGCTCAATGAATTCATATCAGCCTATCTGCACAGAAAAGAAGCACTACCTGAACGAGCACCTGATTTTCAGGATGTCTTTGTGGTCTATCCCTTTCGGCACTACACAGGCTTTGAATTGAAGTCTTATGAGTTCATCGGTATAAAGCCCGAGGACCTGCCTCGCCTGATCTATCCGCCGCATCAAATGGACAAAGACAAGTTGGTTGCACTAGCGACGTGGACTTTCCGCAATAAAATGGAGGATGGCGAGCTCAAGCTATTGAAACGAGATTTTAATGCGCATCGCTTACTCAGGGCTATCGATAACAATACCTTGTTGAGTAAGCTTCCTAAGTCAGAAGAAGGGAGTGAAGGGGATTTTCTATATCCTCCTGAGGAATTGAAGGAATGTTATGCAGCTTATCCTTATATGCTGGAAAATGCACAAGGGCTAATCGATCAGTGTCATATCCATTTCGAATTTGGGACGGAAAAACCACATAAGAACTTAAAAACTTATACGGGAACAGAACAAGGCGACTATGCTTTGTTAGAGAAATTAGCCTATTCCGGTTTGGCGTATCGTTATCGTAAGCCTGGTGAACACATCTTGAAGCGTATCAAACTCGAACTAGACCTGATCATGCAAAAGGGCTTTATGTCTTATTTTCTCATCAATTGGGATATTTGTTCTTACGCTAGGAGTCAGAATTATTTTTATGTCGGTAGGGGCAGTGGTGCCAATTCGATCATTGCCTATTTGCTACGCATTACCGATGTAGATCCTATCGAGCTTGATCTTTATTTCGAGCGCTTCATCAACCTTTATCGCCAAAACCCACCTGATTTTGATATCGACTTTTCCTGGACTGATAGACAAGATGTGACAGACTATATCTTTAAACGCTTTCCGCATGTTTGTTTATTGGCGACCTATAGTACCTTTCAATTCAAGGCGGTAGCACGTGAAATAGGAAAGGTGTTGGGCCTACCACCGCATGAGATCGATCATATCTCAGAAGTACCTGTTGAAGCGCTGGATGATATGGCTCGCTTGGTAGTGAAATATGGCCAGTTAATTCATGGCTTTCCAAGTCATTTGAGTATTCATGCCGGTGGAATTCTCATTGCAGAAGAGCCCATTCACTGCTATACAGCAACAGATCTGCCTCCCAAAGGCTTTCCCACCACACATTTTGACATGCTCATTGCCGAGGATGTGGGACTATACAAGTTCGATATTCTGGCGCAGCGTGGCTTGGCGAAGATCAAGGACAGTTTGGCCATCATTGAAAGAAATAATCCTCGAGATGTGCGCTTCGATATTCATGACATTCCGGCCTTTAAACAAGACGAGAAGGTGAAGGCTCTTCTGCGTGAAGGGAAAGCTATTGGTTGTTTTTATGTGGAATCGCCAGCCATGCGGATGTTATTGAGAAAACTCAAGGTGGATGAATACCTTGGTTTGGTAGCAGCTAGCTCAGTGATCCGTCCCGGTGTGGCACAGTCAGGCATGATGCGACAATATATCTTGCGATTCAGAGAGCCTGAGCGAAGAAATGATGCACACCCCATCATGCTGAAGATCATGCCCGAAACCTTCGGGGTGATGGTCTATCAGGAAGATGTGATCAAGGTGGCGCATTACTTTGCTGGCTTGACCCTAGGAGAAGCTGATGTGCTCCGAAGAGGAATGTCGGGTAAATACCGTTCTCGTGAGGAATTTCAAAAGATCAAAGAGAAGTTCTTCAGCAATTGTAAAGAAAAAGGCTATGCCGATGAATTGGCTAAAGAGATCTGGCGACAGATCGAGAGTTTTGCAGGTTATGCCTTTGCTAAGGGGCACTCGGCTTCTTATGCGGTGGAAAGCTATCAGAGTTTATTCTTGAAAGCGCATTATCCCTTAGAGTACATGGTGGCCTGCTTGAATAACGGCGGGGGCTTTTATCGCCCTGAGATCTATGCGCATGAGGCCATGATGCATGGAGGAGTAATAGAGCCACCTTGTGTCAATCGAAGTGATTATTTGTGCACCATTTTGGGTAAGCACATCTTTATGGGGCTCGGTTTCATCTCAGAACTGGAGAAAGGAACGGCTCAGGAGATCATGGAAAAGAGGGAAGAGGCTGGGGTATTTAAAGACCTGGATGATTTTCTCAAAAGAGTACAGATCAGTTTGGAACAGTTGAGCTTGCTCGTTCGCATCGGAGCCTTTCGTTTTTCGGGTAAAACGAAGAAGGAATTGCTATGGGAGGCACACTTTCAACTTGGCAACACCAAGAAAAGCAATCCGGTCAAAATGCTCTTTAATCCTGAAACGAAGCGTTTTGAATTGCCTAATCTGAGCTATAACCGATTAGAGGATGCTTTTGATGAGATCGAATTATTAGGTTTTCCATTATGTAACCCTTTCGATCTGCTGAAGGAGCAGTTGACAACAGAAGTACTGGTCAACGACATGCACAAGTACCAGCATAAAACAGTAAAAATGGTCGGCTATCTTGTCCATATCAAACGGACTAGCACAAAGCATGGTAAGCGGATGTATTTCGGTACTTTCATCGATCGTGAAGGTCACTTTTTAGATACTACCCACTTTCCTGGCGTGAATGAACATCATCCGTTCAGGGGAAAGGGTATCTATGAGGTCACAGGGAAGGTAGTTCAAGAATTCGAATACTTTAGTCTGGAGGTAACAGGGCTTAGAAAACTACTTTATGTACATGATCCGCGCATGGCAGAAGAGGCTAGGCATGCAACGATGGGAATCGGGTGATTTTTTTCTAAAAAACTGTTGCGCAATTCAGCATCGCCTCTTTTATTTGTATTTAGATTTAATCTAAATAAATGATTGAGCAGCCAGTAGATTTGCTAACTGAAGAATTCTCAGAGTCTAATTTCTCCATTGGATTGGATAGAAAAATGCTGGTTGACCACGAATGTATTTTTAAGAAGTGCTGTAAGAAATACAAGAAAAAGGGCAAAAAGTACTGCAAATCATGCCCTAAGAGATTAATATTACTGAATTTTTCCTTTTAATAGGTAAAATTTCAAACGATTCCAGAGACTTTCAGATTTCTTTAACCTTTCTCCCTAACGCTTGTTAGTTTTGTATCATGAAGCAAAGCCAACGAGCGAACAAAGATTCAATCGGTAACTTGTTCAATCCTACAACAGTGTTGTTCATCCGAACACAACAGCTGTAAATCTACCTGCATAGCATTTCAATAATCGACCTACCACAAGTAGGCCGATCAACTCATTTATATCTTTGGTACGAAGAGTTTTTAGAGTTGAAAATCGTGCTAGGCATTGTCGAAAACCTTTCTGAAGCCATTACAAAGATCAATCAATATTCAGGAGGGCATTCCAGTAGCATCATGACAGAAGATACTCTTTCAGCTGGTGCCTTTATGCAGCAAGTCGATACGGGAGCTGTGTACCATAATGCCTCCACAAGGTTTACCGATGGTGGACAAATGGGCGTAGGTGCAGAACTCGCGATCAGCACTGACAAGTTGCATCATAGAGGTCCGCTTGGCCTCGAACAATTGGTGACTAATAAGTACTTCGTGTATGGCAATGGCCATGTGCGGGTGTAATACAGTAGATGTATAAAAAGAGAGGTTAGCAATATTGCTAACCTCTTCTTATATAATAAGATCACTAGTATTATTTTAAGCTTTCAATTAGCTTTTCATTTAATCTTACATAGTCTGGATTTCCACCTTCTTTAGCCAATTCCATTGATTCCTTAGCCGCGGCTTGAGCCTCCTTGTTCATGCCCATTCTGGCCAATAATTTTGCTTTCAAGTGCACAACCCAATATTGCTTCTGTGGATTGCCTTCAATGGCTTTATTAACCCATTCTAAGGCTAGCTTTGAATCTCGTTCTGTGTCGTAGTAATAACCGGCTGCTTGGAAATATACGCCAGCATTGGTTGGCGTGGCATCGATCACCTGCGATTCAATATCCGCCATAACGTATTTATCTACCTCTGATTCAATAGTGAACATGGCCTTCGTATGTTCCCATTTCATGTTCAGGTTGGCAGAATTCATGGTGAAGTCAGAAAAGCTGATCGTAAACGTCTCGTACATGCTACTGGGGTGCTTTACTGGCACATCAAATCTGAGTAGGTCGTCCTTTGGATCGTAACCCATGGCACCCCACCAGCTTAGATTCTTACTTAGGATAATGGTTGCCGTTTCTTCACTAAACTGTGTATAAAGTGCATATTCTCCTGCCGGAACAGGATTACCATTTAATTTGACATCTTTTGAGAACGTAATTTTCGTTGAGGCATTAGCACCTGTTCTCCATACCTCATTGTAAGGGATTAAGTTACCTGCAACTTCTCTGCCTCTTGCGCTTGGGCGGGAATACACCACATTGACTTCAGCTAGTCCAATAGTACCTTTTAATTCAAAGGTAGGGGAAGGTGCTGGCATGGCAATTTGTGCTTCTGCCAGAAAGGTTAAACTAAAAGCAGACAATAGAAGGATTATTTTTTTCATGATTTTGTTATTTGATCGTACGAAAATAAAAAAAGCGACTACTAATGCAGTCGCTTTGTAAAAGGTTTTATTATTAATTACTGCACTTCAATTGGGAATTTGACAGAAGTATTACCCCAAGTCAATTCAATGTGGGCTTTCTTTTTACCTGCTTTATCAAAATCTGTCATCATGATACTCATCGTCTCTACCATGGCCTCAGTTTGAGTTGCTTTGGCAGTAAAACGTAATACATCTTGTGCCTCATCGTACTGTGTTCCCCAGCTTTTGGCTTTATTGATGATCACTGTCCACTCTCCATCACCTGGAATGGTGTACATCGAATATTCTCCTGCGGCCAATGATTTACCTCCAATGGTCACGTCTTTGTTGAAGTTGATTTTAGTATTTGCATTTGCACCTGTTCTCCATACTTTTCCATTCGGAGCCAATGTAGCTAAGCTTCTGCCCGCCAAACTTGGTCTAGAGTAAATGAGCGTCATTTCCGTTCCGCCAATGTCTTGCGTGATCGTCACGGCCGGACTAGCTGCTGCTCCTTGAGCAAAACCTTGGTTCATGGTAAATACCATGGCTAAGGCAAAAATTGAGGTAAGTACTTTTTTCATTTGTATTCTGATTTTAGTTTCCCTTGTTTAACTATTTCCGATCAATAAAGTTACCGAAATCTACCGTGAGACTGAAACGAGAATTTTACGAGCGAGAAAATGTCGTTGAAATTGCCAAGGACTTGTTAGGAAAACAATTGGTTTCTTCCATTGACGACACCTTGGTGGCGGGCTATATTACAGAAGTTGAAGCCTATAGTGGGGTCGATGATAAAGCATGCCATGCCAACAATGGAAAAAGAACAAGAAGAACAGAGGTCATGTTTGGTTCTGGAGGACATGCCTATGTGTATTTTTGTTACGGGATACATCACATGATGAACGTAGTGTGCAATGTGCAGGGTCAGGCAGATGCCGTGTTGATCAGAGCAATACAGCCTATTGAAGGGATGGATGTCATGTGTCAGCGAAGAAAAAAGGACCGAGTGAATAAGAACCTAACTTGTGGTCCTGGTAAGGTTGGACAGGCCTTAGGTCTCCAAACAAAGGCCCATAATGGCCTTGACCTAATGAGGGAGGTCTTGTGGATAGAGGAAGCACCAAACCGCATGGCTGAAGAAGTGTTCGCAACAACACGGATAGGCGTGGATTATGCCGAGGAAGACGCCTTAAAGCCATGGCGTTTCTACATAAAGAACAGTGAATGGATAAGCAAAAAATAGAAGTACTAATAGCAACCAAAGTCTGGGATTCCAAGCCATGGGTAGAGGGATTGTCTCAATTTGACACTATAGGGGAGGTCCATGTTTGGCCAACAGAAGCAGATCTATCTAATGTTGAGGCACTTTTCGTTTGGAAACCACTCGATGAAGGTGTGATAGACCGATTACCGAATCTCAAGTGGATCAGTTCACTGGGTGCTGGCGTGGATCATTTGGTTGGTGATAAACAAATACCAGCACACATTCCAATTACCCGTATTGTCGATCCATATCTTACGCGTGATATGACGAACTATGTCATTATGACCACCATGATGTACCAAAGAAGCATGATTGCCCTGATCAAAAATCAAGACAAAGCTTATTGGGATAGAATTGCTTATATCGATCTTAAGGTAGGTGTGCTGGGTTTGGGTCAGTTAGGGGCGCATTGTGCGCAGCATTTAGCTCAATTAGGTTTTGAGACAACAGGCTTTAGCCGGACCCCAAAAGAAATCGCAGGAGTTTCGACTTTTTCTGGTGATCAAATGCCAACGTTTCTCAAAGACTTAGATGTCTTGATCAATCTCTTGCCTGTCACTCCTGCTACGGATTCTATGCTGAACAGTGATCTGTTTCAACAAATGAAAACAGGAGCCTATTTGATCAATGTAGCAAGAGGGAATCATGTGGTTGAACAAGACTTGATCAAGGCAATAGATGCTGGACAGCTTTCAGGCGCCACTTTAGATGTGTTTAGAGAAGAACCATTACCAAAGCAGCATCCGCTGTGGTCGCATCCAAAGGTTACCATCACACCGCATGTGGCCAGCGTGACGACGCCAGCTTCTGCCTTGCAATTGCTCAAGCAAAACATGCAAAAACTGCTCAAAGGTGAACAGTTACTTTATCCAGTGGATAGCGCTGCAGGGTATTAATGGCCAATGAATGTCCTCGGGCCTCTGTTGTTTGTTTAGCTTTTCTTGAGCAATGCTTCCTCTCAATTCTTTGAGGGCGGCATAATCATGATGTGGGCACGGTATAAGCCTGGAAACATGATCCAAGGCTGCCCAGGTACATCGGGTCTTATTGGTAAACCAGTTGATTCTGAGGTTGCCATTGGGGTATAAATAACCGAGCGGTACTGGGCATCCATGATCTTTTGTTCTTTAGAATCGAAATAGGCTTTCTCGCCATAATAAATGTGTAAAGTTGAGCCGTAGCCTGGCTTTTGCAGACTTCCTTCGTGCATTTCCTTCTCTCTGATATCAAAAATTTCTGCTCTGTTTTTACCCTCAGCGCGCAGTTCACGTCCTCGTTTCATAAAAGGCTCTACGTCTTTTGGGTAGGCGACCACTTCAAAACCTTCTTTGGTAGGATCATCCGAGCGAACAATCATGTGATTGGTACCTTCTCGCAGTGTGATCATTTCACCTTGTTCATTAAAGCCAAACACATGAGCACCAGCCCGTGCGGCTTCTGGGGCGGCCAATACAGCCATGGCGATCTGATCCTCTTTTGAAAAGTACGTTTGAGCGGAAACTGTTATCGAAATGACAAGAAGTGAAATAATGCTGGTGATGAATTTCATGATATTTTTTAAGGAAATTAGAAAACGCTTCTGATAGAATAAAACTTAGCCTCTCTTTTTAGTAAAAAAATCTTTTGTAAAACGTTTAAAATCATCGAATCCCTCTTTCGTCAATAAACTCTTGAAAACCTCAGTCATTGTTTGAGGTTTTTCGGATGGAGTAGGATGGAAATTAGACTCTGATTTTCTGTCTTGAGGTTTAGTGTTACTGGGGTCATAACCAACAAGCTGATTACTCTTATCAAAACTCTTTTTGGCAGCCTCTTGCCTGCCTAGCTTTTCTTCAATCAGTCCCTTATTGTTGAGTGCTATGGCATCTTCTGGGTCTAGCGCAATAGCTTTTTCATAAGCTTCGATGGCTGCTTTTGATTCACCGATACGATCTTTGAAGAAAGCTAAGGACGAATAGCGGTATGGGTTTTCCGGATCGAGTGTTATCGCTTTTTCAAATTCGGCCAAGGCTTCATTCCGCTGTTTATTGAGGTGGAGAGATACCGCATAATCTCCTCTAAAGTCAGCATTTTCAGGCTGAATTTCGACAAGTCTCTTGAAGTCCCCAAGGGATTCGCTCATACGACCAAGTTTGGCAAAAGCCCGCGCTCGGTTGTACAATGCTTCAATTGATAGGGGTTCCTTTTCGATCACTTGCGAAAAACAGTGGACGCCTTCTTCGTATTGTTCCTTCTTGCAAGCAGCTATGCCTCTGTTGATTAACTCTTCCATCACTTTTCCTCTGTTTTACCGCAAATATAAGTTCTCAAAATCTCTTTACTCAAGCCTAATGAAAATTGAATTCAAGGTGTATATTTGATGTCAAGTCCTATGAGTTTACATCCCGACCAGGTCTTGGCTGAATTACGTTCAGGAAAATACGCTCCCGTCTATTTTCTACAGGGAGAAGAACCCTTCTACATTGACCAGATTAGCGACTTTATAGAAGCCAATTGCATCCCAGAAACTGAGAAAGGGTTTAACCAAACCATCATGTATGGTAAGGACGTCAACATGGCACAGGTGGTCACCAATGCCAGGCGGTTTCCTATGATGGCAGAACGACAGCTCGTACTTGTCAAAGAAGCCAAAGAGATACAAGACATTGATAAAGAAGAAGGCCAGCGCCTGTTGCTTGATTACTTGAATCATCCTGTTCCTTCAACAGTACTTGTATTCGGTCATAAGCATAAAAAATTAGATGGTCGCAAGCCGTTGGCCAAAGAGATTGGTAAAAAGGCGGTATTGCTCACTACGCAGAAGCTGAAAGAGCACGAGGTGCCGCAGTGGATCGAAAATTATGTCAAAGGCAAAGGATTAAAGATCGATCGATCCTCCATTCAATTGTTGGCCGATTATATCGGTAATAATCTCGAGCGCTTGAGTAATGAGATCAGCAAGATCACGCTCAACCTGAAAGAAGGCGAGGAGATCACGCCGCAGTTGATCCAAAAATATGTGGGGATTAACAAAGACTACAATGTCTTTGAGCTGCAAAAGGCGATTGGTCAAGGAGATGTCATGAAAGCCAATAGGATTGTGAATTATTTCGCAGCCAACATCAAAGCGAATTCCCCGATCATGGTGGTGGCGGTATTGTATACTTATTTCACGAAATTGTTGCTCGCACATGGTGCAAAGGATAAAAGCCCAGGTGGTTTGGCAAAACAACTTAGGTTGCCCCCCTTTGTGATTCAAAAGGATTTTATGCCGGCGCTCAATCGATACAGTTTGGCAAAAGTTATTCAGTGTATCTCGATTTTACGAGAAGCAGACCTCAGGTCGAAAGGGGTAGGAAGTGGTAATCAAAGTGACGGTGATTTGCTGAAAGAAATGGTGTTTAAGTTAATGCACTGATGTATGAAAGAAGAAACAATAAATTGCTGCGAAAGCAGTTTAGTGATTAAGTGAACCAAAAAGCTATGCTGAAATATCTTATTTCCATTGTTCTTGTGTTCGCTGTGCTGGGTCAACTACAAGCTCAAAATACCTTCCAACAGAACAGCTCAAATCTTCTGTACCGGTTTGGTTTGGAACTGATGGACAAGGAAAAGTACAGTGCGGCAAGAGATCAGTTTGAACGTTATTTAATCGTCGGTGAAGACAAGGTAAAAAGGATAGAGGCTGAGTATTACTTAGCTTATTGTGCCTTAAGTTTAGAAAACGAAGATGGGGCAGAGTTGATCGCAGACTTTGTAAAGAATTACCCAAGTCATCCCAAAGCCGCCAAAGCCTATTTTAATTTAGGCTTGAATGCCTTTGAGCGAAGCGATTATCAGGCGGCTTCTAATTACCTTAAACGGGCGGATGCTACTCGATTAAGCGAAGAAGAAATTTCAGAAACATATTTCAAGATTGCCTATAGTGATTTCGAATTAGGCAGTATCGAGCAAGCGGTCGAGTATTTCGATTTGGCCAAACGAGATGGCAGTCCTTTTTTGGCCGATGCCTATTATTATTCAGGCTATTTGGCCTATGAGGCCGGTAATTATGATAAGGCATTGGTTGACTTTAGGAGGGCCGAAAGTGACCCTGAATTCGAAAACAAGGTGCCCGTTATGATCACTGGTGCTTATTTTAAGCAAGATCGATTTGGTGAGGTGCTCAGTTATGCGGCTGGCTTCAAAAATGTAGATGAACACCTGGGTAAAACGGCAGCTGTCTATCAGATCTATTTGATGGCCGCCGAAGCCGGGTTCTTTACAGAGCGTTATCCAGAGGCGACAGAATACTTCAAGCTTTTTCGGGCCTCCAGCTCAGAAAATATTACAGAAGCTACCTTGTTTAGGTATGGCTATGCGGAGTTTAAACTAGGTAACAGTGAACCTGCGATAGAAAGCTTTAAACGCGTAGCCCTGAAGCAGGATACTATGTCGCAGTTTGCAGCCTATTACCTCGGACAGCTTTATGTAGAACAAGAAAATTGGCTATTTGCTTCTTCAGCATTCGATCAGGCGGCAAAGCTTCCATATAATAAAAACATTCAAGAAGAATCAGCCTTTTTGTATGCTAAGGTGAATTTTCAATCTCAAAAATTTACTCTTGCCATCTTATCCCTAGATCGTTTCATTAAGACTTACCCACGGTCGAGTTATATTCCAGAAGCGAATAATTTACTAAGTGAGGCCTTTCTCAGCACCAATGATTTTCAACGGGCGATCACCTTCATTGAACGATTAGATCAAAAGTCGCCACGAATTCAAGAAGCGTATCAAAAGGTCACCTTTTATAAAGGAACTGAGTTCTTTAATGGTGCACAGTATGACAAGGCGGTTCAGCTATTTGACAAGTCCTTGCAATATCCAAAGGACAGGAATTTACAAACGGCAGCACTATTTTGGAAAGGGGAGGCCTTAGCGACAATGGTGGCCTATCCACGAGCCATTGATGCTTATCAACGGGTATTTCAAACACGAAATACTAATTCAGAATATTATTTGAAGGCTAATTATGGACTAGGCTATGCCTATTACAATACAAGAGACTACAGAAATGCGCGGATTTATCTGAAACGTTATGTAGATGCACTCGAGAATGCTACGAATCAATTGAATTACAATGATGCTATCCTGCGTTTAGCGGATTGTTATTACGTTGATAAGGAATATGCAACGGCCATTACTTATTACGACCGCGCCATTTCCAGTGAAAATCCGAATGTCGATTACGCCTATTTCCAGAAAGGTGTTGTGCGCGATTTTCAGGAAAGGGCAGAAGATGCAATTGAGGCCCTAGATATGGTGATCAATGAATACAGCAACTCCATCTATTATGACGATGCCATTTATAAGAAGGCGCAGATACAACTGGAGTCTAAAGAATTTCGTGCTTCTATTTTTGGTTTTACCCGTATCATCGAGCGCTTGCCTCAAAGCTTATTTGTGCCCTATGCCTACGAGAGCAGGGCATTGGCTTATTTCAATCTGAACGAATTAGAAGAAGCAGAAAAAGATTACAAGTTCATTCTTGATCAATACGTCACGAGTAAAGTGGCGAATTCTGCACTTTTGGGCTTACAGAATACCTTGAGGCTTAATGATAAAGACATTGAGTTCGATCAGTATTTAACAAGATACAAGGAGGCGAACCCTGAAAACGAAGACCTCGTGAATATCGAATTAGAATCAGCAAAGAACCTTTTCTTCAGCCAAAATTACGAGGCGGCTATTGGGGCTTTCGAAGGGTATGAAAGGAATTACCCAGACAGTCCGCTGAGAGATCAAGCCAAGTACTACCGAGCAGAATCTTACTTTAAACTGAACGACCGCACCAAGGCACTTACCCTTTTCTATGAATTAGATCGTGAGAATCGGATCGATAACATTGATGTGGTGTATCAGCGCATTGGTCAGCTGCAGCTTGATGCCGGTGATTATCAAGAGGCGGCCAATTATTATGCAAAACTTGAAGGAATCGCACGAAGCAAACGACAAGAAAATGATGCCTGGCTAGGTTTGCTTGAATCGTACTATCGTTTGAGCGCCTATGACAAAATGCGTGTGTATGCTAGGAACATCATTGATAAGGCAAATATTTCTGCAGGCGCCAACAATAGGGCACAACTCTATTTAGCAAAGGCAGCCTACGCAGAAGGAGACTTTGATACAGCCATTGATGAATTATTAACTACTGTTAATACAAGCTCGGATGTTTATGGAGCTGAGGCACAGTACCTCTTAGGAAAGATCTTTTATCAGCAAGAGCAGTACCAGCAATCGTTGAATACACTATTTGATTTCAATGAGAAGTATGGAAATTATGATCGTTGGTTAGGGAAAAGCTTTCTGTTGATCGCAGACAATTACCTCGCCCTTCAAGAGTATTTCCAAGCTGAGGCCACGGTCAACTCAATAATCGAATACTCTGAATTAGAAGAAATTGTGAGCGAAGCAGAAATTAAATTAGATGGCATAAGGGTGCAGGCAGCTAAGTCATTAATGGAAGAAAATATCGAAGTGGATACAGTACAAAAGAAAGGGGGTAGCCAATGAAAAAGCAACTCCTCATTTTCCTCTTACTTGTCTTTCCTGTTGGGCTGTTAGCACAGACAAATGAGCTAGAAGAAGCAGAGATCGTGATCCGAAAAGATCGACAGATCATCTTGCCACTAGCGACTAGAAATTTCGAGAAAATACCTCAACTTCCTAAACTAGAAGTTCCTGCATTACAGCAATATAGGTTTAGTTCATTTGATCTTAACTTGAATCCATTTCGGCCTACATTCGGTACAGTTCCTTTTAACGCAACAGAACAAGTTACCGGGCTCAAGAGCAACTATGTCAAGTTAGGCTATGGCAACTACATCACACCTTATCTAGAAGCCTATTTAGGCTCCAAAAGAGCCAATAATTTTCTCTATAACGTGTATGTCAGACACATGTCTTCAGAAAGAGGACCTGTGGCAGGTGAAAATTCGGCAAATGGACAAACCGAAGCCGTAGCAGGGGGTAAGTTCTTCGACGGCACCAATGCGATCGCTGGTTCGTTGATTTACAATCGTTTCAATACGCATTATTACGGTTATAATCCCGTACTCGATCTTCCATCTGATGATATCGAACAGGTATTTAACAAGTTCTCAGCAAAATTTTCTGTTAACCGAACACGGAAAGATGTACCCTATGATTATCATTTTACGACCATATGGGGCTTTTTCAAAGACGTGAATGATGCACGGGAGAATAAGTTCTATTTTGATCTAGGGGCTGATCTCGAGATCAATACCAATTGGAAAGCAGAAATGAACCTTCTGGCTACTTTCTCGAACAGAAACGATCTGATCGAGGAGACAAGAAACTATCTGAATTTGATGCCTCGGGTGATGTATCAAAAGGATGCTTGGGATGTAAAGGCAGGCTTTAATTTGGCAGGAGATAGTGACTCAGGAAGAGGCGTAAAGATCTATCCTGCAGTAGAAGGTGGCTATTTGATCAACTCAGGATTGAGGCTTTATGCAGGTTTAGAAGGAGATTTGGAAATGAATACGTTCGAATCCATGGCGCGCGAGAATCCATGGTTGACTAGGGGTTTTGATCTTCGAAATACAGAAAAAACGATTGACTTTTATGGAGGAGCGAGTATGCAACTCTTCGATGGACTCAATTTGAACCTCAAAGCCTCTTATGCGAAGTTGAATGATTTGACGTTCATCACGAATGACATTAGTGATTCCACTCGATTTAATGTGCTTTACGATGACGAAGCCGTTGACCGACTAACCGTTTCTTCTTCTTTGAATTTCGAAAAGAAGGACCTATTGCGTTCTGCTTTGACCTTTGATTATTACAATTATAGCCTGGGTACCTTGGCTGAAGCTTGGCATCGACCAGAATTCAAATTAGACTTTAACAATACGTTTTATCCAATGGATAATCTCGTCTTTACCTTAGACCTTTATTACATGGCGGGTCTGATTGGTTTGAATGGAGAAACAGGGCAATCTGAGGCATTGGATGATATTTTAGATCTTAATTTAGGCGGGCGATACAGCATCAATGACCGAATAGGGGTGTTTTTGAAACTGAACAACCTGTTAGGGAACGAATATCAGCGCTACCTCAATTATCCAACCAGAGGAATTCAGGTGCTTGGAGGCGTTTCTTTTACCTTCTGATTCTACTAATCATTTTAGTTTAGTGCTGAGAATTTGTTAATTTGACTAAACATTTTTCAACCTCGACATTTTATGGCTGCTAAAAAGAGAAGCAATAGCTCAAAAGACGAAGACAAGAACAAGGCAAAGCCTGCTGCAAAAAAACGTGGAAGGCCTAGAAAAACGCCTGAGCCTCCAAAAAAGGAGGAACCTAAAGTCACAGATGATGACTTTGGTTTAGATGATATCTCATTGGATGATGGCAATCTGGATGAGCAGGTAGATGAATTGGAACCTGTTCAGGAAGAACAAACAGAAGAGGTTGTGGCTGCTTCCATTGAAGAAACTATAGAAGCGTCTGTTGATGCACCAATAGCTTCAGAAGAGAATCAACCTGAAGAGCCTGTGGCAGAAGAAGCTCCACAAGAAGAGGAAGAAGAAAAGAAGGGTGGCTTAATGTGGTTAGTGATCATCTTGGTCGTACTTGCGATCGCTGCACTCTTGTATTTCTTTGTGTTGGCCAAAGATGAACCAGCGCCTGCGCCTGTCAAAAAGGAACAAGTACAGCCTAAACCTGAGCCAAAGCCAGCGCCTAAATCTGAGCCGGAACCAGCACCAGCACCCGAAGCAGCATTCTATACAATTTCTGCACCTGATGGTCGTTTTTATGTTATTGTGGGTAGTTTCTACGATGTGGATCTTGCAGAAGATAAAGCCAAAGCGATTGTGGCAGCAGGTGAAAATGCTTACCTATTAGCACCAGCTGATAACTTTGCTTACCACAGAGTAGGTATGGCAGCCAATGCTGATAGAGCAAAAGTAGAGTCCTCAAAAGAGGCGTTAAAAGCTCAATTTGGAGAAGATATCTGGGTCGTTAAATATTAATATGTTATTCATTCAAGAAGTAGTTACCGGAGATTCAACGGGTGTTGAATCAGGTGAGAGTATTATCTCATTCTTTGATCTTATTCTTAAAGGAGGCTTTTGGTTAGTCCCTTTGGTGATTCTGTGGATCATGGCCATTTATATTTATTTCGAGCGTCTTAGGAGTTTGAATCGTGCCTCAAAAACACCGTTCGAATTCATGGATAAGATCAAGGAATTGGTCATTAATGGCGATGTCAATGGAGCGAAATTGTTGTGCTCGCAAACAGAATCTCCCATCGCAAAAATGATCGAAAAAGGAATTAGCCGCATTGGAAGCCCGCTGAAGACAATTGAAGCGTCGATTGAAAATGTAGGTAAGATCGAAGTGTACAAACTGGAAAAGAACCTGTCGTTGCTAGCTACCATTGCTGGGGCAGCACCCATGATCGGTTTCCTTGGTACCGTGTCAGGTATGATTCAGGCCTTCATTGCCATTGCAAATGAAGAAGGTTCAGTGAGTCCTAAATTACTGTCAACAGGAATCTACGAAGCCATGATCACAACAGCTGCTGGTTTAGTGGTAGGGATCATTGCTTACTTAGGCTATAATTACTTGGTTTCGAAAGTCCAGAAAGCGGTGCATTACATGGAATATACTTCAATTGATTTCATTGACTTATTACAAGAGCCTCAATAATGGATATCAAAACGAAACATAAGGTAGAATCTAACTTTAGCATGTCGTCAATGACGGACATTGTCTTTTTGTTATTGATCTTCTTTATGCTGACCGCCTCTTTTATTACGCCCTCTGGTCTGCCAGTGAATTTGCCAGCGGCAGCTTCCTCTAGCATTGTCATGCAGAAGAATAGTCTGTCAATTACGGCGGACTTGCGCTATGTACTGAATGATCGAGAGATTCAAAAAAGCACATTGGAAACAGAGTTGAGTCAATTGGTGGGTGAGCAGGAAGGTACCTTGAGTCTTTACATTGACGAAACGGTACCGACAGGAGAGTTCGCTTATGTTGGTGGAATTGCCAATAAACTGAAACAAAAAACCGTTCTGGTCACAAGACCTTCGAAATAATGTCAGAGCAAGAGAAAAAGGATAAGAAATTTGGGATGATCGCATCTGGGGTGATCCATGCGTCTCTCGTGCTTATTTTCTTGTTTTTAGTGGCCTGGAGAGAACCTGATCCACCAATACCTGAATATGGAATTGAACTTAATCTTGGGTTTCAAGAAGAAGGTGGTGGAGATACAGAAAGAGAAGCAGAGGCCTTAGTGGAAGATACGGCAGAGGAAGAAATGCCCGATGCGCCCGAAGAAACCCAGCAGGAGGAAATTACTGAAGAAGAAGTGGTTGAGGAAACGACTCCCCCTGTAACCGAAACCAAAACGGAAACTCAGGAAACGACCGAAGTAAAAGAAGAGGCAAAAGAGGTTGTCAAAGATCCCGTGACCACTGAGGAGTCAGAAGTGGTGGTGGAAGAGAAAAAAGAAGAAACGGAGGAAAAGAAAGAAGAAGCAACGGTTGAGAAAAAAGAGGAGGAGAAGAAGCCTGTAGAAAAACCTAAACCCCCATTGGATATCAGAGCCGTAATGGGGGGCAAAAAGACGGATACGGCCAATACAGAACAAAGCTCTAATAACCAAGGTGATCAACGAGCCTCAATGGGTAATCAAGGTGATAAAGACGGACAAAAGTCTACGGATGGGTTGAGTAAGGACGGAGCAGACATCGGCGGTGTGAGCTTAAGTCTCGATGGCTGGAAGTGGTCTCGGCCTCCTGCTGATAAAGATGATTCGCAGGTTGATGGTGTAATCAAGTTCTCCATAGAAGTGGATGATCGTGGAGATGTCTTGCGTGTAACGAAAATTCCTGGAACAACCATTAGTGATAATACCATCATTGAGTTCTATCGTAAGCAAGTACAGCAACTTCGCTTTGTCCAGTTAGACCCCAGTAAAACGGCAGCATCCATTTCAAAAGGAACCGTGACCTTCGTGATCAAGACCAATTGATTGGCAGTTCCATCGGACTGATTATCTTCGCGCCGTGAATTATCAGCAGACCTTAGATTTCATGTTTTCTGCTTTACCGATGTATCAGCGTCAGGGTAAATCAGCATTTAAGAAAGACTTAAGAAATACAATCGCCTTTTGTGATTACCTCGGTTCTCCACAGCACAGCTTTAAAAGCATTCATGTCGGTGGCACCAATGGTAAGGGCAGTTGCTCCCATATGCTGGCTTCCATTCTGCAAGAAGCAGGATACCGGGTAGGGCTTTACACGTCGCCACATTTGAAAGACTTCAGGGAGCGTATTAAGATCAATGGTGCGATGATCAGTGAGCAGGAGGTGATTTCTTTCGTCTCAGATCATAAAAAGTTTATTGAGCAACTGCAGCCTTCCTTTTTCGAAATGACAGTCGCCATGGCCTTTGCTCATTTTGCACAGCATCAGGTAGATGTGGCGGTCATTGAGGTAGGACTAGGCGGGCGATTGGATTCGACCAATGTGATTCAGCCAGAAGTAAGTTTGATCACCAATATTGGTTTTGATCATATGGACATGCTTGGAGCTACTTTGCCGTTGATTTCAGCTGAAAAAGCCGGTATCATTAAAAAAGAAACCCCCGTGGTGATCGGTGAATACCATCCTGAAAGCGCTCCTGTATTTAAACAAAAGGCCGCTCAAGAGCAGGCAGATATTCTATTTGCCAAAGATGACCTTTCCAAAACCTATCCAACTGACCTCAAAGGAAGTTATCAAGTCAACAATCAACGAGCCGTATTGGCTACGATTACCAAGCTCAAGGAGAAAGGTTGGCGTATTGAAGCGGAACATATTGAAAAGGGCTTAGCCCGAGTGATACTAAATACCGGTTTAAAAGGTCGATGGCAGGTGCTTCATCACGAACCCTTGACAATTGCAGATACCGGGCATAATCAGGAGGCGTTTACTTACCTCATTCCTCAGCTCGAAGAACTCCCACACGAACAGCTTTGGATGGTCTTGGGCTTTGTGAAAGAGAAAGAAGTTTCGGCATTGCTAAAGCAACTGCCTGCACAAGCCAACTTGATCTTTACTCGTCCTCGTGTGCCTAGAGGTATGCCATTGGAAGAGCTCAAGATCATTGTCGATGGTCTGCAGTTGAAGGCGGTATTTATTGAAGACGTGAACATGGCCATTGCAGAAGCTAAAAAGCAGTCAAGCGAAAACGACTTGATTTTCATTGGGGGTAGTACTTTTGTGGTTGCAGAGATCGACGAATTATAATGGGAAGAGCTAAACTCCAACGTTTCAAAGAGCTTAAGGATCGGCAAAACGTCTTGCAAGATGATAAACCGATCTTTGCTAACCTTAAGGGCAATTGGAACAAAGAAGTCTTTGTCAAAGCGCTGCCCATCACAGTAGAAATCGGTTGTGGAAAAGGAGAATATACTGTGGGTCTTGCCCAACGGTATCCTGAGCACAATCATGTCGGGGTAGATGTGAAAGGAGACAGACTTTGGGCAGGAAGTACACAAGCAATGGCACAAAAGCTAGATAACGCTGTCTTCTTAAGGGCCCAGATACAGCAGATCGATCAGTTCTTTGATGTGGATGAAGTAGATCAATTATGGATAACTTTTCCTGATCCGAGACCGAAAGACAGAGACATCAAGCGGCGTTTGACTTCACCGCGGTATCTCAAAATGTATAAGGAGATCTTGAAATCAGAAGGTGTTGTCAATTTCAAAACCGATAACCAGGCACTCTTTGAATACACCTTGGAAGTATTGGAAGCACGATCGGACATTGGGGAATTATCTTACACCTTCGATCTTTACTCAAGTGACTTGCAGGTGCATACGCAAGGCATCAAAACCAACTTTGAAGAGAAATATTTGGCCATGGATACGCCAATAAAGTACATGAGGTTTAAATTTAAGGCATGAGCTTCTATCAGATCACTAAACCTGTTCAGTGGTTAACGGCCATTCTACTTGTTCTTTTTGGCACTTATTTAATTATAACTGACCATGGAGATTTTGTGCTTTGGTTGAATGAACGGCATAGTGCTTTTGGCGATGTATTCTTTAGCTATTGGACCTATGTTGGTGATGGGGTAGTACTCGGCCTTGTTGCACTTTATCTTCTTTTCAAGAACTATTATCGCTTTTTCACTATGCTGATCGCTATAGTGTTTCAGACGCTGTTTGTTCATCTATTCAAGCAAGTGTTATTTTCTGGAGAACTACGTCCTCAGGGATACTTTGCCGATATCATTGAGCAATTGAATTTTGTCGATGGGGTGGTCGTACGCTCATTCAATAGTTTTCCCTCTGGCCATACTGCTTCTGCTTTTACGCTTTGCTTTTTTTTAATGCTTATGGTCAAACAGACGTCTGCTCAACTTTCTCTATTGGTTGCCGCTGTTCTGGTTGGTGTTTCTAGGGTATACATTTTGCAGCATTTTGGGCGAGACATCTTTGTTGGGGCCATATTTGGCATCCTTTCCGTTTTGATTGCCCAGCAGCTCATGAAGAAATATGAGGGTCGCCCACGGCTTCAAAGAGGCTTGATCAAGACTTAGTCTCTTTCCCAATACATCAAGAGCGACGTTGGGTTTTCGAAGGTGTCACGTGCCTTATCTACAAAGACAACGCCGTCTATTTGCTCTAGCTCCTGACGATACTTTTCTCGTGAAATAATATATCCTCTTGGCTCATCTTGAATCACCGCCTTTAGCGCATCCAACTCAGCATACCTTGGTATGATGCGCTTTAGCTCAAATACAAAGGCAGGATTCAACCGCGCATACGAAATAACAGGTAGCGAAGCATCCATTTGTGGAATGAATTTACGGGTTGGATTTTCAGCGTCTACCTGAGGAAAGGCCAGGTAAAAGAACATCAAAATAGTAACTAGCCAGACGGCCATGTTGGCATGAATCGCTTGTCGAATCCCCTGACGGCGAATCCCAACATAGAGCCAATACACACCCATCAGTCCGGCTGGAATAAAATAGACCCATAGTTTTTTCAAGTGCGCAATTGATGGATCTGCTTGCAGTCCTAGGTAAATACCAATCGGCAAGGCGATCATGATGAGGGCATAAAGAAGATATAGGATATAGTTGCTCTTCTTCTGAAAAAACTGGTCGCTCAGATTCGAAATGAAATGACCGATTAATAAGGCCAATAAGGGATATGCAGGTGTGGTGTAATTTGGTAATTTGGTACTCGCTAGCGAGAAAAAGATCAAGATCACACTAGTAGCAGTCAATAGATATCGCGAGGCTATATCGTTCTTCCATGCGCTTTTTAACGCCTGTGGGATAAACGCCAGAAAGCTCAACATGCCAAGAAGGAAGGCATAGCCGAAGGTCAGCAAGAAGATCCCGTTATGTCCTTCCATGGCATCTGAATACCTGGAAAAATTATGCTTGAAGAAAAACTCCTCTGTCCATAAGCCATCAGTGGCTTGGTGAACCGCCCAATACCAAGGAATAGCAACCGCGAAGGTGAGTAAAAGTCCGCCAAAAGGCTGCAGGCGCCAGATCGTTTTCCATTTCAGGTCTTTATTGACAATCAAAAAGATCAAAGCTGTCAAGCCTGTGAGGCCAACGGCTACCGGACCTTTTAGTAAGAGTCCACAGCCAATGGCGAAATAGAAGGAGAGTTTCTGCCACCAGTTGTTCTCACGATAGGCTTCATAAAAACTAAAGAAGGCCCAGGTAAGAAAAAAGATCAAATAAGGGTCAGGCACTGACATGTGCATTTGCATATTGAAATGCAGGGAAGTGATCAGAACCAAAGAACTGTAAATAGCAACCTTCTCATTGAACTGCTTCTTGGCAAACAGAAACGTAATAAGCACCGTGAGAATGCCAAATAGTGCGTTCATGCTTCTTGCCCCAAAGGCATTGACGCCAAATAGGGAGTAGCCGATCGACATGAAATAGTAATGTAGTGGGGGTTTGTCGGTACGCAGTTCGCCATTGTAAAAAGGAGTAACATAGTCTCCTGAGATGAACATTTCTCTCGCTGCTTCTGCGTTCTTCGCTTCATCAAGCGCATAGACATCCAGTCCGCCAATGTTGGCGAAGATGGTGGCAGTCGCTAGTGCAAGTATGATCAGTAGGTTCTGATGTCTCATGGTCAGGCACAAAAGTAGGAGAAAATCATGGCCTTCGCCTGAAAGATAATTCGTTTTTTGACGAGAGTTTACGCCTTAGTTAGGTTATTCTTTTTCAACTCGTTTATTTTGCAACACAAAATGTGGTTATGAAGCTATCTGTAGTTGTTTCAGTTTATAACGAGGAAGACAATGTGATTCCTTTATGTGAAAAGGAGTATGCGGCGCTCGAAGGTATTGATTATGAGTTGATTCTGGTAGATGATGGATCGACTGACAAGACCATTGAGAACATCAAATCGGTGGCCAATGATCGAACCAAACTCCTTATTTTCAATAAAAACTACGGACAGAGTACGGCCATGCAGGCGGGTATCGATGCGGCTCAAGGTGAATTTATTGTCACCATGGATGGCGATCTACAAAACGATCCGGCAGATATTCCACACATGATGGCTAAGCTTGAAGAAAGTGGTATGGACGTAGTTGCTGGAGTTCGAGCAAATCGGAAAGATGGCTTTGTCTTGAGAAAATTCCCAAGCAAGATCGCCAACTGGATCATTAGAAATACCACGGATGTACGGTTAAGTGACTATGGCTGTTCATTGCGTATTTACAGGGCTGACATCGCAAAAAACCTAGGGCTTTATGGGGAGCTTCATCGCTTCATTCCTGTGCTAGCCAAGTTGCAAGGCGCAAAAATGACAGAAGTGGATGTAAATCACCATGCTCGTATCCACGGAGAATCTAAGTATGGCATCAACAGGACCTTTAAGGTGATGGCCGACTTGCTCTTGATGATCTTCTTTCAAAAATATTTCAGAAGACCCATGCACCTCTTTGGTGGTGTGGGGATCATTACATTAGGCCTAGGATTTCTCATTGACCTCTATTTAGTGATCTATAAATTTGTGACCGGTGCCGATATCTGGGGCAGGCCCTTGTTGTTACTCGGCTCGATCATGATCTTGGCAGGCTTGCAGTTCATTACGGTCGGGATCATCGCTGAATTAATGATGCGAACTTATTTCGAGTCACAAAACAAGACAGTTTACCGACTTAAAGAAACCTTTGTTGGAGAAGCAAAAGGCTAAAAGATGGGCCAAAGTGCTCGTTCAACTGTTGATCGCTGTACTCGCCATTTATTTGGTGGGGCAAAAGATCGATATTGAGGCCTTTAAGCAACAATTGATCAGCGCGAATCCTTGGTGGTTGGTGCTCGCTTGGTTGGCTTTTAATGCATCCAAGGTGCTTTCGGCTTTTCGACTCAACTATTTTTTTAGAGCCCTCACCCTAGAACTATCAGAAGTTTTCAATTTGAAACTTTACTATTTGGGCATGTTGTACAATCAATTTCTTCCGGGTGGAATTGGGGGAGATGGCTACAAGGTCTATTTACTGAATAAACATTATCAAATCCCAGTTAAAGGGCTAATTGGTGCCACATTGCTCGATCGGATCTCAGGTGTTGTGGCACTTGGTTTTCTGGCCTTGGGCTTAGGCTTTTTAGGAACTGGCCGAGAGGTGATGGGCGATTTGGCCTTCTTGCTTTGGCTAGGTCTTATTCTCGCTTATCCTTTGTTCTATTTATTGGTAAAGTATCTTTTTCCTACCTACAAAAAGGTCTTGGGTATTACGAACATGCAAGCCCTCGGCGTTCAAGGCTTACAAGTGGTCTGTGCTTTTTTTATTCTCAAAGCCATAGGAGTTGATGTGGGCTATATTGATTATTTGACGCTCTTCTTAGTCACTTCTGTGGCAGCTTCATTGCCCATTTCACTACCCGGTGGAATCGGGATAAGGGAAGCTATTTTTGCTTTTGGTTATGCCTATTTCAATATCGCACAAACATCTGCGGTGGCATTGGCTTCGCTGTTTTTCTTGATCTCTTTGGTGAGTGCCTTAATTGGTATTGCCTTTTTGGGTATTAGGAAGCAGCCAGCAGAGCACCTTTAGTTTGCCACGCCCAATACATGAGGATGGGATGAATCACTAGCAATCGAATCCAGGCTACCCATGCCGGAACACATAGGCCAGCCTCAACACAACCGCCAATTTGAATGAAATAAACATGTGAGGGAATAAAGGCGATCAAAAGAGCAATGATGCCCAAAACTCCCCATTTTCTGGTCTTGGCAGGAATAACCAAAAGGCCTAGGCCTATCTCAACCACCCCGGCAAGCACATTCACCAAGACAATGTTTTCGAAATAGGGAGGAATAAGCGGGAGGTAAAAATCGGGGTTGATGAAATGATTGATGCCAGCCAATACATAGAAAGCAATCAGCAGCCATCTAGCTATACGGGAACGCAACAACTGATTCATCGAACCAATAACTTAATAGGATAGAAGCGCGAGTTTGCCTTCTCCCAATGCAGAGAGGGTGACAATAAAGACCTTGTCGTACTCATCTTCTTTTAACCAGGCAAACTTCTCTTCACCAAGCAGTTTATTCACCAAAACGGGTGTGGTATTTGAGTGTCCTGAGATAAGAATGGTGCCTCCTTTATGTTTTTCCATTAGTGAGGTCAGCAGTTCGTTATTCCGAAAATCGTAATCTGTGACCTCTAAGCCCTTCGCCTCAGCGATTGGCGAAACTGTCAAACGTGTACGTTTGTAGGGTGTTGAATAGATGGCAGAGATCTCCATCGTGCTGAGCATCTTATTCAATTTTTCTGCACGGGCTATACCCACATCAGATAAACTGGGGTTTCGGTCATCGTCTTTTGCTTTTTCGGCATGACGTACCAAAATGAAGGTAGTGAGCTCTTGTCCAAGCGATGTAAGGGAAAAACTGAGCAGTAAACAACAGCTAATAAGAGTTCTTTTTATCATGGCTTAAACGTATTCGTCTGTATCGAGTGCTTCGAGTATATCTGCAAGCTCGTCAAAATTTTTGAAACCAGGTCTGATTTCGTCACCGCCTTGCATGGCAATACCCTTGACATGCGTTTTATTGGTGAGCTCTTTGACGTTTTCAGCATTAAACCCCGCACTGATCACTAGACGTTTAGCCTGTTTCAGTTGATGCAAACTTGCGCCTTCGTCGTTCTGCCAGAGCACGTAATCAATGGCAGGGTAGTGGTTGAGGGCTTGCTCTGCGGTCAAGAGATCGTCGGTGCTGAAAATTGTTTTTAACCCGGTGCTGAGTGCTTTCTCAATTTGAGAAGGATACATGACCTGAATCGCATCTAATTGATAATCTGCTGCCAGTTCCGAGAGGTTAGCCGATTCACTGACCACCTCACCAACAAAGGTAACTCCTGAGATCCAGCCAGCTAGTTCATTGAAATCCTTTGGTGAAACATAATTCTCTTGTCCTTCTTCAATCACGAAACCCAATTGATCGACTTCCATGCCTGCGCAGTAACGTGCATCGCTGAGGTTGTTCACTGAGTTGATTTTTACGAAAGTTGCTAGTGCCATATCAAATGTATCTGAGGCAAAAGTAAAGAATGCGATTAAATATCATGGTCTTGCAGAAAGGAATTCACAGATTAGGGTGAATCTGTAGTTAACTGTAGTTGATTTAAGTTTTCAAACCTTGATTTTCGATTATTCGTTAGCTTTGTACTTCCATAATGAGAAAAAGGTACCTCAACATATTTTGGGTTTTTCTAGTGATCTGCTGCATCGGATGCAGTGAGTTCACCGATGTCGACCCCATCCCTCCATTGGACCCCGCTACAGGGAAATCCTATTTCTTTTTAGAAGAGGGTAAGTACAGAGAGTATAATGTTTTTGAGATCAGGTACCTGGCCGTTGATCGCTCAGACACTTTGATTTATCAATTACGCGAAAAGGTTGTAGAGCCCTTTGATGCAGACAATGCGGAAAGTGCTCACCTGCTATATCGTTACAAAAGGCCTGATAGTAGCCAAGATTGGACACTCGATTCAGTTTGGTCGGCTAGAATAACAGGGCAGCGGGCCATTGTGGCGGAAAATAATGTCTCCATCATTAAAATGATATTTCCGACGGACACGATTCAAACCTGGGATCGGAATTTATTCAATGACAAAGCACAACGCATCATTCGGACAAAAACATTTAACGAACCCTATACGGTCGGTTTCAATACCTTTTTAAATGCATCAGAAATAGAAATTAACAATCGTGCGATAGATTCCCTCATCTTATTTGGACCTGATCAGCGGACGGAAGTGTATGCCGATAGCATCGGACTTGTATTCAAAGAGTTCAATGTGTATAGCCTATGTGCTAGTCAGCTTGAGACAGGTTGCAATGCAGCTGGTGTTGATGTGATCAAATCGGGTCGATACATCCGAATGGAATTGACAGCACACGGAAACATCAATGATGAGGATTAGCCTCTTACTAGTTGTATTATTCCTTTTCGCCTGCCAGCTATTCGGACAGGATCGTTTCATGGTTTTTTTTAATGATAAGGCCAATTCACCTTATCGCATCGAAGCCCCTCAAGAGTTTCTATCAGAGCGTGCACTTCAACGCCGAATCAAAGAAGGATTACGTATAGATGAAACAGACCTGCCCGTTTCTCCCGTGTATCTTCAGCAGTTAAAGGACCTGGGCGTAGAGATGTATTTTACCACCAAGTGGATGAACGGGGTGATCGTGCAGATGGAACAAGCACAACGTGCAGGCATCGAAGCCCTCTCATTTGTTGAAGCCGTCGAATATGTTGGTCCCGGGACTTTGTTATCAAATAATGAGCAAGCTGAACGAAGGCGTACGGCCATTAGTACACAAGAGCAGGTAAATTCACCGACTGTACTTCAGCATACAATGATCGGCGCAGACCTCATGCATCAACGAGGGGTTGAAGGCGAAGGTGTGCTGATCGCTGTCTTTGATGACGGTTTTGCGAATTATACACAGATTCCAGCTTTTCAATCGTTGATCGAAGATAACCGAATAGTCTACGAGAAAGATTTCACCACCAATACCGATAACGTAGAGCATGCGGGAACCCATGGGACTCGGGTATTGAGTGTGTTGGCTGCCGATGACGGAAACTACAAGGGCATGGTGCCAAAAGCGAGTTATGTGTTGTCGATAACCGAGGCCTCAGGCGAATATCGAGTAGAAGAGTACAATTGGTTGTTTGCCGCAGAGAGAGCAGATAGCGCTGGCGTTGATATCATCAATGCCTCATTGGGCTACAGCATTTTCGACGATCCAACCATGTCTTACACAACCAGCGACATGGATGGTCAAACGACCGTGGTTTCTCGTGCAGCTCAACTCGCTGCCGATAAAGGCATCTTAGTGGTCAATTCTGCCGGGAATACAGGCGCCAGCACTTGGCAAACAGTCGTAGCACCAGCAGATGTACCCGATGTGCTGTCTATTGGAGCCGTAGATCGATCTGGGCAGCGATCTTTTTTTAGTGCGATCGGACCTAATGCGCAAGGTGAATTGAAACCTGATGTTGTGGCCTTGGGGTCCGGTACGGCGGTGATCGATTGGGATGGACAGTATAGATTCCAAAATGGCACCTCATTCTCGGCTCCTCTTATTGCTGGGCTAGCGGGCGGATTGTTAAGCGCCTATCCCACGTTGACGAAAGAGCTTCTTTTCGAGTTAATGCTACGTTCAGCAAGTCAATATGATGATCCGAATGACCAGATAGGTCATGGAATTCCTCATTATGAACTAGCAGATCAATTAATCAACCTGCAGTTAATTATCGCGCCGATAGATTTTACACTCTTTCCGAATCCAGCCACGAACGGAATTGTTCGGATTGCCTTAGGGGAAGGCTTTGTCAATGAGTTACTTTCCCTGAACATCATCAATCAAAATGGTCAAAAGCTTATGGAAGAGACCATTTCCAATGGCAATGGGCTTGTTACGCTCGACCTGCGGGGACTTCAATCCGGTATTTACCTGGTTCGATTGAAAAGTAGGAACGGAATTCGAACGAAGAAGCTTCTGATTCAATAGTTATTTATATTTTTAAGCATGGAAGCACCCATTGTTGCCCCTTCGATTTTAGCCGCTGATTTTGCGAACATTCAGCGTGATGTTGAAATGCTCAACCAAAGTGATGCGGATTGGATTCATATCGACATCATGGATGGTGTTTTTGTGCCCAATATTTCATTTGGCTTTCCCGTTTGTGAGGCCATCAATGAATACGCCAAAAAGCCACTCGATGTACATTTGATGATCCAACACCCTGATCGTTACTTAAAAGCATTTCGTGATGCAGGAGCAGCCAGCATTTCTGTGCATTATGAGGCCTGTCCACATTTGCATCGAAGCATACAGGCCATCAGGGCCATGGACTGCAAGGCGGGCGTTGCCATTAATCCGCATACGAATGTTCAGCTCTTAGAAGATGTGATCGCTGATGTCGATCTGGTTTGTCTCATGAGTGTCAATCCGGGCTTTGGTGGACAGAAGTTCATTGAAAACACCTATAAAAAGGTGCATCAACTGAAAGAGATCATTGCCGAGAATGACTCCAAAGCACTGATAGAGATCGATGGTGGGGTCAATGCCCAAAATGCAGCGCAACTCATGGCTGCAGGCGCCGATGTATTGGTAGCAGGTAGCTTCGTGTTTAAGTCAATAGATCCGTTGGCGACGATCAAGGAGCTGAAAAGTATTGGTTAACTGCTCGCTCTGAGGTTCGAGCGTTAAGCTGCAAGAGTGGTGCAACCAATCATTTACTACTGATCATGACCTTTCTCATCAGATTTACCCGAGGAGTTCCTGAAGGGCAGTGACATTCTTTTTTGAATTACCGATAAAGATTTGATCATCGATGATGAAAACAGGTCGTTTTAAGAAGGTGTATTCCTGCAATAAATAGTCTTTGAGATCAGCTTCCTTCAATTCCCTTTCGTTTAACCCCAAAGCACGGTATTTACGGGCCACCTTGCTGAAGAGTGCTTCATATGTTCCCGCCAAGGCATGCATTTGTGCTAACTGATCCGATGTAATGGCTTCGGTTTTGATGTCTTGCTTCTCAAAACCAGTAAGATCAAGGCTTTTCATGATCCGTTTACAAGTATCACAGGTCGAGAGATAATAAACTTTTTTCATCTTGATGTTTTGCTTCAAAGTTAAGCGCAATGCCTTTGATAGAAAAGTTGTTATAAAATTTTAAAAATGGGGGTGATCACCCGATTTCTGTCTGCAAATAAACAACTTTGACATATTTTGACTTGTATCTTAAATTCTAATCCGTTTTTTTGTACCGCTGTAAACAACTAAACTGCTAACTGTATCAATTCAGCGGGCACAGCTCGAAAACAAAAAGCAAATTATGATGAAAAAACTATCTCAAGTGGTGATGGCATTCCTATTGTTCGGATTTGTATCCGTAAACACCATGAATGCTCAGGATTTAACGGATGAAGATTACAAAGATTATGCGATCATTTTAATGGCACAAAACGCGATCACCGACAAAATTAGTCCGATGGTGAACGAACTGATTGAAAAACAAGAGGGAATCGATGGTAATCGTTACGTAGAGCTAGATGGCGCAGCCAAAGGCGATGTAAGTAAATTACCAGCGGATGCTACTGATTTTGAAAAGCAATTTTATGCAGTCATTCAAAAGCAAGTAGACAAAAAGAAGAAAGCGGCTCAAACAGTGGTTAGTCAATTAGCGACGCACACCTTGGGTGCTAAAAAGTACAATGCAGTCAAAAAAGCCTACAAAGGCGGCGGCGAAGCGAAAGCAAAGATCGATGGTTACCTATCGTCGCTTTCTGCTGAATAAGAACCTTAATCAACCTTAATATACTAAACGAAAAGACTGCTCAGGCAGTCTTTTTTTTGTGCCTTCGGTAATAAAGCTTTTCTTTTACCATTATAAGAAAAAGACCTGTTGAAGTTATTCAAATTCATTGCTTGCTTACTCTTCTTAACTGTGCTGTGCGCAAGTCCGGTAGAGGCACAGATTTTCAAAAAGAAGAAAAAGAAAACCAGTGTTTCCGGATTTACATTACAAGAAGCACCGAGTGAAGAGGATCGCAAAAAGGCGATGGAAAAGCAGCTGGTGAATCCGGTGCGGCAATTCTTGAATGGCTTTAATTTCCACATCTCAAAAAGCCTTGGCTATTTCACCTACCGGTCTCCTTTGACCGATGTCAGTGTGCTCCGCGATCTAGATACGGAGGCCTTGTTCATTGTACCGATAGGGGAAGAGGCGGCCATCAACACGCCTGTGAATGCCTTTTCCAATTGGTTCACAGACCTGAGTTCTACACAAGTTGATCGTATCAACCCCAATAGTCAGATCGTGCGGACCGATACAGTTGATTTTGTTTATGCCAATAGTGGACGTGCCAATCCGTGGAATTTTAGACTAGATTATGGAGTAAAGAAAATCGATAAGGCTCATAAACAGCGCACCGGAGAAAAGCGCTACCTTGATCAGGATCTTTTTCGCATCGGCATTGGCGCCAGCTTCGGCTCATTCAAGTTTAGAGAAGACCAACATAGCCAAGAGATCGACCCTGTCTTAGGAAACTATCCCGTACCCAGCAAAACGATCAGTAATACGAAGCTTTTCGGTAGTCTGAGCTATAATGTCTATTCATTAGGCTATGTAGATATATTTGCCGACATCAATGGCGGTGTATGGTCTTCAAAAACGTCAGCTATCAATGAGCGCTTTGCAACTTATGATCCTTTCTTTAACGTAGGGATCATGTTCCAAACGACTTGGACCAAATATTTTAAAGGGTATATCAGGCCTTCTTTTGAAATGCGGAGCTACTCCTTGGCGAACGAATACATCGACGTCACCCACAATTTCACCACTTTTAGCATCGACCTTGGGTTGATCATCAAATACCCAACCTATCCAAGAAATAAGTATAAGGCAGATAAGGTGCAGATGGAACATGTATTCAATGGGAAGATCTATCGCGGTCGTCCATTCTATAGAAAGCAAAATCCACGTACGGGGCAACGCCGGAACAGCAAAAGGGGCGATGCCTTTGATTTTCCAGTGAAGAAGAATTAGTAGAGAGGCGAGTGGCTATAAGCCTCAAGCTGAAAGCTATAAGCCTTAAGCATCAAGCTATAAGCCTCAAGCTGTAAGTTGCTCACGTTTACCTCTTTCGAAGGGTACTCATCTTTGGTCTTCAAGCATCGGACCTCCGACTTAAATCCTCATGCCTTTCTTCCTGAACGCAGTCGAAGGATCTGCCCAAATCTATAGTAAGGTTCATTTTTCCTCGTTCAAGTTGGTCGAATACCGTACAACAGGAATGTCAATTTGGTCATGCCAAAATCCTAAATATTAGGCACTGAGCACTATTCACCAAATCGTCAAAAATCTCCTCCCGAAAGGCTATAAAAAACAAGGTCAGAAAGTATAATTTTAGTATCTTGCTCGCTTTAGAAAATTCACTTTTTATAAGGTTAAATGGCAGAAGGAGACAAGGAAATTATCATCCCGATCAATATTGAAGATGAGATGAGGGGTGCCTACATCGACTACTCAATGTCGGTGATCATTTCAAGAGCTTTACCAGATGTAAGAGACGGTTTAAAACCAGTGCATAGACGTGTGTTGTACGGCATGCTCGACCTCGGCGTCAACTGGAATAAATCGTATAAAAAATCAGCAAGAATCGTAGGAGAGGTGCTGGGTAAATATCACCCACATGGTGACTCATCGGTATATGATACGATGGTACGTATGGCCCAAGAGTGGTCCTTGCGTTATCCATTGGTCGATGGTCAGGGAAACTTTGGTTCCATTGATGGGGATTCGCCAGCAGCCATGCGTTATACAGAGGCCAGGCTGAAAAGAATCGCAGAAGAGATGTTGAATGACATCAACAAAGACACCGTTGATTATCAGTTCAATTTTGATGATTCACTAAAAGAACCGACCGTACTTCCCGCCAAGCTTCCCAATCTATTGCTTAACGGTTCTTCAGGAATTGCTGTGGGTATGGCCACCAATATGGCCCCACACAACCTCAACGAGGTGGTGGATGGCATCGTAGCTTATATCGATAATAAAGACATTACCATTGAAGAATTAATGGAGCACATCAAGGCGCCTGATTTTCCAACAGGTGGTATCATTTACGGCTATAATGGCGTCAAATCTGCGTTTGAAACGGGTAGGGGTCGTGTCGTGATGCGCGCCAAGGCTGAGATCGAAAGTACAGGTACGGGTCGAGAGCGCATCATTGTGACGGAGATCCCATATCAGGTCAATAAAGCGAGCATGATCGAAAAGACGGCCGCCTTAGTGAACGAAAAGCGAATTGAAGGCATTTCGGACATCAGAGACGAGTCCGACAGAAATGGACTTCGCATTGTATATGAACTGAAGAAAGATGTGATCGGCAATGTGGTATTGAACAACCTGTTCAAATATACGCAGTTGCAAAGCTCATTCGGGGTCAACAATGTCGCGCTTGTGAAGGGTAGACCTTACACGCTAAACCTCAAAGAACTTATTGGACACTTCGTAGACCATCGACATGATGTGGTGGTGCGTAGAACACAATTCGAGCTCAATGAAGCAGAGAAAAGAGCACATATTTTAGAAGGCTACTTAATTGCCCTCGACAATATTGACGAGATCATCGAGATCATCCGAGCTTCCAGGGATCCTGAAGTAGCCAAGGCCGGTTTAATGGAGAAATTTGAGCTCTCAGACATCCAAGCCAAGGCGATCCTCGAAATGAGGCTTCAACGATTAACAGGACTTGAAAGAGAGAAGATCCAGAAAGAATACGATGAGTTGATGGAACTGATCACACATTTGAAAGAAGTGCTTGAGAAAGTAGAACTTAGAATGGAGATCATTAAAGGAGAATTGACCGACATTCAAGATCGTTATGGAGACGACAGACGTTCTGAGATCGTCTATGCTGCGGATGATCTGACGAATGAGGACATGATTCCAAATGATGAAATGTTACTTACCATCTCACATCAGGGCTACATCAAGCGGACAAATCTTTCAGAATACAGAACGCAAGGTAGAGGCGGAGTAGGTTCAAAAGGAGCAGGTTCGAAAGAAGATGACTTTACCGAATACTTATTTGTGGCTAAAAACCATGATTATTTGCTCGTATTCACGGAATTTGGAAAAGTATTCTGGAAAAAGATCTGGCAAATTCCTGAAGGAGGGAAGACCTCGAAAGGTAGACCTGTACAGAATTTGATCAATATTGAGCCTGACGATAAGATCAGGGCTGTGATCAATGTAGAAGACCTTAAAGACGAAGATTACATTAATAATAACTTCTTGGTGATGTGTACAGAGAAAGGTACCATCAAGAAGACCTCTTTAGAAGCATATTCTAGGCCACGAACCAATGGCATTAACGCCATTAGCATCAATGAGGGCGATCGATTACTCGAAGTAAAACTCACCAATGGCGACAACCATATCATCATTGGAAAACGTTCGGGTAAAGTGATTCACTTCCACGAAAGCGATGTGCGATCGATGGGAAGAACTGCTGCCGGTGTGCGTGGAGTAAGCCTCGAGAGCGACGATGATAAAGTGATTGGCATGGTTTGTGTCAACAGAGAAGAGGCTAACTTATTGGTTGTTTCTGAAAACGGCTACGGTAAGCGTTCGTTAATTGACGATTACCGCATCACCAAACGTGGGGGTAAAGGCGTTAAGACCATTAATATTACTGAAAAAACCGGTAACTTAGTGGCGATCAAAGAAGTGATCGATTCAGATGATTTGATGATCATTAATCAATCGGGCATCACCATTCGCTTAAGTGTAGACTCGCTCAGGGTAATGGGTAGAGCAACACAAGGGGTGAGATTGATTCGATTGAATGAAGATGATGTGATCTCATCAGTTGAGAAAATAGAGAATATGGAGGTAGATGATGAACCTGTTGAAAGTCAAGGAGATGAGGCTGAACAGGGAAGTGATACTTCAACGGAAACTGAAGATTAATTTGAACTAAAACTAGAGACTATAAAGATGAAAAAAGTATTTTTCACAGCATTGCTGTCAGTATTTGTGCTGAGTGCTTTCGCTCAAAAGAAGGTGCTTAAAAACGCAAACAAAGAGTTTAAAAAGGAGAACTACGCCGAGGCTGTAAAACTGGCCAAAGAGGCGGCAAATCATCCTGAAACTAAGGACAATCCCGAGGTGTATATTTTGCTCGGAATGGTCGAAATGAACACCCTAGAGGCTTCTGGTAAAACCGATCTAGCGGCTGCAGAGGCTGCTTACGAGTATTTCGCCATGGCAATGGAAAAGGGGGATGATGACCTAAGAGAAGACATGATGGCTCCTCCGGTTATCGGTCAATTACCAGGACAAGATGTACCTACACAAGTGGGTGGTTCCGAGACCATGGCCTTATTAGAGCGTTGGATGCTATTAGGTGGAAATGATGCCTTAGATCAAGGAGACAATGAAATGTCCTTCAAAATGTTCGCTATCGCGACTAAGATCAATCCTTCAGACATGATGAACTTTTTTACGGGTTATGCTGCAGATGGTGCTGGATTGAAGGATGAAATGGAGAAATACTACTCTAAATTGATCTTTTCAGAGGCCGATTCTGTGTATGAAAACGCGAATTATGCCTACAATGGTGTTATCCAGTACAAATTAGAGAAAGAAGAGTTTGATGAAGCCTTGGAAATCATCCGAAAAGCACAAACTGCATTTCCTGATGTACCATTGTACAAGAAATGGGAAGTAGAAGTATTGATCGCCAACGACATGATCGATGAAGCTGTTGCAGGTTTAGAGAAAACCGTTGCAGCTGGTGGTGCTGATGTACAGACATTGACACAATTGGCCTTTTTACATTGGCAAGATGAGAAGTTAGAGAAGGCCATTGAAGTCGGTAAGCAGGCAGTTGCTGCAGATGGGTCTTACTTCGATGCGAACTACGTCTTAGGTGGAGCGATTTATGACAAGGCAGCAGCTACTTTGAAAAAAGCAAACGATCCATCAATTGATGACGCAACGTATAACAAAATTAAAGAAGATGCTAAGTCACAGTTCGAAGCAGCCATGCCTTACTGGGAAAAGTGTTATGAATTAAAGCCTGATGATTCAGCATTGTACGCACCATTATCTACGATCTATGATCAGATGGGAATGGATGCAAAGCGTGATGAGATGCTGGCTAAGCTAGACGCTGCAGGCGGACTATAAGAACTACTGAGTAAAGGGAGGTGTAGACTTCCCTTTCTTTCTTAATTTATACTTAACATAATATAAATTATATAACATATATAGTGAATTCCCGCAATACGAGCATAGCGAGTATTTTACATAAAACCGTTATCTACACTTCAGTGAGATAACTGTAGGTTTTATGTTAAGGGAATTCACGCTTAGCTAATCCCAACCTCTGTTATATAATTTCATATTATATTAATCCCGAGTCCTCGGGAACCGTAACTATCCTTTTCTTTGAACTCAGTTCTTTCGAGCATTGCTCAACGATGCCATCTCGTGCCCATGTTATATAATTAGTTTTATTTTAAATAGCCACATCTGCCAAGCGCCTATTGGCTACAAAAAGTTTTTGCTTTTGATAGCAAAAATTTCCGCGCTCCAATCCAGCCTCACGGCCACGCTGTTTCCGCCCAATATTTTAATTTTGCCAACGCACTGTTGCTGTTCCAGCAATTGGCCAGCCCTTCACATTAGATTCGCCAGGCAAAGCTGCTGTTCTATTTTTTCGTGTACGCCCTGATGTGCAGATTACTTTCGAATAATCAATTCTCAGGCCTTAGTCCCGATAGCTATCGGTATGCCTATCAAAACACATGTAACCCTGCGCTTTGTTTAACTGTGTCCTGAGCTGAGGCTCTCCAACTTAACGTCATTGCGAGCGTAGCGTGGCAATCTTCTTATCGCTTTCTGGATCTGTATTAACGATGCTCGCCCTACAGGCCGGACTTTCGCTAAATTCATTCAGTGAATGAATTCTTAACGCTCAATCCCACTCAAGCCGCACGCTGCCGCTGAAGCTTTAGCGTAAGCGTCTAGGCTCATACTTTTTTCATTGATAAAAAAGTATGCAAAAAATCTAGAGAGAATAAATCGGCCAGCCCGCATGGCAGACGCATCCCCGCTATTTTCTCGGGCCACCCGCCTTCAAAATCAAACTCCTCTTATACCTAAATATTTAGTTTTACAGTCTTTCCTAATTCAGAATAAAGTCTGAACTACATGATTTCTATAAATACCACCTACAGGTACTCTAATTTCACCTAGATTAAGTTCATTCCCTTCCATACTATTAACGTGTTTTATCGATACTATATAGGATTTATGTACACGCATAAATTGATTTCTAGGAAGTTTCTCCTCAAGGCTCTTTAACGAACCTAGAGACATGATTTTGTCCTTTTTTGTATGATAAACCACATATTCTTTTTGGCTTTCAACATATATAAGCTCCTTAATATCAATGCGGAAGACTTTATGATCTGCCTTAACAGTAAGTATTTCTGATGATTGGAAATCACCCTTTGGACGCTCTTGAGTGGAATTTGATTGGTTCTTTAGACTAACTAGTTCAGTTGCTTTATTTACGGCTTGCAGAAAGCGTGTAAAACTGAATGGCTTAAGTAAGTAATCGATTACAGAAAACTCATAGCTAGTAATGGCATATTTATCGTAGGCTGTAGTTAAAATGATTGCTGGTGAATCCGATAGTGTTTTTAGAAAATCAATACCTGTCATTTCAGGCATTTGAATATCGAGAAATATGATATCAATTGATTCGTCCTTTAGTCTACCCAGTGCTTGTAGCGGATTATTAAACTTCCCTTTAAGCTCCAAATGCTCAACGCGATTCACATAGTTTTCAAGCAAGTCTCTTGCTAACTCTTCGTCATCAATGATCAAACAAGAATAAGTACTCATTAGAATTGCAGGCTTAATTGAACTTTGAATGCATCAGCGGAATCTTCAATCTGCAAATTATGGCTTTCAGGGTATAATAACAGAAGCCTTTGTCTGATATTATTGAGGCCAATACCTCCTACTTGGTCCTTTTGATAGACATTTTTCGGATTACTATTTTCTATCTCAAAATGCAATTCCTTGTCTGACGTGCTCAGTTCCAAATGAATATATCCTTTTTGCACATCTTCAATCTTACTGTGTTTAAAGGCATTCTCAACAAATGGAATAAACAGTAAAGGAGCTATTTCAATCTGTTTTCCTCTTAGCTGCTTATTGAATTTAATGTCCATGCCTCTACTATCTTTGAGCTGTGCCAAATTCAGATAATTCTCCACATAATTTATTTCACGTTCTAGTGGCACCAATTCCTCATTGGACTCATACAGCATATAACGCAGCAATTCTGATAGCTTTAAAAGATGTTCTGATGCAAGGTCCGATTGTATAATCGTTAAGGCATAAATATTATGAAGTGAATTAAAGAGAAAATGTGGATTGATCTGTGTTTTCAAAAATTTGAGTTCTGCTTGGAGTTTGGCTTTTTCAAGCATAACTGACTCTCTTTCCTTTTCTCTGGCAAAGGCTCCAATGGCTACAATTGAGCTCCCTAACAGACTGATAAACAAAGGTGGCAGATTTCTTATCAGCCATCTGAATTGAGAATCTGTTGCTGAATCACCATAATTCTCAATCTGCTCCCTTTTTTGCACCTGTTTATTCCATAATAAAGCATCAGAATGTATACCCCAAACAATCATAAAAAGTAAGGCAATGGCTGATATATAGTAAGCCCCTCTCCTTTTTTGAAAGTATAGTATAGGCAAGAGGATTTTTAGATTGATCAGTACGACCACTGACGAACCTAGAACGATTAGAATGGACTTGGTCCAAAAACGGCTGTCAAATCCTGCTCCAGTATTTAAAATGATGAGAATCAACAACCAACCAAATCCCCAGATCAAAATTTGTTGAATGATAATCGGCCAGGAGCTCTTATGCATACTTAATGATTCAACTATTTTTCAAGACACCCAAATTAATTCAATGAACTAAGGGATTTTCTCAATGAGTTAAAAGCATTATTCATCAAACTGGCTAATCCACCTTGTTTGGAAGAAATATTTTCGTTGAGGATTTCGCCTCGTTGGTTGAATATTTTTTACAGCCTTATCTATTGTTGACACATTTGTTCATGATGAGAGCAAAGATCTTCCTATTCCTGGGTTTGTTAGTGACAATCACATTAGTCGCTTGTATAGGTCAAAACGATTTTGATAGAGAAGACAATTTCGAATTAGTAGCCTTTGATCAAACTATTCAATTTGAACAGAAAATTTCTGCCTATGACCTCTTTCAAGGTCGTGCTTCTGACTTAATTCCAAACAATGACTTTCACTTAGTCGAATTGAGTTCTCCTTTATTTACAGATTATGCCCACAAGCAAAGGTTGATCAAGTTGCCTAATGGAGAAAAGATCGAAAAGGACGCTCTAGATCGACTCGAGTTTCCCAATGGCACAATACTCGCAAAGACCTTCTTTTATTATCATGATGACAGAGACACAAGT
>ENA-OUOG01000668-OUOG01000668.1-marine-metagenome-genome-assembly--contig:-NODE-668-length-43842-cov-3.807540_pt1 | contig 43842 bp, 44 predicted proteins | sample MGYA00248635_ERZ508505 | MGnify/ENA primary metagenome ERZ508505 (study PRJEB26176, sample SAMN06267871) | marine metagenome | isolation source: Saanich Inlet, British Columbia, Canada | place: Pacific...
CGATCTTGGTCAGAGTTTGTATCGTTAGCCGATTGCAAAGCAAGCTCACGCATGCGCTGCAGCATATTCGTAATTTCATCCATGGCACCTTCGGCTGTGTCGATAAGCGCCTGACCGTCAGCAGCGTTACGCATCGCTTGGTTCAAACCACGGACCTGGCTTTCCATACGCGAAGCAATCGCGATGCCTGCTGCATCGTCGCCAGCTGAATTGATCCGCTTACCAGAGGACAGCGCCTCCATGGCAGATTCCATCTCTTTGTTCACTTTGCTCAAGTTATACTGAGCGTTGATGGACGCGGTATTTGTATTAATTGCAGTCATTTTTTCAGTTCTCCATTATGGCTGCCAAGATTTGAATGAACGCACGAGCGATTTTCGCTACCTTGGCGGCCGGTTCTGTTTGGCTCCTGGATAGACAAACGACAGTACTCAGAAATGTTTAGTAAAAAGTTAGCCTGCAGCTCAAAGCCTTTAGCAATAAGGCCAGATTAAACAAAAAATTGCGTTCAAAGGGACTTTTAACAAAAAAAATATTAGGGCGTCTGATTTTTGACGCCCCCCCCTAATGACCGGGGCAGCCCTTGTTTAATTGGTCAGCAGTAAGGCGCCGTCAAATTTCCAACTGGTCTGTGTCAAATTCAAAACTTTTTAGCCAATTCAAATCTAGTTAACGATTTCGATGGAGGTTTCAAAAATGAAATTTACAGCGTCTCAGACTATCACACAAAAGCAGTCGCTTGTTATTACAGCGCAGCTGCAACAAGCTATTAAACTGCTCCAGATGAATAACTTCGAGTTGGGCCAGTTCCTTGAAGAGCAGTCTAATGAGAACCCATTCCTTGAGGTAGAGACGCCGAACCAGCATGAAACGCCGTCTACGGCTAACGACAAGCAGGAGAGTGCCGAAGGCCCAGGAGCCACTGACATCAAATCTGGTGAAGCAACTACAGACACTCCGATTACGAACGAAGGCATGGAAAATACCTTCGACACCAGCCTTTTAGACCTCGGCGACCGCAAATCGTCAGGCGCTGCGCAACAAGACTGGGACTTAATAGCCTCAACCGTCGAAGATGCACCTCCGTCTCTCTACGCTCACGTTTGCCAGGAAATTGATCAGCTTCTAGATGACCCGAAGGAACGCATGATCGGCTATGCCATGGCAGAGGCATTAGAGCCATCAGGTTGGTTGGGGCAAGGTGTTGATGAAATTGCGCAGATGCTTCGCGTGCCCGACGACCTCGCCGAAAATGTATTGACCAAACTGCAATCTATCGAACCCGCAGGCCTCTTTGCGCGGTCTTTAAGGGAGTGCTTGTCACTCCAAGCCATGGCGACAGACACTTACTGTGAAGATTTTGGGAAACTCCTAGAGAACTTAGATTTGCTCGCGATGGGGGACCTGGTTGCGCTGAAGCGAGCTTGTGGTGTTTCCCAAGATCACCTTCGCAAACTAATCTCATCGTTGCGGAGCCTTAACCCGAAGCCCGGAACGCTCTTTGATGGAGGCGGGACACCTATTCGCGCTCCAGATTTAATCGTGAGCGCCACACCTGACGGCTGGAAAGTAGATCTAAACCGCACCACCATGCCAAGTGTCCAAGTGAACCGCGACTACGCTAAAACTGCGCTAAAATCCGTACGTAATGATGAGGACAAGAAGTTCATGTCAGAGCGTGTCGCAGACGCTAATTGGCTTCGCCGCGCAATTGATCAGCGCAACACGACAACCTTGGCTATCGGAGCCGAGATCGTACGACGCCAACAAGACTTCCTAGACAAGGGAATTGAAGCACTTCGCCCACTTATTTTGCGCGACATCGCCGAAGAAATTGAAGTTCATGAAAGTACCGTAAGCCGAGTGACGTCCGGTCTCATGATGGCGACACCACAAGGCACGTTTAGACTTAAGGCCCTCTTTAGCGTTGGCCTTCAGGGGAATGGCGAAGACGGCACAGAGGCAGCCTCCGCTATCAAATATAAAATCAAAAAACTCATTGATGCCGAGCCTCCGAAAGCTCCCTATAGCGATGATAAAATCGTTAACATTATGGCGAAAGAGGGCATCAAGCTCGCCCGACGAACTGTTGCAAAGTATCGCGACATGCAGAGCATCCCATCATCTGTGCAGCGCCGGCGTGCCGCAGCAGTGGCAGGCTTAGTTTAAACCGCGCACAAATCGTCTAAGAGCACTCTGTGCTCCTTGGGGATGTCGTCGAGTGCCCGTTGCAAATTAGTAAAATTAAACGCCACAAGTTCAACTCTCCCCTGCGCAATTCCGACGCCGCGCCATGCGCCGCAGGAAAGCGCATCATAGATACCAATAATTTGCTGTGGCCCAACACACCTGCGTAACTCGGAGCCATCGTCTGAAAATACCAGCACAACGCCAGAGACAACCAAAAATATAGAACTCACCGGCATATCTTTAACAAACAAAACTTCTGAGTGAATAAGCTCGAGACTTTCGCCATTACAAAATAAGCTCCGTCCTGGGGCGGTATACATGGGGTTCATCTAATTAGTACCATGTAGGGCAAGATGGTCAGCGGCAACGCTTCTAGCGACCGTCCAAGTTAGTGAGTTTTCAAGAGACAGAGCCCGGCGAATGTGTTCGCGGGGAATGTAGATCACGCGACACATACTTTGTGCCTTAATCGACGTAAGATAATGTGACCCAGCCAGAAATTCCTTGAAGTTGAGGACATGGCCATCGCCGTAGCGGATTTTATCGAAACCAATTGCAGTGCCCTGCTCTAAATAAACCAAGCGATCTGTTTCGCACCCCTCCTCTAAGAGGAGAGTGCGCGCACTAACAGACTGGCGGGGCAGCTCCATCATCGAAAAATCTTCAAAAAAACTTGTGCGCATACTTATCCCCCGTGTTAACTAACGGCGGCTAAGAACAAGTATTTAGCGCTAAGGGCTAAGCATCTGCATTTATATTTACTATGTGCCCTGAGAAGGCTTCTGGCCCCGCTCAGCAAGCTCTTTACGTTGAAGCCGGTTGAGCTTTACGGTCGGTTCCTCTTTTTGGTAGGCAAACCGAACTTTAGGGTCTAATTCAACGCACTTGGCCATAGCCTCGGTCTCACTTTGCGCAGCAACTACAAACCAGTAAAACTGATCGGCGAACAATGCATATGATCGGAGTAGGTTTAACTGCGCCCTCTTCACGTAGATGCAAGTCATTACGTAAGCTACAGCAAAGACTAGCGGGTGAGTAACAAACGTCGCCGCATAAATAATACCGATCGCAAGCATAGGATAATACAGCCGGTGGTTTAACATCCAAAAGAGCGGCAGGTACGTTGCAAGGGGATCTTGAGAAGTTGAGTGTAGGCCAGCGTTACGTTCTAAATCCTTGAAAACTTCGTAATTCTGATAATTCTCAATTGGCCCAAATGTCAGCGTTTTATGTCCTTCCAAAACAGGCAGTGCCTCCTCTGGAGTGACAAAATCAAATTGAGCTTTCAGCGGTTCACCAAAACATACGTTAAAAAATACACCGTCACGCCAAAATGTTATGAGCCAGGCAATATCAGGTTCGGTGGGATCATAATCCTTGAAAACCTCTTTAAGGGTCTCGTTGTCCCCTAAGAACAAGTCCCCATCGATAGCGACAAGGATATCTCCTTCGCGTATCCTGTAAGAACGGGTCAGTCGTCCCATACCTGTCTTTTGTATCTTCAATAGCTGCGGAACAGTACCAGGGCCGGCATCACCGGCACCAGTGTCGGGCTGAGGCTGTTCAAATTCCATAGAATATCCTCTTAGCTCACAAACTGGGTTTAAGGAAACGAAATTGGTGGATCAGTTTTACGTACCGGCTTTGGTTTGGCTACAGTCCGAGCGGGTGTTCTCGCTTTTTGGGGGGGATTATTCGCAGCCGTAATTTTTGCAGAAATTTCTTTTTGCAACATCAAAACAGTCTCTAATTTCATATCCAAAGCTGGATCCAATTCAATGGGTGCGCCACCGCCTGATGCGTTCGACACGCTTTCGGCAAGCTCAGCTTGTGCAGCATTCAAACCAGCCAGTGAGTCAGTCATTTCCTGTGAGAGCTTCATGAGGTCAGTATCAAATCGTTCAAGCATCGCGCCGCTAAATTCTGACATGGCGGCGGATGTTGTCTCACCGAGTTCGGTCAGTTGCTCTGCCGTACTGCCCACATCGAGCTGCTGCTCCTCAATTCGAGCAAGCGTTTCTTGAGTTTCGGTAATTTTATCGGCAATTGCAGCTTGCGCCGACATCGTCTCGTCTAACGAAGACGTTGCGAGAGCTAGTTTGTCTACATTTTCCGCAAAAATCACCAATGCCTCGAGCGACGTGTTATTGCTGGTCTCCATCGCCTCGATTGTACGGTAGTACATCATAGATGCAGCAACTACAGCAATGAGACTGGCAACAGCAGAGCTCACGAAAACGGTTGTCGCGTTTTTATAGAGTTTTTTCACTTCGGCCTCCACAGCAGAATAGTCTTTCCTAATTCGCTCATATTCATCGGTGATTTTTATGTTTGCGTCTGCTGCATCAAGCGCAATTTTAATACTGTCTTCGACTGATTTGCCGTCGGTAGTCATTACTGGTTCCTCACCTTTTTCAGTCTCACACGGGATGAGCGTGGAAATTTCTCAATAAACAGAGCACATTTCATGCCAGTTGCGCCAAAAACCTCCAAGCTAGGAGAATGAGCAGATTTAAAGCCAAACTGTTTACAGCCATGAGGCCGGGCTCGATCAAACGTCACAAAATAATGTTTACAGCGCCCACAAGCGACAAAAGCATTCTTTCGTTTCACCAGAACCTCCGCTTTAGTGCGGCAGCCATGTCAGAAATAACAAAACGCAACCCACCTAACAGGCACATTAACGAAGCTACAAATAACCCAAAGACTTGCAGCGGTGACACAATGCCTATCAGGGATAGAGCCTCAAGCACGAGCCATGCAGACATGCCAAAGAAACTAACGGTTGAGATGGCCTCTCCTAAACTTCTGGTGCGCTTACCTGACATTACTATTTATCCCCTCCCAATTGGTTGCCGTGCTCGTCAAATTGAAGCTCGCTTGGAATTTCCACCCAGGGTTCGTCGGGAGTTTCACCCCGATCAAGTCGGAACACATACGCCAAGACCGCAGCAACGGCAGTGTAAACCCCATCGGTAATTTCTTGTCCAATGTCCCCTGAGAAGTAAAGCGCCCTTGCCAACAATGGACTTCTGAACACCGTAACATTATGCTCTTCTGCCTTCGCTATAATACGTTGAGCCATGGCGCCTTTACCCATAGCGAGGATTATCGGGGCGCGTGTCTCGCCAGGTACATACTTGAGCGCAATAGCAAAGTGGGTCGGGTTGGTGATGATTGCAGTTGCTCCAGAAACGTCTTCTAGGGCACTCGCCTGCTCAGATGCACGGCGACTGGCTTCCATTTGCAATCTACGAATACGAGACTTCACTTCAGGCGAACCTTCAGTCTGTTTGTGCTCATCTTTCATATCTTGGCGGCTCATGCGGAGCTTCTGCATGTGGGCATGCCACGCATAAGCTAAATCGAGCGCCGCAATTGCGGCTAAAACGATTAGAGATGCAGCCAGCGCAACCATAATAGCCCAAAAGACCTGATCCAACGCACCAAGCAAACTTGCTTCTGTTAGATGAAGTAAGGAAGGCAAGTAGAACCAAATTACGGCAGCAAACGAGGCCCCTAGAAAACAAACTTTTGCGATTGCTTTTCCGAGCTCCACGAGAGATTTGACCGAAAACATACGCTTCAAGCCGCTGAGCGGGTTGATGCGATTACCCTTAAACATAAGTGACTTTGAGGTAAAATTAATAGTACCCCCAACCGCTCCTTGCGTCGCAAGAACAGCAACCAACATCGGTGCGCCAATAATTGCCGAAATCACAAGGAAGATCCGAAAACCATCGCCCATACGCGCAAAAATTTGAGCATCCATCTGATCCAAGGAACCAAATTGAAAAAACGCACCCCAGTGTCCTATTTGTGCCGGAACGTAAATCGATAGTGCGTATATCATTGCCATACCCATCGCCATGGTCGCAAAAACAAACATCTCTTTGGAGGAAAGGATTTCACCGTCTTCAGCCGCCTTCTCAAGCCGCTTCTGTGACGGGTCCTCAGTCTTTTCCTGGCTTTCGTCGCCACCCTCAGCCATCACCCATCCCCTCGGTCAATGCAGTCAAAATCAACATGATGTTTTCCAACAAATCTGCGAACGCCCAAGCAATCGGCGTCACTGAAAAAACCAGCAGTACGAACACGCTCAAAATCGTAATCGGAAAGCCAAAAGAAAATAAATTCAGCTGTGGTGCTGACTTGGTAATAATTCCAATGGCGAGGTTGATGATAAACAGTACAGCCACGATTGGCAGCATTATGCTTGCAGCAAAAGCGAACATCAGACCTGCAGCATCGATACCCGCCTGGACCATTAACTGATAAACTAGGGGCTCACCTATTGGTGCAAGCGTGTAGCTATTTATCATAATTGCGAGAACCAACATGTGACCGTTTAAAGCAAAAAAGATCACTAATAAAAAAAGAGTGAGCATTTGGGCCAACACCGGTGATTGCCCCCCACCAGACGGGTCAACCTGAACCGCAAACGACAGACCCGATGTTGCCGCGATTTTTTCCCCCGCAAGACCCACAGAGGCAAAAATAATTGTAAGCGTGAGACCGGCACACAGACCTATGGACAGCTCCTGCAATAAAAGTGGTATTACTAAAAATGATGTCAAAATAGAAATGTCTGGAAGCTGCACCTGAGTTGCCACGAACAAGCCAAGCACAACGGAAAAAACAATCCGCACCTGCAGCGGTACCATTTGTGATCCAAAGAACGGAGACGAAATTAAAAAAGCTCCTATGCGAAGTGATACAAAAAACATCTGCAGGAACACATCTATTAAAGACTGCAGAGGGATCCCTGGTAACCCAGCTATGGAAACAGAGGACATGTCCTTACCGCCCCACTGCTGCTATTTCTTCGAAAATAAATGCAAAGTAGTCGCTGAGTTCCGTCATCAGGAAGCCAGACAAGAGGGCGATCGTCAAAAGCACCAAAATAAGTTTAGGCACAAAACTAAGCGTCATTTCGTTAATTGAGGTTGCTGCCTGCAAAATGCCCACGAGCAAACCAATTGCCAGTGCGACACCCAAAATTGGTCCAGCCGCAAGAATAATCTGCCAAAAAGCTAGGCGGAGGTATTCAATATTATTGTCAAAATCCATGGCTAATTACTGGCTCGCAAAGGTTGCAGCTAGTGAGCCAACCGTCATTGCCCAGCCATCTACCAAGACGAATAGCAGGAGCTTGAACGGCAATGAGACTAGCATTGGTGATAGCATCATCATACCCAGCGACATCAAAATTGAGGCAATAACCATGTCGATGACGAGAAATGGTAAAAATAGTAAAAAACCAATTTGAAAGGCTGTCTTGAGCTCGGATGTAATAAATGCTGGCAATAGGGTCGAGAATGGGACGTCATCATTATTCACATAAGGCTCTGCACCTGCCATGTCTGAAAACATCAGCAGGGTATCGCTTCTGGTGTTAAGAAGCATGAAATCCTTCATAATTGAGGCGGCTTGATCAACAGCAACCTGAGCCGAGATCGCCTCTGACAAAAATGGCGATAGTGCAGTTTCGTAAATTTCGGCCAAAGTCGGCTGCATAATAAAAAGCGATAAGAACAATGCGATCGCAATCAACACCTGGTTTGGCGGAGTTTGCTGAGTTCCTAAAGCCTGCCGCAAAATTGATAACACAATAATTATACGAGTGAACGAGGACATGCCTAAAACTAGCGAAGGCAAAAGTGTGAGCGCAGTCATTAGCGCTAAGATTTGTAACGACAGCGAGTAGGTCATCTCGCCATCAGGTCCGGTAGTAGAGTTAAGGGCTGGCAAGCCAGACAAGTCCAAACCTTGGGCAGAAGCGGATGAAACCGCAACCATCGTCAGAACAAACGAAACCGGGAGCGCTCTAAACATTCGGCACCTCCGCTGTTGACCTACTTGGGCCTACCGGGACAATAGCCATCTGACCATGCTTGGGACACGACACAAGGAACTCTTTACTATCTACACTTACAAGTAGAAGCCGCTCTTTGGGGCCGAGCGACATTTGTTGTACCAACTTCAAGCGAGATACGCCTCGCTTATCAAGTTGAGGTCGCAGACTATACTTTAAAAAAACCTGTACCGCAAAAAGAACAGCAAGGAATGCCAAAACTATTGCGATTTGATAGGGCTGTATATCTGTCATGACGCGCCTCGCTTGGATCACGCTTCACTAAGGCAAAATACGTGCCAAGCAGGTAAATTACTGCAAAAGTGCAACTTTTAGCAGTAAAAACGGTCACTTTAATCGATAGCCAATAAATTGACGCCAATGAAATCAAATACTTTCGACGCGTTTCTCAGGCTCAACAATCTCACCAAAACGAATTCCAAAGCGCTCACCTACCATTACAACCTCACCTTTGGCGATTTTCGTGCCGTTCACCAAAATATCAAGCGGGTCACCAGCGAGGCGCTCAAGCTCCAGGACAGAGCCCTCGCTTAGGCGCAGCAGGTCTCGTATTGTGATTTCAGATCGGCCTACTTCAACCGTCATCTCTACCTCAATATTTTCTAAAACACGCAGGTTTTCGCTACCCGCACGCTCTGGTTTGTTCACATCACCGCCTTCGGCGTTTTCTACATCGTCGGACATCGTTAGCCTCCCTCTATTCACTATCTTTTGACTTAAGTCGTTCATTCAGATGAAGCGCTGCCTGCGGTCCAACTTGGCCCAATTCCGCCTTAAAAATATCCTTGCCCTCAACCAACACCTTCACACCGTCAGAAATTTGAATGGGAAAAGTGTCTCCACTTTGTAACCTTATCAAATTCCGCAGTGACACCTTTGGCTTAGCCAATTCGGCAGTTACTGTCAGAGGAATATTCAAAATGGCGCGCTCGAGTTTTTCGCGCCAAGAAAGGTCATCATCAACAAATTCTGACTGCACGCGAGAGCGCAGCAGAGAGGCAATAGGCTTCAACGTTTGCAGCGGGTAAATGATATCAAACGTTGCCGGTTCACTCCCGGGAAGCTGGACAAGGAATGTACACACTATCACTGTTTCACTGTTGTCTACGAATGACGCAAACTGCATATTCTCTTCGTGACCTTGGACGGCGAAAGTGACCGTCGTCAAATCTCGCCATGCCATTTGCATAGAATCGGTCAGCCCTTCAGTTACAATCTCAATCACCCGTTGCTCCGTGGCAGTAAACTCACCAACAGGTCGGCGAAGAGAACGGACTGCTGTACCACCGTAGTATGAATTGGTCAGAAGTGATATGAAGGCCGGGGCAACAACCAGCAGGCTACTCCCTCGCAATTCTTCCATCCGGCTTGTGGTGAGGCTCATAAAATTTTCAGCATCAGCCGAATATTCTTCGAAGGTTTTCACTTCTGGCGGAAAGGATGAAATTCTTGGCTGCACGCGTAGCATCGGCAGAAACACGCTACGCGCAAAACGACAAAAGCGTTCATTAATCATGCGCAAAGCATAATAATCACCAAGAAGAGAAAGGTCATCTGAGCCAAAGGCAAAGGGTCTTACTTCAACAGAGCCATCGCCAACCTCTAAGAGCGAGGTGTCGCTATCATCACCCAGCCCGTCAATAAGCGCGTTGACCTCGTCAGAGGTGAGTTTTTTGGATGAAGCCATTGACTGCACGCCCTACTGCAACACGAAAGAAGTGAAGTGCACGTTTTCAATGCCACCGAAGCCTTCTAACGTAACTAATTTAGCATTAATCGCCTCAGCCATTCGCGCTGCGAGCATGTCGCGACCGGCTTTGCCCTGTATGTCTTCTTCACTAAACTCGCTTGCTACCCCTAAAATTTCAGATCGTAGGGCAAGTTGATGCGTTTCTACATGCTCAATGACACTCTCATCATACTGGGTGGAGACACCAACACCAATTTGTAAAAATTTGCGAGACTCACGTAAATTTGTCGTAAAATTGCCATTAAATTCAAAGTATGTAGTTACGAAAGTGTCAGCCTTTGGCACGTCCTTGACATTTGGGCTAGGCTCACCCTCGCCCTCGTCATCCGCAGCGTTCTCGTCCTCTTCCGGCAGCTGACCGCTTTCCTTCAGCTTCCGCTCAATAATCTGCTCGATTTCATCGCTTGGTGTTAAGGAAGACCCACCAAAAAGAAAAAAACCAGCGCCGAGACCAATTCCTACAAGCAGTATTCCTGCAAATACAAAGCCAAGTATTTTTACTAAGCCACCCTTTTTCTTTGGTTCTTCTGTTTCGTCGGACATCTTGTCGCTCCTGAATTAGGCTAGGACATTAACTGCGCTGGCTTGGCCTGAGTTGGTGCGTCGAACTACTGCTTCGGACGCTGTTTCCCCTCGCGCTTTGCTCTTACCAGACATGTCGTGTTGTTTTTGTTTCGATGGTGACTGACCTTGGTTGTTGCCAGATTGTGACGCTGTCCCCATAGAGGCGCTCAATGATGAGAGTTTATATCCAGCGGCGTCAAGCATCTGTGCAAGTCGGTCCTCAGCACCGATCAAAACTCGTGAGGCTGCCGTAGTCTCAGTGACAATACGCACTTGGGTTTCGTCGCCAAGGATTTCCAGACTTACCTTCATGTCTCCTAGGTTCTTGGGCCGTAATGAAATTTCATAACGCGCTGACCCTTCACTATGCATTTTTTCTATCTGCGCAACCAACTTCTGGCCCCACTGAGCATCACGCAGATTGAGAGCAAGGGTCGCCTGTGGCAGTATATCTTTAGTCGCATGTTGCGGGCCATCTGGTGGTGGGGCAGAAACTTGTAATAAGTCACGCCCTCTCATTTCAAGGACACCGGGCGCAGACAGATTTACTGTGGCAGGTTGTTTTTGCTCTGTTTCGGCTTTGATCGTCCCATCCTGCGACAAATCTCCATCAGGCGTTAGCTTGATCTTTATCACATCAGCTTTTATTTCACTGTCTGCCACTGCGTTTTCTCGAAAAGCATGTGCTTCGGCACTTGGCCTACTCAGGCTCACACCCAATGGCAGCTGAACCTCATTACCTCCGATACGTTGAGAGGTAGAGCCCTCATCCTCTTCAACCAAATCAGCTGTTACTTTAGACCCTGAAAGGGGCTTTGATTGCGCCCCCTTAGTCTCAAGAGTTTTTGAGGGATTATTAATTGGAAACGTTGTTGCCTTTTTGGTTCCTTCAGCAATAAGTTCTGCCGCTAATGGACTTGCTACAATCGGCTTCGAAGTGGCGGCACCGTCAATAGGCTTTAAGCCCTTTGCCTCGGAGGCCGCGGGCGGCGCGCTTGGCTCCGGCTGCGCGGATAATTCTTCGCCATCAGAAACTCTAGCAGTATCATCGCTAGTTTTTTCGAAGGTCCTCAATAAATTGGCGACTTTACCAGAAGTCCGATCTGCCTCTTCAACGGCGGGCTTTGCGTCATTCTGAATTGAGGAGCCCGGCAATAATTCTTCAACGGCGGGCTCCGCCTCATTCGGTGTTGGGGAACCCGACAATAATTCAATTGGCTTATCTACAACAGCGACTGTCGCAAGCCCTGCAAAGCCGTCCATCTCAGCACTGCTGGCCTTTAAGTCAGCTGGCTCCACTGCCTCCTCAGCGGCTTGATCCGCATCGGCAAGGCTCGAACCGATTTCGTCCACATGCACTAGAAAGTCTCGGGCCTCATTTACCGGCTGAGCATTATCTAAAGCCAACATTTCCTCAAAATTCTTCGTCGCAAAATCATCAGCAGAAGACACCAAAGGCTCCGCCAAAGATAACTCCGAGGCGACCCCTTTTGTGTTTGTCTGCTGAGTATTAGCGCCAACGCCGTTCATAAATAACCCTCTGGTTGAAGTGGCTCAGGCCCCACCTGAGCAATATCAATGCCAAGTCTATCACATTTTTTGAGTGGACGATCGCGGGTTCCGGAGTCGCTCCGCTTTTTCATCAATTTCTTGCGCAAATGCGCGTCGCTCTGTCATCGCTCGCTCGGCTAATATTTTCTCTTTTTGTTTGGCATGCGACAGCTTTGATTGAGCGTTTTCAATCTCAATAGCCAAGAAATCTAGACGGTTGACAGCAAACTCTCGTTGTTGCGCCATTTCACGCCCGTAAAACGCTTTTGACCTCAAAGCCGAAACGCTCAAAGATCCGGACCCTTTTGTGCTCTCCGCAATAAGTTCAGAAAGTTGTCGATCAAGATCGGCTAACCGTGTGCGATCCTCAACCAAGCCCGCTAAAACATCGGACTTTTGACGCATTGCAAGCTTTTCTCTTTTCATCATCAACTCATAAAGACGCGCCTTGTGGGACATGGTCAAACGTCCATGAGTGCGACTAAATCGCTTGTTGCTGCATCAAATGTTGCGGGTTCACTTGCAGCCTGAGTGATGAACTCAGTAATTTTAGGCCACAGAGCGATCGCAAGATCAAGCTCGGGATCTTGACCAGCTGCGTAGCCACCCATCAAATCACGGTTTTCCATGTAAACAGAGATCAACCGCTTAAACTTAACAGCAGCCTTCTGATGCTTATCAGAAGTGATATCATTCATCACGCGACTAACTGATGCCGTGAAGTCTACAGCAGGGTAAATGCCTAATTGTGTTTGCTTGCGCGACAAAACAATATGGCCGTCTAGAATGGCTCGCGCAGTATCAACCACAGGATCGTTAGTTGTATCATCCCCATCAGCAAGGACTGTGTAGATAGATGTAATAGCGCCTTCGCCAATTGCACCTGCGCCAGACCGCTCGATCAAGTTAGGTATCATTGAGACAACTGACGGCGGATAACCCTTAGCAGTTGGTTGCTCTCCTAAGGCAAGACCAACTTCACGTTTTGCATGTGCAACACGTGTCAAGGAATCCATAATAAGTAGGACGTCCTTACCTCGGCTGCGAAAGTACTCTGCGATAGACGTGGCCCGGTTTGCGCCTCGAATGCGCAAAAGCGCCGCGCGGTCAGCGGGGACTGCAACAACACAGATTTTACTTCGGGCCTCCATCGTCATGGATTTTTCTACAAACTCCGCAACCTCGCGCCCCCGCTCACCTATTAGTCCAACAACAATGACATCAGCAGCCGCGAAGCGCGTCATCATAGACAACAGGACAGATTTGCCGACTCCAGAACCGGCGATAATACCTACACGCTGCCCTCGGCCGATAGTCAGCAATGCATTAACCGACCGCACACCGACATCTAGCGGCTGTGCAATTGGCTTCCTGTTTAGCGGGTTTGTCAGCTTCCCATGAAGCGGCCATGTATCTTTTAGCCGAAGAGGGCCGCCATTATCGAGAGGGCTACCCTGTGCGTCAATGACCCGGCCCAGCAGAGCATCACCGACCTCCACATCGCGGCCAGTTCCAAGAACCGTTACTAATGCGCCCACTTCGATTTCAGCCGCTTGATCATAAACAAAGGCAAGATTTTTTCCATCACGAAAGCCAATTACTTCCGCTTCAACCGGGTCTTGATCCACAATGTGAACGTGACAGATTGATCCTACTGTCACAGGAAATCCATCACATTCGATTACTTGGCCATCAAACTTCGTGACCAGCCCAGAAGCCTTGACAGCAGGAGGGGTGCCCATGTCCTCGATACGTTCTATGAGTTGGCCTAATGCGTTACCTGTCAAGGTTTTCGGCCTTATCAGCATTTGGCAATCTTGGGCCAATAAAGGCTTCATTTTGCTCGGTCACCAACGCTTTTTCGTCGACGTAATCCATAGAGTTGTCTTTTTCTGCCCCAAGCAAAGCATCATCTGCGAGTTTCAGCGGAACGTATTGGACCACTGCTGTCGTGGTGTCTATACGGGGCAGCACATCGGTTAACTGCACCCCTTCGAGCGACAACTCAACATCGCCGCGTTGCAGTGTGTCATCACTTACCAACCTAAGATTCAGAAGCGAGCTTGATTGCTCCAATACAGACGTCAAAACAATGACATCACTTGGGTGCAACCGTATAATTGGTGACTGGGTCGCAGTGCCCATTCTCTCAACCAACTTTTGAATGCGTGCAGCAAAAGCCTTTGGCGTTGTTTCGATTTGAGCGCCCGCTCGCGAGGATGCCAGGCTGATGATACTTTGCTCAATTGTACGCGCCAGTACTTCAACTGCGCCGTCCGCTTGTTCGGCAAAGGCAGTTACGGTATTCTCAAGTAGACTTAAAGCATGCGACATCATCTCTTCGACTTCGTCCCGCACCTGTTGCTTACCCGCTTCAAGTCCACGATCATAAGCCTGCGTTTTTGCCGTCTCGTAGTCTGCCAATGAAATTGACGCTGCCGGTTCAACTGTCTCAGGTTTAGCGCCCTGAAGATGTGCTTGCGGGTCCCCATCAACATCGGGATTGCCAGGTGGAGATATATTTTCGTCTAATTCATCCGGAGCAACAGGACCAGTCTCAGCCAGATCCGCAGCCCCACTCCGATTAGTGGTATCTTGCGGCAGCCGATCGATTTTTTCGGCATCTTCAGGAGCAAGTATTGGCGGCTCCAAATCCAACTGTTCGACCTCTTCCCGAGGAGCTGTTTGACTGGGCGCCGAAACAATGACGGGTTCACGCTCTGCGGCTTCTTTGGCCAAGTCCAGCAAACTTTTCGCCTTAAATTGACCTTCTAGCTTAGTTAGCCCATTGTCATTTTTTTTGAAATCCTCTGCATCAACCGCGCGAATGAACCGAGAAATCTCGGACTGTTTCAGCGGCGCGCCTGGAGCAATTTCATCAGCATGAATGACATCTTGGTGTGCGATAAATTCTGTAATCATACCATTTCATCTCCACCTCGACCTGCAAGAACGATAGCGCCCTCATCTGACATTTTGCGTGCAACAGCGATAATTTGTTTCTGCGCCTCTTGCACATCAGTGAGCCGCATTGGCCCCAGCGCCTCCATTTCATCCTTGATGTTAGATGCCGCGCGGGTCGACATGCATCCGAAGAGCTTCTCACGAAGGACTTCATCTGCCCCTTTAAGCGCCAAAACCAGGATTTCAGTATCAATAGAGCGGAGCAACGTTTGTAGAGACCGATCATCTGACATTACCAGATTATCAAAAACAAACATGTTGTCTTGGATAGACTGCATCAGATCTTTGCTGTCTTTCTTGATGTCCTTCATTATTCGCTGCTCCATCGCAGTTTTTGTGAAGTTCATGATTTTTGCTGCAGCTTTTACGCCACCAATTTGCGAGGCGCGCAGAGTTGTATTCGCTTGGAACTTTTGCTGCATTACGCGCTCCAACTCACGGACGGCATCCGGCTGAACAGTTTCAAGCGTAGCAATTCTACGAACGACCTCAGGCTGCAAGTCATGAGGCAGTAGACCCAACACATCGGCGGCTAGGCCGTAGTCGAGGTAAGAAACAATCAAAGCAACAATTTGTGGATGTTCATCAATGATCAGCTCTGCAATAGAACGCGCATCCATCCAATCTAAAATCTCGATGGGTCTCTCCGATGAAGCCGGTGTAATCCGGCTTAGAACTGATTGCGCCTTGTCTCCACCAACCGCTTTTGTCAGTACATTCCTGATGTAATTTCCGGCACCAAGACCCAAACTTGTCTGTTGTTTAATTACGTTCAAAAATTCATCTAGAACGGCATTGACAGTATCCTGATCAACCCCTTGAACAGAGTACATTGCGGCACCTAAATGCTGAACTTCACGCGGAGAGAGGTGTTTAAATATTTCGGCCGCTTCATCTTCCCCCAGAAGCATCATCAAGATCGCTGACTTCTGTGTGCCAGACAATGTATCAAAGAGACTTTCGTCCTCTGGGTTCGGTGCAATTGCATCTGGCATTTTAGTATCCCTCACAAAACAATGGCATTAGCCAACAAGGTCCATATCTTTTTGCATCATTTGCTTGAAAACGTTTGATACACGGCCGGCCTCATCGGAAACAATCATTCGAATTAACGCTACTTTATCGTCATACGTATTGGCAGTGTCCAACATCTCTACAGAGATATTTGCTTTCTTTGGCTTAAGCTTGGCCTTGATATCCTCCAAGGTTTCACCAGCACCGACCTCAACAGATTCCAAAGCATCTGCCTCATCGTCTGAAAGGCCACCCTGTGCGACGACGTTATTACCAGCAGGTACCAGCACACGATTGAGAAGGGGCCGGATCACACCAAGAGAGACAACCCCTAGCATAACAATCATTCCAAACTGCTTGGCCAGATCTTCGACCCATGCGGCTTCGTACCAATCAATCTCAACACCCTCGAGTTCATTGATGAATGGCTGAGACTTTACTGTCAGTTTGTCGCCACGATCCAGCTGAAGACCAATAGCACTCGCAACAAGGTTTTCGATATCCTCCAACACTTTTGGGTCAATCGGTCTCGACGTCATTTCACCTGTCTCAGGATCTAGAACCTTCTGGTCACGGACCAACAGTGCGGCATTGATCTGGACAATGCTGTTTGTTGGTTGCTGCGTAGTTTGAACTTTGCGGCTCACCTCATAATTCCGGACTTCACTCGATGACTGCATGCTAACGCCGTCTTCATTAATGCCAGCTTGATCTGGACGCTCTACTAAAACCTCTGCCTCACTTGGGGCAGTGTTAGCTAGGGCGCCCGGCACGCCAATTGCTTGCCTCTTTGAAGTGACATCTTTGGTCATTTGCTCGCTGCGTAATGCGTTGCCGTCTGGATCCACGCTCTCTTCGGTTACCTCTCGGCGGGTAAAGTCGAAGTCGATATTCACTCGGGCAGTCGCATTTCCAGGCCCTACAATGGGAGTAACAAGTGTCTCGATCCTGGAGCGATAGATATTTTCCAGGCGCATCCGGTACTGAAGCTGGTTATCCGTCAAGATCGACGAAGGATCATCTGGAGCCTTAGAAAGCAACCGCCCGTTTTGATCCACGACAGTCACATTATCTTTTGCCATGCTTGGGACGGAAGCAGAAACTAAATTCACAATAGCAGACACTTGATTTTCATCCATAGCACGACCGTTATCAAGCTGCAAAAATACAGACGCCGTTGGCGGCATTTGCTCACGTACAAACACGGAACGCTCTGGCAGCGCTAAGTGTACTCGGGCTGAACGAACAGCAGAAATCTCAGTGATAGAACGAGCGAGCTCAACTTCTTGCGCTTGCTTAATGCGTATCGTCTCAACCGAGCGTGAAGTGCCCATCGGAATGTCGGATAGCGTATCATAACCATCAGGAACTGATTGGGGTAGGCCCTGGGCAGCAAGTTGTATCCTTGCGCTGTGATAATCATCCGCAGGCACCATGACGTCACCAGTTGTCGGATCGAGCGTAACATCGACACCAGCATTTGTTAAACTATCAAATATTCGTGCTTTTTCAGCTTCGGGCAAAGACGCGTAAAGTGTAGTGCGCGCCGGCTTCTGCATAAGCGCCACAGCAATCAAGCACGCTGCAATTACTACAACGGAGACTATCATTGGAAGCGCACGTTGAAAACTTGGCTGCTGCGTCACATTGCGAACGGCCTGCAAAACATTGCCAGGCGGAGTGACCAAGCTTGTACCTCCACCACCAGCTGCGGTTGCTGTGCCGTCAATTGTCTGTGTGTTAGTTGCCATGGCAAAAGTAATCCTTATCCAGCGTGCTCATCAGTCAGACCGAAAATCAAACAGGCATGTTCATTATGTCTTTGTAAGCGCTGAGCGCCTTGTTTCTCAGGTTCAACGTTAACTGGAATCCAAGCGAGGAAACTTGCTGGCTGACCATCACCTTTGAAAGGTCATTTTCACGACCTAACTCGAAGTCGCGCGCCATCTTTGACGCCTCGCTCTGCGCTGAAGCCACGTCGTTGATGCCATCGGCCAAACGTTCAGAAAATGTTGGGCCAGAAACAGGCTTGCCCACACCTTCCATGCCGTCCTGCATTTTCTTCAGACTTTGAAGATGCGTCTGATCAACTTGATATTTAAGTCCTCCAACTTGCGTCATTGGCTTATCCTTCCATCGCATTCAAACGGCTCAACGCGGGATGTGGTGCTTGGGGCGTTGGCATCAGATGTGTCATTGGAAGTGTGTCAATAATGATATCTTCAGAACGGATCACACCTCCATGCTGAAGAACAAGTGCGCGTTGAATGACATTCTCCAACTCACGGACATTGCCGGGCCAGTCATGTTCGATCAAAAGCGTACGAGCATCTTCGGCAATCCAAGGCATGTCATCAAGACCGGCTGCATGCTTACGCAGTAGCGCAACAGCAATCGGCAGAATGTCCAGCGGGCGGGCGCTAAGCGATTGGGTCGCGATGGGGAAAACATTTAAGCGGTAAAACAAGTCTTCGCGGAAACGATTAGCCGCAACTTCGGCTGGCATATCACGGTTTGTTGTCGCTAGTACCCGAACGTCTACGTCAATTTCACCCTGCGCACCAAGCGGCGTAACCTTACGCTCTTGCAAAACCCGCAGCAACTTAGATTGAAGGCCAAGCGGCATTTCGGAAATCTCATCCAACAACAACGTGCCACCGTTGGCTGCTCGGAAAATACCTTTGTTTGCAACGGATGCGCCTGTAAATGCGCCCTTCTCGTGCCCAAACAAAACAGCCTCAAGCATATTTTCGGGTATTGCAGCACAATTGATGGCAACAAATGGAGCGGCGGCACGCGGGGATCTATCGTGTATAAAGCGGGCGAGAACCTCTTTGCCGGTACCTGTCGGCCCGTTGATGAACACTGTTACATCGGACTTAGCGACACGGCTTGACAGAGACAGCAGTTCAGTTGTTGCAGGGTCTGCAGCGATCATATTCGCCACATCGGCACAAATGATATCTGCAGCACTAATCATTGCGAAATCATCTGCGCTGGGCATACTTATCTGTAACACTTTACCACCAAGGTGGCTTTCGATCGCAAAGCTTGCTGCAGTAAAATCAAGAATAACGACTAGGCGTGGCTTGAGGCCACGCGCAATAGCGAGTAATGCCTGCATGTTTCCAAGTTCGGCTTCGTGTTGCGAGGAGTATACAAGAATTGCCCCCGCCTCTGGCGAGCCAGCAGCCCCAAGCAATGATACATCTAGCTTTCGGCATGCGATGAGCTCACGTAAGTTTTCTGCGTGCTCAAAATTGCTTTCTTCTATCAAAATTGTTGTCATTGCGGCTCTCCAAGTTACTGGCACCTAAAGGCAATAAGCAGGCCAATTGACAAAAATAACGGAAATAATCTTATTTTTATCTTGCTAAAATGTGTCTAAAGTACTGTTTAATAATATTAAAATATCTTCACTATACTGCTCATAATTAACTCGCCACCAAGCGTCAGAAACCAGTCACTGAGAGGCATTCACTTGAGCACCCCGCCCTCAAAAAAATGACACTTAGAGACTTAAGGTTTTGATGAAATTGTCGTTTTACTTGGAAGTTGGAGAAGAAACTGAATGATAAACCGCCTGATCTCATTTGCTCTGTATGGGCTACCCGCAACATTAGTTTTGCTGTCGTTTATGCTCGGCCACTCCTCTATAGAACCTGAGCAGGATCGCCTCCAAGCTCCAAATGAAATAGGCTTGGACAACATCGAGGCGGACGTCGATGAAACAGAAAACGATACCAATCAAAACAGCGATGCCTCGAGCGAAGATGATCCAGCCCTAACGTTAGGGACGCCCGGCTTTCAATATTATCCTTATCCGTCAACGATCATTGGTAACGTCCCTAACAGTAATAAGCTGTTTTCGTTCGAGATCGCAGTCGCCATCTATGATACATCACTCGCCGCAAACGTCATGATTACAACACTTGAGGAGCGCGAGCCGCAGCTGCGTCCACTTATCTTAGAAAATGCAGTGGACCTGGATGAAAATGCACTTCTCTCAAAAGACGGGCGACTTCAGCTAAAAGAGAACATCAAAAAAACGATTAACGATTACCTAGCACGCTGGGGATATGAGCCATTCATACATGCCGTTGAGATCACCTCGTTTATAATTACGTAGATCGAACTTAAGAAAAATGTTGGCATCGAATTTGCAAATCTTCACTTGAAACAGTCGGAGCCATGCAATGAATATCGCAACACGCCACAACAAAAACGCTAAATCATCAAAACCCGCGAACTCAAATCTAGAACTTCAACTCCAAGTCCATCACTTCAACGGAAAGGACGAGGAAGAACTCAGCTATCGAATTCCATTCACTAACTACTTTGAGATAGAAGCCATCAAGAACAATACCGTAAATAATGGTGAAAAATAATTAAACATAATCCTCGCTATGCCGTTCTTATCATTAGGAAATAGACGGGAAGCCTCAAATGAATTACGCTTTTGCACGAGAACAATACAAACAGTCCACGAAGGCAGGACTGTCCGGCATTTCAGACCCCCACGAAATGATAACTTTGACGCTTAGCGAGTTATCCCGTTGCCTTAAAAAAATTCAAACGACTAGTCGAACAGATGGACAACGCAACGTCACATTCTCGAAGGCATTCACGGCCGTCTACATCCTCCAAACTAGTTTGGATTTTGAAAAAGGTGGCGAGATATCTGAAAATCTCTTTAAACTCTACGAATATTGCCGAACTCAATTACAGCGCGCTCTCAAGCTCGATCCAGAAGCCGAATTAGTGACTTGCGTGCAAGTTATCGATGATATGATTGACGCTTGGTCAGTTATCAAATAACGCTTCAGCGCTGGCGCTAGGACTGCTGGCTTGGATTATGGCCATTTCAGGAGGTTCGGTTGTCTCTATACTGTCCAGCATGGGTTTTTTCAGCTGTCTGCTCACTAACTGCCCAGAGATTTTTAGCCGAGAGCTTAGGCCTTGAAGCTTTCGCGGCAAAATATGCCGATGAACTCTCAAGCCGCTACGGCGACATAACTCCCGAAATGGTTCAGGATACTTCTGAAGGGTTTTTACGTCACCTCATGGAAGCTGAAGTGGAGGATGGATTTGAAATCCTACAGGCTTACTCATTCAACCAATTGACTGTTGAAAAAGGTGGCGCCCCGCGAAAAATTAAGGGGTTTTTCTCTTCCACTTTGGAAGGCCAGAAAACGCCTGAAGTAGTACCCGATGAAACGATAAAGCAATTTAAGCCATTCATTTTTATGTATAGATCAAAGCCAGAGCTGGCTACACCCGCTGGGTGGACATGGAAAATGATCGAAGATGGTGATTGGCTTACCACTCTACCGGAAGTCGAAGTAAGCTTTCTCGACGGAATATAACGGCCAGGCTTTCAGGAACCTAGGATAGCAAATTAACAGCTGATCCGAATCGCGGCGCGTCTAAAAACATATTTGAGATTTGGGCAATTTTTGTTGCAGCACCTGAGTGCGCAAAAGGCCTAGACATCAATGCCTTAGCCATGAGCGCATTTTCTGTGGACTGCCCTGACGGAGCTTGTGAGGGGTGATAAATCTGAACCTTCGGATGGTCAGCTGTATAATGTGGGGTCGCGACCGCAACATCCGGAGCGGCCACACCGAACCCAGTTTGCCTTAGCGAGGGGGTGGATGCAGGCGCAATTCCGCTAACAATGCTCTGCTGCCTAATTATAGAAGGCGCACTCTCACCTGGAGCTCCAATATTAAGTGGTGTTAAAGGCAACAAAGAGCCATCTCCCAACTTTCCCGAGAAACGTTACTCAGGAAATGGTTAGGAAATCAACTTATTTCAGTTAATACAGTTCGAGGCAAACCTGCCTGAACACACAAACAAGTTTGACTACAAAGTCACTTCGAATATCTTCGCTAAAGTACCGACTTTGACAAAGAGTGAGAACGCAGTGAAAAAACCTAAGAAGAAACATTATGTTTGCCGTCAGTGCATCGTAATAAGATACTTCCTATTCGCTGCTGCGCTGATGATTTTGGCCATACCCGTAGTAGGCGAGAAACTAATCCCCCTTCAGAGCCTTACCGCTTGGCATTTCGTTGGGATCATTTGGGGAATTGGCATCTTAGGTTTCGCCTTCAAAGTTATTGTAGACAGGCCTGTGCCCCAGGATGATGACGTCTGAGCACAAGCCTAATCAAGTTAACGGGTAAGCTTTTCTACCATATCAGAGTTTGCCTGAAGCACTCTTGATGCGCCGTTAAACTGTTGTTGCGCGCGGATCATAACAGTCATTTCCTGTGTTATGTCCACGTTAGATCCTTCCAGAGCACCAGATTGAATTGACCCAAAACCATTTTGTTCAGCGGTTCCAAACAATGGTGCACCTGATTGCTGTGATTGTACAAATCGCGCGCCGCCTATGTTCCGTAATCCACCTAGATTAGAAAAATTGGCGACCGCTAACTGACCCATATTTTCTATGTTATTGCCGTAGCTTGCAGATACAGTCCCGTCAGTGCCGATCTCAAGTTGGCTGAGGTTGACCCCTTCCTCAGAGGTATATGGCACTTGAATAGGCCCTCCGTCAGCACCGAGAACAAAAGAGGCATCGGACGATCGCACAAAACCATCCTTATCGATAGAAAACTCCCCATTACGCGTAAATACCCTAGCAGCGCTTGGGTCACCGTTGGCATCAGCAGGGGCCGTTGTAAACATCCCGGACCCGAGCATGGCAAGGTTCAGGGCGCCACCACGAGAGACGACAGCACCCTGCCCATCATTGCGCCGTGTGCCTGCGATCATACTGCCATCACCAGTCGCCGTCCGTGCAACTACATCAGGAGTACCAGAGCCATAGATGTCCGCAAATGATACGTCACTTTTCTTAAAACCTGTCGAACCTGCGTTTGAAATATTATTCGACACAACAGAAATCTCGTGCATCGCGCTTGCCATTCCAGAACGGATAATGCCGTACATTTGTTTCTCCAACTGCTAATTTCTAAACCTTGCACTGCAGAAACCATGCCAGCTATTGATATTTAATGCCTATGCGCAGACTGTACATCGGGATATAATTTTCTCTGATAATGTTAGGCGCGAGATTATTATGGGAAATTTCTCTTTAGTCCGAAACAGCGCAATACTTGCCGTTTACGCGAGTACGCTTTTTGGGGCTGTTATAGGTGTACTTGTGTCTGTCGCTGCTGCCACTTTCGTCGAGATCGTTGAATTTTTTACAATTTTGCGCGAGCAATCTGAACTCACCCACTTCGAGATTGGCCTTTTTTCCTTTAATCCCATTGTAGCGGTTATGATTACTGTTTCTGCAATATTGATACTTATAATCCGCTCCACATTTCAGATCGGCCGCTGGCACGGACCAGCTGACACCATGTACGTCGCTCACCAGGAGGTTGAACCTCTAGATATAAAAATTGGCGTCGCTTCCACTCTTGCAGCCCTTGCATCAGCATGCGGAGGAGCCTCAGTAGGCCAATACGGACCACTTGTACATTTTGGGGCAACGGTAAGTTCGCTCCTGAAGCGATTGTTATCGGTACAAGTCAAAGGTAATGTCGTCATAGGCGCAGGCGTCGCTGCAGCGATATCGGCGGGCTTTGATGCGCCAATCGCGGGCATCATATTCGCGCACGAAGCTATCATTCGTCATTTTTCACCTAAGGCAATGGCACCGATTGCGACGAGCGCGATTGTTGCCGCTGCAATGGTAAACTACGTTTTTGTGTTACCAGACCCACTGGTGCTTCACGGTGAGCCCCCCGCGCTCGTGGCAGCGCTCTTACCAGTTATTTTTTCAGCCGTGTTTTTTGGATTTATTGCTGTTGTTTTCATGACTTGCCTTCGCAGCTCAACTCAACTTAACCAGAAATTAAAACTGCCAGCTCACCAATCAATTATCATTGCTATTTTGTCAGTAATTTTCATCGGTGCCCTGGTCCCATCTTCACTAGGATTGGGAACATCAACTCTGACTGAATTGTTGAGCATACCGCATAGCCTTGGATTTGTGCTCGCCCTGATAGCAGCAAAAATTATACTTACGAGTGCTTGCTTAGGCTTTGGCTTTTTCGGTGGCGTGTTTTCACCAGCTCTTCTTGTTGGGGCCGCATCTGGGGTAGCCGTATCGCGTATATTTGACGCCTCTATGTCAAGCGGCCTAACATCAGCGCTAACCCTCGCCGGTATGGCATCCGTAGCCGCTTGTGTTGTTGGAGCGCCACTTGCAACTGTATTCATCGTTCTTGAACTGACATTATCTTACGAGTTCACTCTGATCACGCTCTTGGCAGTAGTCGTGAGCCAAGTTGTGTCAGAAAATCTATTCGGACACTCGTTTTTCGACCGCCAGCTCATAGACCGGGGTATTGATTTGAGGTTTGGGCGGAGTCAGCTGGGGTTAACATTAACCAACATTACTGAATGCAGCACCTCAGATTTCTTGCAAGTTAGCGAAAGTACCAGCGTTTCATCCGTGATCGCTACAATGCGTAGTGAGGCGAAAACTGAAGCTTATTGCACGGATGAGAACGGGGCATTTGCAGGCAAAACAAATATCAACCTTCTACTTTCAGAGGATCCAAGCGCCACCGTATCTCTAGCTTTAGAAAGCGCCCCACTTGTTCTAAGTGCAGAGAGCTCTCTCAATGAAGCCATGGAAAAGGCTGCGACCTTTGTCGGTGAGAGTATACCTGTCGTTGATCTTGAAACCAAACAAATGACTGGCGTTGTAACTGAAGCCGATCTTTTTGCAGCTTACCTTGAAGTTCAAGAGGAAGTCCGACTCGTTGAGAAGTGATCAATCTTTCCGCGCCGAGAGTTCTGCGCGGAAAGTTTCGATTGCCCCCCATTTTTGTCGAACAACACCACGGGTCTGCTGACGCTTTGCAAGGGGTACTTTGGCTTGCCAAACAGAAAATCTATCCAACTGCAATTCAGGACCAAGGGCAGCGAGTAATCTATCATATACTTGATCAGCACCGAGTGACTGACTTCTTTCAGCTCCCATCAGGAGGGGCTCACGGCCGTTCGCTAATGGCGCAAACTTACGCTGCTGGCCTGCTAAAGTGAAAAAATCACCCGAAGCCACCTGTGTGGCAGCCACTGGCTGAGTATCTTTGACACTTCGATGAGCATCTTCAAACCCCTTAAAATACCGCGCGCCACGTGCATCATCCGGTGAGTGATAATGCTTCACAGCCTCAACCCAAGAGCCGTGACGACTGTAGAGCTCTTTTAGGAAGGACGCTGCGTATTCTATATTGCGGGCTGGCTCCATCATCTGTTCAAGAGAAGCAAATTGATGTCCATGCCAGTAATGATTGATTTGCATACACCCGACATCAATATTTGTTCGCCCCTTCTCAGTGGCTTTCCTGAGATAGGCAAGCGCCTCTGCTCGGGTTTCAAAATAGAGACCTTTGCCGGAATGGTTCAATGTCCAAGGCCAAGCCTTACGCGTATTATCGACCTGACGGCCGGCTTCAATTCGAGATATTGCCGGCAGGTAACCCGCCGGCAGGCCCGCACGCAGCCCAACCTCAGCAGCCATGCCTTCACAATTTGGAACAGAGGGTATTGTGCCAGCCTCGACGTACTCAGTAGTAGTCACCAAACTTATACTAGCCAAAACAACGCCGATGATATGTCTCAGTCCGCCAATCATCGGATCAAGTCAAACAGGCTCTGCTGCCCTACCTTAGCGAAGACTTGACGCAACGCATCCCGGTTTACAATCAAGCTTTGAAGCTCAGTAATAATTTCTGTCAGATCAGCATCCTCAATACCCGAAATAGTCTCGGAAATCATAACTTCTTGCCTAGCCAACAAATCTGATTGCATCTCCGCAGTCGCCGCATATGCACCCACCTGTGCGCGCGACATCGCCATATGTGTCACAGCACTTTCCAGGCTGCCAATCGACACAGACAAATCATTATCGGTGTCAACAATAGTGGTGACGTCCGGCAGTACGCGTCCTTGAAACATATGCTGCACAGAGATTTTACTACTTGGGTGCTTTTCCGCGCCAACAATCCCATTTGTTTGAAAACTAGAAATAGTAAATGGCGCGCCGTCTCCATTTGACAGAATAATTGAATTTCCACCTTCGCCGTATCGCGCCGAAACACCAGATTGCGCCGAGAGAGCGTTAATCTCTTCCACAAGAGGGCGCATGACGCCTGACACTAGCTCAGTTTTCACTTCAACGGTTCCAAGGGGACCTTCAATCAACAAACCTTGAGGCGTAGGTTCACGGCCAATATCGAAGGTTAAATGAGCGCCATCAGGAGAATCCACTTTAAAACTTGTTTCACGATTAGCCATAACTTCGAGAGACGTGGCAAACTCAGACACAATATCAAAAACCGACTTTGGGCCTTGCTCAGTCTGGATACGCATAAACGTCGATGCGCCATCAACACTGGTTGCGACAGACTGGCTCTGTGAGACGGGCAAGCTGTGTAATCCCTCGTCACCGACATAGTCGACATCGCCGGCTAAGTTCATCTCAAACGGGTTGGAATTGGTCCGAAAGCCACCAAAAAGAGCCTGACCCTGGGCGTCTTTGGCATTAGCCAACCCAAATAAAAACTCTTTATGCTGCAAAACCTCTTTTTGGATAGATAGGCGATCTTGATCAGTTAGAGTGGCAGTATCAGCCATAATTGAAAGCTCTTTGAGCCTGATCATAACATTTTGCACTCCCTCCAACGCAACATCAGTCTCAGAAAGTCGGCCCTCAATACGCTGCACGTTTCCGCGAAATCTTCCCAAGCTAGCTTCAAGTTCGTTGGCGGCAGATAATTTAGAAGTGGCAACCGGGTCGACAGACGGCTTGATGTCTTTCTTGCCAGACGCAACTTGGTCCTGCAGCCCCCCAATTTGTTCAGAAAGACGTCCGAGCTTGGTAATGGTCTGCTCGTTAAACATTTTAGTGCTAATGGTCATACCTGGAGCCCTTCTATCAAATCGAATTCAAAAGCGTATCAAGCAACTCTTGGGCGGTACTCAACACGCGAGCCAGAGCCTGATATGCTTGTTGTTGTTCCAGCAGGCGCGCCGCCTCCGTATCAAGGTTTACCCCCGAAAACTCGGCTTCTAATTCCGCGGCAGCATCTCGGACAGCCTCAGACGATGCAGCTGCGATCGTACCCGCCTTCACCTTAGCGCCCATATTTGTAATTAATTCGCTATAGCTTGCTGAAAAACCGCCCCTACCGCTGTTGCGGTCAAGTGATTGGAGGGCAAGCAGTTTTTCGATGTTCCTCCCGTCCCCGTCAGCCTGCGCATTTGCAGAAAGTGTAAACCGGTCACCAGTAGAAACCTCACCATCAATTAATAATTCAAGCCCCGCTACTTCGATGCGACCACTTTGATCCAGATATCGACTAGCGATCGAATGCCCACTAGCGCCGTCAATGATTTCAATTCGACCACTCTGCGCGTCGCTGACGACGACCTCGAGGGGACGCTGGACTTCTTCACTATCGAATGATGGTCCTTCAGAAAATTGTCCCGACAGACGCCGTGCCCCGTCTCCGGTCAAGATCACAATTAGTTCTTCAGCCGGCAGGTTGGTTAAGGAGAGACGTTCTTTAATAAGACTTGAAGCGTTTGCTTGCGCATCTACCGCAGATCCGTCTTGCGAAATAATTTCTAATCCATCTGATGTAACAGTCACCTGATTTGGGGATACTGAAAATCCAAGAGCGCGTGCGCCATCGCTGGGAAGTGGCCGTAAGTCGTTGTCAATGACAGAGCCATCTTGCAATATCTGCAACTGGTAAGGCCCGCCGCTTGGTCCGAGCAAGCCAACTGTCAACCCTGCCGGCAGCGCACCAGGGTCATCGACTGACACGACGCCGTCCACGTTGGTGATTGAAATAGAGTGCTCTTCATCACCAAGTGCAAAACGCATTACTGTCGGCGATGTAATTAACCCCGCGCTGTCGAAAGCCCTACCAGTGAGACTTTGTTTCAGGTCAGCCTCCCCAAGGCCAAACACAGCACGTGACGCGTCGCTAGCTGAACTAGCAACACGTAACATTTGACCCGTTTCGATACCTCCTGCAGCACTCACAACAAGGCGATGATTGTCGTCAAATCCGGCACTCAGCCGGCCTTCCTCTGGGCCGCTAACAACTACCTCACCATCACTCATCGTCAGCGTGTAGGTTTGCGACCCTAAGCTTAGAGAAATGCTATCGCCATCTTTCGGCAGATCATTTGCAGAGGTAAATGTTTTACCTTCCAAAAGAGGCACTGGTGACGCAGCGCGTAGCTTTTCAGCCAGTGCTGCAGCTATTGATCTACTTGATAGGTCAGCCAATTCGGACGTAGCCACAGATGCGTCCAACGTGTTCGCAGATCCATCAGTTTCAAGGCTCAATGAAAACTGTGCGGCCGCTGCACTGGCTAGGCTACCATCAGGGCGCGCCTCATTGCCGTCGATGCCTTCTGTCGCGTCAAACCCCAAAAGTTGCTTGCTGCCGGCCTTACTGATTTCGCGCGAAATAAAACCTTGCTCAAATGCGGTGGAGCGACTGTCCTTAGATGTCCCAGCTACCGCCAAGTTAAAGGCCGCATTAGCGGTCAGAGTGATTTCGCCGCCAAACCGTCCATAGGCATCGCCGCTGCCGCCAAGTAAGGCAGGCCCGTCAGTAAGCAGTTGACCAGCAGCACCGACTGGAGAGGCATTCAAGGCCGCGCCAGACGTCGTCACGTTCCCTAAAACGATGTCCGCGCCAGTGTCATTGACCAAAACAAGCCGCTGCAGCGAAACTGAAACTTCAGCGCGCACGCCTGTCTCGCCAGTGTGAGCGTTAATTACCTCAGCAAAATCCGAAAGTGAGCCGCCAGACACGACAGCATCAATAGTGACTGGAGAGGTATTGTGACTGGTCAATTCAAGACTAACAGTGCCGTCGGGTATACTGCTCAGTTCAACCCGTGTGGCTGCACGAGCAGTAATGCCTAAATCCCCACGCAGCTGATTTATTTGAGACGCGATATAATCAGCCATCACGCCCTCAGGAACTTCAAGGGAAGTAGCAGTATCATTGCCGATCTTGAGAGATATAGTTTGAGCAGGGGTAGGTACAGTTACTTCAAAATGATCTGCGGTCGTAAAGGATGGAGTGAACCCACTGCCAAAAAAACGGACTACTTCCGCGCCTTGGGGGCTTTGCTGGCTCACCCCCATGCCCTGGAATCCCCCCTCAGCGATCCCATTAAGGTAGTCGGCTCGATACTCAGCAGAGGCTGCAAAGCCATTTGCCTGCGTGAGATATTGTATCGCATCGACATCGCTCATTGGACTGCCGGCCACATGGCGCCCTTCACGTGTAAACACTTGGATTTGAGAGCCTATATCATTGGCAGCTGAAATGCTTCCCCTTATTTCTGCACTGCCATGCAAACTTGCGCTGGTTAAGGCTCCCTGCGCGCCACTTGCCGCAATTGAAAGTGTTCCCCCCTCTCCAGCTGCGAACAACCCAAGTTCAGCAAAGCGCTTACCATTTGAAGACGTAATTGTCCCACTATTAAGCATCTCTGCCATTTCAGCGAAATCAACGTCGGTCTCAGTTGTTAAGCGGGAAATGTAACTGCTGGTGTCAAAACTATGTGTGGTGCCGCCAATGGTTACCGAAAGAGATTTTAGTTGTACCTGCTGTTCGTCGGTCACATTGAAAGTAACGTTGTCTTGAGTGCCTAAAGAAAACAGTTCAATGCTCTCCATTGACGCAGGAATAATCCCCGCAAAACCGTCAGACAGCAACCTCGAAGCAGCCGCGACGCCAGCATCATTGTTCAGCAAACCAGTTAATGCTGGCAACCCGCTTTCTTGATATGGCAGGGAGCTCAAAGCAGTGAGCTCAGCAGAACTTTCATTTTTCACATCAGCGCTTGCAATCAATCTGCCAGCAGCTGCGAAATCAGCAGCCTGCGTTAATTGAAATTGCATATTTCCTGCTTTGCCCTGCGATACGGAAAGCTGTAGCTCGTCACCATCAGCAGGTTGACCGCTGATGGTTACTTCAACACCTTCGTAAATAAAACCTGTGGAGCCAGACGCCACGATCGTCCCGTCAGGTAAGCTACCAAGCCACAAACCAGATTGCTTTTGGTAACTTAAATCGAGATTGAAATCGACCTCGGGCAACTCCCCAACCGGCGCAACATAAGAGGTGAAGCTCCCCAAATTATTCACGTCAGGTGTCAAGTCATAGCTTGTTAACTCAAACAAATTACCACCAGGCTTACCGTCTAGCGTAATACCCTGTGAGTGTACTGAGTTGAAGTCTGACGCGACCTTGCGGGCTAGCGCATCCAGTTCGTTTGCAGTTTGGCTGATTGTCTCATACGCTGATATGAGCCCTGCAAGTTCGCCCGAAACAAGCTGCTGAGTAGGCGCTTCGCCAACGCCGGTACCAACTGATACATCAAGCTGCCCTTCTTTCAACGACACCGACAATGTGGTTGCCGATTTACCTTCGACCAAGACAGGCCCATTTCCCGTGGCACCAAGTGTGATACGCGCGTCACCGCGCACGTTGTAATCAACTGATACTCCAGCATATTCGGCAATAGCAGAAACCGATTTGTCGCGTTGGTCCATCAACGCGTTCGAAGCTTTTCCACTGCCACCTGACGAGATCAGCTCAGCTTGTACATCCGCCAAGCCCTGCAGTTCCGTATTCAGCGCAACTACATTACTCTGCACTTCATCTACCACCGCGCTTTGGAAACGAGCTAATGACTGCGCCAGAGACTGGAACGCCGATGCAAGGGAACGCCCCTGCTCAAGCGCCACAACTCTACCGGACAAATCGCCAGGCGCTTGTGCTATTGCGCTGACACCGTCAAAAAAATCGTTAATCGACGAGGTCAGATCATAATCCTCGGGAAGCACAACAGTTTCCAATGTATCAAGAGCACTCTTATAGGCATCTGCTCGGGAAAAGTCTGACGCTGTGTCACGAGCTCGTGAGGCGATGAAACTGTCAAATGCTCGGCTGATATCCGAAACACGGACACCAAGACCTGCTTGGTCAGAGACACTAAGTATATCACCTTGCGTGGCCGAGATTTCTTCCATCGAAGCCTCGCGGCGGCGATAGCCCTCTGTGTTTAGGTTGGCGATATTTTGCCCCGTCACACTAAGTGCTTTGCGGTAGGCTTGGATGCCGCTGCTACCAATGTCAAACAAGCCCGCCACGCTTATTTGCCCTCAGGTGTAAGAGAAGTAGACAATTGCTGAACCATTGCATCAGCTATGCCTAGATTAAGCCCACGAGAACTGCTGCGCGCCACTTCTACGTCTAACATGCCCTGAAATGTCTTTCCAGCTTCCGAGGCGAACATCCCCTCAGCAAGCTCTCCAGCGCGCCCTTGTTTCAAAAACTCCGCCAGAAACGCGGCCTCAAACTCTTTGGCCACATCTTGCAACTGTTGGTGCTGGCTCTGACTGGTGTCTACCGTTTTACGGTTCCAAGCTGCGCCACTCGCGCCGCTCGTACGCTCAGCTAGCATTACAGTGCTCTGCAAGGAGGTCATACTATCCGCCATGATCTTCTCCCTAAATCACAACAAGCTCGGCTCGCAGCGCGCCTGATTCACGTAAGGCTTCTAAAATAGCCACCAGATCAGATGCCGATGCACCAACGGCGTTAATAGCGTCTACAAGCGACGAAAGCGAAACGCCCGTATCAAAGATAAAAGCACGTGCAGTTTCCTCTTCAGCTTCAATATCTGTGTCGGGAGTGATAACCGGTTCATTGTTAGCAACAATTGTTTGATCGCCATTTGTTACGACACTTTGACCTTGATCGACATTGAAATCCTCATTTACTCGAACGGTCATAGACCCGTGGGTAACGGCGGCAGGCGTCACGCGTACATTGCCACCAATTACTACCGTACCGGTACGCGAGTTGATAATCACCCTCGCAGGCGGCTCGGCTTGGGTTACTTCAACGTTTTCTAATAACGAAACAAATGAGACCCGCTGACTGGGATCTTGAGGTGCACGGACACGGATAGAATTAGCATCTAGAGGCACAGCCACATCAGCCCCAAAAATACCATTAATTGCTTCAGCAGTGTTCGCCGCGGTAGTGAAATCACCTTTGTGTAGGTTCAAGATAAGATTTGGTGTCTCCAAGAAGGAGCTTGGCACCATTCGCTCTACAGTTGCCCCACGAGGTACACGACCAACCGTAGGCACGTTAACCACCAGTGAGGATTGATCAGCGCCCTGTACACCAAGACCACCAACAACGAGATTACCCTGTGCTACAGCATAAGTCTCGCCGTCTGCGCCAAGCAGTGGTGTCATTAAGAGTGTCCCACCTCGTAAGGAGCTAGCTCCTCCCATCGTGGAAGCAGTAATATCGAGCGTCTGGCCTGGCTTTAAAAATGGTGGCAAATCAGCCGTAACCATTACGGCCGCAGCATTACTGGCATTCAGACCGGACACATCAGTGACCAAACCAAAACGTGAAACCATTGCTTGCATCGACTGCAGTGTGAGGCCAGAATTACCGTCCCCTGTACCAGCCAAGCCGACTACAATACCATATCCAACGAGTTGATTTGATCGCACACCCGCAACGCTAGCAACGTCTTTGATGCGCTCAGCTAATGTCACGCCAGTTAAGGCTAAAATGATGACTAAGGCACAGCTAACACATTTGATTGAATTATAAAATTTCATAGCCGGGTCCATATTAAAAGGGTGAGACCGTTGTTAACGTACGCTGCAGCCAGCCTACTTTAGATGTATCTGCAACGTCGCCTGCACCGATGTATTTGATTTCTGCGTTTGCGATCCTGTCAGACAAAACAACGTTATTGGACGAAATGTCTTCTGGGCGCACAATGCCGCGAACCCGGATATATTCGTCACCATTGTTTAAGGTCAGCTTCTTTTGGCCAAGAATTTCAAGGTTTCCGCCATCATGTACACGCGCGACTGTTACTGACATCTGACCAGTCAGACTATTTGACTGTGCCGCGGCGCCTGTCCCAGAAAATGCTTGATTTGTTCCATTACTTAGTGCGCCTTCGAGTAAACTCGCCCCGAATGCGCCGGGAAGGTTCACGTCAAAGTTTGTCGTCTTGCCGCTAGATGCATTTTGGGATTTTGTCGCCTGAAAGCGCTCTGCAAACGACACCGTTAAAATATCTCCAACCCGGCTTGCACGGCGGTCGGTTGCAAACAGTCCAGACTGTGCCGAATTATAAATTGCACCGGTAGCAAAACCTGTATTAACGGCTGGCTCGGCCAATGGCAGAATTGGGCGGTATTCTAGGCTATTTTGCTCTTCCATCATCGTCGAATTGCATCCTGTGATAATACTCACACAGGTAAAAAGCCCAAAAGTACGAGACATAATTTTTAAACCCATCGGCCTACCCTCTTACAAATTGTTTGAGAGGTAACGCATCATCTCATCCACTGATGAAATTGACTTAGAGCTCACTTCGTAAGCGCGCTGCGTTTCAATCATGTCAACCAATTGCTGAACAACGTTTACGTTTGATCCCTCGAGGTAGCCCTGCACCAGTTTACCAAACCCACCGTTGAGAGGCGCACCTTCGATCGGAGCGCCGCTTGCTGGCGTCTCAACTGCAAACGTCTCGCCAACTGGTTGAAGCCCCCGCGGGTTTGCAAAATTTGCAAGTGAAAGCTGCCCAACTTCTTGGGGCTGAGTTTCTCCAGCCAATTTAACGGAAACAATACCATCAGCTGAGATATTGATTTCGCTTACGTTGTCAGGGATCTGAATTTGAGGTTGCACTACATAGCCGCTGGAAGTTGTGAGTGTGCCCTCGCCATCACGCGAGAACGTACCATTACGGGTGTAACCCATGCGGCCATCTGGCATCATAACTTGAAAAAAGCCTGAACCATCAACCGCCACATCAAGCGAGTTGTCTGTGCTGATGAGACTACCCTGGGAGTACAACTTCTGTGTATTCACCATATTGACACCAGTTCCGACGGTTGATGCGGATGTAAGCATATTGCCGTCAGCGGTTTGTGCTCCGCCGGACTTGATCGTTTGATACAACAGGCTTTCGAAGTTAGCGCGGTCGCGCTTGAAGCCGGTTGTGTTTACGTTTGCTAGGTTATTCGCAATAACCTGCATTTTGTGCTGTTGAGCATTCAAGCCAGTTTTGGCTACGTGCATTGCGCTTGAAGACATTTTACTGCTCCTACATCAAAGGTTCATAACCTTTACTGCAAGAGCTATGCCAATAAGTGGCTAGCCTTGTGGCAAGCGCATTAATTCTGCACCGCCACGGTCAATGTCTTCAGCCATTTTTATAAATTTGACACCCATTTCGAACTGACGCTGTGCCTCAATCGATTGAACCAACTCTGAAACAGCATCTACGTTGGATGCCTCAAGCGCACCCTGAACCAAAGTTACCTGCTGATCGACGGCTGGCACAGTCCCATCCAAACGACGGATTTGACCATCTACACCCTTCGTAAGCTCTTCATCTCGTGCTGAGGTGGTGCCAAGCACTGCAACATCTTGGAAAATTCCCGAGGGCCCATCCATTGGCGTTACAGAAATTTCGCCAATCTCAGTAATTCTAAATTCGCTGAAAGGCGGCATCTCAATTGGCTGCAAGCCCTCGTCCAACATCAATTCTTGTGCACCATTAACGAGAAAGCCTTCACCGTTAACAGAGAAATCACCCCGCCTCGAGAGAGCAACCTCACCACTTTTGGGCTCCACGAAAAAGTAGCCCTCCGACATGATGGCAACATCCGTTTGCGCGCCAAGCTGTCGAAGAACTCCCTGCTTATCTGAAAAACCAGCCTTACCAGTTTCTAAGTTCATAACTCGTGCCGTGGCGCTGTCCATTGCCTTAATAAACCCAGCGCCGCCCTCATTTGGCAAATCTTTGCGGAAGCCCGGTATATCTACGCTAGCGAGGTTTTGCGCCGTTGTTTGCCGAATATCATGCAAGTTCTTCAGCGTGTTGAGCGCTGTATGTATCATTCTATCCATGAGAAGCCTCCTTCAAAGATGCCATTACATACGAATGTTGATGATTGTTTGCGTCAAACTCGTCGTTGTCTCAATCGCCTTAGCTGAAGCCTGGTAGTTCCGCTGAGCAGTGATCAAGTTGACCAATTCCTCGGTAATATCCACGTTTGAGCGTTCCAAAGAACCTGACAAAATATTACCAAAACCTTCTGCGCCAGCTTCTCCAACTTGTGGCGTGCCAGAAACAGCCGTCTCAACATATGTGGCATTACCAATCTGCTTCAAACCGTTTTGGTTGTTGAAGTTGGCGACAACGATCTTACCCAGCGGGTTGTTTTGACCGTTCGTATAATTAGCACGGATAGTACCAGAGCTGTCAATTTCCAAGCCATCCAAACGACCGGAAGTAAAACCATCTTGCTCTACCGACAGAACCGAAAACGGTTGTGCAAATTGAGAGGAAGCAGAATAGTCAATGTCCAGTGAGATTGAAAAACCTTCAGCTTGTTGCTCATAACGCACGTTGTTTTTAGGGCTTACCAATTTACCAGTTTTGTCGAAAGTAAGCTCGCCTTCGTCAATGTATAATGGATAATATCCTTCAACCATATCTTCCGGCGGCGTAGTCACTACTTCACCGGTTGGATCGACATAGAGTGCTATGCCATCAGCATTTGTAGCTTGGACCAGATTAAAAATCTTTGGTACTGAACCAACGCCAAGTGGTACATCATCAAGGCCAAGGCGGGCCGCACCCTTTACTTTAACAGTCGATCCACCCCCAGTCGTCCCCGTCTGGAACTCAAAGGCGTTATCCGTGGTTGAATAACGTACGGTAACTCCGCCGACTGTTTGACCAGTACTAGGATCAGAAATCTGATTGATCCGCTCCTCAAGCGCAGTAGCCAGTGTTGTTCCAACATAGTTACCAGGCGGTATATCGATGATACCTGCGATGCCATTCACCGATACGTTAAAGCGGTTCTCACCGTTGTTTGATGTCAAGCGGAACACTTCCGTCAGATCACCTTGAGCAGTACGACCTACTGCAACGGCAGGTTTAGCGGCTAACCCGCGTCCCTCCTGAAAGGTGAAGTCTTCCTTTGAAGCGCCGAAACCAAACAACGCGTTTTCGCCCCCACCAATGATACGGCTATCGAGGTTAATAACTTCGCTCTGATCTGTGCTGCCGTCACCTGCAGCGGAAATGATACGACGGCCAATTTGAATGTTAGAAGATTTTTGATCCGTATCTACGCCTAGCGCGCCATCGGATGAAATATTTTCTCCAGTCGTTCCGCTCGCAACTGTAAATGACTTTGTGTCACCATTGTAGCTCACAGAAACACCATACCGCTTATCGTTGAGCTGAATTTCTTCACCATCGGCAATGAACGACTCCGTCGATAATATTTCGCCACCGCGAATAAGGACTTGTTCCGCATTACTGCCACTGGGGATACCGAGCCCGTTCGTGCTATCCGCATCCGCAGCGCCATAGACAGTAAAGGCATTAAAGTTACTATTCGTTCCAGTGCCTAGAACCGTTCGGTCAACATTAAACTGAAGTCGTTGGTTCGTTTCATCATAGGACACCTTTATGGGTGGTTTATTCTCATCCACCCAAGCGACCTTACTTTCCGGCACATCCGGCTCAATGCTGACGACACCGAGGTCAGTGTTAGTAGTACGAGCGGTCAACACCAGGCTTCCCGAGACTTCAGAAAAAACAACACCCGACGCTGTAGTAGCGGCAACGCCATTCAGTTTTGTCACCAGATCGGTGACAGAAGAGAGAGACTCATCACGGAAATCTGCCACGTAAGATGTCTCGCCTACATTAATGACATTTATGTTTCCGCTCATTGCAGCCACAGAAACGCCCGAGAATGTATGGCTTTCGGTCGTTGTTTCCCCAACAACTTCTTCGCTGGCTGTGGTGGTGGGGTGAGTGATTGCCTGGATCTCAACTGATGAAAGCGCCACACCATCTACGACTGAACGAGCTCTCAGCTTTCCATTAACAGATTGGAACTCAATACCATGGTCTAAGCCCAAAGCGTTTGCTGCCGTGACCACTTCAGTCATCGTCGAAATGGCAGCAACATCACGAAAATCAATATCAAGTTCTACATCACCAATCGTGATAACATTTTGCTTTTGTGAGAACGCAGAGGGGTCTACTGTAGCAAATTCATAAAATTCGCGTGTACCATCAACCGCTGATGAATTCCCGCCGGTAGCGGTATTCAAGCCAAATGTTGTCTGCAGGTCAGAGGAAACTTCGGTTAGGTCGATGGCATAACCGCCACCCTTTTCAACTGTACTAAGCTGAAGAGTGCCGCCAGTGGTAATCTCAGCGGTAACTACATTGGCGCCGAATGCAGCATCAAAGCCAGCCTGGGTCGCAGCAGCCATGGCGGCAGTACCGCCAGCGCCAGTTTGCCAATCACCCCCGGTAATGGTTACGTCCTCTGTGGTCACGCCGCCGTCAATAGACACCTTCATAGTCAGCGTATTGCCTGTCTCATCAGCAGCAACCAGTGTTCCCATGGTCAACGTCGCAGCTGTTGCATCAGTAACTGCCGCAGCCGTAGCCGTCCCAAAGGTCATTGTAGCTGTCGAAATTACCCCCAAATCCTGATTGGGTGTAACTGATGTTACTGCCAACTCATCATCAATGACTGAAAAGGAAACGCCTGCTGCGGTTGTGTCATCAAGCCCGTTGAGACGAGTTGCAACGGCTGCCAGTGTAGACAAAGTTTCGCCGCGGAAATTTGCAACTATCTCGTTAGTGCCTACTGTAATCACGTTTTTAGTGTCGGAAAAGCTTGAGGCCGTCAACGTCGAGAACTGGTGTATTTCGGCAGCGTCTACCGCGCTTTGAGTTTCCGACGCTGTATATTCCGTACCAGCTTTTGTCAGGCCGAGCGCATCGAATGATGTGGTAACATCTCCAATTAATGTGCTTTCAAAACGGATAGCGTCCTGCAAGGAAAGATCAGATACTGACCGTTTAGCGGCATCACCAGTTTCACGTACAACAATGCGGGTCGAGTTAAAGTTTTCAAAGGCACCAGTAACTGTCGGGGATGCTCCTTCGTAGAAGGCCTCAAGTTCCTGGGAAGGTTCATATAAAATCGAAATGTCAGAACCGTCGAGCTCAAAGCCAGACTCCGGCAAATTCAGGCCAGACGTATCGATGCGAAGCATCTGATAGTCGTCACCGTTACCACCATCTACGGGAATGTTTTCGAATATCCTGAGTTCGCGTCCGTTCAAATGATCTTTGAAGCTCTGGCTGTTAGATGACCCAACTAGCCTAATTGAAGAAGATGAAGGCGAGCCAAAATCAGAAGGTACATACACGGTTAGCGTGTTTTGAGTGTTATCATAAACTACAGAGCGTCCACCACTCGCAGTAAGTGCACCGTCAGCATCAACATTTTCTAAGGCCGAATTTTTGTCATAAACGGAAAGCTCAGGTCTCTTGCCGTAATACGAGTAGGACAAATAACGTTCGTCTTCTGTAAGGCCACCGTTACCATCATCTTGAGTATGTTTGATTGTGACGACTTCAGGCTCCTCGTAGGGCTCATCCATTGGCTGGCCAATGCTACGAACAAAAAGGCTCCCCTCTACACCTAATGCCGCCGCGCCACTCCCCAAAGTTCCGTCACTATCATAAATGTAGTCATTCAGTTCATCGACCATTCGGGTTTGTGTGTGGGCCAAAAACTCTTCACGCGTAAAATCAGGCGACGCTCCCTCAACGTCTAGTCCCATAATTTCAGAGACTGAAGACGGCTGCAAAAGGTCAATTTCAATCTTGTTGTCGCCCAAACCCTGAAGTGATCCATCTGGTGCAAGCTTAAACAAATCGATCGTTAGGCGATCATCAATATTTTGAAAAACCTGTATCTTCTTGTCATCACCATATGCTTCGTTAATGGCCCTCTCAACTTCAGAGGCCAACTGCTCGGCGTTATACTTACCCGGGCGCAAATCGATCGAGACCGGTGCGTCGCCGTCATCAACATTGACCGTCAAGAAGTCCTTACCCCAAAACAGATCACTATCAGGGTTGTTAGCCTCACGTGTCGCCGCAAAGAGCAACGGATCAGTGACAATCTCTACAAGCTTGTCACCTTCCTCACCAAAATCAAAAGCACTTTGTTCACCCTGCATGGTTGCAGGCTGTGAATCCACCTGTTGGTTCAAGTCATCTAATTTATAAAGTGGGGCCCCCTTACCATCTAGAAAGTAGTTGTCGTCAGGGACGGAAGTGGTCTGATTACCGAAGCGGTCTATGAAGATTTGATTTCCGGCATCATCGACGGCGTTCACAAGGTCTGGGTCAATGATCGTGTCATTAATAACAAGCCGTGTATCGTATTTGTTCGTGGGGTCCTCAGCAGATGCATTCTGAGTTTTAATGAAGTAGATCGTTGCAATTGTCGGATTACCAAGGTCATCAAAGATTGTGATTGATGTTGAATTTGTATAGCTATTTGGATCGTTTGGATCAAACTGATATCCATCTGAAAATTGCTCAAGATCAGTAACAACTGGAGCATCAGCTGGCACGTTCACACCCAAATCAATTTTACCTGTGGCCTTTGGTTCACCCGACGTGACAGGCAACTGCAAAGGAACTGCGCTATCCAGGTCTTTTGCGGTGACGGATCCGTCTTGGTTAACCGGGTAGGTCATCAAATACTGGCCAGCACTGTCTACCACGTACCGATCATTATCGACGTTAAATGAACCGTTGCGCGTATAAACAGTCTGGGTCGACGTCAAAGATGGCTTCAATGCGAAGAACCCCTGCCCCGAAACCGCTAGATCAAGCGCGTTAAGCGAGGATGCGATATTACCTTGGGTAAACTGCTGCTTGACACCCTTCAAGATCGTACCGGAGCCGATTGAAGACGATGCATTCTGCAATGGAGACGTTGCGAAGATATCACCGAACTCTGCGCGGCTACGTTTGAAGCCAGTAGTACCAACGTTAGCAATGTTGTTTGATGTAGCCGAAATATCAGCCTGGGCGCCGTTAAGTCCAGTTAGTGCGGTATAGAATGACATGTAATACCCTCTCGTCTTTAATTTTCATTGCGCAGGTGAGCGCCATCTTTTGCAGGCAGATTATCTTATCCGACTGATTGTGCTTGCATCAATCGTGCCATAATCTTCGACATCAAGCGTCGCAGTGTCTGACTGGTCCCCAAATGATGAAGTGGACAAAACACGCGCATAAATCGACGGGCCCATCGTCTCCATGCCCTTGCCGGTGTTTGCAGACACTTCAACCTTGATTTTGCGGTTGCCGTCGCGCAGCTCTGAAGGAATTTCGGTCCAGCTAAATCCTGCTAAACCGGTGCCTTGTGGACCCAAATCTTCACTATGAAGAAGCTCGCCTGTACTCGCATCAGTAAACGAAACGCGTGAAGCGCTGGCCGCTTGTGGCAACTCAAAGACGCCATGTATTTCGCCATTATCATCGGGGCGCGCCATTGATCCTGGGACCAAAACAGACTGCCCCAAGAAATTTGCCGTCGTCGCAATTCGGGTTTGCTTCATTTCGGCAGCCAAAGATTCAAAATTTTGGTTAATCTCTTCGATACCAGATACGGTCGAGAATTGGGCCATCTGTGCAATGAAATCACCATTTTCCATAGGTGCGAAGGGATCCTGATTTTGCAACTGGGCCGTCATCAACTTAAGGAAGTCATCTTGACCCAACTCGTCGCTCGTTGCCCGCTCTTCAGCACTTTTATGAGTACTGATGCCAAGCTTATCGAAAATCGCTTGCTGCGCAGCTGCGCCTGAAGATTCTACATTTGACATAATATTTTCCTTTTCTACCGGCCCATATTGACCGTACGCATCATTAATGAGCGCAGGGTCGATACAACTTCGAGGTTGTTTTGATACTGACGAGAAGCTTCAAGCATCTCGACCATTTCTTCTTCGACATCGACCGCAGCTTGCCAAACGAAGCCTTCTTCATCTGCCTTGGTATGTTCAGGCATATAAATTTTGGTTGGCTCACGGCCTGTCGTCACAATTTCACGGACATTGACGGTTGCAATGCCATTTTCCGATGCGTGTTTTGCATACTCAGTCTCAAACATCGGCTTAATAGCTTTGTAGGCCTCGTCAGCGCTTCCAGCGATACTGCGTGCGTTTGCAATGTTACTCGCAACAGTGTTTAGCCGCGTCATTTGTGCGCTCATCGCACGACTTGCGACGTCAAAAATATTAGAAATATCAGACATTATTCGCCCTTAATCGCAGATAAGAGACCCGAAACTTTTCGATTCATAAAAGTCAGTGAAGTCTGATAGCGCACAACGTTTTCAGAAAACTGCATTTGCTCCACAGCCAACTCAACCGTGTTTCCGTCTAGAGATGGATTAACTGGATCACGGTAATGAAGCCGATCGGCGCGCATGTTTGAGGGTTGCGCAACATGTCGCTCATTAGTCGTCGTAAGAGGCCCTGATGGCATCGCCTTTGCTAGTGTCGCTTCAAAGTCAATGTCGCGTGCTTTAAAGTGCGGCGTAGCTGAGTTAGCAATATTGGACGCCAAGATATCATTGCGCTTAGAGCGCAACGCTAATGCATCATCGTGAATTCCGAAGTGTTGTCTGATACCATCCATTTGGATCTCGCTCATTCAAATAATTTAGGAAAATTCCCATTGTTGGAGCGGTATTTGCAAGTTGGATGCCAAATCAAATCACAGGATGAAAAAAATGCGCGACACAGATAATTTAAGCGAAGAGAAAGTCATCAACGTACCCGAATTATCCAGCGTAATGAAACGCATGCGGCTTAGGATATTACACGCAGTAAGTAGCCAAAAGCTTGACGAAGCATTTACAACTTTACGCGATCAACTCAGCACAGAAAAAGACGAAAACCGCAGACTTGGCTCACTTGCCGCGCAAACCTGGCTTATTCGCCAAAGGCTCCAACACTTAGACCAACAGCAGGTCCCTACCGTGGATGGATGTTTGGAAGAACTTGACCCTAAGCGTAAACCAACACAACCTCTTACGAAGTTAGCACCACAAGAAAAAGTGACGCCTATCGCGAACGAAAGGGCCGACGCATCTGATTGGACAAAAGTAAAAATAATCGAAGAGACAGTCGTCAACGGAATGCGGTTTTTTGAAAATTCCGTGATTGAAGTAAATCACGAAGACGCCAAAAAACTTCATGAAGCAAAAAAAGCGGAAATCATACAACCTGACACTCCACCAGTAGAGCCGGACATCACCGTGACGAATAAGGCAGATGCAAAAAAGGCCGTATCTCAAAAGACTATAAGTAAGAAAAAAGCTAATTCGGGTGAGAAGGGTACCGTTCCGAAGGGCGGATCAAAAGGCCCAGCAACTGAGACAAAAAAAGCAGTAAGTAAGAAGGATCCTGAAACTTTATCGCAAGATGCGTCTGCTAACGGCGAGGACACCGAGCCGCAGAAAGCGATAAAAGACGAAAAATCAGAGAAAAGCCATGCTACTAACACAAAGAACTAAACTGGACGAGTAATTATGCTAAAACCCATCTTCATTATATCAATTATGCTTAGTGTCATCATATTGATAGCAACGTACGGGAAAGACGTGATGACCCGGTTTGAACACAGAACTTTCACTTGCAACTCAAGCTTAACCGGTACTTTTGAGTTGATCGTAAATAAGGTGCGAATTGGCAGTCCGGTGAAGCTAGTGCGGCTTGGAGCAACTACGCCGCTAGAGATTACTGGAATTAACGGTAGCACTGTGATTGCCGTATCAGATGATTGGTCTTTCAGTATTAATCTGGAAACCAACCAAGTGATTGCTAAAGATCGCGCGGAACTAGCCATTACGCGCTGTCGGACAACCACGTTTTCGATGTAGCAGCTCGAAAAAAGTTAGGCCACGTTAATCGTGTTTTCGCCCATAAAAACATTCATACCGGCCCGCAAATTGCCAATTGCAGACTTTTTAATCTGCGACACTCGGCCTGTGGTAACATCTAAAACTTCGGCAATTTCGTAAACATTTAATTCTTCAACATAATAAAGTTGCATTACCAATGCTTCGCGTTCGGAAAGCTTTTCGAGCTCCATCTGCAGACCACGTTTTACATCTTGGTTGCTAAGTGCCTCTTCCGGGTTAGCCTCGTCAGAAACAAACCAGATGGAATGTTCGTCATGCACTTCATCAATAGACTGGTGCAGGTTCGCTTCGAAGGCTTGCTGCCATTTCCGCAACTCTTCAATCGAAAGTTCCATCTCAGATGCAACTTCTGCATCAGAGGGATCACGTTGAAGTTTGCGTTCAAGATTTGAAATGACCTTGTTAACCTTTTGCTTCATTGCAATCGTTGAGCGGCACAAGTTGGAGTTGCTCCGCAGGTAGTCAACGATAGCGCCCCTAATGCGCACTTTGGCGTAGCTCGAGAAAGACACCCCAGGCTTCTTTACATATTTCTGGCTCGCGTCGATGAGACCCAGATATCCGATTTGAATTAGATCATCGACTTCAACGGCCCCCTTAACCCGTCCATGAAAATAGAAGGCAATGCGGCGAACGGTCTGCACCTCGCCCTCTATCAGACTTTCCGCTGTCGGGTTTTGCTCGGCATAATGGTTGCGCATTGTCATCAAACACTCTCCCGTATCTTTGTACGTTCCGAGAAAAACCGAATGCCTTCGAAGGTGTTCACTGGCGCTTTCAAAACAGCTTGTGCCAAGTTCTTGAATGCCGTCAGTTCTTTGTCCGGTGTGTTACTTTTGCGCGCAAGCAGAGGCGTTCGCTGAACGACTGAACGCCGCATTGCCGCGGAAAATGGCACATGGCCCGCAAGCGTCAACTCAACGTCCAGAAAACGCGCAGTGATGTTTTGGAACTTATCAAAGCTCC
>ENA-OUOG01000669-OUOG01000669.1-marine-metagenome-genome-assembly--contig:-NODE-669-length-43753-cov-3.889733_pt1 | contig 43753 bp, 35 predicted proteins | sample MGYA00248635_ERZ508505 | MGnify/ENA primary metagenome ERZ508505 (study PRJEB26176, sample SAMN06267871) | marine metagenome | isolation source: Saanich Inlet, British Columbia, Canada | place: Pacific...
CTGCATATTCAAAATGTGACGGTTGATTCAGGTTCAATATTTTTGGCTGAGCCGCTGCTAAGCTAGAGTTTTGCTCAAAAGCTGTTATAATTGGAAGGGTCCATTGTGCTGAGACCTGAACGTCATTGTTGAGCAGAATCACCAGAGGTTCTGTCACGGACTCAAGTGCTCTGTTGTGGCCTTCGGCGTACCCATAATTGTGGTCAAGTGCAATAATGTTGACTTGGGCATGATTATTTTGCACCCAAAGGACGCTATGATCTGATGACCCATTGTCTGCAAGATATATTTGAGCCCTGTCAGAGTGCCGCACCACATCAGGCAAGAACCGCTTTAGGAGCTCCAATCCATTGTAATTCAAGATGACCACTGCACACTTCATGGGCGCAATTTAAATCAAAATAATCAGATAGCAGAGTTTGCGCCCTGTATTGCACAGGAACAGCGCAACCCTTATCTTTGAACCTCATCTAATGAACGAGATTAAACCCCGATATTATGCCTGGATTTGAAGTATTTGGAGACCATGAACGCGCACAAGTCAATGAGGTACTTGAGACTGGAGTCTTGATGCGTTATGGATTTGAAGGAATGCGACAAGGAAGATTCAAGGCCTTAGAGTTCGAAAAGTCTTTTGCTCAAAAAATGGGTGTGGCACACTGTCAGCTTGTTTCGAGCGGAACATCAGCGCTCAGCGTAGCTTTAGCCGTGGCAGGAGTGGGTGCAGGAGATGAAGTCATTGTGCCGACTTTTACGTTTGTTGCCAGTTTCGAATCGATTCTTATGTTGGGGGCAATTCCTGTTTTGGTCGATATTGATGCGACCCTAACACTGGATCCAAAGGCCGTTAGCGATGCCATTACCCCCAAAACAAAATGCGTTATGCCAGTGCATATGTGTGGTTCGATGGCCGACCTGGATGCCCTAAAGGCCATTTGTGACGCGCATGATCTCATTTTGTTAGAGGATGCCTGCCAAGCCATTGGCGGAACTTATCGAGGAAAGGCTCTTGGGAGCTATGGCGATTTGGGTTGCTTTTCTTTTGATTTTGTCAAGACCATTACTTGTGGAGAAGGAGGGGCGGTGATCACCAACAACAAAACTTTTGCCCTACATGCTGATCAGTTTCAAGACCATGGTCACGACCATGTGGGCTCAGATCGTGGTGCAGAAACACATCCCTACTTGGGGTATAACTTTCGAATTTCTGAACTTAATGCTGCCGTTGGTTGTGCCCAATTAGAGCGGATGAACGATATTTTGGCTCAGCAACAAAAACATTACCAATTCTTGAGATCGGCCATCAAAGATATCGAGGGTGTGACCTTCCGTCATGTTCCAGAGGGTGGGGTAGAGAATTATTCCTTTCTCAATATATTTTTACCTACAGCAGCATTGGCAGAACAGGTGCATGCGGCCATGACCCAATCAGGTATTGACGCCTGTTTTTATTGGTTCAAGAATAACTGGCATTATATTTCTGGTTGGCCTCATTTGACTCAGGCCAAGAGTCTCTATCCTATGATGCCCATCGTTCAAGAGCGTCTTAATAAATTGGCCACGCAAGACTTTTCTAGAAGTGACCATTATATGGGGCGTAACGTGAGTTTTTTGATCAAATTAGGCTGGGATGAAGAAACCTTGAAACACCGTGCTGCGCTTATGACTCGCGTGTTAGAGCAGATTCTTAGTAACTGATGTATTCTGTAATTTCTAGGCCATAGCCAATCATGCCGACACGCTTAGATTGTTGGTGATTGGAAATCAATTGAATCTTGTGGATTTTCAAGTCGTGCAAGATCTGGGCGCCGATACCAAAATCCTTAACATCCATTCGGACTTGCGGTGCTTTGGTCACTGTATTTGGCTTTTGGTTGCTCTTGAGTTCAGTCAAACGTCTGAGTAAATTTGTCGCTGAGGAGTCTTGGTTGATGAAAACCATGGCGCCTTTTTTCTGTTCGTTCAAAACGGCAAACATGGCTTCTAATTGGATATGGGCGTCTTGGGTCAGGGTGGCCAAAAGGTCGTTATTGACAAGAGAGGCATTGATCCTTACGGGTACGGCATCATCATCGTTCCAGTTTCCCTTGGTGAGTGCCAGGTGAACTCTTTGGTTAGTGGTTTGTAGATAGGCTCTTAAACGGAATTGACCAAATTTGGTCTCGATTTCAAAATCTTCTTTCTTTTCTATCAAGGAGTCATGTTCCATACGATAGGCCACCAAATCTTCGATAGACACAATTTTTAAATCAAAATTCTTAGCGACTTCTACAAGCTGTGGCAATCTGGCCATTGTGCCATCTTCGTTCATTATTTCTACAATCACTCCTGCGGGAGACCATCCGCCAAGTCTTGCGAAGTCAATAGCCGCCTCTGTGTGCCCTGTTCTTCTCAATACACCACCTTCTTTTGCGACTAGCGGAAAAATGTGTCCTGGACGGCTCAAATCATGTGGTTTGGTGTCATTGTTGGTGAGGGCTTTGATGGTTTTGGCCCTGTCTGATGCAGAAATTCCTGTGGTGACGCCCGAACCTTTGAGGTCTACCGAAATAGTAAAGGCCGTTTCCATAGGATCTGTATTATTGCCCACCATCATGTCCAGTTGCAGGGCTTTACAGCGCGACTCTGTCAAAGGCGCACAAATAAGTCCACGACCATGAGTGGCCATAAAATTGATCATCTCTGGAGTCACACATTCTGCTGCTGCCAGAAAATCACCTTCGTTTTCACGGTCCTGATCGTCTACTACAATAATAACTTTGCCTTGACGAATGTCTGCTATGGCTTCATCAATTGTATTAAGGGTAATAGAGGTCTGCTGAGTCATAAGGCTACGTTATTTTGATGCTTGCAAATATATGTAATGGTTGAGTATTATTTCTTTTTGAAAAATCTAAATCGATTGAAGAATGTTTCAAAATCAAAAATCCCCTGGTCTGTAGTCGCTCTATAGGTGAGCCAAATACCCAAAGGCAACATGATAAAGGTGCTGATCCAGGTAGCCATAAAGGGATGCATGGTGCCATCTTCAGCACTGTTTTTTGAAAATATTCCAATAAAATGATAGGTCAAAAACAGGACCACGGCAATCACCATCGGCATGCCCATACCGCCCTTGCGGATTATGGCCCCTAGGGGTGCGCCTACAAAAAATAATATGATACAAGAGAAGGCCAAAACAAATTTTTCATGCAGCGCAATTTCATGTTTGTTTAATGTTTTGGTCAGCTGTCTGTGGTTTTGTTTTTTGGCCCCTAAAGCAGCAGTGGTGCTGCGCACATTATCAATCGCTGTCCCTGTAATGCGCACGCGTTGTGACAAATCATATAAGTCCAAAACCGAATCAAATCCACCAGCGTTATGGTTTGTTTTGTAGAGGGTATCGGCAAATTGTGTAAATCCTGTGCGGAAGTACATATTGCCAGTGAGTTGAGCAATGTCCTCGCTATAAACCTCTCCGAGCCTTTTTATCTCTGGAACCAGCTCAGAGACATTGTACATATTGTGGTTATTGAGGTTGTTTTCCTTGTCAATATCTGTGTCATTGAGTTCTGTAAGGTCAATATTGATGGTATAGGTCGCAAAGGCACTTTTGGCAAATGGTCTATTGATCCGTTCTTTGACACCATCATTCAATTGAACATCCTCGTAATAGTGGCCATTATTTAAAATCAATGATAAGGTGTTGGAATCTAAGGTGCTGGCCAATTCTCCAGATTCCGCCACAATTACTGTGGTATTTTCACTCGGACTTTTTGGGTTTTTCTTGTGAATGATGACGTCTTTGAGGTATTGGTCTCGATCTCCACTTTTTTCGTTTACTTTAATATTAAAGTCGTCACCAATCGAACTGAATTGACCTTCGATGATCGCCATCGAAGGACTTACCTGGGCAATATTGCGCCGCAAATTTTGCCATTTGTACTCAGAGTAAGGGATCACGTTGTTGGCAAATATGAACGCTACCAGGGCGAGGCCTAAAATAAAATAGGTCAAACTCCTCATGGCGCGCTGTAAGGAAATGCCCGTTGATTTCATGGCCGCGAATTCGTATTGCTCCGCAAAACTACCAAAGACCATGAGTGAAGTCAACAAAATGGATAGCGGCAAGACCAGCGGGATGAGTTTGGGGGTAAAAAACCAAAGAAATTTTAATATGATACTGAAACCAAGATCCTTACCCGCTAATTCAGCAATGTAGAGCCAAATGGTTTGCAAGACAAAAATGAACATCAAGATGACAAAAACGCTCAAAAACGTTTTTAAAAAACTCATCAAGATATATCGGTCTAATATCTTCAAGGCGCTAGTTTAAGTGATTGATGTAGTAGCCTTGCTGTTGGTAAGCGTCCAGATCTAAAGTAAAGTCTTGTTCCGTAATCAATGAATCTGTATCAAAGGATTGAACGGTCAAGGTGTAGCGTGTGCCTTGGTCGTCTGTTTGAATCAGTTTGTATATTTGCTTGGTCTCTAAGTCGATGCCCAAAAGCAGGTCTTTGATTTCTGCATTGGCATCGATGGGAAGGAGTTTGATGTATTGAATTCTGCGGCTTCCCACGCGTTGTGTAATGTCCCATTGATAGGTATAGCCCTCTTGGTAGAAGGTCAATAGCTTTGACGGAGTAATGTCTTTGTCTTCACTAGGGTCATATGGCGCAATACTGACTTCAAAATCCTCCGGGGCAATCGTGTAAAGTTTGTTTCCATCAAAAAGCCGAGTGATGCCCATCATCGACAGCTTATATTTCTCCCCCATCAGCGCAACATCTCCTCGAGTTTCTTGTGATACTTGTTCTTTTTGATTGTCCAGCTTCCATTTGAAGTCGATGGCAATAGTGCTATAACTTTTTACTTGCTGTGCCACTTGATCCAATAATCCCTTGGCGTCTTGAGCGACAAGTTCTGTTGATGCGGTGGTCATAAGAAGCGCCAAACCAAGCACGATTATATTTCTGTTATTCTTCACCATTGTCTAAAAGATTGTTTAATGCGTCGATACTTGGGATCAGTATTTGGCGTGCCTTACTGCCTTCAAATGGTCCGACAATTCCCGCTGCCTCGAGTTGATCAATAATGCGTCCGGCTCGGTTATAACCAAGTTTCAGCTTTCGCTGCAAAAGCGAGGCCGATCCTTGCTGAGCAATGACCAAGACCTCTGCGGCTTGTCGGAATAGGGCGTCCCGTTCATCTACATTGATATCAAGACTCGTGCCACTGTCTTCACTGACATATTCTGGCAGGATGTGTGCACTAGAATAGGCTTTTTGAGCGCCTATGTATTCTGTGATGTCCGCAACCTCAGGAGTGTCCAAAAATGCACATTGTAAACGGACTAATTCATTGCCTTGAGTAAAGAGTAAATCACCCCGTCCAATCAATTGATCCGCTCCAGAGCTGTCGAGAATGGTTCTGGAATCAATTTTACTGGTGACTCTAAAGGCGATTCTTGCGGGGAAATTGGCCTTTATGATTCCGGTAATGACATTGACTGACGGGCGTTGGGTGGCAATGATCAAATGGATTCCGATGGCTCTAGCCAATTGCGCCAGACGTGCGATTGGCGTTTCGACCTCCTTGCCGGCGGTCATGATCAAATCGGCAAATTCATCGATCACTAAGACAATATAAGGTAAGTAACGATGGCCGTCGTTTGGATTGAGTTTGCGCGACTTGAATTTTTCATTATACTCCTTGATGTTGCGCACCATGGCATCTTTAAGCAAATCATAGCGTTGGTCCATTTCGATACAAAGCGAATTGAGCGTGTGGATCACTTTGGTCGTGTCGGTGATGATCGCCTCGTCTGTATCTGGGAGTTTGGCCAGGTAATGTCGTTCTATTTTATTGAATAAAGTGAGTTCTACTTTTTTGGGATCTACTAAAACAAACTTGACTTCAGCAGGGTGTTTTTTATACAATAGAGATGCCAGTATGGCATTCAGTCCTACTGATTTTCCTTGCCCTGTAGCACCAGCCATTAACAGGTGTGGCATTTTGGCCAAGTCAACCACAAAGGTTTCGTTATTGATTGTCTTGCCCAATGCTAGAGGGAGTTCCATTTCTGCCTTTTGAAATTTTGGCGAACTGATGACGCTCCGCATCGAGACCATTTGAGGAGATTTATTGGGCACTTCAATCCCAATTGTGCCTTTGCCTGGGATCGGTGCAATGATCCTTATGCCCAACGCAGATAAAGATAGTGCGATGTCATCTTCTAAGTTCTTGATTTTGGAAATACGGATACCGGCCTCGGGTACAATTTCGTAGAGGGTCACCGTCGGTCCAATCGTGGCCTTAATACTCGCAATACCAATATTATAATTGTTGAGGGTGCTGATGATTTTGTTTTTGTATTCCTCAAGCTCTTGTTCATTGATGGTAATGCCTTTTCCGCCAGAATAATCTTTGAGCAGATCAATTGAGGGAAATTTGTAATTCTTGAGTTCCAATGTCGGGTCAAAAAAACCAAAGTCAGCAACTAATTTTTCGCTGCCAGTTAATGGAACGATTTCTTCCTCTTGAACGGTTTCGATCTCCATCTTGACGCCATCACTATCGTTATCGAATACGTTATTGCTGGACGGGGCATGAGAAACCTTATCGGTAATGGCCACTTTGTCCGGCTCACTATTTGCGGCTGTCCCAGTATTTTCTGCGGTATCTCGGGACTGGTGCATGTCAGACGCCATCATGGATTCTTGAGGTTCTTCTGGCGCGTCAAAGATGTGTTCCGGACTGCTGGCCTCATCCTCTTGTGTTGCTGAATCATCACCATCGGCTAAAATGTCGGCATCAGGCTTCTTGCCTTTGGCCACCAGCGCTTTTACGCCACGAACCATGCCGTCAGGAGTCCACTTGAGCCTGATGACCAGATAGACCAGACCCATGAAGGTCATCAAGAGCACTGTGCCCGCAAAACCCATATAATCTTGGAGCAGATCGTTCATTTCAAATCCTACAATACCACTAATTAAGGGGACATCACCAGCAAAGAATCCGGAGGTTATGGAAATCCATAACATGAGGTATAAGCCCCAAAACCATAATTTTTGTAATGGTTTTCGGTTCAGACTGAGAAATAAATAAACACCACTGATGGTGACTAATGACGACAGGATATAGGCAGCAACACCAAATCCATTGTAAATAAAAAGGTGTCCTAGATTACTGCCCAGGTGGCTGAGCCAGTTGTCGACAGCAGAATGTCTGGCCCAGAGGCCTAATTCACTCTGGTCATTCTGCCAGTGCAATAGGTAGGACGTAAAAGAAATGATCAAGCCAATCCCGAATAATGCCAAAAAACTTCCAAACAAGACCGTTTGCTGCTTGGACATTTGCCATGCGGGTGTGCTTGACTTGGTTGTTCGAGCGCTTTTTGGTTTTTTAGCTTGACGTTTGAAAATCATCGTAACGGATTAGTGGCCTGACAAATATACGAGGATAGGCTTGAGTATGAAAGTTTAAATTGCTGGTCAAACGAGTTTTGGTAAATAAATGAATGCCGCCACAAGGAGGGCGGTCATTGCCGCCAAAAACACAGCGCCAGCCGCTATATCTTTGAGGCGGCCAATGGCCAGGTCATATTTTGGTTCCACAAAATCGGCCAAGTGTTCAATGGCTGTATTGACCCCTTCGGTGCACAAGACCAGGCCAATAGCTAAGGTTTGTAGGGCCCACTCGAAAGGCGTAAGCCCAACACAAATGCCTGTAATGGTAATGAGGGCTCCCGCGACCAATTGCCATTTAATACTGCGTTCGGACAAGAGCATGAGCGCTCCTTTGCCCGCAATTTTCATGGCTTGTATGGTGCTTTGTTTTTGCATTAAGAATGACGCGCAGCGGCAATCGCGGCTTCGTATTGAGGCTCATGTCCGATTTCAGAGACCAATTCACTATAAACCACTTCGTGATTTTCGTTCAATACAACAACAGCCCTCGCATGAAGCCCATCAAAAGCTCCGCCTTGTATATTGACGCCATAATCATGTCCAAATTGCCCTGTTTTAAAATCACTCAAAAGGACGACTTGATCGAGTCCTTCGGCACCACAAAAACGGGATTGGGCAAAAGGCAGATCTCGCGAAATACACAAAACCACTGTATTGTCAAGATCGGTGGCGTGTTTATTGAAGGTACGAACCGAGGCACTGCATACGCCAGTATCAACACTAGGGAAAATATTGAGGATTAAATTTTTTCCTGCATAATCCTTCAGAGAACGTGCTGATAAGTCTTTGTCGAAAAGCACGAAATCTGTTGCTTTTGTCTTGTTGGCGGGCAGTGTTCCGCAAGTGTTTGTTGGGTTACCCCCAAGGGTGATATGAGCCATATGCGTCAATTAATGTTTATAGATTAATAGATTTATTTTGATTTTTGGGCTTGAGCCAATGTTCTGATTTTGATTCGGAATGCCGCAAATAATAACGTCATAAAGGGACTCAGCCAGTTGAATACGGCATATCCGGCATAAGACAGTGTGTCGACACCCAGAACACCGCTTTGATAGGCGCCACAAGTGTTCCAAGGTATTAAAGCAGAGGTTACTGTTCCGCTGTCTTCTAGTGTTCTGGACAGATTTTCTGGTGCTAATTCCTTCTCTTTAAAAGCCTGAGCATACATTTTTCCTGGAATGACAATTGCCAGATATTGATCACTTGCCGCAATATTGATGGCCAAACAACTGGCCACAGTACTGGCAAATAAACCAAATGTCGAATGAAACATCTTAAGCAGTGCTGCACTGATCGCGCTCAAGGCGCCAATAGCATCCATAACACCGCCAAAAACCATGGCACAGATGATGAGCCAAATGGTCCCCAACATTCCCGCCATACCCCCTGATGCAAATAGATCATTTAGCGGTTCGAACGAGGTGGGAATCGCTGTATCAACTGTGATGGCGTTGATCAAACCTTTGTAGCCTGTAAGCAGATTGAGATCGGTTCCACCACCTAAATAAGCAACAATATCAGGTTGTGCCAAAAGCGCAGTGACGCCTCCACCTATAGTCCCAAGGAAAAGTGCAATCAATGGTGGTGTTTTTTTGACCACCAAAATAATCACCGCAATGGGCACAACAAATAGCCAAGGACTGATGTAGAACGTGTCATTAATGGCGGCTAGGAGGTCGTTGGTCTGGACCTGTCCATTAGGCTCAAGGGTCAAGCCAATGATGATGAAAACAACCATAGTGACTATAAAACTCGGCAAGGTTGTATAAGTCATGTAACGGATATGAGTAAATAAGTCAGTGCCTGCCATGGCAGGAGCCAAATTGGTCGTGTCGCTCATCGGAGATAATTTATCTCCAAAGTACGCACCGGAAATGATTGCTCCAGCGGCCATGCCAAGAGGGATGCCCAAGGCGTCGGCAATACCGATCAGGGCGATACCAATTGTGGCTGAAGTGGTCCAGCTGCTTCCGGTGGCTATTGAGATGATGGCACATATGACCACTGCTGAAGCCAAAAAAATACTTGGTGTGAGTAATTCCATACCATAATAAATCATGCTTGGAATGATGCCGCTGATCAGCCATGTGCCGGCCAAGGCACCAACCATTAGCAGAATCAAAATTGCTCCGCTAGTGCTTTTGACATTTTCCGCCACTTCGTCCATCATGGCCTCAAATGAAATTTTATTGGCCAAGCCCACCAAGACAGCAATAGCAGCACCAATGAGCAGAAGAAATTGATTGCTCCCGCTCAATGCGTCATCTCCAAAGGCAAATAGAACGTTGAAGAATAACAAGAATACAAGAACAAGTACGGGAATCAATGCTTGGTATATTGGGAGATTTGGTTTGGTGGTATTGGGTTGTTGCGGTGTCTGATTCATGTTCTGATATTAACAATGTAATGTTACGATTTTGCTGATGATTGTGCAAATGACTCATTCAATTCATAAATGATCTCAAGGATCGTTTTTTGGCAGCGTAATAACGTGATATTTTTGCCTGATGCTCCCTTGAACCTTTAGGCAATTAATGAGTTTATTGCGTTTTTTATTGCTGTGTTTTGCAGGCGCGCTGCAAGCGCAGGTCGGTATTGGCACAATGCGACCAGACTCCTCAGCGATTTTGGATTTGACGGCAAACGACAAAGGGCTTTTGTCGCCTCGTGTGACTCTGGCCGATAGGTCTGCAGCAGGTTTGTCTCCCTTAATTCATGCGGTTTCTGGATTATTGGTTTATAACAACAATCAGCTTTTGGATTATGGGACAGGACTTTATTATTATCAGGAGCAGCAATGGCAAAGGCTGCAGGCCTTTGACCCTGATCTGAGTTGGCAGTGGTTGGGGCAGGGCATGGGCTATGATCAAGGGCATCTGTATGTCGGAACCTCTGCGGCGAGCAACAAAGATCTTTGGTTGAGTCGTCGGATCATCGATTGGGACAATAATAATTATTTTATGGATCTCGGCGCCATTTCTCGCCTCAATGAATTAGTGCTGGACCCAGGGTCTATTTCAGATTTGAGCCTTTATTTTGGGCAAGAAGAAAGTGGGTTTTACAGCCCAGAACCTCATGTTTTGAGCTATGTGTCTGAGGGTGCAGAGGCCTTGCGGATCAATCAAGAGGGGTTGGTTGGATTGCATACAGATGACCCACTGGCCGATTTGGATGTCAATGGTCAAGTCAAGTTAGGGGTGCACGGATCGGTAATCTCTGGTGTGCATTTATGGGATTGGCCATTTGAGGTTTTGCCTGGCGCCAGTGGTTCGGTGCAATTCAATACCATCGAAACAAGTTTCATCAATGAACAAGGTGTATCTCTGGAGGCCTACATTCAGGGTCATTTATATGGTGAGTCTGCAGGGGCCGTGCGTTTGAACAGGCAGTGGGTCGATCAAAATGGATATCATTTTGAGTTGTATTGTCTGCAGAATATCGAAAGCACGATCATGTTGCACCTCAAAATCCTCGTGCTTTATTGATCGTTATTACAGCACACCAACCTCTTTCATGCAGTCATGCATCATTTGATACGTCCGTTCAATGTCATTGTCCAAACCTATTGAAAAACGAATCAGCCCTTCAGTCAATCCCATTTGGGCTTGTTCTTCGAGAGGGATCTCTGATGAGGTCGAGGTGCCAGGGGCGCTGAATAATGTCTTATAGAACCCTAGACTCACGGCGAGGTAACCTAAGTTGCGTTCTTGCATGAGTTCCATTAAGGCGTTGGCCTTGTCCAAACTGCCCGCGTCTATGGTGAGCATGCCGCCGTAGCCATAATCGGCATGCATCATCTTGGTGAATTGCTTGTGGCTCTTGTGTGATTCAAGTCCCGGGTATACCGTTTTCAGACCGTCTGCCTCAAATTTTTCGGCCAAATATTGGGCATTAGCACTGTGTTGCTTGATTCGGATGTGCAGTGTTCTGAGGTTTTTCAGTATTGAAGCGGCGCGCAAACTGTCCATACTGGCGCCGAGCAGCATGCAGGCTCCGTCATTAACGTTGCGCAGCTGATCAATGAATTCTTGTGTTCCGCAGATGACCCCGCCCATAGTGTCACTGCTCCCGTTAATGAACTTGGTAAGACTATGCAGGACCACGTCAGCGCCAAGTTGCGCCGGCGCAATGCTTAGTGGAGAGAATGTATTGTCGACCATAAGCCACAAGCCATGTTTTTTAGCTAATGCAGATAGTGCCGCTATATCAGCCACTTCAAGAAGAGGGTTGCTGACTGTTTCGCAGTAGAGTATTTTGGTGTTGGGCTGAATCGCCTTTTCGACCTGTTGGAGATCGGTGATGTCCACAAAGGTGGTCTCTAGGCCATATTTTGGTGTAAAGTTTTTCAAAAAGGCATAGGTTCCTCCATAAATGGTGCGGCTCGACACGATGTGGTCTCCAGCTTGACAAACCTGCATCAATGCTGGGGTTATGGCACCCATGCCTGTCGCAGCGACCGTTGCTGTTTGTGTGCCTTCCATGGCGGCAAGCGCTTGCCCGAGATATAGGTTGGATGGTGTACTGTGTCTCGAATAAAGGTAACAGCCCTCGGCATTGCCCTCAAAAGTGTCAAACATGGTTTTGGCTGAGAGAAATGTGTATGTGGACGAATCTGATATACTCGGATTCACGCCACCGAATTCACCAAAATATTGAAGATCTTGAATATTGTTTGCTGGATCAAAAGACATAATTATTATTTTTCATCTAAATTATGTAATGAATGGCATAATGACAACAATTAGTATTGTATTTAGATGATTTTTAATTAATTTTAAAGGTTAATAGATTTATTGATAGCCAGTCATTAAATTGCTCTTGTAGAACAGAAAATTTTTCATCATGCGTTTAGATCCCAATGACTTCATCTTACTGGAGGCGCTTCAGACCGATGCCAAGCAGACGAATAAACAACTCGCCTTAAAATTAAACTTGTCCGTAACCGCAGTCTATGAGCGCATTAAAAAATTAGAGCGGAGTGGTGTGATAAAGGATTATGTTGCCCTATTAGATCGTGAAAAAATTGGATTAGGTTTCATGGTATTTTGTCACGTCAAGCTCGTCCAACATGCCCAGAAATCGCTCAATGAATTTGAAAATGATGTGCGCGGCTTGGACGAGGTGGTTGAATGTTTTCACGTGAGTGGTGCCTATGATTATTTACTGAAGGTCTTGGTCAAAGACATGGCGCACTTCCGTCATTTTTTGGTCACCAAATTGACCGCACTCAAATACATTGCCAGCACCGAGAGCTCTTTTGTGATCGAACAGGTGCAGAACACCACAAAACTGATCCCAATGCCTCAGGATTAGATGGACCTGTTGCCGCTTAAAATTTACTACTGGTGAATTGTGTTTTGTGCTGCAGTATCGTAACTTTACACCGTCATTTTAAAAACACAAATATGCGCAGTTATGATGTGGTGGTTATTGGATCTGGACCTGGTGGTTATGTTTCCGCTATTAGATGTGCCCAATTGGGCATGAAAACAGCTCTTATTGAGAAATACAACACCCTTGGTGGTACCTGTCTTAATGTAGGTTGCATCCCAAGTAAGGCCCTCTTAGATTCATCGCACCATTTTGAAGACGCCCATAAACACATGCAAGAGCATGGGATCGACATTTCGGGAGAAATCTCATTGAATCTCGATCAGATGATGGCCAGAAAGCGTGGAGTGGTTGAGCAAACCATCAAAGGTATTGACTACCTGATGGACAAAAATAAAATTGATGTGCTCCAAGGTGTGGGGTCTTTTCAAGATCCACATCATATTGTGGTGACTGGCGCCGAGTCTTCAGAAACTATAGAAGCCAAGCACAGCATCATTGCCACTGGTAGTAAACCATCATCTCTGCCCTTCATTAATATTGACAAAGAACGCATCATCACTTCTACCGAGGCACTAGGTCTTAAAGAGGTGCCAAAACATTTGATCATTATTGGTGGTGGTGTCATCGGATTAGAATTGGGTCAGGTCTACAAAAGACTTGGAGCAGAAGTTTCTGTGATAGAATATTTAGACCGCATCATTCCGACTATGGATGGTGCACAAAGTAAAGAACTGACTAAAGTTCTTAAAAAGCAAGGCGTGAAGTTTTACCTATCCCACCAAGTTAACGCCGTAGCGCGTACTGATCAAGGGGTGCGTGTCAAAGCCTTAGACAAAAAAGGAACAGAAGTGTCTTTCGAAGGAGATTACTGCTTGGTGAGTGTTGGCCGACGACCGTTTACTGAAGGCCTTGGTCTAGAAAATGCTGGAATTCAGGTGAGTGAGCGTGGTCAAATTGTGGTCAATGACCATCTGCAAACCAATCTAGAACATGTGTACGCTATTGGAGATGTTGTGCGTGGTGCTATGCTGGCGCACAAGGCAGAGGAGGAAGGTGTTATGGCTGCAGAACTCATTGCGGGTCAAAAACCACACATCAATTATAATTTGATACCTGGTGTGGTTTATACATGGCCAGAAGTGGCTTCGGTAGGCCAAACAGAAGAACAACTCAAGGCCTCGGGTGCCCAATACAAAAGCGGTCAGTTCCCAATGCGTGCACTCGGGCGCAGCCGAGCCAGTGGCGACTTAGATGGTTTTGTCAAAATATTGAGTGATGCCCATACCGACGAAATACTCGGGGTGCATATGGTTGGCGCTCGGGTCGCTGACCTGATTGCTGAGGCGGTTACTGCTATGGAGTTTAGAGCGAGTGCAGAAGATTTGGCGCGGATGAGTCATGCGCACCCAACTTATGCCGAAGCCATCAAAGAAGCAGCACTTGCGGCCACAGAGAACAGACCCTTGCACCTATAATTAAATGTCTGCGTCGATCCTTGATCTCAATCCTTCTGCTCTTTATTCATGAGGAAAAAGGCCACGCATGAGATTTCTGATCTAAACGCCTTCAAGGCACGCCTTGTTTGTTGGGGCGCCCAGCACGAAACGGCTTTATTTCTTGATGGTCACAATGAGCGCTACAGACAAGAGCCGTCTGAGCATGACAGAACCTCTTTTGAGGCCTTGCTTGCTGTCGGAGTCAAAGAATCGGTTGTACTCCAAGGCAAGTCCGCTTTTGATGATCTTGAGGCCTTTCGGCAAGATCATAAAGATTGGATGTTTGGCCATCTGGGCTATGATCTAAAAAACGCTGATGAGGACCTGGTGAGCCACAATCCGGATGGAGTGGGTTTTGCTGATGGATATTTTTTTGTTCCCCACAAAGTTTTTTTGGTTTACAGTGACCGTCTCGAGGTCCATTATTGCCATAAATCCTGGAGTGAATGGCCTGATGACCTTGTGGCTATCGAAAGTACAATAATGCCCACTCATTCGGAGGCTTCTGCGATTTTACTCCAGCCAAGAATTTCGAAAGACACCTATCTTGAGACACTCAACAACATCAAATACCACATCGAAATAGGGGATATATACGAAACTAATTATTGTCAAGAGTTTTATGCTGAAGACACACCGCTGAACCCCCTGGTTACATTTTTGTCGCTCAATCAGTATTCAAGAGCACCCTTTTCGGCTTTTTATCGACTGGGCAAGAAATATGCTTTATGTGCTTCACCTGAGCGTTATCTGCGAAAGAAAGGCGACAATCTTTTGTCAGAACCCATTAAAGGAACGGCCAAACGTTTGCCAGACTCACAAGCCGACATCAAGCATCGTTTGCAATTCATCAATGATGAAAAGGAACGTCGTGAAAACATTATGGTGACAGACTTAGTGCGTAACGACCTTTCTAAAGTGGCAGCCAAGGGCAGTGTTGCTGTCACGGCTTTGTGCGCGTGCCGGACTTATGCTCATGTCCACCAATTGGTCTCGAGCGTTGCCTGCACCCTTAAGACAGACACCACAGTCGTCCAGGCGCTGCGGGCTACTTTCCCTATGGGCAGCATGACCGGGGTGCCTAAAGTAATGGCCTGTGCGCTGATGGAACAGTTCGAGGCACACAAGCGGGGACTGTATAGCGGCACTATAGGTTATATCACCCCTGATGCTGATTTTGATTTTAATGTGGTGATCAGAACATTACTCTATGCGGCCGACATTAATTACGTGAGCTTGAGTGTTGGTGGTGCCATCACCAGTGCTTCCGATCCAGAAAAGGAGTATTTAGAATGTTTGATCAAGGCGGATGCCTTGATGAGCGTCCTTAAGGGAAGCCACACAGCGTAAAGTTGCGGAGGAGCTTCGTTGGCATTCAGGCGCATTAACGCCAAGGGTTTGGCTAAAAAAGTTATTTTTGTCCTTTACTGACCTGAGCATGTTAGCACAATTTAAGACACACATCACCGAGACCTTTGATTTTGACTCAAAATCACCAATTCTATTGGCGTGCAGCGGTGGCTGCGATAGTGTTGTCTTGGGCCATCTATTGGTAGAGCTTGGCTATTCCATTATCGTGGTTCATGTCAATTTTCAGTTACGGGGTAATGATAGTGAACAAGATGCTTTGTTTGTTGCGGCCTTGGCCCAGAGTTGGTCAGTACCTTTTTATACCAAACGCGTTGATGTCGCTCAATATAGGCAAGCCCATGGCTGTTCTCTTCAGATGGCTGCTCGAGATTTGCGTTACGCATATTTTGAACACGTCAGGGCGCAATTCAATCTTCAATCTATTGTCGTGGCGCACCATGCTGATGACGACCACGAAACTTTTTTGATCAACTTGAGTCGTGGCACAGGCCTCTCTGGTTTGAGCGGAATGTCCGCGCAAAACGGCTATTTGTGTCGGCCACTGTTGCCCTTTACCCGGCAGGAGATTGAGCAGTGGGCAAATGATCAAAACATCACCTGGCGTGATGACGTTTCGAACGCCTCTGACCACTACGAAAGGAACTTCATTCGCCACCATGTGAGTCAGGGTTTGAAGCAAATGAAGCGGCCCTGGCTCAAAACTTTCAGGACCACTCAAAATAACCTCAAACAATCCCAGAACCTGATCAGTGATTACCTGGCGTTGGTCCAACATCACGTCTTGACCCAAAATGACCACGAAACAGTGTTGGATTTAGAAATGCTCCAGACGTATCGGCATCCATTAGACCTGTTGGCTGCTTTGCTCAAACCTTATGGCTTTACGGCCTGGAATGATCTTTCTGAACTCACGACTGCTGAAACAGGAAAGTATATTGATACACCGACGCATCACATACAGAAAGACCGTAACACATTGGTTATAATGGAGTTAACAAGGCCTAATGAACCCGAGCGTCCTGTTTGGATCAACGAAGGGGTGCGCGGGGTAGACGGCCCCGTTTCATTGTGCATTGCTGCGGCACAACATTGGCAAAAACCTATGCGCCATGAACTTTATGTCGATGCTGACTTGTTGATTTTTCCATTATGCTTGCGCCCTTGGAAAATTGATGACATTTTTCATCCTTTTGGACTCAAAGGAAAAAAGAAATTAAGCAAGTATTTTAAAGACGAAAAGTTATCTTTAGCCAGCAAAAATAAAATTTGGGTGTTAGAAAGTAATGGAGACATTATTTGGGTCGTTGGCCATCGTGCAGATGACCGTTTTAAGATTACAGACCAAACGACTAATATTCTGCATTTTATGATGCTCTGACCAATTATTAATAGACAAAGAGAACCGTTCAATGAAAGTATTTAAATTAGTTTACTTATTCGCGCTTCTAGGCATATGTAACGCACAATCACAAGAATTTTTAGATCCCGTTACTTGGGAAGTAAAAGTGGCGCCTGTACAGAATAATCAATACAACATCATCATGGAAGCCACTATTGATAGTGGTTGGCACTTGTATAGTCAGACCCAATTCGGCGATGAATTTGAAGGGCCCATTCGTACAGAATTTTATTATAACGATTCTGACAGTACATTTGCGCTGGTTGGGCAAACCATTGAGCCTGAGGTGGCTTCAGTTTTTGACCCTGTATTTGAACTCGATGTGATCTACTTTGAAGACCGCGTGCGCTTCGAGCAGCTGATCGAGGTCAGCAATCCGGAAGATCTACAAATCACAGCAGAGGTCTATTATTCGGTTTGTGATGCCGAAAAATGTTTGCCTCCAGACACCAAGTCCTTTACTTTGGATTTGACTTCGGGTCAGGCACAAGTGGTTCAAGAAGAATTAACGGAAGATGACCTGATCAAATCACAAGCTTTATCTCTTGATCTCAAAGGTGGGGCGCAATTCCAAGCCGATGAACAAGAGGAGACAGGGCTTATGAGTTTGTTCTTTTTGGGGTTCATTGGTGGATTATTGGCTTTGTTGACGCCTTGTGTGTTTCCGATGATCCCTCTTACGGTCTCATTTTTTACAAAGGGCGCTCAGAATAAAGCTAAAGGGACCATCAATGCGTTGCTCTATGGGACTTTTATATTTTTGATTTACTTTTTATTGAGTTTGCCTTTTCACTTATTAGATTCGGTAAACCCAGAAATACTCAATAACATCTCGACCAATGTTACGCTGAACGTGATATTTTTCGTCATTTTTATTGCTTTTGCCATTTCATTTTTCGGTTATTTTGAATTGACGTTACCTCAGTCGTGGAGTGCCAAAATGGATGATAAAGCCAATAAAATTGGAGGCTATATCGGGATATTCTTTATGGCGTTGACCCTAGCCATTGTGTCTTTCTCTTGTACCGGTCCCATTTTAGGAACATTACTTGGGGGCTCTCTCACTAGTGACGGTGGTGCGATGCAACTCACTGTTGGAATGAGTGGTTTCGGTTTGGCTTTGGCGCTGCCTTTTGCATTATTCGCTCTTTTCCCGAATTGGCTCAATTCTTTACCCAAAAGCGGGGGGTGGCTCAATACGGTTAAAGTTGTCCTTGGGTTTATAGAAATCGCCTTAGCGTTCAAGTTTTTATCTAACGCCGATTTGGTCGAACACTGGGGATTACTCAAACGTGAAATATTTATCGCGATTTGGATGGTTTGCGCCTTGGGCATCGCCTTATATCTTTTTGGTGTCTTACGCTTTCCGCATGATGGGCCAAAGGGACAGAAGATACCCAAAGGCAATTGGCTGGTAGGCATTGTGAGTGTCGCGTTGTTTGTTTATCTCGCGCCTGGACTGACCAATACGCCTTCGGCAAATCTTAAACTTCTGAGTGGTTTTCCACCACCTCTGTTCTATAGTTTATATGACAAGGGGACCAGTGCGCCTCTTGGTTTAGAGGCCTACAAAGACTTTGATCAAGGCATGGCTGCTGCCCAACGCGCAGGTAAGCCGGTGATGATTGATTTTACAGGTTGGGCTTGTGTGAATTGTCGCAAAATGGAAGAGCAAGTTTGGAGTGAGCCTGAAGTGTTCTCTTTGTTGTCAGAAGATTATATTCTGATTTCACTTTATGTAGATGACCGTAAGCTCTTGGAGCCTGATGCTCAATTTAATTATGCCAAACCCAATGGAACCGTAAAGGCCATCAAGACTGTAGGGGATAAGTGGGCAACATTTCAAACCATCAACTTTCAAAACAATTCTCAACCTTACTACATTCTGGTGGATACTGAGTTGAATCTGCTTGAAAAACCTGTGGGCTATACCCCTGAGGTAGACGATTATGCACAATGGCTCAAAAACGGTATCGATCGTTTTAGAGTCTTACATCCTTAAGATATTGATGCCGCACATTAAAGGTTTTATTTTTGACTTAGACGGTGTGATTGTCGATACGGCCAAGTATCATTTTGAGGCATGGCAGCGTATTGCTCGGTCTCTTGGTGCTGATTTTGACCACAAGGACAATGAGCAACTCAAAGGAGTGAGTCGCGTCAGGAGTTTAGAGTTGATTTTGAATTGGCACAATATTGAGGTCTCAAAAGAGGATTTTATCAGGCTGCTTGATCAAAAAAACAAGGATTATTTGGCCCTAATTACCGACATGGATGCAAGCGAGCAACTGCCGGATGTCTCTCGAGTCCTTGCATTTCTCAAAGGACATCATCAGAAAGTTGCTGTGGGTTCTGCCAGTAAAAATGCCCGTCCCATTTTAGAAAAGATCCAATTATTGAATCAGTTTGATGCGGTAGTGGATGGTACAAATGTGACAAAGGCCAAACCAGATCCAGAGGTCTTTTTGCAGGCCGCAGAGCAGATTGGTGTTGGTGCCGATCATTGTGTTGTTTTTGAGGATGCCCAAGCGGGCATTCAAGCAGCAAAGGCCGCAGGAATGATCGCTATTGGCATCGGCTCAGCTGATGTTCTGAAAGAGGCCGACCATGTATTTGCCAATTTTACAGAGATTGACAACGCTTTTTTAAACCAAATCATCAATACCAAATGAAATCAGCATATCTCAAACCCGACCCTTGGTGTCTCATAGAAGAGGATTTTTCTGCTGATCGTGTCATGTCTTCCGAAAGCTTATTCAGCCTAGGCAATGGTGCTATGGGACAACGCGCCAATTTTGAGGAGTATTATAGTGGCCCAACCTTTCAAGGCAGTTATATCGCTGGCGTTTATTATCCAGATAAGACCAAAGTTGGTTGGTGGAAAAATGGCTACCCTGAATACTTTGCCAAGGTCATTAATGCGCCCAATTGGATTGGTATTGATCTCAAGGTCAACGGAGAGGTGGTCGACCTCAATAAGGTCAATGTTATTGCGTTTCGCCGCGTGCTCAATATGAAATCCGGAGTCTATGAGCGATCTTTTGAGGTTGTTCTTGCCGACGGACTTCAGCTAAAGATACAGGCCAAACGATTCCTGATGCTGGACCCCGATCAGATGGGGGCTATTCGCTATGAGGTCACCCCCCTAAGTGATCAGGCACAAGTAGATATTTCGCCATACATAGACGCTGCAATCAAAAATAAAGACAGCAACTGGGACGACCCTTTTTGGGAAACTCTGGAGGTAGTGACCGATCAAAACAGAGCATTCATCACCTCCAAAACCTTAAAGACCGGATTTGACATTTGCACCTATATGCAGGCCAGATTATGGCTCAATGGGCAGGAACAAGATTTGAATGGTGTGGCGCAGAGCAGTCCAGATAAGTTGGCATTGTCCCATAAGTGCGTCGTTGCTAAGGGCCAAACTTTGCGACTCGAAAAATTGGGCGGTTACACGGTTGGACTTTATCAAGATGCCGATGCCCTTATTCCCAAAGCACAGGAACTGATTGATTTCGGCCTAGCGATGGGTTTTGACGGTCTTTTAAATCGCCAAAAGGAGTCGTGGGCCAAAATTTGGGAGCGAGCAGACATCACAATTGAAGGTGATGTTTTGGCACAGCAAGCGATTAGGTTCAATATTTTTCAGCTCAATCAAACGTACTCGGGCAAGGACCCGAGACTCAATATTGGGCCAAAGGGATTTACCGGTGAAAAATATGGAGGCAGTACTTACTGGGACACAGAGGCTTATTGCTTGCCGTTTTATATGGCCACGAAACATCAGGAGGTTGGTCGTAATTTGTTGACCTATAGATACAAGCACTTGGATCGCGCTATTGAAAATGCTGCAAAGCTTGGCTTTAGTGGTGGTGCGGCACTCTATCCTATGGTGACCATGAATGGTGAAGAATGTCATAATGAGTGGGAGATCACTTTCGAAGAAATACACAGAAATGGCGCCATTGCCTACGCCATTTTTAATTACGAGCGCTATACAGCAGACGAGTCTTATATGGGTGAAATGGGGCTTGAGGTGCTCATTGGTATTGCAAGATTTTGGGCCCAAAGAGCCACGTTTTCCTCAGCCAAGAATCAATATGTTATTTTGGGTGTTACAGGGCCAAATGAGTATGAAAACAATATAAACAATAACTTCTACACGAACTTTATGGCCCGCTGGTGCTTGAACTACACTCATGACATGGTAAAGCGTACAGCGCTTCAATCACCTGGTGACCATGGGCGTATTTTAGAAAAAACACACCTCGGTTCTGATGAATTATCCCACTGGATAGATGTGGCCAATAACATGTATTTGCCTTACGACCAGACCCTCGGAGTCTATTTACAACAAGACGGATTCCTCGATAAGGAATTGACTCCTGTTGCGCAATTGCCCCAAAGTCAGAGACCGATTAACCAGCATTGGTCATGGGACCGCATTTTAAGATCGGTCTACATCAAGCAAGCGGATGTGCTTCAAGGTTTTTACTTTTTCGAAGATCAGTTTACGCCAGAAGAACTTGCCAAGCATTTTGATTTTTACGAACCATTTACGGTACATGAATCTTCGTTGTCGCCATGTGTGCACAGTATTCAGGCAGCACGATTGGGGCGCATGGATCAAGCTTATGATTTTTACTTGCGTACCGCTAGGTTAGATCTAGACGACTATAATAAGGAAGTGCATGAGGGATGCCACATCACAAGCATGGCGGGGACATGGATGAGCATCGTTGAGGGTTTCGGCGGGATGCGGATCAAAGAAGGTCTTTTGCATTTCAGTCCTAAAATCCCAGATCAATGGACCAGTTACCGCTTCAAAATCAATTTTAGAGGCTCTGTTTTGGCGGTTCATGTCGGACAAGACGCAACGACTGTATCCTTGGCAGAAGGCCCCGGTTGCAGCGTTGTAGTCGATCAAGTAACGGTGCAACTGACCGCATAAAAATCTTATGATGATGACCTATTACAAATACTTATGGCTCTTGATATTGGTGGTGGCCTGTCAACAATCTCCAAGCAAAACAGAGATCAATAAAGAAACAGCCTATTTCAATTGGGCGGGTGCAACGGTTTATTTCTTGCTCACCGATCGATTCAACAACGGAGACCCTGACAACGATGTTCAATTTGAGCGCACTCAAGAAACTGCGGTCTTACGCGGTTTTGAAGGTGGTGATATAGTTGGTGTGACCCAGAAAATTAATGAAGGCTATTTCGACAACTTGGGGGTAAATGCTTTATGGTTGACGCCCTTGGTAGAGCAGATCCATGACGGCACGGACGAAGGCACGGGCTATACTTATGGCTATCATGGTTATTGGGCCAAAGATTGGACGGCATTGGATCCTAACTTTGGCACGGAGCAAGAACTTAAGGCCATGGTCGAGGCCGCGCACAGCAGAGGTATTCGGGTTCTGTTTGATGCCGTGGTCAATCACCATGGACCAGAGACCCCCTTGGATGGTATTTGGCCAGAGGATTGGGTGCGCCGAGGCCCCACCTGCAGTTTTGATTCATATGCGGGCACCACGGCCTGCAATTTGGTCGCCAACCTGCCGGATGTTTTGACTGAAAGTAATGATGCTGTCGGTCTGCCGCCTCAACTCGAGGCAAAGTGGAAGAAAGAGGGGCGGTATGCGTCAGAAATGGCGGAGCTTGATGCTTTTTTTGAAAGAACAGGCTACCCCAGAGCCCCACGTTTCTACATCATGAAATGGCAAGCGGACTTCATTAACGACTATGGTATCGATGGGTTTAGAGTGGACACAGCGAAGCATACAGAGGCGTTTGTCTGGCAAGAATTCAGAGCGATTTGTGCCGAAACGTTCGGCCAATGGAAGGCCAACCATCCTGAGCAGCAGCTCGATCAATCACCATTTTATTTGGTTGGTGAGGTCTATTCTTACGACCTGCATCACCTAAAAGAGCATGATTTTGGTGATAAAAAGGAGTCCTATTTTGAAAACAGCTTTGACGCTCTCATTAATTTTCACCTCAAATCTACAGGAGCGCAATCCTTAGACTCAGTGTATCAAGACTACGCCAAAATTCTTAATGGCCCAATGGCTGGCTATGGCACGCTTAATTTTTTGACCTCTCACGATGATGGTGCGCCCTTTGATCTGGCTCGTGAAAAGCCATTCGAAACGGCCACACGGCTATTGCTGGCGCCTGGAGCAGCGCAAATCTATTATGGAGATGAAAGTGCACGACCGCTGATCATTGAGGGCACACAGGGCGATGCGACACTGCGATCTTTCATGAATTGGGAAGCTATAGCCAATGACGTGCAGACCAAATCGGTCATGGCGCATTGGCAAAAACTAGGGCAGTTCAGAGCCAGGCATTTTGCCATTGGGGCAGGGGTGCATCAATCTCTTGCCGCAGCGCCCTACACATTTTCAAGACAATTGATCGACGGGGATTATGAAGATGCAGTAGTGGTGGCTATCCTTGGCGACCACGACCCATTAGACGCCTCGATTGACCTATTTGTAGGAGCGGGATTCGCTCCGGGCACCGTGCTTCATGAGGCCTACACCGGTCAGGTTGTTACCGTCTCAGCCACCCAGACCGTGAGGCTTGATCAGCCAGGTCCTTTGGCACTATTGGAAGTGCATAGGTGACTTCATATGCGGCAGTGATTTGGGAGATCTAATGCATATCTGTCAAAGAATTTGCTATTTTGTCGAGAATTGTTTGATATTCGGCAAATCGAAAACGTTATCGATTGTTTTCCTGTTTGTTATGTAAAATTTAAAATCTAATTTTGGCGGGCATGAATAAAGACATTAAAAAAATCGCTGTTTTGACCTCTGGTGGTGATGCCCCAGGGATGAATGCTGCCATCCGTGCGGTGGTGCGCTCTTGCGCCTATCATCAATTAGATTGTGTGGGCGTTTTTCGCGGCTTGCAAGGGTTGATTGAGGGCGATTTTAAAGATATGGGGCCACGTTCGGTAAAGAACATCATCAACCGAGGCGGTACCTTGCTCAAATCGGCGCGATCAAAAGAGTTCCGCACTGCAGAAGGTCGCCGGAAGGCTTATGATCATTTGGTCAAGGCAGGAATTGATGCCTTGGTGGTCATTGGAGGAGATGGCACCTTTACTGGTGCAAGTGTCTTTATGGAGGAGTACGACTTTCCTATTGTCGGCATACCAGGCACGATAGACAATGACATCAACGGTACTGATTTCACGGTGGGTTATGATACGGCACTCAACACGGTAGTTGAGGCGATCGATAAAATTCGTGACACAGCCAATTCGCACAACCGTCTCTTCTTGATTGAGGTTATGGGGCGCGATGCAGGAGACATAGCGCTTAATGCCGGTATTGGTGCTGGAGCAGAGGAAATACTCATCCCAGAGCAAAACTTGGGCCGTGAGCGTCTGATCACCTCTTTAAAACGCAGTAAGAAATCTGGTAAGTCCAGCAGTATTGTAGTGGTGGCCGAAGGGGACCAAAGCGGTAAGAATATTTTTGAATTGGCGGATTATGTTCGTGAAAATTTGGATGATTATGAGGTCAAGGTAACAGTCTTGGGGCACATCCAGCGAGGGGGCTCGCCAAGTTGCTACGATCGCGTATTGGCCAGTAGACTTGGTGTTGGGGCTGTCGATGCCCTGAATAGCGGTGAGCGTGGCATCATGATCGGCGTGGCCAATAATAAAATTGTATATGTGCCTTTTGATATTGCAATCAAAGGCGATAATGATATTGATTTAGATTTAATACGTGTGGCAGACATAACTTCTGTTTAAACTTAAAAAAAATTATGACAAAAATTGGTATAAATGGCTTTGGCCGAATAGGAAGAATTGCGTTCAGAATTGCTGTGGCACAAGAGCATGTAGAAGTGGTAGGAATCAACGATCTTTTGGACGTTGATCACTTGGCCTACCTTTTAAAATATGATTCAGTTCATGGTAATTTTGATGGAACTGTAGAAGTTGTTGACGGTCACTTGGTGGTCAACGGCAAAACCATACGCATCACGGCAGAGCGCAATCCAGAGGACCTTAAATGGGATGCTATTGGCGCGGAAATCGTTATGGATTGTACCGGAATTTTCACCAGCATTGATGGGGCGAGTGGGCACCTCAAGGCCGGAGCACGTAAGGTGGTGATTTCTGCACCATCTGCCGATGCCCCCATGTTTGTTATGGGCGTGAACCACAACGACGTTAAAGCGACGGACTTGGTGGTCTCTAACGCCTCTTGTACCACTAATTGCTTGGCGCCACTGGCCAAAGTCATCGATGATGAATTCGGATTGGTTGAAGGACTGATGACTACAGTGCACGCGGCAACGGCTACTCAATTTACCGTAGACGGACCATCACGAAAAGACTATCGTGGAGGTCGTAGTTCATTGATCAACATCATCCCTGCCTCAACTGGAGCGGCCAAGGCGGTCACCAAAGTGATCCCTGCCTTACAGGGGAAGCTAACGGGTATGGCTTTTCGCGTGCCTACTGCAGACGTTTCTGTAGTCGATTTGACTGTGCGCACCGAGAAGTCGGTCAGCTATCAGGAGATTAAAGAAGCCTTTAAGAAGGCCTCAGAAGGCGCCTACAAAGGAGTCATCAGTTATACTGAAGATATGGTTGTATCTCAAGATTATGTGAGTAACCCACACACTTGTAATTTTGATGCCGAGGCAGGTATTGCGTTGAATGATAATTTTTTCAAACTCATCGCTTGGTACGATAATGAATACGGATATTCGGCAAAATTAGTTGAACTAGCGGTGCATATTGCCCAGTTATAAGTCATGACCTTAATTGCTGACGGCGGATCCACCAAATGTGATTGGATCCTATTGGATCATCAGGGAGAAGTTCTTGTGCGCACCCGTACCAGAGGACTTAACCCGGCTGTAGTCTCACAGGATGAGCTGGTTGCAAGGCTCAAAGAAAATGCTGATTTGACCGCGATTTTTGACATCGTTGAACAATTAGACTTTTATGGTGCTGGGGCTGGGACTAAAACACCTAATGAGGTTTTAGCTAAAGTGCTTAAGAGCCTATTTGTTAAGGCTCAAGTCACTGTCAACGAAGATTTATTGGCTGCGGTATACGCGGCTACTACTGAGCCTGGCATCATTTGTATCCTGGGCACAGGCTCTAACAGCTGTTATTTTGATGGCGAGAAAATCCACAGTCATGTGCCCTCGCTAGGTTATATTCTGATGGATGAAGCCAGTGGCAATTATTTTGGTAAGCGCCTTATTCGTGATTACTATTACCAAAAAATGCCAGAGCCCATCATGCGGGCTTTCGAGAAGCGTTTTGACTTGGATGCCGACAACATCAAACTCAATGTATATCAGCGTCCAAATCCCAACACTTATCTGGCCTCATTTGCTGAATTTATTTTTACTGCAGAAGAAGTCAATGGTTATTTCTGGCAATTGATTTCAGACGGTATGAAACGTTTTATTGAATACCGCGTTTTGTGTTATAAGGAGGCGCAGAATGTGCCCATTCATTTTATAGGATCTATTGCCCATTTTTCTGAGGAGATGATCCGTAACGCGATGTTGCCGTACCATTTGACGCTTGGCAAAATCATCAGACGTCCTATTGACGGGCTGATTGAATATTACAGAACGCATCGACTCAATCAAAATAAACCATCATGAGTTTACCAAAAATAAATCCGACAAAAACCGCCGCTTGGCAGGCATTAAGTCGTCAGTTTGAAGTACAAAAAGATCTCGCTTTGCAAGATCTTTTTTTGCAAGAACCAAGTCGAATGGAGCAATTTAGCGCACAAACCGAGGGGTTTTACTTGGATTACAGCAAAAATTTAATCACCGCAGAAACCAAAGAAATTTTGGTGCGACTTGCTCAAGAGGTGCGGCTCAAGGACGCTATAGATGCCCAATTCAGTGGTGCCATCATCAATGAGACTGAGCAGCGTGCGGTGGGGCACACAGCTTTGAGAAATTTTGGTGCTCTGCCAGAAGAAGTGGCTGTCGCCTTAGAGCGCATCAAGTCTTTTACCGGTCAAGTCATTTCGGGTCAATGGAAAGGTTATAGCGGCAAACCGATTACCCATGTGGTTAATGTTGGTATTGGTGGCAGTGATTTAGGTCCAGACATGGTCTGTGAGGCTTTGGGCTACTACCAAAACCATCTGAAGCTTCGTTTTGTCAGCAATGTTGATGGAGACCATGTGATGCATCAGCTTAAAGATTTGCCAAGAGATCAAACTTTATTCGTGATCGTCTCGAAGACATTCACCACTCAAGAGACATTGACCAATGCGCAAACCATCAGACAGTGGTTTCTGGAGGAAGCTCCAGAGTCGGGTATCGCCCAGCATTTTGCTGCAGTTTCGACTAATCTAGAGGCAGTGGCTGCCTTTGGAATCGATTCGGACCAGGTTTTCCCCATGTGGGATTGGGTAGGAGGTCGATTTTCTCTCTGGAGTGCCGTGGGTTTGTCCATTGCATTATCTGTGGGCTATGACCATTTTGAATCCTTGCTCAAAGGAGCGCAAGACATGGACCAACATTTTGCGAAAACGCCGTTTGAAGATAATTTACCCGTTCTTATGGCGCTGATTTCGGTTTGGTATAATAACTTTTACCATGCCGAAAGCGAGTGTGTCGTCCCTTATAGTCAATACCTCAATAAATTTGTGGCTTATCTGCAGCAGGGGATCATGGAGAGTAATGGCAAGTATGTCGACCGCAATGGCGAAGAGGTAGACTATCAAACAGGAACCATTGTATGGGGCAGTACCGGAACTAATGCGCAGCACGCTTTTTTTCAACTCATTCATCAAGGCACCAAACTCATTCCTACTGATTTTATCGCTTTTAAGGAATGTCTTTATGGCCAACAAGACCATCAAAACAAGCTCTTGGCGAATTGTATCGCTCAAACGCAGGCACTCATGAGCGGGACAAAGGGACAAGCGATTGAGAGTCCATATCGGGTGTTTGCCGGCAACAAACCGACCAACACATTGCTTATCGACAAGCTCACTCCAGAGCGTCTAGGCGGGCTGATTGCACTTTATGAGCACAAGTTGTTTGTGCAAGGGGTGATCTGGAATATTTTCAGCTATGATCAGTGGGGTGTTGAACTTGGTAAAAAACTGGCTGTTAATGTTTTAAATACAATTGAATCAAGTGATGATTCAAGTAAATTAAAGTTTGATAAAGCCCAGGAATTTGACGCCTCAACCGCCGAATTATTGCGTCGTATAAAGCAATAAGGTTACGTTAGAAGAGTTATCTATTCATCTACCAAACACTCCCATTTCCAATAGTCGTAATATAAATACCAAACAGCGATTGTCCCTTCAGGACAATCGGGTTCAGTAATTCTTTCAAAACTTTTACTTGCGATCAGCTCATCAACTTGACCACTGTCTGTATCGTCTAAAATGCATGTTTTAGATAAATAAATCTTTGTGTCACTAATTAATGCACAATAAATAAAAACTCACCTGTTTTATTTTCCCTTTTAGCCTTGTTTCAATACATAAATCGGCATGATTAATTCATGAAATAAGGCCCGTTTGGTTTTGCCAAGGGGGTTTACTTTTTTAGTTTTACCCTGATTCCCTGATTTAAATAATATGGCTAATGGTGGTCCAAATCTACTGCAGTGCGCTCATGGGGATCAGCGCGCAAAAAGTGACTATTGAGGTGCATTGTACCCTTGGGGTGGGTTATCATCTGGTCGGAATGGCGAATCACGCCGTAAGGGAGAGTACTTATCGCATTGCTGGGGCCTTACAAAGCGTGGGCCACAAAATTCCGGGCAAGAAATTCATCATCAATATGGCACCTGCTGACTTGCCCAAGGAAGGTGCGGCTTATGATTTGCCCTTGGCCTTGGGCATACTTGTGGCGAGCGGACAGATTGATCCGATACCATTTTTGAAATACCACATGATCATGGGGGAGCTTTCTTTGAACGGTACACTAAGACCCATTAAAGGGGTGCTCTCCATGGCCATTTTGGCCAAAAGAGAAGGTTATAAAGGTATTGTGGTGCCCTCTGGCAATGCGAGAGAAGCTGCAGTGGTAGAAGGGCTTTTGGTCTATGGCATTGATGCTTTGGGGGACATTATCAAACACCTCAAAGGGGACCTTAGCGTGGCGCCCGTAGGGCCCCTCAATTGGTCCAATCGAAGGTCATCATTGTCACAGTCCGGTTTAGATTTTGACCAAGTCAAGGGACAGGCAATGGCCAAGAGAGGTTTAGAGATTGCTGCTTCTGGTGGCCATCATGTCTTGATGATTGGCCCCCCAGGCTCAGGAAAAACGATGCTGGCCAAGCGTATTCCTTCAATTTTGCCGCCACTTGATTTCGAAGAAGCCCTCGAAACGACCAAAATTCATAGTGTTGCCGGTCATTCGTATCCTTCGGGTATGATTGATTTGAGACCATTTCGCAGTCCACATCATGGCATCACCGAGCGCGCCCTCATTGGAGGAGGAGTTTATCCCATGCCAGGTGAGTTGTCTTTGGCCCATAATGGCGTATTGTTTTTGGATGAACTTCCTGAATTTCAGAGACGTGTCCTTGAGAGTCTGCGCCAACCTTTAGAAGAGCGCTCCATCACCATCTCTAGAGCAAAGGCTACCGTCACCTATCCAGCAGGATTCATGTTGGTCGCCAGTATGAACCCAAGTGCCGGTGGTTATGGTGCCTTATCTTGTGATGGCCAACAGATTGATCCAGTCATGGCGTTAGATGTCCAGCGCTATCTCAAACGTATTTCAGGCCCTTTATTAGACCGTATGGACTTACAAATTGAGCTTAAGGCGGTCTCTATTGGAGATTTTAGTCTAGAGGGTGTCGAGGCCTCTAGCGCCCAGATCAGAAAACGTGTATTGGCGGCAAGAGCGCTCCAAGCGTTAAGGTTTGTCGGCCTTGATGGCGTTTACTGCAATGCTCAGATCCCAGAAGGCGCACTGGAGCAGTACTGTGCCTTATCGCCCAATGTTCGTCAACTCATGGCTCATGCCATGTCAAAATTAGGACTCTCTGCCAGAGGCTATGGGAAAATTATTAAAGTCGCCAGAACAATAGCCGATATTGGCGGGGTCAAGGATATTGAATCAGATCACATCGCCGAGGCCATACAATTCCGGAGTCTCGACCGCATCATGCAGTAGGTCGATCGGTCAAATCATCAGAGGTTAGACACCAGTGCACGCCAAAGAGTTTCGTCTGGAGTTGGTGCTGTAATGATCAAGCTTTCTTTGGTTACAGGATGTGTGACCATCAGCTTTCGGGCATGTAAGTGTATGCTTCCGTCTGGGTTCGAACGATCAAAACCGTATTTGAGATCCCCTTTAATGGGACACCCTATGGCGGTGAGCTGGGCTCTAATTTGATGATGACGTCCGGTTTCTAAGTCGATTTCCAAAAGCGTGTAGCGCTCAGATTGTGCCACCGTGCGGTAGTGCAGCACCGCTTTCTTGCTGTCGGGGACCTCTTTGGTGTAGGCGAAGGACTTGTTTTGATTCGGGCGGCGCACTAAGTAATGCACTAGACTGCCTTGCAGCGCTTCAGGGGCGGCTTTGACCACGGCCCAATAAGTCTTCTGGGTCGCTCTTTGGGCAAATTGTTGGTTGAGTCGTGCCAAGGCTTTAGAGGTGCGCGCAAACACCACTACGCCACTTGTCGGTCGGTCCAGACGGTGCACAACACCCAAGAACACAGCCCCAGGCTTATTGTATTTAAGGGCGATGTAGTCTTTGACAATTTCTACCAAAGGTTTGTCTTTGGTTTTATCGCCTTGAATGAGATCGCCGGGCCTCTTGTTGACCACAATGAGGTGGTTGTCCTGATGGAGGACCACGAGGTTATCTTGATTGGTGTGCTGTTTTGCCGACATGAAAGATGATCAGTACTGTTCTGACTCGTTGGGGAAGTCGGATGATTTGACATCATCAATGTATTGTGAAAAAGCGCCACTCATGTCGGTATAGAGGTCGAGATATCGGCGCAAAAATCTTGGGCTAAATTCATGAGTCATCCCGAGCATGTCGTGCGTGACCAATACCTGACCATCGACGTCCCCACCAGCACCAATGCCAATTACTGGTATACTGATGCTTTGCGCGACTTCTTTGGCCAGTTGGGCAGGAACCTTTTCGAGAACAAGAGCGAAGCAACCCATTTTTTCGATAAAAAGCGCATCTTCTTTAAGCTTTCGGGCTTCCTCTTCTTCTTTGGCCCTCACAGTGTAGGTCCCAAATTTATATATGGATTGGGGGGTGAGTCCCAAATGTCCCATGACGGGAATTCCGGCATTGAGTATTTTTTTAATGGAATCTTTGATTTCTTTACCACCCTCCATCTTTACGGCATGAGCCCCGCTTTCTTTCATGATTCTGATGGCCGATCTAAGCGCCTCTTTCGCATCACTTTGGTAGCTGCCAAAGGGCAAATCGACCACAACCAAACTCCGTTCTATCGCTCTGACGACAGACGAGGCGTGGTAAATCATTTGGTCCAGTGTAATAGGAAGTGTCGTTTCGTGGCCTGCCATTACATTAGAGGCAGAATCGCCCACTAAAATTATATCAATTCCGGCATTGTCGACAATTTTGGCCATGGTATAGTCATAGGCGGTGAGCATGGCAATTTTCTCACCTTGCTGTTTCATGTCGACTAGGGTCTTGACGGTAATGCGTTTGTAGTCTTTCTTTGCGGTTGACATAAGCTCATTGTTAGGAGGCAAAAGTACTAATTTAAACCGTAATCAACGATTTTAGCAGTCACTCATGTTGACTTGGATGGCAAGGCCACCTTCACTGGTTTCCTTGTATTTTGTGGTCATGTCTTGTGCCGTTTCCCACATGGTTGCAATGACCTTGTCAAAAGGCACCTTGGCTGATTTAGGATCGCCGTCTAAGGCCATTTCACAAGCATTGATGGCCTTTATGGCCCCCATAGCATTGCGCTCAATACAGGGAATCTGAACCAATCCACCGATAGGGTCGCAGGTGAGTCCAAGGTGGTGTTCCATGGCAATTTCAGCAGCCATCAAGACCTGCTCAGGAGTGCCCCCCATGAGCTCGGTGAGGGCGCCCGCGGCCATAGCAGACGAAACACCGATTTCGGCTTGACATCCGCCCAGAGCTGCACTTATGGTGGAACCTTTCTTAAACAAACTGCCAATTTCACTGGCCACGAGCATGAATCTGTGCACATCTTCTAAGTTGGCGTCGTGGTTTTCTATGACCATATAATACATCATGACGGCAGGAATCACGCCAGCGCTGCCGTTTGTTGGTGCAGTGACAACACGCCCTAGAGAAGCGTTCACTTCATTTACGGCTAAGGCAAAGCAAGTGACCCATTTGAGAATTTGTCGGAACTTGACTTCGGTCTGGCGAATGGACTGTATCCAACTCACGGGGTCATTGTAGGGTTTACTGCCGATAAGATTCTTATGGGTTTCATAGGCTCTTCGGGTGACGTTGAGTCCTCCTGGAAGCGTGCCTGAGGTATGGCAACCCGTATACATCGAGTCGAGCATGACGCGCCAGATCTCATTGATGCCGTCTTTGATGTCTTGTGCGCTGCGCAAAGACAGTTCGTTGGCCATGACCACACCGCTTATGGGTAGGCCTGTCTCTTGGCAATAGGCCAGGAGCTCCGTGCCCTTGGCAATGGGGTATGGAAAGTGCCCTAAGGCTTCTATTTTGCGTTTGCCACGCTTGCGCTCTGAGGTCACGACAAATCCTCCTCCAATGGAATAATAGGTCTGGCTCAAGTCGGATCCATTTGCAAGTAGTGCGGTAAATCTCAGTCCGTTGGGGTGAAAGGTCAAAAACTCCCGATGAAAAATAATGTCGGTGCTGGGGTCGAACGCTAAGGGATGTATTCCATTGAGCAACAGAGATTTTTGCTGGCCTATGGTGTCAATTTCGGTTTGTATTTGCGCTACTGGAAAGGTGACGGGATCAGTGCCCAGCAGCCCCATCATGATGGCGGTATCGGTAGCGTGGCCACGTCCAGTGAGTGATAATGAGCCATATAACTCAACCTTAATGTGTGTTGTTTTGGCGAGGGCTCTTTTGGTGTTGAGCAGCTTGATGAACTGCAGGCCAGCGCGCCATGGCCCCAAAGTGTGGGAGCTAGAGGGTCCTACACCAATCTTGAGCATGTCAAAAACACTGATACTTTCTATTGGCTTCATATCACAAATATAAGACGACAAGGCATTGTTTGGTGCTATGGCCTCAAAAATTTATTGAACCGACGCCAATGGCCTGAGCCCCAAAATTTTCGAGGCAGACTGAGCCTAGATGAAGCTTTTTATTGATGTCGGTTGGCCAATAAAGGCGGCGGCTCACCATCGAATGGATTATATCGGCCAATGGTTTTGGCTTCCATTGATACGGCTCTCATGATCGATCGATCACCATACCGCTCTCGCATCAAATCCATCGCTTGGTAAAGTTTGATGGTTTTTTCGGCATCATCAAAGAGGTCTATTTGGTGTCCTCCGGAGACCAAGTCGCTAAATCTGATGCCAATAAGCCGCACCAGCATCCGGCGTTGGTAGAGTTTTTCGTAGAGCTGCAATACCACAGGAATGATGCTGTGGTCTGCGGCACTGTAAGTGATTTTGTGCTGTAGGGTATAGGTCTGAAAATCAGAGTAGCGAATCTTAATGGCGACACAGCCGGTGAGTTTGTGTCCTCGACGCAATTGAAAAGCAAGGTTCTCGGCCATGGCAATGACCAGACTTCTGAGCTTGTTGTGATCGGTGGTGTCTTTGCCAAAAGTACGCTCAGTAGAGATTGATTGTCGCTCGGTATGGGGCACTACAGGACTGTGGTCTATTCCATTGGCTTTTTGCCAGATGTGTTGTCCGTTTTTGCCAAATACTTTGATCAAAAATTCTACAGGCATTTCTTGAAGGGTCTTGATCTGCTTGATGCCCAAATCACAGAGTTGTTTGTAAGTCACTTTGCCGACCATTGGTATTTTGCCTACAGACAGCGGTGCCAAAAAAGGCTTCTCTTGTCCTTGTATGACTGATATTTCGTTGTTGGGCTTGGCCTGTCCGGTAGCAATTTTAGAAACGGTCTTGTTGGCGGAAAGCCCAAAAGAAATAGGCAGTCCAGTCTCTTTTATAATTTTTTGTCGCAATGCGCCTGCTAATTTTTGGCTGCCAAAAAAACGATCCATTCCGGTCAAATCGATATAAAACTCATCGATAGAGCTCTTTTCAAAAACAGGAACTTCTTGTTGGATGATTTCGGTGACGGTGCGCGAAAATTTGGTGTAGGTAGCCGAATTGCCCCGAACCACAATAGCCTCTGGACACAATTGTTTGGCCAAACGCATCGGCATGGCTGAGTGGACCCCAAACTGTCGGGCTTCGTAACTGCAAGCCGCCACTACGCCGCGATCTGAGGTGCCGCCGACCAACACAGGTTTGGCTTTGAGCTTATCGTCTAAAAGTCGTTCACAAGACACAAAAAAAGTATCCAGGTCCATGTGAAGAATGTTGCGTGGGGTGTGGTCAGACATTGCGGTAGTGTTTGCTTTGAAGTCTCGCGCTCACTTGCCCCTGAGCATAGCGTGGGTCTTCAATGATGGGTTGTATTTCTAGATGAGTGACTTCTATAGTGATGCAATCGAATTCATCAACCACTTTGCCGCTAATGGCATATATGCCCTTGCCTCTAAAAGGGTATTTTTTGGCTACAGGAGGAAAGTGTACAGTATCAACAAATGCACCTTTTTGGTCTAGAAAAGTCCCAAAATACATCAGGGTTCCTTTGTTGGTCTTGGTGTATTTGGTGGTGACCAGGTAACCATATATGGTGACCTGTTGTCCTTTGAGACCAACCAGTTGTGTGGCGGTCAAACTGTTTTTGGGTGCTTCGCACAGCAGCGCAAAGGGGGGGCAAAGCGCAAACCCCAACAGTTCTATTTGGTCAAAGGCGTCTTCTAAAGGACTATTACTGAGCGAGGGCAGTGTGTAGTTTTTGGCTTTGGTATGGAAAATCCGCTGCTGTAAAGAAGGTCTTGGGTTTTTTTTGAGCTTGCTGTGGGCTTCCCACAAAAGTGCTCGTTTGGGTTTTTGGGTATAGCGGAAGGCATCGATTTTGATCAGTAGCGCTATCGATTCTATGGCGATAGGGACCCGCTCGATAAAATCGTCTAGATCTTCAAAGGCTCCATTGATTTGCCGCTGAGCAACAATCTGCTTGATGAGGCTGTGTTCTAGGGCATAAAGCAAGCCAAACCCCAAATAAACCGTAGTGCCTTTGACCCGGGTTTGGGCATGGCTGTTGTTGATGCATGGGGCGACAATGTTAGCCCCGTGCATGCGCGCTTCGTGCAGATAAAACTCTATATGATAGAACCCGCCGCCGTTGTTGACTGTCGCCACCATATACTCGATTGGGTAATAAGCCTTAAGGAAAAGACTTTGATAACTTTCTACAGCATAAGAAGCAGAATGGCCTTTGGCAAACGCATAGCCAGCAAAACTCTCTATTTGTCGCCAAACTTCTTGTATGAGTTCTATCGGTTTTTGGGCCTGTGCACAACGCTCAAAAAATAAATTTTTGACCTTGGCAAACTCTTTTTTAGAACGCAACTTACCAGACATGCCTCGCCGCAACATGTCTGCTTCGCCCAAACTCAATCCGCCAAAATAATGAGCCACCTTAATGACGTCTTCTTGATAAACCATTACCCCGTAGGTTTCTGGCATTAGCGCCATCATCGTAGGGTGGGCCAATTTGCGGCGTTGCGGATCGCGATAACGCAGAATATACTCACGCATCATGCCCGATTGTGCCACACCAGGACGAATGATCGAACTGGCCGCCACAAGCCCTAGATAATGGTCTACACGAAGCTTGCGCAGCAGCATGCGCATGGCTGGAGACTCTACATAAAAACAGCCTATGGCCTTGGCGTGGCGCAGTAGGTCTTTTATTTTTGGATCGGACTTAAAGCGCTTGATGTCATGGATGTCTATGCGTGGGTGGCCTGGGTGATTTTGTGCCACTAGGGCCACAGCATCTTTTATTTTGCCGAGTCCGCGCTGGCTCAAAATATCAAACTTATACAGGCCAATGTCTTCGGCCACGATCATGTCAAAATGAGTGGTAGGATAGCCCTTTGGCGGCAAAAAAGTAGCGGTATAGTGGTGGATAGGCTCTTGGGCAATCAAAATCCCGCCGGCGTGGATGCCTAGATAATTAGGCAGACCGATCAGGCGCTTGCTGTAGCGCACCACATATTGTGCCATATGATCGAGTGCTTCATACTGGTAACGTCCTTTGGCTAGGCGATCAATTTCTATTTTGGGCAGGCCAAAAACCTTGCCCAATTCGCGAACGGCTGCTCTGTGCTTGAAGGTGTTGTATACCGCAATGAGTGCAGTATGCTTGAAGCGTTTGAAAATAAAATCAGTCACATCGTCGCGGTCGGTCCACGAAAAATCCAAATCAAAATCGGGCGGATTGGTGCGGTACAGATTGATGAACCGCTCAAAATACAAATCGAGTTCGATAGGGTCTACATCAGTAATGCGCAGTAGATAAGCCACCAAGCTGTTGGCGCCACTGCCGCGCCCTACATAAAAATAACCTTTACTTTGTGCGTAGCGCACAATTTTCCAATTGATCAGAAAATAAGCGACAAACCCTTTTTGTATGATCAGATCGAGTTCTTTGTCTAGTCGCTGGAGCACCTCGGGTTTTATAGGGCTAGGGTAGCGATGCGGCAAACCTTGTTGGGCGAGTTTTTTGAGCAAGCGCTGGTCCAAACCCGTATTGCCAGTATAGCTATTTTGGTTTTTGGGTTGGCGAGGATTTTGCTCGTGCTCATAGAAGCAACGCTCTAGTAAGCTGCGGGCGTTATTGACCAATTGCGGCGCATCACGATAGGTATTGAAAAGCGTTTCCTGATCGCAGATCAGGTCTTGTGGATGGGCTTCTTCACTTTTGGGTAATTTGCTGAGCAAGCTATTGTTGTCAATGGCCCTGAGCAGCCGATGGGTATTGAAATCTTGTTTGTGGCGAAAACTCATGGTCTGTAGGGCAACAAAGTGCCTGGGGATGCTTGTGCCGTATTGATAGCAAAATCGCCCAAGGTCACTAGGACTGATGCCAATATACTCGTTGGGGCGCAAGTCAAAAGCCCTGTTGCCATTGCGGGCAAAAGGATAGATGACCGCGACATCCGAAAATTCGGGTGCCTGATCAGAAAAAGCTCTGTGTTGGTGCAGGTGCTCGGAGAGGTACTTGTTGATCTGTGCCATGCCTATAGGCGATTGTGCCAAAGCCACAAACTGCTGCTGGGCACCATTGCGGAAGTCTACGCCAATGGCAATTTGAGCACCAAAGTCAGGTGCCATTTTACAAATTTCTAATGCCGCAGAAGTATTGTTGATGTCGGTAAAAGCCCATTGCTTGACGCCCCTCTGAGAGAGCTCCTCCAAAAGGGCTCGAGGAGCGAGTACGCCATAGCGCAGACTGTAGTAAGAATGGGTGTTCAAATACATATATTGGAATATATCCAAAATTATGGAATATTTCCAATAAATAAATTCATGTGGGCTGAATTTTTTCAACAATTTTGTCTCCGAAGCTATAGCGTCTTGCCCACCATCATGTCCCTAATATGTGTACCTTTATGGGGTCATAAATAATGGTCATGAGCACACTTCCACTAGTCATCATAATTCTCAACGCCTTAGTTTCTTTCAAAGGGTTCAACGATCCGCTATTTTTTGATCGCTATAAATTTCAGATTGCTCCCTTACAGCGCGGCGAACGCATCAGGCTGCTCAGTGCCGCATTTTTGCATGCGGATTTGTCGCATTTGTTGTTCAATATGTTGACCTTGTATTTCTTTGCTGATGTCGTGCTCTATGGTGTTGGCCCTTTATATTTTGTCCTTATTTATGTTGCGAGCCTCTTTGGGGGCAATTGGTATGCCTTACAACGCCACCGCAATGAGCCGTATTACAGTGCCGTAGGCGCCAGTGGTGCCGTGATGGGGGTGCTGTATGCTGCCATTATGCTGCAGCCACATATGGGGCTTTATATGTTTTTCATTCCGATTCCAATCCCTGCTTGGTTGTTTGGGATCTTGTACTTGCTCTATTCCATTTATGGCATGAAGCGCCAATTGGGATCTATTGGGCATGATGCGCATATTGGTGGGGCAGTAGTGGGCTATGCCTTGATCTTGTTGGCACGACCACAACTTTTGGTCACGGACTTGTGGTTGGTGGTGCTCATGGCGTTCCCCATAATAGCGTTGTATTTCTTCGAAAAAAAAGGACAGATTTAATCCTTTGCACTAGGTTCAATCATAACCCAAAACCGGCAACTGATCTGCGCAATCTACGCGGGTAGGCTCGGCCGGTAAATCACAGGTAGAAGTAATATTAAAATCAATATTGTACTGATTTTCGGCTTGGCGATGTCGTTCTACGAGGGCCAAAAATCGATCTACATCGATAGTGAGTGGATAGGCCAAATAACCCTGTGGCCCCCCGCAGGCTTTGCTGCCATAAGCGGTGTAAGACCAGTCGGCAGGATTTTCACAAGATCTACTTTGTGCCAACGCCAGTATGGCACTGAAACGAGACTCTAAATCCGCTAAGGCGATCTCTTGAGGATCTCGCTCTTGTGGACAGGCTGTGAGCAATAGGGTCAAGGTCAAAAACGCCAGAATGCGCAGTGGGGTTTTGGTGTTCATCGAAATGTTATGGGTTAAATTATGGGGCCGGCATGAGCTGTTCGAGTCTGGCTTCTAACGCTGCTCCGCGCAAATTCTTATCGATGATGCGTCCTTCGGCATCGATCAAAAAAGTTTGAGGAATACTGCGAACGCCATATTCGCGCGCGATGGGCTCTTGCCAAAATTGTAAGTTAGAGACATGGTACCAATCCATTTGGTCGTCTGCAATGGCTTTGGTCCAACGGTCTTTTTGCCCTTCGCGGTCCAGTGAGACACTGATGATGTTCAGGCCACGCTCATGAAATTTGTTGTAGGCCCGCACCACATTGGGGTTTTCTGCCCGACAAGGGCGGCACCAAGAGGCCCAAAAATCAATCAAGGTATACTGGCCCATGGCCTGGTCAAGGGAGAGGGTAGTGCCCTGAGGTGTTGGTCCTTCAAATTTGGCTGCCACAGATCCGATTTGGTTTTTGCCCACGGCGGCCAGTTGTGCCCGCAGATCATTGGCAATTGGATGGTTTTTGAATTTTGGCCCGAGCGCCGCGATATAGTCTGAGACCTCTGCGGGGTTGAGGTCTTTGTCGCCATACATTTCGCTCAAAAGCATCAAACCAAAAAGACTGTTGAAGTTGGTGTCCATAAAAGTCACTAGGTATTGCTTTTCTTGCACTCCAATGGCATTAAGGTCTTTAGCGAGTTCACGTGCCAGCAAATCGTCTTGCTGGGTATTGGCCGTTTTGATGGCTTGATTCAAGGCTTCTTTTTCGGCAGCAAAACGTGCCGATTGGTTGAGGTAATCGTAGTACGCGGTATTGATCTTGCCGCCTTTGAGTTGGGTGACCGAAGGATCGTCGCGGTCTACGGTAATGGTGAGGTCTTGGTTTTCGATAAAGAACACCACATTGCGCCCTTGGTCGTCTATCTTGATGTAGCTCAGTGCGGATGTATCGCTGTAGGGGTACTGACCACTAAACAATCCATTTTGAACCACCAGGGTATCGACAGCAATAGATTGATTGTCTTGATCAAGTGCAAACAAATAAAAAGCCGTGCCGTCGTCGTAACCCAAAGCATTGCCATTGATTTGGTAAGTTTTGGGTGGCGTGCATTGCAGTGCGGTGGTCCCAACTAAGGCTAAAATGATGTGTTTGAAGTAATGACGTGTCATGTTGCTGGTATTAAATCTCGTGGCAAAAATACATTTTAATCCTAAATGAACCCCCCAAACAGTGTCAGAATCTATCGGCGAGAGAGGGCTTTAATTTGTTAACGTAAAATTGTTTTATCGTCTGACGCGAAAAGGCTATTTTTGCCTCAAACACCAACAGACGTGACCCAAAACGGACTTATTGCTTTACACGCTGCACTTCAAGCAGGACAGACCATCATGGAGGTTTATGCTACTGATTTCTCGGTACAGACCAAAGACGACGCCTCTCCGCTGACCTTGGCCGATCAAAAGGCCAATGACGTCATCCAGACATTTTTGTCGCCTACTGGCCTTCCCATCATTAGTGAAGAAACCAAAACTTTAGAGTACAGCACACGCCGCCAATGGTCGCTTTGTTGGATGGTCGACCCACTGGACGGCACCAAAGAATTCATCAAGCGCAATGGCGAATTTACCGTCAATATTGCTTTGATCGAGCATGGTGTGCCTGTATTTGGTGTGGTTTATGCGCCGGTCTTGGGCGATGTCTATTTCACCAAGGACGACGGCGCTTATAAATACACCTTAGATCCCTCAGCAACAGTACCCGCAGCAACGATTTGGGCAGAAGCCCAGAAAATCAAAAAAGCAGATTGGACAGCGCCCATCAAAGTCGTGGGCAGTCGCTCGCACATGAACGCCGATACAGAGGCTTATGTGCGTGATTTGGGCCAACAGCACCAGACTGAAGTGGTCTCTAAAGGGAGTTCATTGAAGTTTTGTTTGGTGGCCGAAGGGTCGGCACACGTTTATCCTCGGTTTGCACCCACCATGGAGTGGGATACTGCGGCAGGTCATGCGGTTTGCACGCATGCTGGCTTGCAAGTGCTCAATCAAGAAACAGGGGCTGCATTGGTGTATAACAAAGAAAATTTATTGAACCCTTATTTTTTGGTGTGCCCATGAGTGTGCCACAACGCAATACCAGACTCAGACACCTGATCAAGGCCACAACCTGGCGGGTGATCGGCACCCTAGATACTGTGTTGCTGTCGTGGTTCATTACTGGCGACGGCCTGACAGGGATCAAAATTGGCATCGCCGAAGTGGTCACCAAAATGCTTTTGTATTATGCACACGAGCGTTTGTGGTTCAAACTCAATATTGGGCCAGACGGTCTGACTCTAGACAGCAAAAGACGCCACTTGCTCAAAACCATCACTTGGCGGGTATTGGGCAGCAGCGACACCATGGTTTTGTCTTGGGTCATTTCCGGCAATCCTTTTACCGGTCTAAAAATTGGCGGCGCAGAATTGGTCACCAAAATGATTTTGTATTATCTTCATGAACGCGTGTGGTACCGACTCGATTTTGGCCTGCCATCGCGCCATAACGAACCTGCTGCATGAAAAATATTGTCCGACACGACTTTCACTTAGACCGACAGAGGCGTGCCCAGCATAAGGGCCACAAGGGCCTTGTGATTTGGTTCACGGGGTTGTCGGGTTCGGGCAAATCGACATTGGCCAACGCATTGGAGCAACGGTTGCATCAAGAAGGCATCCATACTTATACCCTGGATGGTGACAACATCCGAATGGGGCTAAACGGCGATTTGGGATTTGCTCCAGAGGACCGCACCGAAAACATACGGCGCATTGGCCACGTGGCTGACCTGATGTGCGATGCCGGACTGGTGGTGCTCTCGGCTTTTGTGTCGCCCTACCGCCAAGATCGGAATGCTATAAAAGACATTGTGGGGCCAAATGATTTTGTCGAGGTGTTTGTCGATACACCGCTGGAGGTTTGTGAGGCACGAGATGTCAAAGGACTCTATGCCAAGGCACGTGAGGGGCTGATCAAAGATTTTACGGGGGTGAATGCCCCATATGAAGCGCCCATAGCGGCGGATTTGGTGTTAGACACCAGTATTGTAGACATTGACAAGGCGACCCAGCAGCTTAGTGCGCTGGTGGCGCAACACATAAAAAATGATTGACATTAATTTGACTCATGAGTAAATATTATTTGAATTACCTCGATGAATTAGAATCCGAAGCCCTCTATATATTGCGGGAGGTTTGGGCACAGTTCGAAAACCCAGTGATTTTGTTTTCGGGGGGTAAAGACTCTATATTGGTGACCCATCTGGCACAAAAGGCTTTTCACCCGGCCAAGATACCCTTTGCCTTGATGCATGTCGATACCGGACACAACTTCCCAGAAACCATAGCGTTTAGAGACCGTCTGATCGAGGACCTGGGCGCTAAACTGATTGTGGGTTCTGTGCAAGAATCCATTGACACTGGCCGAGTGGCCGAGGAACGGGGCAAGAATGCCACACGCAATGCATTACAGATCACCACCTTGCTTGATGCTATAGAAACGCATCAAGTCGATTGTGCCATAGGCGGCGGACGTCGAGACGAAGAGAAGGCGCGGGCCAAAGAACGCTTCTTCTCACATCGCGATGATTTTGGTCAGTGGGACCCCAAAAATCAACGCCCAGAATTATGGAATCTGCTCAATGGCCGTCATTTTGAAGGCGAGCATTTTAGAGCCTTTCCGATCAGCAATTGGACAGAAATGGACGTTTGGAATTATATTTTGCGCGAAAACATCGCCATACCCTCGCTATATCTTGCACATGAGCGCGATGTGGTTTGGCGCAGTGACTCTTGGATCCCCATGTCTGAACATTTGATTTTGGAACCCCACGAGACCGTAGAAAGGAAAAAGATAAGATTCAGGACCCTCGGCGACATCACCATCACGGGTGGGATTGAGTCTGAGGCCGATACCCTCCAAAAAATTGTGGGGGAGGTGGCGGCCATGAAACAAACCGAGCGCGGCAACCGCAGTGACGACAAGCGCAGCGAGAGTGCCATGGAAGACCGCAAACGACAGGGTTATTTTTAAGCAATAAAGCAGACCAATAAAGCATGGAAATAGATCACAATCAATTATTAAGATTCACTACAGCAGGCAGCGTCGATGATGGCAAAAGCACCCTTATCGGAAGGCTTTTGTACGATTCTAAGTCGATTTTTGAAGACCAACTCGAAGCGGTGGCCTCTACGAGCCAGCGCAAGGGGCACCAAGGGGTCGATTTGGCTTTGTTTACTGATGGTTTGCGTGATGAGCGGGAGCAAGGCATTACCATAGATGTGGCCTACCGCTACTTTACCACCCCAAAGCGCAAATTCATCATTGCTGATACACCCGGACACATTCAGTACACCCGCAACATGGTCACGGGCGCCTCAACGGCCAATGCCGCCTTGATTTTGGTCGATGCCCGTCATGGCGTGATTGAGCAGACCAAGCGCCATGCTTTTATCGCCTCCTTGTTGCAAATCCCACATTTGATTGTTTGTGTCAACAAGATGGACCTTGTGGACCATCAGGAGTCTCATTATCAAGAGGTGATCCGCCAATTTGAAGATGTTTCGTCCAAACTACTGACCAAAGACATTCGTTTCATCCCCATTAGCGCCCTTAATGGCGATAATGTCGTGCACCGTAGCGCCCACATGCCGTGGTATCAAGGCGCACCGCTGCTGCATGTCCTAGAGCATTTGCACATCAGCAGTGATTACAACAAAATTGATGCGCGTTTTCCGGTGCAGACGGTCTTGAGGCCTCAGCGCGAAGGATTTATTGATTATCGGGGTTATGCCGGACGCATCGCCAGTGGTATTTTTAGACCGGGTGATGATGTGGTGGTTTTGCCTTCTGGATTTACGTCTCAGATCAAAACCATTGAAGCTGGTGCCACACCTGTAGCAGAAGCTTTCGCGCCAATGTCCATGGAGATGACCCTTACCG
>ENA-OUOG01000670-OUOG01000670.1-marine-metagenome-genome-assembly--contig:-NODE-670-length-43719-cov-8.105907_pt1 | contig 43719 bp, 47 predicted proteins | sample MGYA00248635_ERZ508505 | MGnify/ENA primary metagenome ERZ508505 (study PRJEB26176, sample SAMN06267871) | marine metagenome | isolation source: Saanich Inlet, British Columbia, Canada | place: Pacific...
GGCTTAAGGAGCACGCTTGGAAAGCGTGTGTACATCACAAGTGTACCGAGGGTTCGAATCCCTCTCTCTCCGCCATTTTTTGTCCTAAGATATAATAAGCCAATGAACGCAAAATCCTTCTTAGTCATCTTACTCTTTTTATTTTGGTCTTTAGGTTCAGGTTGGTACTATGTCTCTGAGATAAAGAAGGTGTACCCTGTCAGTGATAGTGTGGAGGAAGAAGAACCAGCGATATCATTTGAGGTTAGTGGTGCTACGCCTATTGTCTCAGATAAATTCGATGAATTTAATCAACGATTACTGTCTCGACTAGGAGATTCTAACACATTAAAAATAACAGGATTATATTCATTCGACGAAATCAACAGCACGAATTTTGAAGACCTAGGTTTAGCTCGAGCTGTTGCCGTACAAAAAATGTTAGAAGTGATAGGAATAGATCAAGTGACTTTAGCTACCGAGCAGATTGAATTGCCTATTGAAACTAAACGTCTTGAAGGTGTGTCTTTCCATATTTTTGTACGCAATGAGATTTATGAAGAAACAGAATTTGGTGCTGTAATTAAAGGCATCGATAGCACGCAAGACCAGATGGACCCTAAGTTGGATGCATATCTCACTTATATTGCCATAGAAAAGAAGGATAAGGTAATAGATGTTATAGGACATACAGATAGCACTGGTAATGAAGGAGAGAACTTTCAACTTGGACTCCAAAATGCGAATAGGATTCGAGAGGCTTTAATAGCTAAAGGAATGCCCGCAGAGAATGTTAGTGCGAACAGTAAGGGTCAGTCTGAGCCTATAGCTGATAATACTACCGAAGAAGGTCGTTCAAAAAACCGAAGGATAGAATTACTAATAAACTAAACAGATAAAGCAATGACAGAAAAAATTTTTGAAAGTCCAGGTGCGTCTTCGATGAGTACTTATATATGGCAAATATCTGCCATACTTCTGGTAGCGTTTATTTTAGGGTATGTATTGAGATTATTACTAAATAGTACGTTAAAGTCGAGAATAGATGAGTTAGAAATTGAAAACCAAATGCTTACGAGCAAGATGGTGCCTGAAATAAGCGAGGCAGATGTAGAAGAACTTAATAAAAAAATAAGAGAGCAAAAAGACGAAGTAGATAGATTAAATACGAAACTTTCAGATTGTTTTGCGAATAAAATAAAGGCTGAGAATAGTCTCTCATCCTTGCAAGCAAAGTACGATAGTCTAGCTGTTCCGACTACAACATCTGATACAGAATCTACAGATAAGGTGAAACCCATAGAAGCACCATCGGTCGGTGTAAGTGAGGATTCTAATCACAAAGATGACTTAAAGAAAATTGAGGGAATAGGTCCCAAAATTGAGCAACTCTTGAACACCGGAGGCATCCACACTTTTGATGATTTGACTAAAGCTACTGTGGAGCGCATACGTGGTATCTTAATAGCAGCGGGACCTAATTACGCGGTTCATGATCCTAGCACATGGGCTGAGCAGGCTACTCTGGCCAATACTGCACAGTGGGAAGCATTAGATACGCTTCAAGAAGAATTGAAAGGTGGAAAGCGAAAGTAGAGTTACTCTGCTTTAATTTTATCAACGATAGCCGTAGTACTGTGTCCAGGCAAGAAAGGTATTACCTCTACGCTACCACCGTTTGCTAGCACACTATCTGCACCTACTATTGTGTCTATCGTGTAATCACCTCCTTTTACCAATACATCTGGTTTCACTGTCTGGATAAGTGTGAGTGGAGTTTCTTCCCCAAAAAGAACAACGGCATCCACGAAAAGAAGGGAAGCCAGTTTAGTAGCTCGAGTCACTTCATCTATAACCGGCCTAGAGGGTCCTTTTAAAGCACTTACAGATGCATCAGTATTTACCCCTATAATTAGCCTATCTCCCAAGTCAGCAGCCTTAGACAGATAGTCTAGATGTCCAAGATGAAGGATATCAAAACATCCGTTGGTAAAAACCACTTTTTCGTTATGGATTTGCCATTTCATCACTTGCTTAGCAAGCTGGTCATAGGAGTCGAAATTTTTTTCATTTATTATGCTTTGCCACATCTTTTTTTAATTTTCTAGATTTTAATACAAAGTAGATGATAGATACTATTCCTACTCCTATGATGACGATAAACTGTATGGCGTGAGTCACTAAAGTATATGAATCAGCCAAGAGAGGAGCTATGCCATAAATAGCCAATGCAGCGGGTACCATAAATTCAAAAGTCCCTACTCCGCCAGGTATCGGCACTATCATAGCTCCAGTACCAAACAACAAGACCGTAAGTCCTGCACCGAAACCTAAATGTGCAGTACCGGAGAAGGCATAGAAGATGAAAAAAGGCATGAAGAAATACATCACCCAGATAAACAAACTGTAAAAGATAAAAAGCCCTTTTCGTTTGAGATTAAAAATAGTTTTAACACCGTCCAGAAGTCCTTCTATGAAGGATTTCAATTTACCGATGATGGGTAACGTATAAAACCACTCCCTCTTGCGGTAAAGTACTATTCCAAAAACCAAGACTGCAGCCAGAATGAATCCATACAATTGAAATGAACCTACTTCTGCGTCTTGGAAGAGGGAGGATACAAAGTCTGATATCAAGTCAAATTGTAAAAGGAATATAGCTATTGCTATCAGTAAGGTAATAAGTAGGTCAACTACACGTTCTACAACCACTGTTCCTACTAGCTTATTAAACGGAATACCCTCTAGCTTAGAGAGTACTGCAGGCCTAGTAATTTCGCCTACTCTAGGAAGCCCCATGTTTACCAAATAGCCTAAAATAACTGCGTGAAAACTGCCAGCTGCGGTAGCCTTATACCCCATAGGCTCAAGCAATAGGTTCCATCGTAGCGCTCGTGCGAGGTGACTGAGAATGCCACAAATCATAGAAACTACAATCCACTTTAAATCAGCACCCTTTATTTCTTCCCATACCTTAGATAAGTCTTGACTGCCTATGGCCAAGTAAAAAAGTAAGCCTCCCAATACTAAGAAGACTATGGTCTGAATAGCTGTTTTGGTATTTTTAGTCAAGGATGGCCTTGTTATTTTTATCAGGGAATACTAAATACGGTGTGAAGGATTTAGCTTCCTCAAATTCCATACTAGCAAATGAGATTACGATTACAATATCACCTTTAGCTGCTTTGCGAGCTGCTGCACCATTGAGACAAACCATACCGCTACCTCTTTCACCCGCAATAACATAGGTCTCTAGTCGCTCACCATTATTATTATTTACGATAAGCACTTTCTCACCTTCTATTAAATTAGCAGCATCCATTAGGTCTAGGTCTATGGTGATGCTTCCTACGTAGTCTAACTCAGTTTGAGTGATTTTAGCACGGTGAATTTTAGATTTTAATACTTCAATTCGCATTTTGATTTATATGCCCGCAAAAGTACATTTTATTGGGGTAATAAATAACGAATCTCAAGTGCATTCGTCTTCTGGTAAAGGATATACAAGTAAGTGATAGGCACATTCGTACTCTACCTATGAGAAACCAATCAGAGATTAATACAGGATCTATGGCAGATATCGCTTTTCTGCTGTTGATTTTCTTTTTAGTGACGACCAACATAGACCAAGATTATGGAATATCCAGCACGATAGCCAAGCCATTTGAAGTTCCAGATAGTGTTCAGATAAGTCAGTCCAGTCTCTGGGTAAATGAGAAAGGTACATTTATGATCAATGAGAAAGAAGTCACTAAAACTCTCTTGAGCATAGAGATGAGTAAGACCTTCGAAAAGAAGAAATGGGTAAAGAATGTACTGCTAGTGAAAAGTGATAGAGACGTGAAGTATGAGTCATTTATTACGGCACTAGATGAGAGCAAAAGAGCCTTTAAGCTATTTTATAATGAATGTGCACTGCAGGATTATGGGCTAGAATACGCAGTATTAGATGATGCCCAAAAGGCAGATCTGCAACGTCATCACCCCGTGGCATTAGCAGAAAATGTGATCGACCAATAGGCTATACACTGAACGCCCCGCAGTTGCTCTGCTGTAGAATACCAAACCGAAAGGATGTCAATACGCACTAGTTAGCCAAAGACAAGAGAGAAGAAGTCACGCACATTCCCTACTTTGTATATCTTTATTTTAAAGTCTTTTTGACTAATGTCTAACTGGTCACTCATAACAAACCCCTTGAAACCTAGTTTTTCAGCCTCTTTTAGCCGTTGGTCTATTCTATTTACACCCCTTATCTCACCACTTAGCCCTATTTCCCCAGCAAAAACCATTTTAGGTGGAAGTGCTAGGTTTTCAAACGACGAAACGATAGACGCAGCTATACCAAGATCTGTGGCTGGATCATTTATTTTTAGGCCACCTGCTATATTTACGAATACGTCTTGCTGAGATAGTTTGTACCCGCATCGCTTCTCCAATACTGCCAGTAGCATATTTAATCTTTTAATGTCATAGCCATTGGTGTTGCGCTGAGGGTTGCCGTATACCGCTGCACTAACTAAAGCTTGTGTCTCTATGAGCAGGCTTCTATTTCCTTCTAGAGAGGCTACTACACTTACGCCACTGAGGTTTTCACTGCGTTGATTTATCAGTATCTCAGATGGATTGTCTACTTCACGCATTCCCTCATTGGTCATTTCATAGATGCCTAATTCTAAGGAGCTGCCAAATCTATTTTTCAGTGTACGAAGTATCCTGTAGCTGTTTTGTGTTTCTCCCTCAAACTGCAGCACCGTATCTACCATGTGCTCCAGCAGTTTTGGTCCAGCTAGTTGGCCATCTTTAGTGATGTGTCCTACAAGTATAATCGGCACTTCATTTTGCTTGGCGTAGTGTATCAGCAGCGAGCTACTCTCTCTTATTTGTGAGATAGTACCTGGAGTAGAGTCTAGGTACTTGCTAAACATAGTCTGGATGGAATCGATGATAACTAGGCTTGGTTTATTTTCTTTTAGTTTTTGGATGATATTTTCTACGGAGGTTTCATTCAGAAGCAGACACTCCTCGTTAGTTATGCCTATTCTGTCTGCTCGCATTTTTATTTGATTCAGACTTTCCTCGCCACTTACATACATAACACGCTTATTGATACGCAGCGCACTTTGAAGGAGTAGAGTACTTTTACCTATTCCTGGTTCTCCGCCCAGTAGTATAACGGAGCCCGGTACTATTCCACCTCCGAGTACTCGGTTTAGTTCTATACCAGGTGCTTTCAGTCGCCTAAGCTCTATCCCCTCCACGCTATTTACTGGAGTTACTACACCGTCTATGTCATTCAGATTCATCATAGCCGCCTTAGGCTTTGTTACTATTTCTTCTTGTAGAGTATTGTATTCTCCACATGAGAAGCATTTGCCCATCATTTTGGGGTAGTTACTCCCGCAGTTTGAGCAGATATATGCTTTTTTAATTTTGGCCATTTTGGTATTCTTTCCGTTGGTAAAGCGAAAATGGTTGTTTTTATAATGGTATAAAAATTATATACAAGATAGGGGCACTTTTGAGTCATTAAAAAAAGATAAATTAGAAATAATGTACAAATTGATTAACCGTACTATAAATTTTCTATTTTTGTCCGCAATACGAAATAAGACTAAAAATAAAATGAAAAAATTCACATCGTTATTAATGTTGTTATGTTTAATGACATTCAGTGTTCAGTCAGGTTTTGCTCAAGACGCAGCAGAGGATACTACAGATGCAGTAGAAGCTGCAACAGATGCAGCAGATTCTAATGCCGCAGTAGTGGAAGAAGTGGTCGTTGAAGAAGAAGTAATAGAAGCTCCTGAAGTAGTAGAAGAAAGTGGTCTTCAAGTATTAAAGAAAAAATTCATAGAAGGGGGGCCTGGTTTCATGGCGCTACCTCTAATCTGTCTTATTTTAGGACTTGCTATCGCTATAGAGCGTATCATTTCTTTATTCTGGATGAGTATCAATACAGACAAGTTTGTGGCTCAGATAGAAGGAGAAGTAGTAGCTGGAAACCTAGAAGGAGCAAAAGAAATATGCAGAAATACGCGAGGCCCAATAGCCTCCATATTTTACCAAGGACTTGATAGAGCTAGCCAAGGCGGCACCATAGACGTAGTAGAGAAGTCTGTAGTAAGCTACGGATCTGTGCAGATGGGTCAATTAGAGAAAGGTCTAGTATGGCTATCTCTTTTCATTGCTCTAGCACCGATGCTAGGATTTATGGGTACAGTAATAGGTATGATTGGTGCATTTGATGCGATTAAAGCTGCCGGAGATATATCTCCAGGGGTAGTAGCAGATGGTATCTCAGTAGCACTTCTTACTACAGTAGCTGGTCTTATCGTAGCTATTATTCTTCAAGTCTTTTATAACTTCATCACTTCTAAAATTGATGGGATTGTAAATAGAATGGAAGATTCATCTATCTCTTTGGTAGATATACTTGTCAAAAATAAAGCAGTAAAAGGATAATGGGAAAATTAGGAAAGATAATATACTATGCCGTAGTTGTCTTACTGGTACTGATCTTTGTGGTAGTACTTATAGGAGACAGCTTCGCGGGTAGTGGATTTGGTTTATACTTTACGATTGCACTTGGAGCTATAGCTGTATTGGGTACATTGGTATCCTCAGTTATACACTTGGTCAACAATCCGAAGGGAGCCAAAAGTCTGATCATAGGAGCTGGAGTCCTCATAGCAGTATGTGCTATAGGATACGCAGTAAGTCCAGGCGAGATGGGTCTAGACTATGAGAAGTATGGCGTAGCCAATGCTCACCAATCGAAATTAGTGGATATGGGTATTTACCTGACTGGGTTTTTATCTATCGTATCTATAGTTGCTATATTGGTGTCTGAGGGTATTGGACTATTCAAAAATTAAAATAAAAGACAATGGGAAGCAGAAGAAGAGATATACCAGAAATTAATGCCGGCTCTATGGCCGATATCGCCTTCTTGCTATTGGTTTTCTTTCTAGTAACGACTACCATGGATGTTCCTAATGGACTTCAGGTAGCATTACCACCAATATCAGAAGAACCGCCAGAGGACAGTAAGCAGAAAAAACGTGAGGTACTAGAGGTACTAGTGAACTCTGCAGATCAACTTCTTGTAGAAGGTAGTGTACTTACTATAGATAAGTTACGTCAGAAGACAATGGACCACCTGACCAACGAAGGCAGGAACCCTACGCTGTCTACGACATCTACTAAGGCTATTGTTTCGTTAAAAAATGATAGAGGGACGTCGTATGACATGTACGTGCAAGTGTATAATGAACTTACGGCGGCATACAATCAGGTGCGTGATGACTACTCTATGCAGAAGTTTGGAGTGATTTATTCTAAGCTTGATCCTACTAGAGACGAGGATAAAATAAAGGAAGTGAAGGCGAAGTATCCGAAAAAACTTTCAGAAGCAGAACCAGTAAGTATAGGAGGTTAATAATGGCAAAATTTAAAAAAGACGGAGGAAGAAAGTTACCAGCTATCAATACATCTGCATTGCCAGATATTGTATTTATGCTCTTATTCTTTTTCATGGTAGCCACTAAGATGAGGGATAGGGAGATGAAAATACGTACTCAGCTACCTCAGGCTACAGAAGTAGAGAAACTAGAAAAGAAGTCTAGACTAAACTACATATTTGTGGGACCACCATTGGATAAAGCCTTTGGTACTACTCCACGCGTACAGTTAGACGATGCTTTTGCTACCGTAGATGATATACAGCAGTATATTACTTTACAAAACAGTAAAAAAGATGAGAGAGAAATCCCTTATATGACTACTTCATTGAAAGCAGATAAAACAGTAAAAATGGGTATAGTTACAGATATCAAGCAAGAACTTAGAAAAGTGAATGCACTAAAACTTAGTTATACTGCATCTAAAGCCTCAGAGGATTAGTATTCTTTAAATATATTTCGTAAAAAGGAGAGCATTTGCTCTCCTTTTTTTGTTTTACGAGAAATATGGATTGTTCTTTGCGGTGATTTTACATGGCCGATACATTAGCCTATATAAAGACTCCCATAGAGTTTGAGCTGCGCATCTTTGAAGATAGATTTAAGGATAGCGTAAAGAGCAAGGTGCCTTTACTAGATACTATCATGAACTATATAGTAAAACGTAAGGGTAAGCAGATGCGGCCACTTCTCGTGCTTCACTGCGCTAAACTCTTTGGTGAAGTCAATGAGGCTACCTATCGTGGAGCTGCTTTAGTAGAGCTGCTGCATACTGCTACTTTGGTGCATGACGATGTGGTAGATGAGAGTAATATGCGCAGAGGGTTTTTCTCTATAAATGCACTCTGGAAAAATAAAGTGGCAGTCCTCGTAGGAGACTATTTACTATCTAAAGGCTTATTGCTGTCTCTTAAAAATAAAGATTTCAAAGCGTTAGAAATACTAAGCAGTGCAGTGGAGCAGATGAGTGAAGGTGAACTGCTACAGATGGAGAAAGCCCGAAAGCTGGACATCACGGAGGAGGTATACTTTGATATTATCACCAAAAAAACGGCGTCTCTATTAGCAAGCTGCTGCGGTATTGGAGCCAACAGTACGAATCAGGATGAAGGTACTATAAACGATATCATCGCAATGGGGAATGCCGTAGGTATTGCTTTTCAAATAAAAGATGACCTCTTTGATTATGGAGATAACAAGGTGGGTAAGCCTACTGGTATAGACATAGTGGAGAAGAAAATGACTTTACCGCTTATCTATGCGCTTAATGCAGCGGATAAAACGGAGAAGAGACACATTATCCGTATTATCAGAAAGGATAGGAAGTCCAAGAAGCAAATAGCACAGGTGATAGATTTTGTGAAAGAAAAGGGAGGAATAGAATATGCTCAAACACGCATGATGGAGTACAAGTCTAAAGCTCAAGTACTATTGAATAACATAAAGACAGAATCTTCTACAGCGTACTTGAATGCGCTGATAGACTACGTTATAGAGCGTAAGAAGTAAGAATTATTTCTTTACTGCACCAAACCCAACACTTCTGGTCCTTGCTCAAAAACAACATCAACAGGTATACCTGCGGTACTAAGTTTGTCTAAATCTTGTTGTAAATCGGCAGATACACTTCCATCTTTTTGCATTAGAGCTAGTACTCCTTCTTTGTCTCCATCTCCTTGTAGACGAAGTATGATTTCTGAAAGTCCAGCAATGGCTGCTTTCATTTTATCCATATTTACGGAGTAGGTACCGTTCTTGTTTCTCGTAAATGCTTCTTGCTGGTTGAAGTAATTGAAACGAAGCATATTGGCCTTACCGTGTGCACTACTCGCTCCAAAACGTACGGAGCGGAATATTCCAGCCAAGAAGGTAACATAATAATCCATGAGTTCGCCTTCTTCAAGCACACCTTGCTCTTTTAGTTGTGTTACCATATACAACCCTAAGATATCTGCTTTCCCTTCCTCTAAGGCACTGAATTCTTCCCCTAGAGCCTCACGCACCATTCCTTTACCATTGATGGTTTCTTTTATTCCTAAACCGTGTGCCACCTCATGAAACATGGTATTACTAAAAAACGCATTGAAGGTAATGTGCTTGCGTTGATCTTCTGATATCAATACATCAGATATAGGTAAAAGGATATAGTCAAATTTCGCCCTCATTGCATTTTTTAATTGACTGCGTCTTGTACCGTGTTTTAACTGGATAGCTTCATCATTTGGAAGATTTACAGCTATAGTTTTACTTCCTGCATTGCAGTCTCCGGCATAAAGTATGACGTCGTATGCATTGAGCTGAGCAGCATCACTATTGGGTGTTTCCTGCTTATATATAGCATCTACGGGTAAGTTAGCTTGCAGTTCAGGAAGGTAGCTCGCATACTTCTCTAATTTTTTGCTCCATGACTTATCCTTTACTAAGATGTACGCTTCATATGCTGTTCTGTAGTTATACAGTTTATCTTCATAGTGCTCTATCGGGCCTATAATGATGTCTAATGTATTGTTTCTCATATTGATCCAAGCGATATCACTGGCATCATAACTATTACTAAGTAGTGCCTGAGCTCTAAGTAGTAAGTAGTTTTTGAGTTCTGGATCTTCACAGATCTCCGCTGCTTGCATGAGGTGACTGCTAGCCATCTCTAATTGGGGTCTAAAAAACTCGTTATAAGGTATGGTATATAGCTTCCCTGCTTCATCTCTCCGTACCATGCTATACTGACCTTTTTCATCTTCTAAGCCCAGTTCTTCAAACTCATCCTTGGTAATATCCACAGGGTATATGTTAGCACCTGGAGGTTTGTTTTCTATATTATCTAAAAAAGGTTTGTCATTATTTAGCCTGTCCCAAGGTCCATAGTTTATCTCCGCAAAGTTGCGTAAGTCAGGATTAGATATGGACTGTAGCAATTGCTCTTTATCACCATATGCTTGTATCCAAAAGAGTTCATTCATCACATCTGCAGCAGCAAAAAGGTGAGGTAGCATGGCTTTTTCTGAAGCGGTCAACTGAGAGAGATCTGTGGTCAGCTTTACAGGTATATAAGTAGTTAGTCCCTTTGTGGCATCATAGTCAGTGTCTTCTGTAGGTCCGGTACTACAGGCTGTGATTAAGAGAATACCTAGTGCTAGTGAGTATATTTTTAACATAATAATGCGAGTATAGTAAAAATATGGAAAATAGCATTTGGCAAATTAGTGAATGATTTATTATAAGGAGTAAAAAAAAAGAGTCAATACCGTTAGAATTAACAGCATTGACTCTTATAATTGGATCGTTTTTGAATTATTATTTGGTTATTGTATGGTCACAATGACCTCCAGTACCACCGTCGTTTCTGCTGCAGTCACATCGACCTCATGCAGCAAATATGCATTTTGAACAAGGGTCTCCTTTGCAAGTTTCAGGATCAAGTCCAAAACCTACGTCCCAAGTGAAAACACCATTATTTACGCCGATACCTGCTCGCATAGCAATAAATTTACCGAGTTCTGGACCTATACCAATTCCGGTAGTTTCTATATAATATAAAGAAGTTACTGTATCCTGAGTAATTGTGAATACAGCCCCAGCAAAGTTATCCATTATTGTGTACTGGTCAAAAATTGAATTGAGTTCGGAATTTGTAGCCGTCAGTGTAAATGTGCCATCGGGATTTAAGGTTCCAACTGTTACTGGGGCTTGTGCTAAGCATCCTAAAGTGGCAAAGAATAAAATAAGAGTAAAAGTTTTTTTAATGGTCATATTGAAAGGGTTTAAAGTTTTTAGTAATTCGAATATATTTATGTACTGCTTAATCGTCAAATTTAATTTTGCAGTCATCATGTTTTTTACAATAACAGTATTTTAAATTTTACAGTTTTTAGTTTTGTGGTTGGTGTGAAGTTTTCAGATCTTACTTTAGAATCACTTTTTAAGAACCAGTAATTACATTTGTACTCATGTTTGGACTAGGTAAGATCACAGAGGCAAAGAAGAAAGCAGAAGAACTAAGGGCACAGCTTGCGAAAATGGACTTTGAAGGGAAATCATACAATGATAAGGTGAGCATAAAATGTTCTGGAGATAAGCGTTTTCACTCACTAGAAATAGACGATAGTATATTCAAAATACGCAGCAGAGAAGAAGTGCAACAGATGGTGCTTGAAGCCATAGATAGAGCGGGTATGCAAGCGGATATGCACGTCAAAGAGGAGATGGCCAAGATTATGCCCAACATCCCAGGGATGGGGTTATAGCTTGTAGTTTAGCCCGAGTGTGAGCAAGGCGGGAGCCCCCGTTGCTACCTCAAAGTGAAGAGCCATTGAAGGATTAAAGTAATACCGTCCTCCAATTGCCACTAAAGACAATGCAGGTCTCCCGCCTCCGAAACCTTTAATAGCGTCAATGTTGCTATTTTCAGCATCGAAGTTTCCTTGCCAAAAAATGAACCCAACTCTAATCGCTGAGTATAATTCAATATTACTCGCCGTTTCATACTGATACTTTGGTACTATGCCGAGATAAAGGCGATTGAGATTTGCAGTGATTGGTGTAATAATAAAGCTAGTATCAATTGCTTCAAATGATTGTTCATTCACTTCTGCGCTAAAATGTTGAATACTGCCAAATGCTCCAATAGTGAATTTTGAAGATGCAGTGTAATCAAATGAAAGACCAAATACAGGCAAATTACTCCCACTTATGATACCTGATGTAGTGCTGTCATTCTCCGCCACTGTTTTTGCTAGTTTAAAAGCAGCGCCAGTAAAACTGAAACCACTATATACACCAACTACTGCGTCCCCTTGTTCTTGGCCATACGACTTCAACGTGATGGAAATTAAGAGGACCATCAACACAATAAGATTTTTCATAACTTTAACTCTTCTACAGGGTCCCAAAAATGGTGTTTAAAATCGACAATTTTATCGGTATCAATTTTTATTCCTTCAGATTCTAGTAACTCTTGCATGCGTGATGGAGTACTAAAATGTGCCTTTCCTGTGAGTAATCCATTCCGATTGACAACACGATGTGCAGGAACAGGCGAGGAAAGGCTATGGGCATTATTCATAGCCCAGCCTACAACTCTTGCAGAACGAGCGGCGCCTAAAAAAGCCCCTATCGCACCGTAAGAAGTCACTCTCCCTTCTGGTATTAGTTTTACCACTTGGTAGACTTGCTCAAAAAAGTCTGATTGGTTACTGTAATTTTTATTAGGCACTGTTTTTGTCGTTAATCTTGATGGTATAAGCAACTAAAGTACGAAGACATACGTCTTTGCACTATTATATTTGCACAAAGTACGAAGTAATAAAAATATGATTAAATATATAACATCACTGATTGGCGTCTTTTTGTTTGTTAGCTCCTATGCACAGTATGACATTTCCGTAAAGGTGGATGGATTATCGTGCAATGATGTGCTATTATTAGCGAACCACTTTGGAGATAAGCAGTACCTCAGAGACACTTCAGAGTGTGAAAACGGAACCTTTCATTTTAGGGGGGATACGAAATTAGAATCGGGTGTATACTTAGTAGTACTTCCAAAGAAAAATTATTTCGAAATTCTGGTTTCAAGTGATGAGAATCAAATGAAGTACAGTTTTACTACTGATACTACGCTAAAACCGGGAGTTATGAAGGTGATTGGATCTAAAGAAAATGATTTGTTTTACGAGTTTAATCGCTTCGCAATTGGTAAGAGTCTTCAAGCCTCAGAACTCAGTAAAAAAATGACCGCTGAAGAAGATGAGAAAAAGAAAGAAGATTTAAAAACGGAACTTGCAGGAATAGGTAAGAGCGTGTCAGCAAAGAGAAATGAAATAGCAGAAGCTCATCGGGATATGTTTATCGGCAAACTATATACAGCCATGCGAGACATGAAACCTATAGATGCGCCGGAAGGAATTGATGCTGAAGAGAAACAGAAATTTCAGTATTTATGGATGAGAGAGCACTATTGGGACAATGTAGATTTAGGGGAAGATGGTTTAGTTAGATCACCCGTATTTCATGGTAAGTTGACGGATTATTTTAAGTCCTATATGCCACCACTAGCAGATACTGCCATTATGATGGGTGATAATCTGATAAATAAAATTGAAGCAGCTGGAAGCCAAGAACAATATAAATATGCGGTTCACTTTCTTTTAGGATACTTTGAGGAGGCGAAGTACATGTGTTTTGATAAAGCGGTATGGCATATGGCTAAAAACTATTACTGTGCAGGTAAGGCGTTTTGGTCAGATTCTGCATACATCGCTAAAATGTGTACCGAAAGTGCTAAAATGGAGCCAACATTATGTGATAAAGTAGCCCCAGATATGAATATGCCGGACTCTAATTTCAAGGAACGTATACGTATGTCAGAGATAGATAAGCCGGTGACAGTATTGGTGTTTTGGGATATCAACTGTGGGCATTGTAAAAAGGAAATGCCTATCATCAGCCGTATGTATGATAGCATGACGAACGAGCATTTCGAAATATACGCTGTATATACTCAAGGAGATTGGGCTGGATGGAAGAAAAGACTAGCAAAGGATAAGTTTAATTTTATCAATGTGGCAAACGCTTTCGGTGAAGATAAGTTTAGAGATAAGTATAACATTCGCAGTACTCCTCAGGTCCTAATTTTAGACAAGGATAAAAACATCCGCTTTAAGAAAATAGGAGCCAAAGATATCGCTAAAACTGTGCTGTACCTGCTAGAAGAGCAGGGTATAGTGGAGCCTGAAGAAAAAGAAGAGGAGGAGAAAAAAGAGTAACTATTTTTTTAGTTTAGCTGATAGGTCTTTGTAGATTTCTCCAACTAATATAGACAACCCTAAGTTATAATAAGGCGAGGCTAACCGTCTAGATTCCTTTGGTCCGACGGCTAGTCGATATCCTACACCGCACTTCAGGCCTACCCATGGAATTAACTCATAATATGCGTTTGTACCTATCTCTATAGGAACTATACGGTATTTTTCAGTGCGAATTTCTGTAGTTTTATCAGTGGCAGTATATCTATATTCTACCTTTCCAATACCGATCTGTATCGGAACACTCAGACTTAGTCTATTGTGATGATAGTAGTCATACTCTACCCCTAGACTTGTGTTATTGGTATTAATGAAGCGATAAACAGAGTCTTGACTAAAGTCCGCATTATTCACTAGTATTGATTGGTTTGCTCTTCCAAAACCGTAGATACCGACCGTAAGTTTCAGTTTTTCATTAAAATCTAAGCCTCCAATGATTCCGTAGAGTTTTGTTCTGTTGGACTGTATGAAGGTATTCCGATTATGGAACCCGAAGATGAACTTGGGCTCAGGGGTTTTTAAGGCAGTTTTGATGGAATCAACTAGTTCGTGCTGACCACTAGACAGTAAAGTAGAAAGTGAAAGGAGCAAAAGTAAAATCCCTTTTTTAAGTGGAAGATGAGTCGCTATTCTTTGCATTAACCCATCAGAAGTACTTTAATGTTCGCACTAAATAATTTAACAGCGATAGCGAGTATTATAATTCCGAAAATCTTGTTCAGTATTTTGGCACCTGCGGGACCCAGTATTTTTTTGATTCGGTCCACACTTTTTAATACTATGTAAATGACTATCATATTTAAAATAATGGCAACAATAATATTGAGTGTTTCGTACTCGGCACGAATGGATAGTATGGTTGTAAGTGTACCTGCACCAGCTAGTAGTGGAAAAGCTAATGGGACTACAGAAGCAGTAGCAGTATCTGCATCATCATCCTTGAATATCTGCACACCTAGGAGCATCTCAAAGGCTATAAAGGCCATCAAAATACTTCCAGCTACAGCGAAAGAGCCAATATCTACACCAACAAATTTTAGCATAGACTCACCGAGGAAAAGGAATGAAATCATAATGAGTGCAGTCACTAACGTGGCTATTCCTGGACGGATTGGTGTCTTTTCTTTGATAGCTATAATGAGCGGGATAGCGCCTAGCACGTCTATTACGGCAAAGAGAACTAAGAATGCAGAAAGTATCTGGTTAATATCCATCAGTTAAATTATGGATACAAAGGTGAGTAAAAAAATGTGACTTTTTACACAGGCTTAAAACCTTCAAATGCCTGCTTACAATTATTACAGTAATGCAAACTGCGGCATAGTGTAGGGCCGAAAGGACTTTTCATTTTCGTGTCTTCACTATCGCAATAGGGACACTTGGTAGCCTCTAGTATCTCCATACTAATGTTCGCGCAATTGTGCATAGGAGGTGCTAGTCCGTGTTTTTTGATAGCAGCATGTCCTTCTTCAGATATTAGATCCGTGGTCCATGTGGTTTCAAAACTGGTAGCCACGGTAATTTTACCCAGGTCAGGGTAAGATCCAAGGTGCTCTTTTACCATATCTTCCATAAGCCTAAGAGCAGGACACCCAGCAAACGTAGGAGTGAGCGTGACGTGGATGTCATTATTCTCAAGTACGTCTATACCCGTTACTATTCCTAGATCTACTATAGATATAGTGGGTATTTCAGGGTCTTTTACCTGCTTTAATTCTTCGCGTATGTATTCTTGTGTTATCATTTATTATTCAAACGGATTAGACCACTTTTGGTTGGTATATACGTCGTTTCCAGTAAGCGTTGCTAAAAATGCTGCAACTTGTTGTCTTTCCAGTACGGTGAGATTAAGCTGCTGTGGGTTTCCGCTAGGAACTAGTCTGCGATCTATCTGCGGATTCTGGGTAGTGATATTATTGTAGTGACTTAAGACACCTTGAATAGCACCAAAGTTTGCATTGTGCATGAAAAGCCCATTTGCACTACCATTTTGATTTACCACGTCTCTTAGTGTAGGGGAGCGGGTATTGGTAAAATCATTTTCACCACCAGCTAGAGTTCCTATGACTCCATTGTTTCTTGATGCTGGATCAATATCAAACTCAGGCGCTCTGTGACATCCGCCACACCCTATCCCACCTCCAGTGCGAACACCATCAGGCCCAAACTGGGCAGGGGCGAGAAATAATTGTTTTCCTGCATTTTCATTGGCAGTAAAATTACTGAATGTTGCCCCATTATTTGGTGCATTCGTTCTACCTTCATCAAACCGAGAATCAAAAGACTGAATACTTCTGATGAATTGAGCTAACGCATTTTGAATGCGTTCTTCTGTAATGCCAGCATCGCCGTACACATATTCAAAAAACTCTTGGTAGTGTGCTTCTCCATTTAACTTTTGGACTAAGTCAGCAAAACTCAAGTTACCATCAGTACCACTATAGCCCATTTCTATATGGTCTTGTATCGGTTGAGTGGTTTGTGCTTCTAATGTAAGAGCTCGTTCGTCCCAAAAGAATTTAACTTCTTCGGCAAAACGGGTGTTAATTAACCTCATGGAGTGCCTCCCAGTAGTTCCATTCACACCAACACTAGCCGATGCGTCATCGCCGAATGCTAATTCTTGCTTGTGGCAACTGGCACAGGCTATAGTATTGTCCACAGAGAGCATTTTGTCATAGAACAAAACTCTACCCAAGGTCGCCCCTTTATCGGTTATTTCATTGCCTGCGGTGTTGTCTTTGGTGATATAGCTAGGTATGGTCTGAGTAGCATAATTTGCTAGGTTCTCCAAGTCAATTCGATTCCCAAATTTAGCCTTAATGGCCTCATATGAGTTATCCAATGGTTCAGTGATGATTTCACCTTCATCCTTACAGGCGTAAGTGCCGATTAAGAGGAAAGAAAGTATGAGAAGAGTGATTTTAGTTTTATTCATGATGGCTTCTATTCTACCATTGGACATTAACAGTTTCTATTTTATTCCAATGATATAAGATTCGTGACTTACCAATCCGCACTTGGATCAATGGTATACACCTCAGTCATTTCTTTTAGCAATGGCTGTAGATGCTCAGTGTGCTCTCCTTTTCTACCGCCGTATATTGGTTTCCAGCTTGCAGGACTCGGGATTATGAGGTTACTTTTTTCTAGGAGTGGAGTGACCATAGCTATCCATTTTTCTTGCAGAGCTGCCTCTCCCATGAATATATTTTCTTTGATGAGGAGTTCTTCGGCCGGACCAGGTTCAAACATTCCGAGAGCGTAATTCCAAGCATAGTTAAGGCTCTCCTGCATTTTACCATTGCTCTCCTCATTCCCATGTCCCAACTGATGTACCCAGGTATTGGCGTGCATGGTATGGTATTTTATTTCACCAAAAAACTTCTTTGCGACCTGAGCCAATGGCTGATATGCAGAAGATTTGAGGTTTTCGAAACGGAGATACTCTGCAAAATCAAATAGGAAATGACGCATAAGACTAAAGTCATATCCACCGATAGGCAGTTCTACTAGCTGTGAGCAGTGAAATTGTGGTGCATTACGAGTGAATGCTACCGTATCGGCTTCTGCTTCACCCAGTTGGTGTAATAAATTATAAATGTGCTCACTTTGGCCCATTTTGTCTTGTGCCATACTAGAGAATGCAATATCCTCTTCTAACACAGGACCAAGTCCATTCCATTCACTGTTTCTATGACCGATTATAAGCTGGTCATCTGCTATTTTATAGAGTAATTCTTTTAATGCTTGTATGCTGTCCATTTCTTCAATTATTAGTTTTTTATGTTAGAAGTAGTGATTCCCTATTAGACTTCGTCTGTAGATTTCATCCCACGTTCCTTAAATGCTTGTATGCGATCCATTACCTTATATGAGGCTGGATTTCTATATAGTTTCTCTGGTGCTGTGGTGAATATGTCATCGTCTTCATACTCCGTGGCACTGATACAGCTACTAGGGGTCACCCATATGTTGGCTGTTACTTCTCTACGCGCATATTGCTCTTTAGCATAAAGCAAAGCCATGTCAGCATTAGGTGCATGCACTATCCCAACGTGCTTGTGTTGTGCTCCTCGTTTATTTTGATGAAATACTTCATACGTCTGAAAATGGATAAGACCATCTACATCATTATGATTTCCGCCAGTGAGCTTAGACCTAGATATTCTAGGGTCTAAGGACATTATTGTTTTATTATTTTCTGTGTCCATTGCTGGTTTATATTAGTTATATGTATAAAATATAGCCCACTTGATATAAGTGAGGTGTTAATAGTTGTCAATCCTGCTTGTAGTGGTCCGTTAGCCACAGTTTTCCCTGTTAGATCATTTATCGTATATGTCCCACCTGTAGATGTAATGCTAAGCAGGTCATTGACCGGATTCGGGTAGTAATTGATGTCAGATTGTACCTCCTCAATTGAAAGTTTTAGAGGGGTTGGTTTCATGGCAAACGATAGATTATCTAGGAATAGCTTCGTATCCAAACCATATTCACCGCCATCATCGTTTCCAGAATAAAAAATAAGTGCAGCACTATCGGGAGTAAATGTGCTATTGTAGCTCAGCGGCATACTAAAAAAAGTCCATTCGGAAGCCGCTTCACTGATGTACAGATTATTGTTTGACCTAGTTCCTCCATCAGTAGCATATGTTCGTATATTTATTCTAGCGGTATCAGGACCATCTGGCAGAAATTTATAGTATCCCTGCAAGTATTTAAAGGTGTCTGTAAACGGTATGTGAGGCGTGTAGTAATCATTGTTTTCTTCTCCTAAAAAGGCGTAACCTCTTTGCACTTTAGTGCCACTCCTGTAGTTTTGGATTACTAGAGCATAATCACCGGTATGAGCGTCAGTTTCCGAACCCTGGGAACAAGAAGGGGTACTTAAAAAAGAAGTATACGTGTCGTAGACTAGTAAATCGATGGACCTCCATTCTTTTGGGAATTCTACGCCGACATTATACCAATCTTCAAATCCGCTGTTTTCAAAAGTTCCTACACGTTGGCCTATGTTTTCGAAGGCTATATCATCATATATAACGTAGCCATCTCCATCTACTACATTTTCTATATAAGAGTATAAATAGAGCCAGGCGCTGTCGATAGTTCTATTGCCAGAGGAATTCCATTCTATGGGTATTGAAAACTTCACAAAGTTGCCTGCACTGTTACCTGTAAATTTAAAATCTACCTTCCCTTTGTAGGTTCCTTTTTCTCTGAGCACTACATTAAACCGAGCTGTATCACCTATTGCGAGGTCATATTTGCACCAAAAAGAGATACTTAATGCGTCCCCAGATACTGCTGCTCCGTTTATCTCCTGCTTATTGTTGTAGTCCAAGTTTCGTGCATATCCCACTGTTCCATTGGATGTTTCACTAAATGTATTGATGAGTTTCAGTGCATAGCTACCTTCCTTTGAGTCTGCAGTGCGTTCCACATTTCTGGTAGGAGAATACCATCCAGATAGTTTAAAATGATCGCGCACCTCCCATTGTTCAAAATCACCGTTAGGTATAGTTTGGGCAAAAATCAGAGTGCTTAAGCACATTAGTATGTAGGTGAAATGGTACTTCATTGGGTTTCTATCTGCTTTTGACGTATTCCAAAGTACGGTGTATTTAGTCAAAAAGACTACACACAATTTATAAAATTGCCCCACAGCATTAGCCTGTAGGGCGTATTTGTTCCTTATGCAAATGGTCTGACGTGAACGGCTTCTTCATTGTTTATAGCACGAGCTACCCATCTACCGTTTTCTTCTGCCATACGACGTACAGCAAGTCTTTCAGCATTACAAGGGCCATCTCCGTTTATGACTCTTTTGAATTCGTCCCAATCTGGCTCAGTGTAATCCCATAGGCCAGTTTCTTCATTTTTCTTAAGTAATGGATCTGGAAGTGTAAGACCTAAGTCCCATATTTTCGGAATATACATGTCCATAAACTGCTGACGCATAGCATCATTACTTGCCATTTTTACTTTCCAACGCATCAACGTTTCTGAGTGTACCGAAGCTTTGTCACTTGGTCCAAAGAAGTGCATCAATGGTGGCCACCATCTGGTCATCGCAGCCTGTACCATTTCGCGTTGTTTTTTAGTTCCTGTAGCAAGGTGTACTACATTATCATGACCGTACTTTAGGTGAAAAGACTCCTCATAGCAGATACGCTCTAGAGCTCTGCAGTATGGCCCGTATGAACCTTTACTATTTGCCAGTTGGTTTACGATAGCGCCAGCATCTACTAGCCAGGCTATTACTGCACTGTCTGCCCACGTTAGAGCAGGGTAGTTGAATATGTTAGAATACTTAGACTTACCAGTGATAAGATCATTCATCATATCTTCACGGCTTTTACCTAGTGTTTCGGCAGCAGAATAGAGTAACTGTGCGTGTCCTACTTCGTCTTGTACTTTTGCCATTAGAGCTAGTTTACGTCTGAAGCCTGGAGCACGGGTAATCCACGTACCTTCGGGTAGTGAACCTATTATTTCAGAGTGCGCATGTTGCTCTATCATTCGAATGAGCTGCTTGCGGTACATGGCAGGCATCCAATCTTGAGGCTCAATTTTGTCTCCTTTGTCTATTCTCGCTTGAAAAGCAGCTAAAAGTTCTGGAGTTTCTTCTTGTCCTTCAAATTTTTCGTTTGGGTCTATATAAGCGTTTCCGTACATATTTTTCTAGGTTTAAAATTATAAGTATTAATATTTAATTGAGTTTTCTTTTTCTAATCCAGAGAGTATAAAAGCACTCAGTTTTTCTGCTATTTGTTCTGGGTTTAAGGTGCCATTGGGTTTGTACCATTCCACTATCCAATTTACGCTGGAGAGAATGGTCAAGGCGGCAAACTTTCTATCTGTTTCTTTAAAAACACCCTCGTCTATTCCAGTTTGCACGATTTCTCTAAATCCTGCCTCGTATACATTTCTCTTGGCTATAAATTGGTCCAATGATTCTCCCGTTAAGTTTCGCCAATCACGAATAAATATAAGGGCAGAATCTAGGTGGCTTGTCAATATCTCTACGTGTAATTTGATAGCCATACGCAGTTTTTCTTCTGCATTAAAATAAATGTCATTGACTTCTTTTACGGCTAATTCAAATTTGTCTGCCATTTCAAAGCAGGTAATTTTTAGGATGTCTTCTTTACTTTTAAAATGTGAGTAAAGGCTTGCAGGCTCCAAGTCGAGTGCTTTGGCAATGTCACGCACAGAGGTCGCAGCATACCCTTTCTCTTTGAGAACACTTTGGGATAGGGATAATATTTCTTTTTTACGTTCAGTCATAAGTCGACCACAAACTAACGTTCGTTAGGCAAATATAGTTTTTGAGTTGGAGAAATACAAATGCTGAGAGAAAACTCGAATGGTAATCGGTATATTTGAACAGTGAAATTTGGCAAAGTTGAACATCCAGGAGCATTAGACCTCAGTCTACCAGCAGACCATGTAGACACTAAAGGCGTATTATCGGCTGGAGGCTATTTTGATAAGAAACCAAAGGTATTCATCGGTTGCCCAAGGTGGGCCAAAGCAGACTTGAAAGGGTTTTACCCTAAGGGAACTAAGGATGAACTGACCTACTACTCTAGCCAGTTCAATAGCATAGAGATGAATGCATTTTACTACCGCATATTCCCTACAAGCACTGTAGACAAATGGTACGAACGTTCTGCTCCTGACTTCACCTTTTTTCCAAAAGTACCTCAGCTTATTAGTCAATTCAGAAGACTAAAAAACTGCCAAAATGAACTGAATGACTACCTCGTAAGTATCTCACACTTCAAAGAAAAGCTAGGAACGGTTTTTCTTCAGATGAATGACAATTACGGTCCGAGTAACTTTGATGACTTGGCAGCTTTTATAGAACAATGGCCAACAGATCTTCCGCTAAGTGTAGAGTTGAGGCATAGTGAATGGTTCAATGACCTTTTAGTAGCAGACAAGCTATACGCATTGTTAGAAGAAAACAACGTGTGCCAAACAATTACGGATACTGCCGGTCGTAGAGATATTATGCATATGCGCTTGACGAACAATGAGTGTTTTGTGAGATTCACGGGAGCCAATCACCCGAGCGATATCGATAGACTAGATGAATGGTTTGAGCGACTTACCGAGTGGAAAGAGCAAGGTGTGCAGCAAATCAATTTCTTCATACACCAAACGATAGAAAAGGACCTGCAAATGTTATCTGCTCGCCTCATAGAAAAGATAAACAAGGATTGGGGGTATGATATGCACGTGCCCGGAAGTGAGCAAGGGAGTTTGTTTTAGGGAGTTTTGTCAGTTTGAGTGATTCTGCATAAGCAGAATTGTATCGAAAACTAAGACAAAATAACCCCCACCGGACAATGGTCACTGCCAAACGTGTCGTTATCGATAAAGGCATCAGTCACCTTAGGTAGCAAGACGTCAGAAACCAAGAAGTAATCTATACGCCAACCAGCGTTATTTGCTCGTGCATTGAATCGTGAAGACCAAAAACTGTATTTTACTTCTTCAGGATTTAACTCACGGAAAGAGTCCTTCAATCCGATGCTAAGTATGCCATCTAGTCCATCTATTTCTTTTTGGGTATAGCCACTTGTTTTGTTGTAGTTGGACTTGTCATTTTTCAGGTCTATGGCAGCGTGTGCTACGTTGAAGTCTCCAGTTACTACTATGGGTTTATGTTTCTGTAAATCAGCTAAATAGTTCTTAAAATCTTGGTCCCATGTTTGGCGATAGTCTAGTCTTTTTAGTCCTGCTCCACTATTGGGAACGTACACATTTATGAGATAGAAATCTGCATACTCAGCACAGATTATACGGCCTTCATCATCGTGTTCGTCTATGCCCATATCTGTAGTCACGGCTATAGGCTCCGTTTTTGACAGTATAGCCACTCCACTATATCCTTTTTTGGTAGCCGAATTAGAGTAGATATGAAAACCTTGGAGGTCTGCTAATGCTTCTTGTACCTGATCATCTTGAGCCTTGGTTTCTTGTAGACAATAGATATCCGCACCACTGTCGTGTATGATATCAATTAAGCCTTTTTTTACAGTGGCGCGCACGCCGTTTACATTCCAAGAGATAATTTGCATAGGACGAAATTAAGCTACTGAAACTATCTTCTCTTTGTTTCCTCCAAATATGACTTCAGTGCCCTTTTTCTTTCCCATCAACTGCTGTCCAATAGGCGAAGCAGAGGAAATAGCGAAAACTGTATCTTTACCTATTTCTATTTTGCCAAGACCTACACAGAGGTACATCATTTTTTTATCCGTAGTGATAAGCGCACCTAACTGCACGGAGTCACATACCTTTTTTGGTGATATGTTACTCAGTAAAGTCATCTCGCGGTGTGCTATATTAATAGTCTGATTGAGGCGGTCTAGCTCCTCTTGACCCATTGCTCGTGCGGTTTCAAATTTATTGCCTGCGGTACTATTATCTTCTCCTATTATAGATTCTTGGACCTTGTCTATAGCATTTTGGAGTTCTTTTATTTTTGTTTGCTGCTTGGCCATACAAGCTGCGTGTATATCTGATTTATTCATACTTACCTTTCCAAATTTAATGCTTTGTTACTTTAGTTGCAATACTTAAAAACAGAATAACAGACATTTGTACTCAATGTTAGGATTTATAAAGAAATTATTTGGACCTGGAGTAGACCTGAGCGAAAAGATGAGTGAAGGTGCTATAATACTAGACGTACGTAGCCCAGGAGAGTATCAAGGCGGTCATGTGAAAGGGAGTAAAAATATTCCTCTAGACAAGATAGGTGGGAAGATGGAAACCATCAAAAAATGGAATAAGCCTGTAATCACTTGTTGTGCTAGTGGCATGCGAAGTGGCAGTGCTGCTAGTATTCTAAAAAGGAATGGAGTAGAGGCCTACAACGCAGGGCCGTGGCAAAAGGCGGATAGATTAACAAAATAGTATTGAGTAGCTAGTATTAAGATAAGTAATCTCAATACTCACTACTTTATGGACTTAAAAAATATGGCAAATTTTAAAGATATAATCAAGGGAGATATACCAGTTTTGGTAGATTTCAGTGCAGAGTGGTGTGGTCCGTGTAAAATGATGGTGCCTATCTTAGATCAGGTGAAAAATGAGCTGGGAGATAAGGTGAAAGTCGTTAAAATAGACGTGGACAAAAATCAAGCATTGGCAGGCGCGTACAACGTAAAAGGTGTCCCCACTTTAATGATATTCAAAGATGGGAAACTCACGTGGCGAGAAAGTGGTGTCAGGCAGGCGAGTGAACTGGTTGGGTTATTGGCAAAATGAGATCGCTTCGCTTTGAGACAATAGACTTAAGATATTAGACCGCTTCGCTTTTAGATAGCTATTGTTTAGTCTTTGGTGCGTTTGTTGTTTCGATTTTCGGTACACAGATGCTAAAGCATTGCCACTCGAATAGACAAACAACACACTGAATTTCGTTTAATGCTTTTTGTAATTCCGCTGTGTTCACCCTTTTTGGTGGAAGTGGTCACACTTTAGCGTGATGGTATCGAGAGTTGAGCAAATAGGAGATTAATTTACCGAAGAATGGAGAAGTGGATCAGTCTTTAATTAGTCTCATATCTCAAAATCTCCCTAAGGCAAATATTCCTTCTTAAAATTCGGTTTCCTTTTTTCCAAGAACGCATCTCTACCTTCTTTGGCTTCATCGGTCATATAGGCAAGCCGTGTAGCTTCCCCAGCAAATACTTGCTGTCCTACCATACCATCATCGGTGAGGTTCATAGCAAACTTCAGCATTTTGATACTTGTAGGAGATTTTTCTAATATTTCTTGAGCCCACTCAAAGGCGGTATCTTCTAGCTCAGCATGCGTCACTACTGCATTCACCATTCCCATATCAAAAGCCTCTTGGGCAGAGTAGTTTCTTCCGAGGAAGAATATTTCACGAGCTCGTTTCTGACCTACCATTTTGGCCAAGTATGCCGAGCCGTATCCACCGTCAAAACTAGTTACGTCTGCATCCGTTTGTTTGAAAATAGCATGCTCTTTACTAGCCAATGTCATATCGCAAACTACGTGTAGACTGTGTCCGCCGCCCACTGCCCATCCAGGCACTACAGCAATCACCACTTTGGGCATAAAACGAATCATACGCTGCACGTCAAGTATGTTTAGTCGGTGATAGTTGTCATCTCCTACATAGCCTTGATGTCCGCGTGCCTTTTGATCACCGCCACTACAAAAACTATACACACCGTCTTTAGAGCTAGGCCCTTCTGCACTTAGTAGTACTACGCCTATGCTCAGATCTTCTTGTGCATCGTGAAAAGCGTCTAGTAATTCACTCGTCGTCTTTGGGCGGAAAGCATTTCGTACGTCTGGTCTATTGAATGCGATACGTGCTACGCCGTCACATTTTTTATAGGTAATGTCTTCGTATTCTTTTACGGTGGTCCAGTTTTGGCTCATAGGGCAAAGGTAGTTTTACAAATTCAAACTCAAATATCAAGTTCAAGTTTCAAAAATTTGCGTTAGCTATTTGATTTTTGTATTTGAGTTTGACATGGTCTAATAACTTCCCTCCACAATCACCTTCACAGCTTCAGGAGTCACAGCCTTATGCTCGCCGAGAGCTACCCAGCCGCGTTCACGTAGGGTTTCGCTTACTTTTTCTGCAGTGTCAGCATATTGGTCTGTGTAGTCGCTTAGTCGAGTTGGGATATCTAGCGAGTGAAAGAATGCTTCTGTCTTTTCTATGGCTGCTTTTGCTCGTTCTTCTAGAGTTCCTTCGGTGATGTTCCATACCCGCTCACCGTACTGAGCTAGTTTCTCTTTTTTGTTTTCTAAGAAGTGAGTATAGTGTCTAGGTGCTATAATAGCCAATGTACGTGCGTGGTCTATGCCATATAGAGCTGTGAGCTCATGACCAATAGCATGTATCGCCCAGTCGTTGGGTACGCCCTTTTGTATCAACCCATTAAGTGCCATCGTGCAGCACCACATGAAGTTAGCGGCTACCTTATAATCGCTTGGATCATCCATGAGTTTTGGTGCAGTAGCTACTAAACTACTCATTATGCTTTCTGCAAATCGGTCCTGCAAGTCTGCACCAATAGGGTAGGTCATATATTGCTCCATCACGTGAGTAAATGCATCGGTTACCCCATTGGCAAGTTGACGCTGTGGTATACTCGCTACCACGGCAGGGTCCAGGATGCTAAATTTAGGGAACAATCCAGGTCCGCCCATTCCAAGTTTCTTGCCAATTTCTCTTCGAGATACTACCGACCCACTATTCATTTCTGTACCTGTGGCAGGCAGCGTCAGTACTGTGCCAAATGGCATCCCTACTTCTGTGCGAATTCCGTTTGCTAGTATATCCCAAGGTTCTTCTCCTTCGTACAAGGCAGCAGAAGCTAAAAATTTAGTCCCGTCTATTACAGAACCTCCCCCTACAGCTAGTAGGAAGTCTATATTTTCTGATTTTATAATGGCTAGGGCATCCATCAGTACCTCGTACTCTGGATTTGCAGGGATACCCCCAAACTCGATATAGTCAAAGTCTTTGAGAGCTTCGGTCACTTGGTCATATACGCCATTTTTCTTAATACTTCCTCCGCCATAAAGCATAAGAATGTTAGCACCTGCAGGTATTTGAGACTTTAGTTTGGCTATTTCACCTTTTCCGAAAAGGATTTTTACTGGATTTTGTAGTTCGAAGTTGAGCATGGTATTTATAACAGTTGAATGAACATTTAGTTGAGCAGACGAATGTAAAGAAAGTAAAATGGTAAGGGTCTAAAAATCCATTTCCCTCACCACAAATCGAGAAAACATCTCCTCCGAATACCAGTTATGTCTTTTGGTAAGAGCTATCGCCTTCTGGTGATGCTCGTTTTTGTAGGCAAATTGCGTGATAGCTTCTTGGTTTTTCCAGAGACTAAAAGTAGCCATTTCGAGCAGGGGTACGTCCCCTATTCCTTTCGTAAAAACAAGTCCTGGATTATCCCATAAGGCCTGGTGAGACTTAGGAACATATCGCCAAAAGCGAAGGAGTTTATGCCACTTTATAGATGCACGCGTAATTACACCAATCCTATCATCTGGAAGGACGCCTAAATTTTTGTCTGCTACAAAGGGTGTTTTGCCATCCCACGTGCCGTGGCATTTTATGCAGGTGAGGTGATAGGTAATAATCTCATAGCACCGCTCTTTGTAGGATTGGTAGAAAGGGTGATTTTCAAAAAAATCTTTGGCCTGTTGTTCACTTTCCCAATTGGCTAAGAAAGAATACTCTCCCCAGTCTGGCAGAATGCTAAATCCTTTCTTACCTGTACCCATAAGTTTATAGAAGACTAATCCTCCTGTTTCTTTGAGCATTCTATGACCTATACCCATCATTTTGAAAGCCCAGTATTTGTGCTCTCGTAGTCTAAAGAATGTGATGGTAGTGTACACTGCACAATATTAACAAGCTCGACGGTGGTTTTGATTAGGGAGAGTGAAGTATTCGCGAAAAACTATAAATTCGTCCAATGACAAAGCACATAGTCACCTCACAAGTAGAATACGATTTAGCTTACAAAGCAAGCATAGAAAACCCTGAGAAATTTTGGGGAGAGTTTGCCGAGCAGGAGTTTACTTGGCATAAGAAGTGGGACAAAGTGTTAGACTATGACCTTTATACACCTGAGATAAAATGGTTTGAAGGAGCGAAACTAAACATCACCGAAAACTGTATAGACCGTCATTTAGCAACTCGAGGTGAGCAGACAGCCATTATTTTTGAAGCCAATGACCCTAAGGAAGACCCCCTTTATATAACCTACAATGAGCTTGCTAAAAATGTAAATAAAACTGCCAATATGCTCAAAGCAAACGGAGCAAAAAAAGGCGATAGAATATGCTTGTATATGCCGATGACTCCTGAGTTGGCGTATGCTGTTTTGGCATGCGCTAGAATAGGAGCTATTCATTCTGTAGTGTTTGCAGGATTCAGTGCGAAGAGCCTGAGCGATAGAATCATGGATGCTAAGTGTAATATAGTGGTTACTGCAGATGGGGGCTATAGAGGAAACAAGATTACACCACTCAAGGGAATCGTAGATGAAGCATTAATGAGCTGCGATTGTGTTGAAAAGGTGATCGTTTTGAATAGAACGAATTCAAAAATAGCGATGGAGTATGGACGCGATATATGGTGGCAAGATGAATTTGCAAAAGCAAGTGATGTTTGTCCTGCAGAGGTGATGGACGCAGAAGATATTCTATTTATCCTCTACACGAGTGGGAGTACTGGAAAACCAAAAGGAATGGTGCATACCTGTGGCGGCTACATGGTGTATGCAAACTACAGCTTTCGTAATGTTTTCCAATATCAAGAAGGCGACATCTACTGGTGTACTGCGGATATCGGATGGATTACGGGACACAGCTACATAGTGTACGGTCCATTGTGTGCAGGAGCTACGACGGTAATGTTTGAAGGAGTGCCAAGCTACCCAGATATGGGTCGTTTTTGGGAGATAGTAGAAAAGCACAAAGTGAATATTTTTTATACTGCACCTACGGCTATTCGTTCTCTTGCTACTTGTGATATGAACCTGGTTACCAAGCATGACCTCAGCAGTTTAAAAACACTAGGAACCGTGGGAGAACCAATAAATCTGGAAGCGTGGGAATGGTACGATGAGCATATAGGGAAAAAGAATTGTCCTATAGTAGACACGTGGTGGCAGACTGAAACAGGAGGAATAATGATCAGTAGCTTGGCTGGAGTAACCAAAGATATACCGACCTATGCTACGCTACCATTACCAGGCATCCAGCCGTGTCTTATGGATGATAACGGAAAAGAGATAACCAGTGCAGAAGCAGAAGGAAGACTCTGTATTAAGCATCCTTGGCCCAGTATGGCGCGGACTATCTATGGCAACCATCAGCGGTATGCAGAAACGTATTTTAGTACGTTTCCCGGTAATTATTTCACTGGAGATGGAGCACGCAGAGATACTGAGGGAAACTATAGAATCACGGGACGTGTAGATGACATCGTCATTGTAAGTGGGCATAATCTAGGAACTGCCGAAATAGAAAATGCGATAAATGAACACACGCTAGTGGCAGAGAGTGCGGTGGTAGGGTATCCACATGATGTGAAAGGGAATAGTATTTATGCGTATGTGACGCTAAAAGATGTCAGAAGTGAGTCTTCAGAAGTAAGTATAGAGAATGAGATAAGAGACTTGGTATCTAGGACTTTAGGACCTATCTGCAAACCAGAGAAAATACAATTTACTACTGGACTACCCAAAACACGTAGCGGTAAAATAATGCGTAGAATTCTACGAAAAATAGCAGAAGGAGATACGAGTAATTTGGGAGATATTTCTACTTTGCTTAATCCGGAGTGTGTGGAGGAGGTGATACAGGGGAAGGTGTAAAATGGATAAACTTAGTCTTGTCTCATTAGGAACTGTATTAGCCTATATCATTTCATATGGTTGGCTGTTAAATCAGTCAATCGCGAAGTACTATAGGGAAGATGCTAAGTTTTGGTTAAGCTTATGCGTGTTTATTGTGATTAACGTGGGTATCTATTATATCGCTGGATTAGATGTCGTTAGGTACTTGTTTTCAGTCTTCTCAATATTTTTTATTTTTGTGTATGGGATGTTATTTACCCGATTATGGTATTTGAATAAGTTCAAGTGATGGTGGTTGAAATTAGGCTAAAGCCAAAAACTGCTCGCCGCTTTGTAGAGGGGCTGAAGCCCCTCTAAATTAATTGTTAATGGGATATTGAATTTAAAATCAATTTCAGTGGGCTTTAGCCCAATGTCGTCCAATTCTCGGCTTTAGCCTAACTTTCTTATTTTTGAGTCAATATGCCCTTCATAAAAATCTATGTTCATCTGGTGTTCACCACTAAAAATGCATATCCGTTTTTAGATACTCCGGAAAAAAGAAAACAAGTCTGGGAGCACATCAAAGAGAACTCCGAGGATAAGGGCATTTATATAGATACGGTAAATGGTTACTCTCAACATTGTCACTGTCTTGTCTCACTAGGATCGGACCAGAACACAAGTAGCCACATTTAATAAATTCGCTACTTAGCTTTCTTCTCAGCGGCTTTCTCCTTTGCTCCTTTTGCTTTATACTTAGCTGCTGTGGCTTTAGCTTCAGCCTCCGCCACACGTTCTTCTGCTTTTTTTATACGACTAGCTTTCTCCTCATATTCTTCGTCAGAAATTTCTTTCTCCTCCCTTTGCTTTTTGATCTTTTCTTTAGCCGCATTTATCTTTTCGTTTGCTTCAGATTCAGCATCCCTAACCTTTTCAGCTTTCTGTTCTGTCTTCTCAGCTTTCTCCTTGACTTTTGCTCTAGCTTCTTCAGCAGTTTTGTGCCCGTAGTCTTTCCCCTCTAGGTCACCTTTGTTTTGACCTTTGTGTTTTCCAGGATGATTTTCAGAGTCCTTGTTTTCCTTTTCACTTTCATTATCGTCTTGGTCATCGTCGTCTTTATCTTCCTTTTCAGGTTTGGCTTTTATTTTTTTTCAGACTCGTTTTGTGCCTTGTCCTTTGCTTTTTTTACTTTCTCTTCTGCTTTTTCTTTAGAGTTTTCTAGCTTGTCTTCAGCATATTCTACCTTCTCATCTTTCTCTTCTTGAGCCTCTTTTTCTACTTTGTTCTTAAGGCCTGTACCCTTGTTATTTTGTGCATTTACGCTGAATCCTATAACTAATAGGATAATTATTGTCATCTTTTTCATTTTTAAATATCTTCTAATAAGCTGTCTACGTCGTGATTCATATCCTCTATTTCAGCATCTAGTTCTTCTGTTGTTTGGTCTAGCGCAGACTCTAAAGATTCTAATTTGTTAAATACTTCTTGTTCCCTATCAGTGGTACTATTAGAGCTACAAGCATCTAATAACCCTGTAATCAAGCACAGAGTTAGAATTTTAAAAATGTTGTTATTCTTTATGAATGTTATTTTTTATTCTTGACTTCGAATTTAAGCGAATTTAGATTTAAATGGACACCATATCTCGTGTTTTAATACCTAATTAAGTAGTGCCTATTATTCTGCTGCGTAAGTATTTCTGGACTTTACTAAATGTAAAAAATGGGTATCTCTTTTGTTTGAGGGAGTGATGGATATCTTATATTCCATCTGTTAATTTTTAAACTTTCTTTAAAGCTTTGATAAAATGTTCTACTCGCTCATCGGTAGTCGCCCAAGAGGTAATCAAGCGAATTGCAGAATGATTTTCATCTATTTTTTTCCAGTGATGAAAGGCGAATTTTTGAGAAAGTTGTGCGATTTGATCGTTGGATAAAATTGGGAAAAGCTGATTGGTAGTAGTCTCGGCCCAGAATATACACCCATAGCCTATCAGTGCTTGTTTGATTCGCATAGCCTGCTCATTGGCGTAGCTGGCTAGGTCAAAGTATAAATTATCTTTGAAGAGCTCTAGAAACTGAGTGCCGAGCACCATTCCCTTAGCTAGCATAGCTCCACGTTGTTTTATATGATAAGCAAAATCTTCTTGAAGTACGGAGTTCGTAATCACTATTGCTTCTCCTAGAAGTGCCCCGTTTTTAGTGCCACCTATCCAAAAAACGTCTGTGTACGAGGCAATATCTGCTAAAGTCAAATCATTATCCGCAGCCATAAGAGCGCTACCTAGTCTCGCTCCATCCATAAATAGGTAGAGGTCATTTGCTTGGCAAAAGGTATATAGGGCTTTCAATTCTGACTTAGTGTAAATAGTCCCCATCTCCGTAGAGTTAGATATATACACCATACGCTGTTTGAGTACATGCGGTTTGTTGCTATGGCCGTCTAGCACTTGCTGTATATGTGAAGGAGTAAGTTTCCCGTCTACCCCTTCTACAGCGTTGATCTTATGTCCCGTGGCTTCTATAGCCCCAGTTTCATTGGTGTAGATATGCCCAGTCGTGGTAGAAATCACACTTTCGTGGGCTCGCAGACTGGCAGCTATCACTAGCATATTAGCCTGTGTGCCTCCACTTACGAAATGTACGTCTGCATCTGCTGCATCACACTTTTGTTTAATTAGACTTTTTGCTTTTTCACTGTATATATCAGCACCATATCCATCCTGTTGCACCAGATTATTGCGACCTAGTGCTTCTAGAATCCGTGGGTGACATCCTTCGGAATAGTCGTTTTTAAATGAAATAAGCATTATTAGAAAAAATATAAGTACCCAAATATAGGCTTATCTTAGACTAAGAAGTTTGAGTTTCAGCTTCCACAGTCTTTTTAGACTTGCGGTAGGTAAACGAGTTAAAGATGTTTCTGCGAGCAAAACGCTGCATTTTGTCTGCGTTTACCAGCTTAGAAAACAAGGTCTTATTCACACCAAAGTACTCGTAGGTAGACCCGTCTGTAAATGAGATTTCTAGTAAAAGACTTTTGTGCTGCATATCATCGATGAATGCATTTTCTATCGTGTTCGTGTATTCGTCTAGTCCTTTGGCTATAGTCTCAGGAGCTATACTTATTAGAAATGCATATCCATCTGTAATTTGACGACTCATTTCTTCAGCTTCTTCTTTTCGAGTATCATCAGCTGTGTGCTTATCTGGATGCCATTCTTTTACTAAGTTACGGTAGCTAGTCTTCAGTTCTTTTAGGTCTATATCACCTTCTACGTTAAAGAGCTTTTTGTACTGGTTTATGCGTTTCATTATTTGCTAAAAAAGAGTGCAAAGGTACCGTATTATATAATGCAGCGGTCATCACCCAGGCAATCTACTATTAAAAGATTGATTTTTAGTCCATTAACCTGAGTTGGACTATTCTGTTGAGCCAAATATTTTATAAATCACATAGTTAAGACGTAGCAAACATTTAGTGCGCAGAAGTGTTTGTTTTAGATAGGCAAAAATGATTATGCTCAACTGGACCACCAGATTTTTTCTGCTATGCATGATTACAGTAATGGCACTCACTGCTGGTGCACAAGAGAACTCCTATACCATTCAAGGTAGTATAGAGGAGGGAAATACCAATGAGCCACTCGGTTTTGTTACTGTGATGGTCTATAATGCTAAAGACAGCACTAGAATAACCGGAACAACGAGTCGTGAAAATGGAACGTTTACCTTACAAACAGATATACAACAGGTCTACCTTGAAATCGCTTTTATGGGATATGCCACTAAGGAGGTAAGTGGCCTCCAGTTTGAGAGTGGGATCGCTAATGTAGGCACAGTAGTACTTTTAGAAAACAATCAGTCTCTAGGTCAAGTAACTGTTCGTGCAGAAAAGTCGTCGACCGTATTCAAACTAGATAAACGAGTATTTAATGTAGGCAAAGACATAAGTAGTACAGGAGCTAGTGCCCTAGAAGTACTGAATAATGTCCCGTCGGTAAACGTCAACATAGAAGGTGATATAAGTCTACGAGGAAGTGGAGGAGTACAAGTACTCATAAACGGGAAACCATCTGTGATAGCTAGTGATCAAGGGAATGCTATGGGTACCATCACCGCAGATATGATTGAAAAAATAGAGGTAATCACAAACCCGTCAGCCAAATATGATGCTGAAGGGACTTCTGGGATCATCAATATAGTGCTAAAAAAAGAAGAGCGGCGAGGACTCAATGGCAGCGTAAGTTTGAATACTGGGACACCGCATAATCACAGCGTTGGGTTGAGCTTAAATAGAAGAACAGAAAAGTTTAATCTATTTACTCAATTGGGGGTAGGGTATCGTGAATTACCTCGTATACGAGAAGATGTCAATAGAGACTTGGTCAATCAAACTACAGTAAACAGTGAAGGTTTAGAGTACCGGAATGAGCTTTTTTATAATGCTGTCCTAGGTACAGATTATTACATTAATACGTACAATGTAATTACACTATCTGGAAATTTTGCTTATGAGATAGAAGATCAGCCCTCTGAAACGAATTTTGAAAGAATAGACGAGAACGGACAGATCCTTTCTAAATGGAATAGAACAGAGGTAACTTCAGCGCTCAATCCAAAGTGGCAATATGAGCTGAATTACAAGAAGGATTTTAAGGACAAAAAAGAGCACACGCTATTATTTTCTGCGATTGGTAATTTTTTTGGTAAAGACCAGTCTTCTGAATTTGCTAATAATCAAATCGAGAATTTTGAAGGGGTTAGTAATCAGCGGACGAATACCAAATTTAACGAAGCTAGCTACTCCTTTAATTTAGACTACACCAATCCTATCACTAAAAAAATCACACTAGAAGCTGGGTCTCAATATGCCACCACGGATGTAGGTAATGACTTCTCTGTCAGTAACCTTGTGGCGGATGAATATAGAATAGATGAAGGATTAACCAATGTCTTCGAGTTTACTCAGAATGTGTTAGGCATCTATTCCACTGGAGCGTATGAAGGGGATAAGTGGGGCTTAAAGCTAGGGCTCCGGATGGAAAACACTCAGCTAAATACACTCCTTAAAAACACAGCAGAGAGGAATAATCAAAATTACCGGAACCTTTTCCCAAGCGTACATTCATCTTACAAGATATCTAAGACGGTAAGCATGCAAGCAGGATACTCTAGACGTGTTTTTAGACCGAGGATGTGGGATTTAAACCCTTTTTTCAATATTAGAAATAATTTTTCTATTCGTCGAGGGAATCCAGAACTACTGCCCGAATTTACTGATTCGTATGAAATTTCAACCCTATTCACGTATAAAAAAGCGTCGGTAAATGCTAGTTTATATCATCGCTATACGACTGAAAAGATTGACCGTGTTTCTACGTTTGAAGATAATATAAGTATTACTGCCCCTTACAATATAGGAACGAACAGAATATCAGGTTTGGAGCTCAATGGGAAATATAGTGCTACTAAAAGATTGTCTTTTAACGGAGATTTTAATTTCGGTAGTTTCATACGAAAGGGCACTTTTGAAAGTACTAATTTTGATTTCAATGCTTCTACATGGAGTTCTAAATTAACTACAAAAATTAAGTTCCCATTGGGATTTGATTTTGAAACTACGGGGCATTTCAGGTCCAAGGAACAAACCATACAAGGAGTTCAATCGAGTATGATATTTGCTGATTTAGGCGTCAGAACAAAGATTCTAAAGGGCAAAGGAGTTTTTAGTTTCAGTGTGAGAGATATTTTTGAGTCTCGTATACGCGAAAATTTCACTTCTCAGCCCAGCTTCTCTTTGTATAATCGAAGTTTACGCGGACGCTTCATCACCTTCGGGTTTAGCTATGGTTTTGGCAAAGGAGAAGCTATGACCTATTCGGGTAGAAGGAGGTAGTAAGGTTAAAAAAAGAACATCTTTTATCCCTCTACGATATAAATAGTTGGTTTCTTGTGTAGTTCTATCTCACGTGGTTTCCACTCAGATATAGGCTTGGAGATAATGGTTTCTTTTCCTTCTTTTTCGATATCTACAGCCACACATAGCTTGGTGTCTTTCTGTAGATTTTTGATGAGAAACTCTAGAAACTGATTATTGCGATAGGGTGCTTCCATAAAAATCTGAGACGCCTTACGGGAGCGCACTTCCATATCTTTCAGCGCTATTATTCTATCTCGTGCGTCGATAGGAAGATACCCATTAAATTTAAATCGTTGGCCATTAAATCCACTCGCCATCAGAGCTAGAAATAGCGATGAGCTACCTGCTAGAGGTATTACTTTCACACCTTTGGTGTGGGCATATTTAGCCACCTCACTTCCTGGGTCTGCTATGGCGGGTAAGCCAGCCTCTGAGAGTACACCTATGCTCTGCGTACCGATGAATTCATTGAAAAACATTTTGAACCCCACATAGTTATTGTGCTTGTCTAGCTCTACGAATACAAAATCATTTTGATGTGTTGGATGGTTTATCGCTTTCAGAAAAGCACGTGCTGTCTTTTCTTTTTCTACTATGAAATGGGTGATTTTATACGTCTCTTCTAGGGTACGCTTAGGAAGGTACTCGGGGTCAAATTCTCCTATGAAATTAGGAATCATATATAGTGCTGTGCTCACTTTGCAATATTATGATAAATAGAGCCGTTATTTAAACTATGATACTTTTAGGTTCACTCAAGATACTGTGAACCGTAAAATTGTATCTCCACAAGATGTTTTTGAAAGTGAATTATTGGAAGAAACTTAGATTTAAAATAAACAAATGAGAAATTACATCACACTAGCACTTTTGATTATTCTTTTCGGTTTTACATCTTCACCTTACGATTCTATTTCCAAGTTTGATTGGAATGGCAATGCATGGGCTCTTGTACAGCAAGATGGTTTATATGGATTTATAGATGTGTTTGGTGAAGAAGTGGTCAAGCCTAAGAATGATAAGATAGATCGGTTCAATAAAGAAGCTAATAACTGGGCAAAAGTATATTTAGATAACCACGAAGGTTTTTTAAATGTGTTTGGAGAAGAAGTAGTAGCTCCTCAATATGACAAAATACACTTGTTCAAAAAAAAGACGAATAATTGGGCTTTGGTAGAGAAAGCAGGACTGCTCGGCTATATAAATGTATTTGGTGAAGAAGTGGTGAAGCCCAAGTATGATATAATTCATTCGTTTAGTAAGACACCAATGGTTGGACTAAGATAGAACGAGACGGAGCGGTTGGTTTTATAGATGTCTTTGGAGAAGAAGTGGTTGAGGTAGAGTGAGGAAGCAGTTAATTACAATATCTACTCTACTTCTGTGCACGAACTGTTTAAGCCAGAATCTAAAACCAGAAGATACTTTTGATAAATATTTCTACGTTTTAGGATTTGATTCCCCATTCCCGCTGTCATTTCAAAAAGGTGAAACTATAAATTTAAATAACGGGTTGGAGTTTGAAGCATTTTTCTTCAATAAGAATGGTAAACTACAAATGGTAGAGAGTTACCAGTGGTGTGGTACTACGGTTTTTTTGAGAGATTAAAAAATGCAGTTTTTGGAGGCGTTAAGTACAATAAAAGCAGAGAGGGAAGTTACAACTTTAATATAGGGAATAATTCACTTTACCTTGCATTTGGAGGTGATGAATACTATTGCAAGATTATAGGCAATTACTATGACAAGAGTGAGTTGGAAACTAAAAAATCGTAATAAAACAGAAAAATCCAAGTAATAGTATGCTAAGAGAGTAAAAGTAGAGTATTCTATTTCCTGTATTCCTTTACTACTTCTTCCACGCCCAAACCCTGCAGAAAATGTTCTTCATCTGTGTGGTATTCACCTTTAGTGTCTATGAAAATATGGCTTGGGTATCCGGTCACATTAAACCGTTCTAGAAACTGAGCAGAGAGTGTCGGCGACATAAAAATTTGAGTACCGGTCATCTCCATTTTTACTACTGCTTCCATCCAAGCGGCTTTAGAGCTATTGCGTCCTTCACAGAGATATACTACCTCAATGTTATTAGCTTTTAGCTCAGCGATTTTTTGTTTACTTGCTTTTATATCATTTCTACAAGGTCCGCACCACGTACCCCATATATCGAGTATGATTACTTTGTCAGGGTAGGTTTGTTGTATAGCAGTTAGCAGTATATTTAGACTATCGTGCTCTGCTACATACATAGAAACATCATCGTTTGCTGCTTCTAGTTTACCAAGAGGTAACTTTTCATCCGTTTTTACCCTCATCACTTGTAGCTTGGTTTCTGTTCCTTCACTTTGTTCCTCTATAGCAGTATACAGTATTTTGGCTTCTTGGGTTTGCAACAGCGGTTTAGTCTTTTGTATATATGCCTTTCGGTGCTCTGCACTTGGTATACCTCCGATAAGTAGTTTATCTTTACTTGCTAGAGTGAGCGATTCTATTTTTTCGAGGTATTTAGCTAGATGCACTGCATAGACCTCGTTCGCATACTTATCTAAGAACTTGCTCTTACCACTTTGGTAAAGCTTTTCATCATATTGTTCTTGTTTGTTTTTCTTACGCATTTCAGTAAACCAGAGTCCAAAATCTTCCCGTTCATCAGGCCCTAGCAGATTCCAAATGGTTATCTTAGTTTGATGGTCATACACATCTCTGTCTCCATAAAAAAGGTTGTTGAATAAATACGAGTATACATCTGCTGTGTACATACTAGAGTGGCTTGGATTGTAGCTTAGTATTTCGTTCAGTAATGCATCTGGCACGGGTTTACCCCAGTTGATGATTAATTGACGTGAGTAGTAAGACGCATAGTCGTCATCTCTGGCAATCTTGGCATAGGGTGAAGGATGTCTTGCTATATATTTATCTAGTTTAGCGATGTGTTTTTGAAAAGCAACTTCAAGTTGCTTAGATCTAATATGGGCTGAGTCTTTGGAGTGAAATACAATGTCAGATTGCCTCTTATTATAATCGCTAGCTTTGATTTTAGAAATCTTATTGAAATAGATTGTGGCTTCGGAATCTGGCCCACTAAAAATACTTTTCTTACCAGATAAGAACGAGGGAATAAGATGTTTTGCTTTAGCATTTAGAGTGATGTGGAGACCTTTATCTACTACTAGTGTAGTAAAGATGATGTCTTCAACACTAAAAAAGCAAAGATCTACGGCATTCTTGTAGGGTAGGTCAATCTTAAAATTTCCATTTTCATCTGGAGTAGTGATAATAGTAAGGTACTCTCGGTCTATGGCCGAGTAGTAGTTTAATTGTACATCTATGTCACTGTGCTTTTTAGGGTCAAAGTTTTTAAACTCACCCGTAATTTGAGCTTGGGCCAAGCCAAAGGAAAAAATAAGAATGATGAGTAATTGTAGCTTTTTCATTTCTGATACCAAATATAATTATTTGTAAATAGAACCTCCCTTTCACCTACTTTCACCCCGATTTAAGAGATCATTACATTTTGAGCACCATAGTGTTTGAAGACGGCATTTCAGAAATGCTAGCTTCTATAGAAAGCCGCGGCTATTATGAATGTAAACAAGTCGTATCGAGCAAAACTGCGGAGAGATTGCGTGCTTATATGGATACGCAGTATGAGCAAGACCAATTCAAAAAAGCGGGTGTAGGCAAAGGAGCTTCTTTGGTGATAAACGAGTCTATACGCAAAGACTCCATCCTGTGGATAGAGCGAGAACCCAAAAACGAGCTAGTAGCAGACTACGCTAGCTTTGTCAGTGAACTTATACCCCAACTCAATCGCCATTTTTTCTTGCCGCTCAAAGACAAGGAGCTGATGTATGCCATCTATGAAAAAGGGAGTTTTTACAAAAAGCACAGAGACCGTTTCATCGGACATCAACATCGGTTTTTTACGGTGGTCCTTTACCTTACAGACTGGCAATCCGGAGATGGTGGGGAGCTTGTACTATATACAGACAATGGTAATATAAAAGTTACTCCTGTGGCTGGCACTTTTGTGGTTTTTATGTCGGAAATGGAACATGAGGTGCTGCCTGCACTGGCAAGGAGATATAGCATTACGGGGTGGATTACCGATGTGCCTATTGGATTGACTTTTTTGTAGAAAGAGCGCCCTACACCCCTCTCATAAACCTCACGGCAACATCATTAAAAACATGTGGCTGTTCCACATTCACCACGTGTCCGCAGTAGGGTATGATATGTAACGTAGAGCTTTGGTGGTCTTTTACTATTTTGGTGATGCTGGGGAGAAACATGTGGTCCTCTTCTCCCATAATGTAAAGTGTAGGTACTCCTGCATCTTTAAATCTAAAATACTTAAGTAGAGGATTGATATCTGCTACCAGTGTAAACCAACGTTTAAACTCTTTTTGATAGAGTTTTTTGGCCTCATTTATAAATAGATTTCTACTCTCTTTATGGCTCTTTTTGGGCATAATAATATGAGCGAAGAACCTGTACAACAGCAAGTAAGGGACTACAGACTTTAGCATTACTCCTAGTCTCATTAGTACTTGTCCCCTCAGGTTCATTTTCATAATAGCACCACCCATTATCATACTGAGCGTGCGTTGGGGAAATCGTTCGGTTATTTCGCGAATGACTATCGTACCTAGTGAGATACCTACATAGTGAGTGGACGCTATTTTGAGGTGGTCCAAGACTTCTACTACCTCATTTCCTATAGTATCAAAACGGTACCTTTTCAGTTTTTCGTAAATTGGTTTTTTAGACTTTCCATGCCCACGTAAATCGATGAGTAGCACATTGAAGTGCTTTTGGAAAGCACGTACTTGCTTGTACCAGATACTGCTGCTACCTCCTGCTCCGTGAATGAAAGTCACCCATTCGGCATCCTCGCTGTGTATATGTGTCGTATAGTATAACACTCTTTTAGTAGTAACAAAGGTAAGCGATTATTCGTTTGTGTTTTAGATCCATTCGTTCATTAAGTCTTCCCACACAAGTAAGACAATCATTATTACCATCATAAGTGTATATGAATTCCGAGTTTTTACTTCTCAAGAATCTGAACATATACAAGTTTAAACAACTTCATAATCTATCATTGCACCATGCAAGCACCACGAGCTAAAAAAGTACCTAAGGAACTGAAAATACACGGCGATACACGTATAGATAACTACTTTTGGCTAAATGATCGAGAAAATCCGGAGGTCATAGATTATCTGAATGCAGAGAATGACTACGGAAAAGAGGTGATGAAACCTACAGAAAAGCTGCAGGAAGAGCTCTATGAAGAAATGGTGAGCCGCATCAAAAAGGACGATGAGTCTGTACCCTACAAGAAAAAAGGCTATTGGTACTATACCCGTTTTATAGAAGAAGGTCAATATCCTATCTACTGTCGAAAAAAGGATACTATGGAAAATCCAGAGGAAATACTGATGGATGTAAATGTAATGGCAGAAGGGCATAGCTATTATAGTGTTGGAGGTCTTAGCATTAGCCCAGATAATAAGTATTTAGTCTTTGGTGAAGACACCGTAAGCCGCAGGATCTATACGCTCAAAATGAAGAGCATAGAGACTGGCGAGATATTAGACCTCAATATACCAGGTACTACTGGTGGAGCTAGCTGGGCAGGAGATAGCCAGACATTATTTTACACGCTAAAGGACGAGACAACACTGCGTAGTGCCAAAATTATGTCCTACAATATTCTCACAAAAGAGGAGAAAGTACGCTATATAGAGATGGATGACACCTTTAACTGTGGGGTGTATAAAAGCAAGAGTGAGAAGTACATTATCATAAGCAGTGGAGCGAGTATTACCAGCGAGTATCAGTTTATTCCGGCTGATAGACCAGATGATGCGTTTACTGTTTTTCAGCCAAGAATCCGTGGACTAGAGTATAGCATTAGTCATTTTGAAAACAAGTGGTATATCATGACGAACTGGGATGCACAGAATTTTAAGCTCATGGAAACCGATGAGGTTTTAACAGGGCGTAGTAACTGGAAAGAAGTGATAGGCCATAGGGAAGACACATTACTAGAAGGAATAGAAACTTTTCGCAACTTTATGGTGGTGGAAGAACGTACCAATGGTCAAAACTTCATAAGAGTGATAAACCAAAAGACGAATGAGGAGCATTACATGGAGTTTGAGTCTGAGACATACAATTGCTGGACGAGTACCAATGTTGACTTTGATACGGAGATACTCAGGTACGGATATACAAGTATGACTACACCAAGTAGTGTGTTTGATTATAATATGGCCACCAGAGAGAATGTGCTCTTGAAGCAGCAGATAGTATTGGGTGGATATGACGAGAGCCTGTATGATAGTAAGCGCATGTGGGCTACAGCTCGTGACGGTAAAAAAGTGCCAATGAGTGTGGTGTACCGAAAGCAAGTGCAGGGTCAGAATCCAGGGCTAAAAAAGCGGCCAACTCTACTCTATGCTTACGGTTCATATGGTCATTCGCTAGACCCTTATTTTAGCTCTATCAGATTGAGTTTGCTTGATCGCGGATTTGTGTATGTGATAGCACATATTCGAGGAGGAGAGGATCTTGGAAGACAGTGGTACGATGATGGTAAATTGCTAAAGAAGAAAAATACATTTACGGATTATATAGACTGTGCAGAGCATCTCATAGCAGAAGAGATTACTACCACAGAGCATTTATATGCCCAAGGGGGCAGTGCAGGAGGTCTGCTCATGGGTGCGGTGATGAATATGCGTCCTGATTTATGGAATGGTGTGATAGCCCAAGTGCCTTTCGTAGATGTGGTAAGTACGATGTTAGATGATACCATTCCACTGACTACTGGGGAGTATGATGAGTGGGGAAACCCCAATGAAGAGGAGTACTACCACTACATAAAAAGCTATTCACCGTATGACAATATAGAATCTAAAGACTACCCAAATACACTTATAACTACGGGATTACACGATAGCCAGGTGCAGTACTGGGAGCCGGCCAAGTGGATCGCTAAACTGAGAGAAGTAAAAACGGATGACAATATACTCATCATGGATTGCAATATGGAAACAGGCCATGGAGGTGCGAGCGGTAGGTTCGAGGCACTCAAAGAAACTGCTAAAGAATTTGCATTTATCTTCATGCTGGAGAGAATAGAGAAATAGTACTATTTTTGACGAATGAAGATTCTTAAAGTACTAGGTTTACTTCTTTTTGTAAATAGTATCTGCAAAGCACAAGTGGTATCTGATAGGCTAGGTTTCATCTCTAGCACAAGTATTCTGGAGGATAACGGGTTTCAGATAGAGGCTGGCCATACCTATAACGGCACTAATTATTCTCTACTGAATCTTTCTTCAGCCACCGGAGCGGTTCTCCGCAAAGGAGTGAATAATATGCTGGAAGTTCAGATCAGATTACCCGAATACTATACTGATGGTGTAAATCCTACTACAGGACTAACGTCCGTGATGGCAAAGATTGGATTTGCTCGTACTGCTAAGGTGAAATGCTCAGTATTAGGGGGAGTAGGTATAGCAGCTTTTTCAGGAGGTGTTGGATTGTATATGGGCATGTCCATACCTGCTCAGTTGGAGTTGACCCAAGCACTTCGATTAAGAGCAGAGCCAAGTTTCAATCTGCTGATCCTGCCTTCAAGAGAATCTGCGGGCATTAGTTTAGCCCTACAGCAAGACATAAAAGATGCAGCTAAGGTAGAAGTCGGTGTAAATAGTAGATTTATACTTATACAGCGTAAAGAGTTCGGCAAGGAAAGAATATTTAGCGAAGTGCTTTACGGTACTTTAGCTACACAAATAAATCTCACAAAATTTATTGCCTTAGATGCTGCTGTACAACTGCCATTGGCTATAGGAGAAAATCAACCGGCCATAGGTAATGGTATGGTAATAAAAGGAGGCTTAGTAATTTCCTTTGCAGGCAAACCTTGGCGAGAGAAAAAAGTGAAAATAGAGCCAGAAGTTTATTAATCAAGTCAAATAAATAATTAGAGGTGCATATTTGTGTTATGAATAAAATGTTGCTTGCTTTGGCTATCCTTTATAGTGGTGGGTATGCTTTTGCACAGATAGAAACAGACCGTCCTGATTTTACCGAAAGTCCCAATGTAGTGCCAAAGGGAGCGTTGCAGATAGAGACTGGTTTTATTTTAGAGAATGATAA